>Ga0224512_10000938_pt1 | contig 29368 bp, 25 predicted proteins | sample SF_May12_sed_USG_4_FD_169103 | JGI IMG/M metagenome (GOLD analysis project Ga0224512, IMG submission 169103) | Sediment microbial communities from San Francisco Bay, California, United States - SF_May12_sed_USGS_13 | ecosystem: Environmental > Aquatic > Marine > Sediment | place: USA... | reverse complement strand
TGCAGTGGAATCGCGCCCCGTGAGGCCCGCCGCGCGCGGTGCGTGGCTGACGGTCCTGCTGAGCGCCGCCGCCTGCTCCGTGGAAGTCGCGCCTCCGGCCAGCCGCACGCCGACCGCCGCGGACACAACGCTCATTCTCACCGAGCTCCGCGGCTACTACCGCGCCTTGAGTGCGCGCGACTGGAAGGCGTTCGCGTCTCACTTCTGGCCCGGCGCCGGCCTGACGACCGTCTGGCAGCCGGCGGGCGAGGCGGCCCGGCGCGTCGTCACGACATCCGTGCCCGAGTTCGTCGCGCAGGCCCCGCTGGGTCCCGGCAGTCGGTCGGTGTTCGAGGAGACCCTGCTCGACGCCCGCATCCGCACCGTCGGTGATCTCGCCCAGGCCTGGGTCCGCTATCAGGCGCGCTTCGGCGACCCGGGCGACATCTCGGAATGGGAGGGCGTGGACGCGTTCACGCTGCTGCGTCACGCCGGACGCTGGCGGATCGTCGCCCTCGCGTACGTCGCCACGAACGGCGGCCCGTGAGCGAACGGCTCCGCACGCCGGTCGAGGATGTGCGAACCCGACTGGCCCGGCACGTCGTCGAGCAGGGCTTCTTCGAGGCGGGAACGACGGCCCTGCTCGCCGTGAGCGGCGGTCCCGACTCCCTGGCGCTCTTGTTCCTGCTGCACGACCTCGCGCCGTCGGCGGGCCTCACGGTGGCCGTGGGTCACGTGGATCACGGCATCCATCCGGACAGCCGGATGTGGGCGGACGATGTGGCCGGCGTCGCAGCGCGGTTGGGCGTGCCCTGTCGCCGGACCCGTCTGGAGCTGGGGGCCTCCGCGTCAGAGACCCTGGCGCGGCGCGAACGGTATCGGGCGCTCCGGGCGATGCAGCGGGAGATGGGGGCGCGCTATCTCGCCACCGCCCATCACGCCGACGATCAGATCGAGACGGTGCTGTTGCGCTTCCTGCGGGGCTCGGGCCCCGCCGGGTTGGCGGGGATCCCCGCCGTGGGGCCCGACGGGCTCGTCCGGCCGCTGCTGCCGTTTACCCGAGTGGAGGTGGGGGACTGGCTGCGGCAGCGCGCGCCCGACGTCGTACCCCGCGTAGACCCGGCCAACGTCGATCCCCGGCACGACCGCGCCTGGGTGCGCACGGCGCTGCTGCCGCTGGTGCGCGCGCGCTTCGCCGACACCGACCGTCGGCTGATCGCTGCGGCGCGCCTCGCCCAGGTCGAGCGGGCGGCGTGGCGGCGCCTGCTCGACGCGCTGCCCGCGCTCGAATTCCGCGTCACGAATGGCGGCGCCGAGGTTGCTCGGGGTCCCCTGGCGCGGTATGATAAGGCGTTGTCGGTGGCGCTCTTGCGCACCCTCGCGCGCGCGGTCGGCCGGTCGCTCGGGCTCGCGCGGGCGGAGCGACTGGCCGCCTTCGTCCGCGCCGCCCCGAGCGGCCGTCGGGTGGAGCTCGGCGGCGGGTGGACCGCGGAGATCGTGTTCGACCGGCTGCGGATCGAGGGACCCGCCGGGGCCGGCTCACCGACCCAGGGACCCGCCGCCCCCGTCACCTGCGGCGACGGTGACCGCGGGGAAGCCTCGTGGGGGGATTGGTGTATCACGTGGCGGCGGGAGCCCGCGGGGCGGACCCGCCGCACGGCGTTCACCACTTGGCTCACGCCTGGCGCGTTCGCCGTCCGTGGCTGGCACAGCGGCGAGCGGATGCGGCCCGTGGGCGGGGTCGGGCGGCGCCCGGTGCGTCGCCTGCTCATGGAAGCGCGCGTGCCGGTGCGCGCGCGACGCCACCATCCGGTGCTCAGCCGGGGCCCGGCGATCCTGTGGATTCCGGGCGTGTGTCGGAGCGATGCCGCGCTCCCCAACCCGGGCGAACCGGCGGTGAGGGTGGATGCACGTCGAATCGGACATTCTGAGGCGCACGGGCGGTCGGGCGATCGCTGAAGTCACGTTCGACGCGGCGAGCATCGCGACCCGCGTGAACGAGCTGGGCGAGGAGATCACCCACCACTACCGGGATGGCGAGCTCCTCGTGCTGGGGCTGCTCAAGGGGAGTTTCATCTTCATGAGCGACCTCGTGCGAGCGATCATGCGGCCGCACCAGGTAGACTTCCTGGTGGCCTCGTCCTACGGGAGTGGGACGACGTCCAGTGGCACGGTGCAGCTGGTGTACGATCCGGAGACCACGCTGACCGGCCGGCACATCCTGCTGGTCGAAGACATCGTGGACTCCGGCAGGACCCTGAACCGGTTGGTGCGACTGCTCGAGCAGCGACGGCCGCGCACGCTGGAGATCTGCGCGTTGCTGCACAAGCACCTCGCGCCGGGCCTCGCGCTCGAGCCGCGGTTCGTCGGGTTCGACGCGCCGCCCCAGTTTCTGGTCGGGTATGGACTCGATCATGCCGAGGACTTTCGGCATCTGCCGTTCGTCGCGAGCCTCGCGCCGGGCGAGCAGCCGACTGAGTAGATTCACCGCGAACGAAATGGGCAGCCGCAAGATGGCGGATCGTGAGCCACCCAATCGGAAGGTCAACTGGGGCCAGCTGAGCAAGACGGCGGTCTTTTGGCTGCTCGTCATCCTGCTCCCGGTGGCGTTCTATCAGATGCTCGGCGCCAACCGCGAGGAATACGCCGAGGTCTCCTACTCGACGTTTGCCCAGGAGCTCGAACGGGACAACATCGTCGAGGTCGAGATCACGAGCGGCCAGCTCGTGCGCGGCGAGTTCAAACAGGGCGTGGCCGTGGAGGGGACCCGCGTGACGCGGTTCCGGGTGCTGCTCCCCGTCCAGAATTCCGAAGCTCTGCTCGAGCGGATCGAAGCGAAGGGCATTCCGATTCAGGCGCGCGAGCCGAAGACTCCGTTCGGCACGGTCTTCATCCAGCTGCTGCCGTGGGTGATTCTGATCGGGCTCTGGCTGTTCTTCTTCCGGCAGGTGCAGTCGGGCGGCAATCGGGCCTTCGCGTTCGGTAAGTCGAAGGCCAAGCTGCTCACGGGTGACACGCCCAAGGTCACGTTTGCCGACGTCGCGGGCGCCGACGAGGCCAAGGAGGAACTCCAGGAGATCATCGAGTTCCTGCGCGATCCCCAGAAGTTCCAGCGCCTCGGCGGTCGGCTGCCCAAGGGCGTGCTGCTCGTAGGACCGCCGGGCACCGGCAAGACGCTGTTGGCGCGCGCCGTCGCGGGCGAAGCGGCGCGTCCGTTCTTCTCCATGTCGGGGTCCGACTTCGTCGAGATGTTCGTGGGGGTGGGGGCGTCGCGCGTGCGGGACCTGTTCGAACAGGGCAAGTCGCACGCCCCCTGCATCATCTTCATCGACGAGATCGACGCCGTGGGGCGACACCGCGGTGCGGGGCTCGGCGGCGGGCATGACGAGCGCGAACAGACGCTCAACCAGTTGCTCGTCGAGATGGACGGCTTCGAGTCCAACGAGGGCGTCATCCTGATCGCCGCCACCAACCGCCCCGACGTGCTCGACCCGGCGTTGCTGCGCCCGGGACGGTTCGATCGGCAGGTGGTCGTGGACATGCCCGACGTCCGGGGGCGGGAAGCCATCCTCAAGGTGCACGCCCGGGACAAGCCGCTCTCGCGCGACGTCCGCCTGGACGTCATCGCGAAGGCGACCCCCGGGCTCGCCGGCGCGGACCTGGCGAACATCGTCAACGAGGCCGCGCTGCTCGCCGCGCGCCGGGTGAAGCAGCACGTGGACATGCAGGATCTCGAGGACGCCAAAGACAAGGTGATGCTCGGGGTGGAGCGGAAGAGCATGGTGCTCTCCGACGAGGAGAAGAAGCTCACCGCCTACCACGAAGCCGGCCACGCGATCGTGAGCTTGCGCGTGCCGGGCCTGGATCCGGTCCACAAGGTGACGATCGTGCCCCGCGGGCGCGCGCTCGGCATCACGTTCTCGCTGCCCGAGGAAGACCGGCACAACTACACGAAAGCGTACATCCTCGGCCGGCTCGCCATGATGTACGGCGGGCGCGTCGCCGAGGAGCTGATCTTCGGTGTCGAAAAGGTGACCACCGGAGCCGCGCAGGACATCCAGCAGGCGACCGAGCTGGCACGCCGCATGGTGACGCAGTTCGGGATGAGCGATGCCATCGGGCCCATCGCCGTCGGCGACCGCGAGCAGCAGATCTTCCTGGGCCGTGAGATCTCGCAGCGGCACGAGGTGTCGGAACGCACGGCCGAGCTGGTGGACGCGGAGATCAAGCGCGTGCTCGATGAAGCCCTGAACCGGGCGCGCGATATTCTCGAGGGCGATCTGCCGCTGCTGCACGAGATGGCCAAGGCGCTGCTCGACCGCGAGACGCTGGACCGCGAGGAGGTGGCGTTGCTCGCGACTGGCAAGATCCTGCCGCCCAAGCCGCCCGAGCTCGCGCCGCCGCCCGCCCCCGTCAAGGCGGAGAAGGACCGCGCCGCCGCACCCGAGCGGCCCCCGGTGCTGGGCACCCCCCCACCCGAGCCCGCGGGGGCGTGAGGCTCACGCCCCTTGCCCCCCACCCGGCCGCCCTGCGCGAGGCGCTGGTGCGGCGCGGGGTGCCGGAGGCCCAGGCAACGAGCGCGGTCGAGGGCTGGCGCCGTGCCGCCGTCGTGTTGGATGACGTCCCGCCCGTGCTGCAGGAGACGCTCAGTGTGGCGGCGCGCGACGTCGGGGCGTCCTGTGTCAGCGGCCGGGGATGGATGGTCATGACCGGCGACGCTGCCGGCCTCGCCGGCCTCGCGCGGCCGGACCGGTCCTTCCTGCCCACGGAGATTGCGGCGGCGTTGGGCGCGGCGCTGCGTGCGCTGGTCGAGCCGCCGCTGGTCTGGGGGATGGCGCGCGGCGCGATCGCCTTGGATCGCCCCGTGGTGGTGGGCATCCTGAACGTCACGCCTGATTCGTTCAGCGACGGCGGACGCTTCGTCGTCCCGGCGGCGGCAGTGGCGCACGCCGAGACCCTGCTCGCCGCCGGGGCGGACGCGCTCGATCTCGGGGCGGAGTCCACGCGACCCGGCCGTCCGAGTCCCGTGCCGGCCGACGAGGAGTGGCGGCGGCTCGTCCCGGTGCTGCGGGAACTGGTGCGCCGCTGGCCCGCCGTGCCGATCAGCGTCGACACCGTCAAGGCGACGACGGCGGAACGGGCCCTCGAGGAAGGGGCGTGGGCGATCAACGACGTGAGTGGATTGCGCCATGACCCAGCCGTGGCCACGGTGTGCGCCGCTCGCGACGCGGGGCTCATCGTCATGCACTCCCGCGGCGCGCTGGCGGAGATGGCGACGTACGATCACGCGGAGTATGCGGATGTGACGGCCGACGTGCGGGATGAGTTGGCAGGGGCGCTGGAGCGCGCCGCGGCGGGTGGCCTGGCGGCCGACCGGGTGGTGATCGACCCCGGCCTGGGGTTCGCGAAACGGCCGGAGCACAATCTCCAGGTGCTCGACCGGCTCGACGCGCTCGCGACGCTCGGGCGGCCGATCCTGGTGGGTCCGTCCCGCAAGCGGTTCCTCGGGACCGGCGCGGGGGATCCGGCCCAGCGTGATGTCGCCACGGCGGCGGCGTGTGTCGTCGCCGCCGAGCGGGGGGCACACTTGTTCCGGGTGCATGACGTCGCCACGACGCGGGCGGCGCTCGACATCGCGCACGCCGCCCGCACCGGACCCGGGGTGGCGACGACCCGCCCAACCGCTCCACCGCCCCTACCGGCTGGGCGGGGGGAGGCGGGGGCCTGATGCCGCTCGAGCAGCTCCGGTTCCTGGTCCCCAGCCTGCGGGACGTCCTCGAGATCCTGGTCGTCGCGTACATCATCTACCGCGCCCTGCTGTTTCTCGCGGGCACGCGGGCCCTGCAGATCCTGATCGGTCTCGTGATTCTCGGGATCGTGTACTTCATCGCCCTCGTGCTCAAGTTCAACATGATCGCGACGCTGCTGGGAGTGATGTTCACCTACGGGGCGTTCGCGGCGATCGTCGTCTTCCAGCCCGAGCTGCGGCACGCGCTCGCCCGGTTGGGCCGCTCGCGGGCCCTGAGCTTCTTCGCCTACTCGACGACCAAGTCCGCCGCCGAAGAGCTGGCCGAAGCCGCGGAACGCCTCGCCCGCTCGGGGACAGGGGCGATCATCGTCGTCGAGGGTGAGGTGTTGCTCGACGACTACGTCGAGACGGGCACGCGGATGAGCGCGATCGTCTCGAGTGATCTGGTGAGCACGATCTTCACACCGTATTCGCCCCTCCACGACGGGGCCGTCATCGTGCGCGGCGACGAGATCATCGGTGCGGGCTGCGTACTGCCGTTGACGCAGTTTCCCGTGACGGACAAGTCGCTCGGAACCCGCCATCGGGCCGCGCTCGGGCTGTCGGAGGAATCCGACGCGATCGTTCTGGTGGTTTCCGAGGAGACCTCGCGCATCTCGATCGCCCTGGGCGGGCTGCTGCACCAGGGCGTCACCCCCGATCAGGTGCGGGAGGCGCTCGCGCATCGGGGGCGTGCCGCGCTTGCACTCACCCGCGCCGCTGTGGAGCCTTCCCCCGCCTGATGCCACGACCGGACCCCATGCCCACTGCCGTCTCCGCCGCCGTCGCCCGCGACGTGCGACCGCCGTATCTCGCCGCGTTGCTCGTGTTCGTCGTGGTGGTCACCGGGTACCTCGCCACCCTCGCGCCCACGGTGACGTTCTGGGACGCCGGCGAGTTCATCGCGACGGCCAAGATCCTCGGCATTCCCCATCCCCCGGGCACCCCGCTGTTCGTGGTGCTCGGCAACGTGTTCGGACAGCTCGTGCCGGTGGGCGGCTTCGCGCTGCGCACGAACCTCATGACGGCGATGTTCAGCGCGGCCGCGGCGGCCTGTCTGTTTCTGGTGGTCGTGCAGGCCCTGCGCGGCTGGCGCGCCGCGCCCGGCGGTGAGGCGGGCCAGAACGTCGTGGTGCTGGGCGGAGGCGTGGCCGCCGCCCTGATCTCGGCGTTCGCGTTTACGGTCTGGCAGAACTCGAACGAGACCGAGGTCTACATGGTGGCGACGTTCAGCATCGCCGCCATCCTCTGGCTCGCCTGGCTATGGCGGGCCAAGCGCGGCACGATGCGGGAATCGCACCTCCTGCTCCTCATCGTGTACATCGGGGCCGTGTCCATCGGGAACCACCTGCTGACACTGCTGGTGGGGCCGGCGGTGATCGGCTACATGTGGCACGTGCTGCGCACGGAGCCGCTCGACGATCCGCAGGATCGTCGCGCGGAGTGGGCGCAGTGGGCCGTGCTGACCGGCGTGTGGGCGCTGCTCATCGGGGCGGGCCTCGGCAGCACGACCCTCCTCGCGATCGGTGGGGTGGCGTTCGTCGCGGCGGCCGTGTACGCGGCGTCTCTGGGGTCGGCGCTGTTCCCCATGATGGTGCTGCTCATCGCCGCGGTCGGCGTCTCCACCTATCTCTTCCTGTACCTGCGGGCCGGCCTGCACCCGTTCATCAACGAGGCCGACCCGTCCACGTGGGACGCGTTGCTTTCGGTCATCCGGCGCGAGCAGTACCCACCGCGTTCCCCGCTCGACAACCCCATCTTCCCGTCAGGTCCCGACAACCCGGGGCGGAACCTCACGATCATCGGGCTGCAGATTCAGAACTACCTGCAGTACTTCGACTGGCAGTGGGCGAACAGCCTCGCGCCGACCGATCCGGTCTTCGCGCAGAACACCCCGCTGGTGCGGTTCACGGAGAGTCTCGTGATCGGCGTGCGGCTGCCCTTCACGCTGCTGTTCACCGGCCTGGGCGTGCAGGGGGCGCGCTACCTGTATCAGCGCGACCGGTCCATCTTCTGGCTGCTCCTGCTCCTCTTCCTCACCACGGGCCCCGCCCTGATGGGGTACATGAACTTCAAGCCGGGCTACTCGCTCGGGTGGGACCGCTTCCCGGACGGGGACCAACATGAGGTGCGTGAGCGGGACTACTTCTTCACCGTGTCGTTCCAGACGTGGGGCCTGTTCGCCGGGATCGGGCTCGCGTCCCTCGGGCACGCCGTGCGCGCGCGGCTCGCCGGGGCCGCGGGCCGGGCGGCGGCGATCGCCGTGCTGGCTGTGGCGCTCATTCCGTTCGCCCTGAATTTCACGGCTGCCAGCCGGCGGCACGGACCCACCGCCACGCTGGCGCGGGACTTCGCGTACAACCTGCTGCAGTCGGTGGAACCGTACGGCATCGTGTTCACCAACGGCGACAACGACACGTTCCCGCTCTGGTATCTGCAGGAAGTGGAGGGCATCCGGCAGGACGTCGCCGTGGTGAACCTCTCGCTCGGGAATACGGACTGGTACATCCGGCAGCTGCGTGACAACCCGGTGCGTCGGTTCGACTCGGCGCAGGCCCCGTGGTTCGCGGACCTCGCCCCCGTCCAGCCGCCGCCGCGCCTGCTGTCGTGGACGGACGAGCAGATCACCGGGCTCTATCCGCAGCTCCTCAACCGCAGCTTCACCTTCCGGGTGGGCGACGTCACGCGGACACTGCAGGACGGCACGCCGCTGTACGTCAAGGACGTGCTGATGATCCGGCTGATGCAGGAGAACGTGGGCCGGCGCCCGATCTTCTATTCGGTCACTGCGGGGAGCAGTAACTGGCTCGGGCTGCATGCGCACCTGACGAACGAAGCGCTCGTCATCCGAGCGAATCTGACGGCGGGACGGGACACGATGCGGCTCGTCGCCGGCAGCGTACTGGGGATTCCGGTGGATCTGCCGCGCACGGACTCGCTGGTGAACCACGTGTATCGCTTTGGCCGGCTGCTCGACGCCGACACCCTGGATCTCGACCCCACGAACCGCAACATCGCGACGAATCTCAGTCTGCCGTTCTTGGCGCTGGGGCAGGCGTACGAGCTGCGGGGCGACCGGGGCCGCAGTCTGGAGAACCTCCGCAAGGCGCAGCACCTCTCGCCGAACCGCGACCTGCAGTCGCTCATCGAGTACCTGTCGAGTCCGGCCTCCCTGTTCGGCGATTCGTCGGTGCCCACGGAGCCGGGGCGCTGACGGGCCGCTTGTAGGACACGCCGGCCCTCGATACGTTACAAGGCTATGATCGTTGCGACCCTCGCGGCCAACTTGGCGCGGGTCCGCGAGGACATCGCGCGCGTGCAGGCGGCCGAGGGCCTCGCCGGTCCCGTCGCGATCGTCGCGGTCACGAAGGGGCATCCGCCCGCGGCCGCGGCCGCGGCGTGGCACGCCGGCCTGGCCGATGTCGGGGAGAACCGCGTGCAGGAGGCCGTGAGCAAGCAGGACGCCGTGGTGGTTCCGGTGCGCTGGCATCTGATCGGGCACCTGCAGACCAACAAGGCGCGCTTCGTGCCCGGACGCTTCGTCTGCGTGCAGTCGGTCGATTCCCTGCGCGTGGCGGAGGCGCTGAGTCGGGCGATGACCAAGGCCGGCGGCACGGTGCGCGTGCTGATTCAGGTGAACGTCGCAGGCGAGGGGCAGAAGAGCGGGTGCCCGCCGGGCGACGCGGGGGCGCTGGTGGCGGCGGCGGGGCGCCTGCCGGGGCTGGCGGTGGACGGCCTCATGACGATAGCCCCCTTCACCGACGACGAGGGCGTACAACGGCGGACGTTCGCGGCGCTGCGCCGCGTGCGCGACGATTTGGCGAGTCCGGAGCGGCCGCTCCGGGAGCTGTCGATGGGGATGAGCGGCGATTTTCGGGCGGCGGTCGCGGAGGGCGCGACCATGCTCCGGCTCGGGACGGTGCTCTTTGGGGAGCGACCCGCATGAATGACGAGTTTCGCATGACACCGGTGGACGTCCGTGCGCAGGAGTTCCGGCGCGCGGCGTTCGGCTTCGAGCGTTCGACCGTCGACGGGTTCCGGGACCGCGTGGCGGAGGAGCTCGAACGGCTGCTCAAGGAGCGCGCCACGCTGGAGGAGCGGGTCCACAGCCTGCGGGAGCAGTTGAAGGCCTTCCGCGAGCGGGAGAAGGCGCTCAACGACGCGCTGGTGGCCGCCCAGCAGCTGCGGGCCGACACCGAAGCGATCGCCCGCCAGGAAGCGGATCTCATCCTGCGCGACGCCCGGCTCAAGGCGGAACAGCTGCTCAGCGACGCGCGGGAGCAGGAACGCGAGCTGCGGCGCGATACGGAGGCGGCCCATCGCCACTTCGCCGCGTACCTGGCGGCGTACCGCAAGCTGCTCGAGCGCTCCCTCGCCGAAGTCGACGCGCTGGGCGCCCACGAGCGCAACACCGCCGAGCCGGCCGCGAAGTGAGACGCCGTGGCCGGCCGGTGCCCGCGGGCCCCGGCGCCTGACGCCCGATGGCGTACGCCCCCCTCGACTACCCCAGCGTCGACGCCCTGGAGCGCGACGTCCTCGCCCAGTGGGAGCGGGACGATTTGTTCCGCCAGACCCTGGCTGCCACGCGGGACGGGGAACCGTTCGTCTTCTACGAGGGACCCCCGACCGCCAACGGCCGCCCCGGGATCCACCACGTCTTCGCCCGGACGATCAAGGACCTCGTCTGCCGCTACCAGACGATGCGCGGACGACAGGTGACGCGCATCGCCGGGTGGGACACGCACGGGCTGCCCGTCGAGATCGAGGTCGAGAAGGCGCTCGGCATTTCCGGCAAGCCGGACATCGAGCGGTTCGGCGTAGCGGAGTTCAACCGGCGGTGCCGTGAGAGCGTGTTCACCTACAAGACCGACTGGGAAGCGCTGTCGGCCCGGATCGGCTACTGGCTCGAGTACGACCGCGCCTACGTCACGTACACGCGCGAGTACATCGAGTCGGTGTGGTGGCTGCTCAAGCAGCTGCACGAGCGGGAGCTGCTGTACGAAGGTCACAAGGTGCTGCCGTACTGCCCGCGCTGCGGCACCGCGCTCTCGAGTCACGAGCTGGCGATGGGATACGCCACCCATCGCAGCCCATCGATCTACGTGCTGGTCCGGCTGCAGCACCCGTCGGCCGACGGGCGGCCGCGGCATCTCCTGGTGTGGACGACGACCCCGTGGACGCTGCCGGCCAACGTCGCCGTGGCGGTCCACCCGGATCTGCGCTACGTCGAGCTGGACGTGGACGGCCGCCTCCTGCTGGTGGAGCGGGGGATCGCCGAAACGAAAGTGGTCCCGGGGGCCACCCATGGACGGCGCCTGGCCGAGTTCCCGCAGGTCGCGGATTACGCGGGACGCGAGCTCGTCGGCTGGCGGTACGAGCCGCTGCTGGACGCCGTCCCGGTGGATCCCACGCAGGCGTTTCGAGTGGTCGCCGGCGAGTTCGTGACGAGCGAGGAGGGAACCGGACTCGTCCACATCGCCCCCGCGTTCGGCGCGGACGATTATGCCACCGTGCAGCGCGACGGGCTGGCCTTCTTCAACCCGGTCGACGCGGCCGGGCGCTTCACCGCCACGCGCTGGGAGGCGATCAACGGGCGGACGGTGTTCGAGGCGAACCCCCTGATCGCGGCCCGGCTCGATGCCGAGGGGAAGCTGTTCGGTCGCTACGAGCCCGAGGGGCACGAGCACACGTATCCCTTCTGCTGGCGATGTGACTCCCCGCTGATCTACTACGCGCGGCGGTCGTGGTTCGTGCGCACGACGGCGTTCCGCGAACGGATGCTCGCCATCAACGCCGACGTCGGCTGGCATCCGCCCGAAGTCGGCGCCGGACGGTTCGGCGAGTGGCTCGAGAACAACGTGGACTGGGCCCTGTCCCGCGACCGGTTCTGGGGCACGCCGCTGCCGGCGTGGCGCTGCGAGACCGACGAGACGCACGTGACGGTCATCGGGGGCTACCGCGAGCTGGCCGACCGCACGGGGGCGCCGCTCGGGGACGACTTCGATCCCCACAAGCCGGGTGTGGACACCGTCACCTTCCGGTGTACCACGTGCGGCGGTGTCATGCGCCGCGTGCCGGAAGTGATCGACGCGTGGTTCGACTCCGGGGCGATGCCCTACGCCCAGTGGCACTGGCCGTTCGAGCACGACGCCGATTTCCGGCGGCACTTCCCCGCCGATTTCATCTGCGAGGGGTTGGACCAGACGCGCGGCTGGTTCTACTCGCTCCTCGCGATTGCGGCGGGGCTGTTCGACGGGCCGGCGTTCCGCCACGTGATCGTGAACGGGATGGTGCTCGACGCCGAGGGGCGCAAGATGTCCAAGCGCCTCGGCAACGCCGTGGACCCATGGGCGGCCGTGGCGGATCACGGGGCGGACACCGTCCGGCTCTACCTTCTGGCCTCGAGTCAGGCCTGGCTGCCGAAGCGCTTCGATCCCGCGGGGATCCAGGAAGTCGCGGGCAGCTCGTTGCATCGGTTGCGCAACACCTACGGGTTCTTCGCGCTCTACGCCGAGGACTGGTCGCCGGCGGAGGCGCCGGCCCGTGCCGCGCGCCCGCTCGTGGACCGCTGGCTGGCCGATCGGGTGGATCGCGTGGTGGCCGATGTGCGAGCGGCGTGGGACCGCTACGACGTCACCGCGGGCGTGCGGGCCCTGCTCGAGTTCTGCGATCACGATCTCTCGAACTGGTGGGTCCGGATCAACCGCGGCCGGTTCTGGGCGCCGGATGCGCGGGCCGAACCCGCGGCGCTGGCGACGCTGTACGAGGCGCTCGTGACGGTCAGTCGGACCCTGGCGCCGGCGGCGCCGTTTCTGAGTGACGCCCTGCACCGGCGTCTCACCGGCCGCTCGGTGCATCTCGAGCGCATGCCCGAGGCGCGCGGGGGCCGGGATGAAACGCTCGCCGCGGCCATGGACGCGATCCGCCGCCTCGCCACGCTGGCGCGCGCGGCCCGCGATACGGCCGGACTCCGGGTGCGGCAGCCGCTGGCGGCCTTGCGGGTCGCGGTGCCGGCCGGCGTGCGTGGGGACGCGTTCGCGGAGCTGCTCCCGGTGCTCGCGGCGGAAGTCAACGTCAAGGCCGTGAGCGTCGCCGCCGACCGCGAGCTCGTGCGGCTGCGTGGCAAGCCCAATTTCCGCACCCTCGGGAAAGTCTACGGCAAGGACACGCCCGCGGCAGCGCAGGTGGCGGCGGCCCTCGATGACGAGGCCCTGCGGGCGCTCGAAGCGGGCCGCGAAGTCCGCCGGGCGTCGGACGGCCGGGAGTTCCGGTTCCAGCCGGAAGACGTGGTCGTCGAGCGGGAGGTGGCGACGGACTGGCTGGTGCAGAGCGACGGCCCCTTTGTCGTGGCGCTCGATCCGACCGTGACGGAAGGGCTGCGGCGCGAAGGGCTCGCCCGCGAGGTGGTCAACCGGATTCAGCGCCTCCGCAAGGAGGCTGGGTACGAATACAGCACCCGCATTATCTTAAGTGTTTCGGGTGATGGCGAGGTCGTCGCGGCGTCGGACGCGTTCCAGGGCTTCATCGCCGGGGAAACGCTGGCCCGACACGTGACGATCGGGCGGGAGATCGCCGACCCGGACGTGCACGAGGCGACCGACATCGACGGACGTCGCGTGGTGATCGCACTCAAGCGGCACGCTGCGGCGGGGCCGTCCGGAATCACGGCCTGACGTTCAGGCGGGATGGGGAGATGAACAAGAAGCAACTGACGCACCTGGAGAAGCGACTCCTGGAGGAGCGTGCGCGGGTCATGAAAGAGCTCGGCGTGTACGGCAAGTCGTTCGCCGGCACGCTGCAGGACTCCGACGGCGACCTCTCCTCCTACTCGTTCCACATGGCCGACCAGGGGACCGACGCGATGGAGCGCGAAAAGGAGTTCCTCTTCGCCTCCAAGGAAGGGCGCTACCTCTGGCACGTCAACGAGGCGCTCCGGCGATTGTACCGGTCGCCGGACACGTTTGGCGAGTGCCACGAATGCGGCGAGGAGATCGCGTTCGAGCGATTGGACGCGCTGCCCCACGCGCGGCTCTGCATCAAGTGCAAGGCCAAGGAAGAGGACAGTGGGAAGCGGCGCTAGACGGTCCCTCTTCTGGGGGATCCTGGTGGGCGTCCTCGTCCTGGACGTCATCACGAAGCAACTGGCCGTCGCGCGGCTCGGCCGCGTGCCGGTCTTCCTGCTCGGCGACTGGCTCAGTCTGCGGCTGGTTTACAATCCGGGGGCGGCGTTTGGCATCAACGTGGGGGCCCACTCGCGCTGGGTGTTCGCCGTCCTCGCCGTCGTCGCGCTGATCGTTCTGGGGACCATGGTCCGGCAGACCAAGCCGTGGCAGACGTTCCGATTGGTGGCTCTGGCGCTCGTCTGCGGGGGGGCCGTGGGCAACTTGCTCGATCGCCTGCGCAGCGCGCGCGGAGTCGTGGACTTCGTCGATGTCTGGATCGGTTCCTTTCATTGGCCGACGTTCAACGTCGCCGATATGGCGGTGAGCTGCGGCGCCGTGGCGCTCGCGTTGGTGCTCTGGAACGAGGGACGCGACAGTGAGCCAGCGACCCGACCGACCGACGCCGCCGAACTCTCTCCCTGAGTCGGGGCCGCCGGCGGGCGACGTCGTCACGTTCACCGTGGTGGCCGCCGAGACCGAGCGGCTCGACCGCTTTCTCGCTCAGCAGCTGTCGCTCTCCCGGACCCAAGTCGCGCGCCTGATCGCGCGCGGGGCGGTGCACGTCAACGGCGCGGCGGCCCGCGCCAGCCGGCCGCTGCTGCGCGGGGACCGGCTGGAAGTGCGGTTTCCCCCCGCCGACCCCCCACGGCCGATCACCCCCCACCCGATCCCGCTGGCGGTCGTGTTCGAGGATGAGCACCTGCTCGTGCTCGACAAACCGGCCGGCCTCGTGGTGCATCCGGCGCCCGGTCATCGGGAGGGGACCTTGGTCAACGCACTGGTGGCGCGGGGCCTCCACCTGTCCGGTGGTCCGGTCGACCGGCCCGGCATCGTGCACCGCCTGGACCGCGACACGTCCGGGCTGATGATCGTGGCCAAGACCGAAGAGGCCCACCGGCGGCTGGCCAGGGCCATCGCGCTGCGGCGCGTCGAGCGGCACTATGCGGCGCTCATCTGGGGTCACGTCACCGCGCCCACCGAGATCGACGCGCCCATCGCGCGCCACCCACGGGACCGCAAACGCATGGCCGTCGTCGCCACGGGGCGGGCGGCGCGGAGCACGGTGGAGCCGGTCGCGCGGTTCGACGCGACCGATCTTGTCCGGGTCCGGCTCGCCACCGGTCGGACGCACCAGATTCGCGTCCACCTCGCGCATGTGGGCCACCCTATCGTGGGCGATCCGGTCTACGGGGGGGGCGGCAGCCGGCGCGTCACGGGGGCGCAGCGTCCGCCGGCCGAGGCGCTCGAGCGCGTCACCCCGCGGCAGGCCCTGCACGCCGCGCACCTCGCGTTTGCCCATCCGGCGACCCGCGACTGGCTGACGTTGCGGGCCGAGTGGCCGGACGATCTCCGTGGGGCACTGGCCGCCGCATGCGGTGATTCTGGGCTGCTTGCTCACCCAGCCCCGCTGGCTTATCTTCGCTTCTTTCAATAAGATGGACGACTTTTCGGGGCGCCTGTTGCTGTTCCGCATCGGTGACTTGGCCTGTGCGGCCCCCGCGACCACCGTGCGGGAAATCCTGCCCCCCCAGCGGGCCACCCGCATTCCCGGGGCGCCCCCGCCCGTCGAGGGGTTGATCAACGTGCGTGGCGAGCTCGTCACCCTGGTGGACGGGGCCCGCCTGCTGGGGCGGGGGCCGGGGGTCGACGGCGGCGCGCTCGTGCTGCTCGAGTGGGCCGCCACGACGGTCGCGCTCGCGGCCGACGAGGTGTTGGATCTCGTGCCACTGGGCTCGGTGGAGCTCGAGGCCCGAGAGGAGCTGGTCGGGATCGATCCGGGGGTGGTCCAGGCGGTGGGGCGCCACGCCGGTCGGTCGTTTGTGGTACTCGCGCTGGACGCCCTGTTGGGGCCGCTGCTGACTGTTCAGGAGGACGTGTGAGCCACACCGTGCTGGTCTGCGACGACGCGATCTTCATGCGCACGATGATCTCCGACATCCTCACGCAGGCGGGCTTTGAGATCGTCGGCGAGGCCGAGACCGGGCTGCAGGCGGTCGAGAAGTACAAGCAGGTCAAGCCCGACCTGGTGACGATGGACATCGTGATGCCCGACATGGGCGGCATCGACGCGGTCCGCGAGATCATCAAGTTCGATGGAACCGCGCGCATTCTGATGTGCAGCGCCATGGGACAGCAGGCGCTCGTGGTGGAAGCCATCCAGGCGGGCGCGAAGGACTTCGTCGTGAAGCCGTTCCAGCCCTCTCGCGTTCTGGAGGCGGTCCAGCGGGTGCTCGGGTAGGGCATGGACCTCTCCCAGTACGCGGAGCTGTTCCGGACCGAGACCCGGGACCATCTCCTCACGTTCAACCGCCTGCTGCTCGAGTGGGAGCAGCATCCCGACCAGCCGGAGCCGGTCGCGGGGATCTTCCGCGCCGTTCACACGATCAAGGGCATGGCGGCGACGATGGGCTACGCCCGGGTCGCCGATCTGGCGCATCGGGCCGAGACCCTGCTGGATCGGTTCCGCCAGGGTCACCGCGCGGTCACGGACGAGGAGCTCGAGCTGCTGTTTCGCACGGCGGACGCGCTCGAGGCGCTCGTCGAGGCATCGGTGGGTGGGCGCGACGCGGCGGTGGACGTGGAGCTGCTGCTCGGGGCGCTCGACGACGCGGCGGGCGCCCATGCCGCGGAGCCCACGGCCCGGCCCCGCCGGATCTCGTTCGTCGCGGCGCCGGTGGGGGTGGGGCGGCGGATCGAAGTGATCCTGCGGACCGACTCGCCGCTCAAGGGCGCCCGCGCCGCGCTCGTGCTGCAGCGGATGGCGGCGCTCGGGACCGTGCTCGCGGTGGAGCCCGCCCCCGCGGCGATCGAGAGCGACGCCTTCGACGGTCGGTTTGCCTTCCGCCTCGACGCCACCGCCGACGCGGCGACGATCGAGCGCGAGATCCGGTCCGCCGGCGACGTGGATCGGATCGGCATCGACGCCGGCGACGCGGTGGCGGAGGGCGATCGGGACGCCGGGCGGACGCGCCATCTCCGGGTGGACCTGCGGCGGCTGGATACGCTGATGAACGTCGTGGGCGAGTTGGTCACGGCGCGCGGGCGGCTGGAGCATCTCGCGGCGGCGCGTGGGGATGCCGCCCTGGCCGAGGACGTGGCCACGCTCTCGGCCCTGACCCAACGGATCCAGACCGAGATCCTGCAGGCGCGCATGACGCCCGTGTGGCAGGTGTTCGACCGGTTCCCCCGTCTGGTCCGCGATCTCAGCCGGCAGTTGAACAAGCAGGTCGCGTTCAAGGTCGAGGGGAAGGAGATCGAGCTCGACCGCGCGGTGCTCGACGAAATCGGCGACCCGCTGGTGCATCTGCTGCGGAACGCCGTGGACCACGGCATCGAGCCGCCGGAGGAGCGAGCGGCCGCGGGGAAGCCCGCGGCGGGCCAGATCGTGCTCGCGGCCCTGCGCGATCGCGGCGCGGTGACGATCGTGGTCTCGGATGACGGGCGCGGGCTCGACCGCGCCAAGATCCTGGCCGAGGCGAAGGCCCGCGGAGTGGTGGACGGATCAACGGACGAGGTGACCGATGACCTCGTGCTCCGCGTGCTCGGGCGATCGGGGTTCAGCACGGCCGGCCAGGTGTCCCAGGTCTCGGGACGCGGAGTGGGCGTGGACGTGGTGCTCACCCGGATGCGGGAGCTCGGCGGATCGGTCGAGATCAAGAGCACGCCGGGGGTCGGCACCACGTTCACGCTCCGCCTGCCGCCGACGCTGGCCATCGTGCCGGCCCTGCTCGCCCGGGTGGGCCACGAACGGTATGCGTTGCCGCTGACGCACGTGGCCGAAACGGTGGAACTGGACGCGGGACGCGTGACCCGGCTCGAGACCCGCGATGCGCTGCTGCTGCGCGACGAGCTGCTCCCCCTGGTGCACCTGCGCGACGTGCTCCAGATCGAGGGCGAGCCCCCCCGCCGCCGGCCGGTCGTGGTGCTGCAACTGGGCGACCGCCGCACCGGTCTGGTGATCGACCGCATGGAAGGCCAGCGGGAGATCGTGGTAAAGTCGTTCCGGCCCCCCCGCGGGACGCTGCCGATCTTCAGCGGCGCGACCGTGCTCGGCGACGGGGATCCGGTCCTGATTCTCGATGCCGGCGGTTTCGCCTGACCCGACACGTCCAGGAGGACAGGGCATGGAAGACCTGCGTGACCTGAAGGAGCTGCAGCTCGACGCGCTTCGCGAGGTCGCCAACATCGGGGCCGGGCACGCCGCGACGGCGCTGTCGCAGCTCACGAACCGGCGCATCATGATCAGCGTGCCGGAGATCAGCATCACGCGGCTCGAGGACGTCCCCGACACGCTCGGGGACCCGGAGGCCGTCATCGCGGCCGTCCTGATGCATGTCCTCGGGGACCTGACGGGACGGACCCTGCTCATCCTGCCGGATGACAACGCCCGGCTGCTGTGCGATCTGTTGCTGCGGCGGCCCGCCGGTACGACGCAGACCTTCGCCGAACTGGAGCAGTCGAGCCTGAAGGAGGCGGGCAACATCCTCGGGGGGGCGTATCTCAATGCCCTCTCGGACTTCATGGGGATGATGCTGCTTCCCTCGGTGCCCAGTCTGGTCGTCGACCTGTCCGGTGCCGTGCTCACCACGACCTACCTCAACTTCGGGCAGGACCGCGACTTCGTGTTCTGCGTCGAGACGGATTTTCATTTCTCCGAGGCGAACCGCGTGCTGCAGGGCCACTTCCTGCTGCTCCCGGACCTGGCGTCTCTCAAGGCGATCTTCGACGCGATCCGCATCGGCTGACCGATGAGTCGCCCCGGGCTGTCTCCCCGCGAGCGTGACGTCTTGCGCTCCTTCGCCCAGCGGATCGATCCGTCGGACCCGGGGGCGCACAACAACCTCGGGGTGCTCTTCTACCAGAAGGGACTGGCCGACGACGCCATCGAGGCCTTCGCGCGGGCCCTCGAGCTCGACCCCAAGATGCGGGTCGCCCAGCGCAACCTGGAGATCGCCTACAAGCAGTCCGGCTACTACGACCGCCGCATCACCGAGCTGCGCGAGCGGCTGCGGGAGGATCCCGACGACCGGAGTGCCCGGTGGGAGCTGGGCCGGGCCTGTGCGTCCGTGGGGCAGCCCGACGCCGCGATCCAGGAGTTCGTCGCGCTGCTGGAGGCCAATCCGGAGGACCTGCGCGTCCTGCTTCAGCTCGGGCTCGTCGAGAAACAGCGCGGCAACCTCGAGACGGCGACCGAGTGGTTCACGCGCGCCCGGGAGCTCGATCCCGACAGCAGCGTGACGCATTTCTATCTCGGAGAGACGCTCTACAACCGCGGCGTCAACGCCGATGCGATTGGTGCCTTGGAGTGCGCGGTGGCGCTGAATCCGGAGCACGCCGACGCGCACTACCTGCTGGCGTTCGTGTACGGCGAGGTCGGACGGCACCCGGAGGCGCGCGAAGCCATGAACCGCGCCATCCGTCTGAATCCCACCTTTGGCCGGGCCCAGACGAATCTGTCGTTGGAGCGGTACGCCACGGGGCGCCGCAGCGCCCCGGTCAGCGTTCCCACTGAGCTCGTGCCGGAGGTGGCCGAGGGCCGCCCCCTGGCCCATTACAACCTGGGGCTCGCGTTCCGACAGAAGGGGTACTACACGGACGCGCTGCGGGAGTACCGGCTCGGGCTCGAGCATGGGGAAGACCGCGCGCTGACCCTCCAGGCGATGGCCGAGGTGCACCTCCTGCGGCGCGACTACACCGCGGCGCACGACCTGTACGATGCCCTGCTGCGCGACCTGCCCGAGTCACCCAAGCTGTGGAACGAGTACGGCGTGACGCTCCACCAGATGGGCCGTCCGGGCGACGCTGTGGCCGGGTTCAGCCGGGCCCTGGATCTGGTGCCGGAGTATGCGCTCGCGCGCAACAACCTGGCGGTGACGCTGGCCCACGAGGGCCGGCACGAGGACGCCGTGGGGCTGCTGCACGAGGCCGTCCGTGCCAACGACACGCTCACCGTGCCGCGGCTCAACCTGGGCCTGCTGCTGAGCCAGCTGCGGCGCTTTCAGCTCGCCCTGCAGGCGTACCGACAGGTGCTCGACCTCGAGCCGGCGTCGGCGGCGGCGTGGAACGGGATCGGCCTGGTGCTCAACGAGCTCGGGCGGACCGCCGACGCGCGGAATGCGTTTGCCCGAGCGATCGAAGGAGATCCCGACTCCGCGGAAGCGCACTACAACCTGAGCTTCGCGCTCTCGGCCCTCGGCGATTTCGATGGGGCGTTGCGGGCGGTGACGCGCGCTCAAACGCTCGATCCGTACTACGTGCCCCAGAAGTTCCGCCTCGCCATCGACGTGCAGTTCGATGAGGCGACCATCGCCGTCGCCCCCGAGATCTCCGCGGACGTGAGCACCGACGTGGCCCGACAGGCGCTGCAGTTCGACCCCGCGGTGCTCGACCAGATCTTCCGTGAGCTGAATCGCCCGCTGCGTCCCACCGCCACGGTGTCGAGCGGCGATCCGCTGGCCCTGGCCCGCGACTACGTGTCGAAGGGGCTGCTCGATTTGGCGGCCGCGGAATGCACGCGCGCCGTGACCCGCGGGGCCGACGAAGCGGAGGCGACTCTCCTGAGCGCGGAGATCTTCGTGCGGCGCGGCCTGCACGGCGAAGCGCTTGAGCGCTTTCGCGCGGTTCGCGCGCAGGACCCGGAGCGGCGCGAGGCCCGCGTCGGGGAGGTCCGTGCCCTGGTGCATCTTGGGCGGGGGCGCGAGGCGGGGGCCGACGCGGAGACGCTCGTCGAGGAAACGCCGGACGATCCCGACATGCTGTTCCTGCTCGCCGAGGTCCGCCGCGCCGGCGGCGATCCCGCCGCCGCGCTCGAGGCGCTGCGGCGAGCCCGCACGCTGGCGCCGGAACGGGCCGAGTTCCTCAAGCTTGAAGGGGACATCGCCGCCGGGGCGGGCGATCTCGCTGCGGCGTGCCAGGCGTACGAAGACGCGTTGGGCGTCGATCCGCGGCTCGTGCAGGCGGCCCTCGCGTTGGGCGACGTGCACGGGCGGCGTGGCGACATGGCGGCCGCCGAGGCGATGTACCGCTCGGCCCTGGAACGGCTGCCGACGTATCGGGAAGCCGTGCTGGCGCTCGCCCGCGTGCTGCGTCGCACCGAGCGCGCACGTGAGGCCGTCAACCTCCTCGCCGACTTCCTGCTGGCGGATCCGTCGGACGTGGGCGCGGTGTTCGCCCTGGCCCAGGCGCTGGTGGAAGACGGTCGGCTCGAGGCCGCGCAGCACGCCTTCGCCCGGGTCACCGCGTTCGACCCGCAGCACGTGCCCGCGCATTTCTACGCGGGCGTCGCGCTGGCGCAGCGCCGGCGCTACGCCGACGCGGTGCGCTGCTGGGAGCGCGTCGTGGCGCTCGACCCGACGGGGCCGCTCGCGCAGAAGGCGCGGCGGCACGCCCGCACGGCGCTCGATCTGCAGCACATCTTCCGGACCGAGGCGGCCTGACATGGCGATCGAAGGGCCGCTGCGGGAGCTCGGGCTCCACGACGTCTTCCAGCTCCTCGAACTGAGCCGGAAAACCGGTGTCCTCCGCGTCACGTCGCCGCTGCGTCGCAACCAGGGGACGGTGTTCTTCGACCGCGGCGCGGTGGTGGCGGCCGAAATCCGGTCGAACCCGCACCCGCTGGGCGAGCTGCTCGTGCGGGCCGGACGCGTGACGGAGGGGGAGCTCCAGATGGCGCGCGACGTCCAGACCCGCGGTGACGGCCGCCGGCTTGGCGAAATCCTCGTCGACCAGGGTGTCCTCGGACAACGGGAGCTCGAGCGCCAGGTCCGGCTCCAGATCGAGGAGGTCGTGTTCGAGGTCATCGGGTGGCGGGAAGGCTACTTCTCGTTCTCCGAGGGACCGCTCACGGAACTGCGCGTCGAGGCCACGGCGCGCATCCCCACCGAGGCGCTCCTGATGGAGGGCGCGCGTCGCATCGACGAGTGGTCGCGGATCGAGCGGCAGATCCCGCATCTCGGCGTGGTCCCCGCGCTCGCACCCGGTGGGGAGTCGAGCGAGGGCGCCCTCGATCTGCACCCGGCCGAGTGGGAGGTCCTCGGGTCGATCGACGGCGCCCGTGACCTGCGCGAGATCGCCGCGCTCATCGGTCGGTCGGAGTTCGACGTGGCGAAGACCGTGTTCGGCCTCTACTCGAGCGGGGTCGTCACGCTCGAAGATCAGCGACGCGAGGCCCCGCAGGACGCGGGGGTGGGCTCGCTCGACGAGGCGGTGACGTTGATCCAGCGGCTGCTCGCGGAAGGCGACGGCGAAGGCGCGCGCCTCGAGGCGGAGGCGCTGGCCACCGTGCACGGGCAGCATGCGTCGGTCCACGTGTTGGCGGCGCGGGCTGAACTGGCGGCCGGCCGCCCACGCGAGGCCGAGCTCGCCGCCCGCCGGGCGCTCGGCCTCGATCCCGCGCTGGCCGGCGCACACCGCCTGCTGGGCGACGCGCTGGCGGCGCAGGGGCGGTTCCAGGATGCCGTCTCCTGGTGGGTCCGGTGGGGCCGCCTCGAGGAGGACGGGGTCACCGACGCGGATCGCGCCGCCGTCACGGCTGCCGCCGAGGGCGCCCGCCGGCTGCACGACTACCTGCGGGGTCGCCATGGCCGATGATATCCGATCGCTGACGGCGAACCTGGCGCACGACCCCGACAGCCTCGCGTTTCTCCAACTCGGCGAGGCGCTGCGGTCGGCCGGTCGGCTCGACGCGGCCGTCCGCGTGGTCCAGACCGGCCTCGAGCGGCACCGCGGAAATGCCGACGCCCATGATCTCCACGCCCGGATTCTCGTCGATGCGGGCAACATCGCGGCGGCCGCGGATGCCTGGGGTCGGGCGCTTGCCCTGGCCCCCCGGCACGTCGGCGCCCTGAAGGGGCTCGCGTTTCTGGCCTTTCAGGAGGGGGACATCGACACGGCCCTCGATCGGCTGGAGACGGCGCTCTCCGAGGATCCCAGCGATCCGAGTGTCGTGCAGGCGTTGCAGGCGGTGCGCGAGGAGGGGGCCCGCTTGGAGGCCGAGATCCGGCTCCGCGCCGGGGCCGATATCTTCGCGGGCTTCGAGGGCGCCGACCACGGATTGCTCCTGCTGAACGAGCGGGGCCTGGTGCTGGGCGGGGCGCTCCGGGATCCGGCGGACGATGACGTAGCCGAGGAAGTCGCGGGGTACGTGGCTGGGGCCGCCCGGGAGGCCACGCGCGCCGCCCGACTCCTGGAGCTTGGCGACTGGCGCAGCCTCGTCGTCGAGGCGGCCGACGGACATCTGCACGTGTCCCTGCCGACGCCCGACACGGTGCTGCTCGTGAAGCGGGAGCGGGCCGTTCCTCCCGGTCGTGTGGGCCTGCTGGCCCGGCGCGCCGCCACGGCCGCGCGCGTGTGGGTGGAGGCGCAGCGGTGACGGAGCGGCTGCACGAGGCCCTGGACCGCGTGACGCGCGTCCGCGGTGTGCGCGGGGTACTGCTCGTCGGGCTGGACGACGGCTTGGTTGTGGCCGACGCGGTGATGGAGGGGGTCCGCGCGAACGCCGTGGCGGCGCTCGCCGCGTCCCTCGTTCAGCGGCTGGCGCGGGCGACGGCGACGAGCGGGATCGGACAACCGGGCTTTCTGCACCTGGAGGCGGAGCGTGGGGCCCTGCTGACGCTCGCCGTGCGCGAGCGCCTGATGCTGGTCACGGTCGCGGAGCCCGGCGTCAACGTGGGACTCGTGCGCCTCGAGCTGCTGCGGGCCGGCGCGGAGGTCCGATGAGTCGGACCCGGGTCGTGGAACCCTGGCTCGCGGGCCCGCTCGAGCACTTCGTGTCGGAATCGGGGGCGCGGCTCACGCTCATTCTCACGCCGGCCGGGCAGGTGCTGGCCCAGCACGGGTTCACGCGCGCGGTCGACGTCATGTCGGCGGCGGCACTGGCGTCGGGCATTGCCGCATCCACCGGCGAGCTGGCGCGCCTGCTGGAGGGAGGCGCGTTCCGGGCGCTCAGTCACGAGAGCCAACGGCACGGCGTGTTCCTCTCCCGCTTCGCGTCGCCGCGCGGCCCGCTGCTCGCTCTGGTCGTGTACGGCTACGAGTCGTCCATCGGGCTCGTACAGTTATTCTTCGAGGAACTCGTGACGGACCTCGCCGCGGCTGCGCCTGCGGCGCCACCGCGCGCGCCGGTCCTGGCCGCGGATTTCGAGCGGGAGCTCAACGAGAGCCTGGCCACCCTGTTTCGGTAAGGCGGTATGTCGCTCGTCAACTTCACGACCCGCGAGATCACCTGCAAGATCGTCTACTATGGCCCGGGACGCTCGGGCAAGACGACGAATCTGCAGTACATCTACGGGCGTGTGCCGGACGACCGCCGCGGTCGCATGGTCTCACTGGCGACCCATACCGATCGCACGCTGTTCTTCGACTTCCTGCCGATCGAGCTGGGGACCATCTCCGGGTTCACGACGCGCTTCCAGCTCTATACGGTGCCGGGGCAGGTGTACTACAACGCGACCCGCAAACTGGTGCTCCAGGGGGCGGACGGGGTGGTGTTCGTGGGAGACAGTCAGGCGCGCCAGCTCGACGAGAACCTCGAGAGCCTCCAGAACCTGCAGGCCAATCTCCTGGAGCAGGGGCTCGACGTCCGGGTCGTGCCGCTCGTCCTGCAGTACAACAAGCAGGACCTGCCCTCGGACCTCATCCTCACCACGGCGGAACTCGACGAACAGCTGAACTTCCGCGGCGTCCCGAGCTATCCCGCGGCGGCCGTGTCGGGGCAGGGGGTGTTCGAGACCCTGCGCGCGATCTCCGAGCGGGTGTTGCGCAAGCTCAGTCAGGAAACGCCCACGTGAGCGGCCCGCTCAACCCGCGGTTCACGTTCGACTCGTTCGTCGTCGGACCGAGCAACCGCCTGGCCGTGTCCGCGGCCCGGCGCGTGGCCGAGAGTCCCGGAAGCGTCTACAACCCCCTGTTCATCTACAGTGCCAGCGGCCTCGGCAAGACGCATCTGCTGCTGGCGGTGGGGGCCCTCGCCGCGAGCGGGTCGGCGGCCCACGTCGTCGAGTACCTCACGCTCGAGGAATTCGTGGAGGCCTACCACGCCGCGGTCGCCGCTGGGCAGGGTGAGGCCTTCCGGCACCGGTTCGAGCACGTGGACGTCGTGCTGATCGATGACGTGCAGTTCCTGGCGACGCGCCTCGAGACGCAGGCCGAGCTGCTGCGGCTGATCACGAGCCTGACCGAGCTGGGACACCAGGTCGTGCTGGCGAGCGATCGCCCGCCGCAGGACATCGAGCAGCTCGACGAACGGCTCATCTCCCGCTTTGCGGGAGGGCTGGTGGTGGACATCGGCGCGCCCGAACTGGAAACGCGCCTCGCCATCCTGCGGCGCAAGGCCGAGGAACGCGGCGTGAGTTTCGAACAGGCGGTGCTGTCCGCGGTGGCCCAGTACGAGGCGCGGAACGTCCGTGAGCTGCTCGGCCTGCTGAATCGGCTCATTGCGTTCCAGGCCGTCAACGAGGGCGCGCTCACGCCGGACGGAGCGCGGACGCTGCTGGGCCTGGAGGCGGCGGTGCTGGCCCAGGCGGGCGTCGAGCCCGCGCCGGCCGCGCCGGCGCCGGGTGGTGGAAACGAGTTCGCGGATTTCCTCGACACCGTCGGCAGCGCGCTCGCCGAGCAGGTCGACACGTGGCGGCGCCGGCTGCAGGAGGCCGTGGCCTATTGGGAGGGCCACGGCTACCGCACCGCGCGGCTCGGCGCGCTGCTCGCGCAAGAGACGCCCGTCGGGACGGAGACGGCCGTCCGCACCTTCGAGCAGGATGTCGAGCGCCTGCAGGAGCTGGAGCGCGAGATGGTGCTGCTGGAACCGGGGCGGGCCGGCGACCCGGTGTTCCGCGATCCCGACCGGCTGGCGGATGCGGAGAAGGTGGTGCAGGCGGCGCGGGACGGTCTTGCGCCCCCGCCGGGGCCGTCGGCGTCGTGGGCGTTCGAGGACTTCGTGGGCACAGCGTCGAATCAACTGGCCCTGACGTCGGCCCGCGCGGTCGCCGAGAAACCCGGCACGGCGTACAACCCGCTCGTGATCGTGGGATCCACCGGCGTCGGGAAGACGCACCTCCTGCACGGGATCGGCCACGCGCTCTCGGCCGGCCCCGGCGCCCTCGTGGCGTGCCTGTCGGCGCAGGACTTTCTCGATGAGCTGGTGCAGGCGATCGAGCGGGGGCGGCTGGAACAGTGGCGCTCCCGGTATCGGCGGGTGACGGCGTTTCTTCTCGATGACATGCAGCTGCTGGCGCAGAAGCAGCGGTCGCAGGAAGAGCTGTTCCATCTGTTCAACGCGCTGCTCACCCAGCAGCGACAGATGGTCTTCACCGCGAGCGCCGCCCCGCGGACCCTCGACGGGCTCGACGATCGGCTGGTGTCGCGGATGGAAGGGGGACTGGTCGTGGAGATCGGGGTGCCCGACCGCGAGCTCCGGGCGGCGGTGGCCACCCGCGAGCTGGCGGGCCGGCTCGGAGACGCCGACCCCGATCTCGCCGCGTACCTCGCGGGCCGGCCGGCCGCCTCGCTGCGGGCGGTGACGGGCATGGTGCAGCGGCTGGCGACGGAGGCCGAGGCCCAGGGCGCGGCGGCGGACCTGGCGTTTGCGCGCGACCTGTTCGAGGGGGCGCGCGAATCCGCGCCCCAGCCGGCGACCCGCCCGCGCACCAGCGGCGTGGTGGTGGCGGCGACGGGCGGCGTGCGCAGCCGGGAGAAGGTGATCTGGCGCTGGCCAGCGGTGGGGGATCGGTTGCTGGAGGAGATGATCTGATGGCCATCAAAGGCAGCCTGAAGGAGGCGTCGCTCCCCGACGTGCTGCAGCTGCTCGCGCTGGGGCAGAAGACCGGCTGTCTCTCGATCGCCGACCGCAACAACTTCGGCTACGTCTACTTCGAGCGCGGCCGCATCTCCTACGCGTCCATCGTCAACCGGCGCGACCGGCTCGGCGACATTCTCGTCAAGCACGGGAAGCTCTCGTCGGAAGCGCTCGAATCGGCGATCGAGCGGCAGAGTCGCGAGCGCGGCAAGCGCCTGGGACGGATTCTCGTGGAGGATGGCGCGCTGTCGCGGGCGGAACTCGAGCGCTACATGCGCATACAGATCGAGGAGGCGGTGTATTTCCTGTTCACCTGGACGCAGGGCACGTTCAAGTTCGAAACCGACGTGCTGCCCGAGCACGAAGAGTTCCTCGTGTCGATCAACCCCGAGTCCCTGCTCCTCGAAGGCGCGCGCCGGGTGGACGAGTGGAGCCTGATCGAGAAGAAGATCCCGTCGTTCGACCTGATCTTCGAGATCGAGCGGGACCGCCTCAAGAGCTCGGACGTCGAGCTGACAGCCGAGCAGGAGTCGCTGGTGCCGCTGCTCGACGGCGCGCGCGACGTGGCCCGCGTGATCGAGGATTCCGGCCTGACCGAGTTCGACGGCGGGAAGGCGCTGTACGGCCTGGTCTCCGCCGGGTTCGCCCACCGGGTCGGCCGCACGCAGCCCGTCCGACGCCAGGAGGTGAGCGAAGGCCGGATCGAGGAGCACCGCAACCTCGGCGTCGCATTTTACAAGACCGGGATGCTGGACGAGGCGGCGCGCGAGTTCCGTCGCGTGATCGACCTGCGCCCCACCGACGGCCCCGTGCGGTTCCACTTGGGCCTCGTGGCGCTGCGCCAGGCTCGGTGGCAGGACGCGGTGGAAGAGCTGCGGCAGGCCTCCGACCTGCTCGGGGCCCGCCCGGCCGTGCTGCACAATCTGGCGGTTGCCTACCAGCAGCTGGGGCAGCTGGAGCAGGCGGACTCCGTGTTTGGGGACGCGGCGACGCGGGCGCGGCAGGACCCGCGCATCATGATCGGCTGGGGGTTGGTCGCGCTCGAGCGCGGCGATCTGCCGGTGGCGGCCGGACGCCTGGACCGGGCACGCGAGATCACGGGCGACACGCCGCTGCCGGCGATCTGGTACTGGGGCCGCGCGCTCGCGGCTGCGGCGCAGAACGAACTCGCGGCGGCCGAGACGATCCTGCGCGACGGTCTGGAGCACCATGCCGATCACCCGGTGCTGCTGAACAACCTGGCCGTGGTCGTCGAGCTGAGCGGGGAGGTGGATCGGGCGGAGGAGCTGTTGCGCCAGGCGCTCGCCGACGGGCCTGCCGTCCCGCAGCTGTCGAAGAATCTGGGGGATCTGCTCTACCGGCGGGGGCGCTACGACGACGCGGCGGCGGCCTACGAACGCGCCGTGAAGCTCCAAGCGGACCTGGGCGACGACGTGTACTTCAAGTTGGGCAACCTGGCGTATCGGGCTGGCGAGCGCGAACGGGCCGCCGACTACTGGCGGCAGGCGCTGGCGGTCAACCCGGGCCACGAGCTGGCGCGCACGAACCTGGAGACGCTGAGCGCGCTCGCGTGATGGCCGCCGCAGACGATGCCGGGTTCCGGACGCTGGCGGCGATGATCGCACGCGCGCGCGGGCTCGATGTCGGGGCCTACAAGCCCAACTGCCTGCGCCGCCGGATCGCGGTGCGGATGCGCGCTCGGGGTGCCCACACCTACGACGACTACGCGCGGGTGCTCGCCGCGGACGCGACGGAGTACGACCGGTTGCTCGACGCGCTCACGATCAACGTCACCAAGTTCTACCGCAACCGGGAGACCTGGGACGCACTCGCCGCCGACATGGTGCCCGGGCTCTGGGACGAGACCGGCGGCACGCTGCGGTGCTGGTCGGCGGGCTGCGCTTCGGGTGAAGAGCCCTACACGCTCGCCGTCCTGCTGCTCGAGGAAGCGCGGCGCCGCGGCACCGCGCCGCCGCGGGCGCGGGTGGACGCCACCGACCTCGATCGGGAAAGCCTGGCCCGCGCGGCCGCGGGCCGATACCCGGCCAGCGCCTTCGATGAGATGCCCGAGTCGCTCGTCCAACGCTACTTCACGGGCGCGGGCCCCCGGGACGCGGTGCCCGCGGTCCGCGCGCTCGTGCACTTCGTGCGGCATGACCTGCTGCGCGAGCCCCCACCCGCGCCGCCGTATGACCTCATCCTGTGCCGCAACGTGGTGATCTACTTCGACCGGCCGAGTCAGGAGCGCCTCTACGCGGGGTTCGCCCGTGCCCTCGCGCCGCACGGGGTGCTGGTGCTGGGCAAGGTCGAGACGCTGGTCGGGGAGGCCCGCGGGATGTTCCGCCTGCTCGACGTGCGCGAGCGCATCTACCGGCGCGCGGCATGATCGACACCTCCACCGCGGACGCGCACGTCATCGGGCTCGGGCGCTACGGCGTCCAAACGGCGGGGACCCTGGCGAGCCTCGGGCTCGGGAGCTGCGTGGCGGTGCTGCTGCACGATTCCACCACGGGCGTCGGCGGGCTCGCGCACGTCGTGTTGCCGGCGGCGGCCCTGTCCCGGGACCGCTCCAACCCCACGCGCTTCGCGGAGACGGCGGTGCCGTTCTTGATCGCGGAGATGGTCAAGGCTGGCGCGGTGCGGGGTCGC
>Ga0224512_10000937_pt1 | contig 29368 bp, 26 predicted proteins | sample SF_May12_sed_USG_4_FD_169103 | JGI IMG/M metagenome (GOLD analysis project Ga0224512, IMG submission 169103) | Sediment microbial communities from San Francisco Bay, California, United States - SF_May12_sed_USGS_13 | ecosystem: Environmental > Aquatic > Marine > Sediment | place: USA... | reverse complement strand
CACCAATGGCAGTGGCAACAGTGCACAATTAACGGGGGTAACTCCAATCGGTAGCGAATAGCGCCACAAGTGCAACCGCCATCTAACGTGTTCTCGTCTGCCATTGTTCAATTTCCGCTTCGGGTCACAAGCCCTCTAAGCCAATGATAGCTCAATGTCTGCTTCCGGACGCCAAGCAGACATTAGCCCAGCCCGAATGTCAGGTATTCCCAAGAGCGGACGCTCAGGAAGCCTGATATCCGCCGATTGTCAGGGCGGCTATCGGCCATTAGCGGACGCTCGAAAAGCCGTAGTTACAGTGCATTCAACAGCAACTATCAGACGGCAGCGGCGATTCGATAATAATACTGTCCATCTACGCCAGTACAAAAGTCACAAATGAGAATTAGGTCGCAGAAAAGGCGCGAAAAGCAACTTAGCTTGCAGACAATTACGACTAAGAAACACCAAACACTGCCAGACGAACAGGAGAAAACGATGCAGCAGACCACAAACTGGACGCCCCGATGCGCCTTCGTTCGTGACTATTTCTTTGATGGGCGGAAGAAAGTAGCCCAGCAACTGGCGGCGTATCTGGCGAGATATTACGTTGGGGATGACATTTCTGAATTGAGGCCGGATACGGATGTATCAGCACTCGTAGGCGACTCGATTCGCAGATACATAGACATGGATGACTTTACAATGGCTCGTGACAACGATTTGCTCGCCGAAGTCGATTTGAAAGAGTCCATCACATTCAAGAATCTTGTGGATCTCGTTCATTCACAGCGGGGAATGCCTGCTTAGCTGAACCGCGATCTCGCAGCGGCAGGTCGCCGTTAACACGCCTTGATCGTCGGCTATGAGTTAGTAGCAGCCTCTCAGCCCAATATTAGCCGAATGGCAGCTATTGAGGGGTAATGCGTTCAATCAATCAGAACTGACTGGCAGCTAACGGCCAGAAGCCGATTTTCAATTACCAAGGTCTACTGGGCCTTCTCCTACAATTTCCTTACCAGTTGTCAATTGTGCGGTATGAACTCTCTTCCGGTCTGAAGTGGGGTCGTCAAATTCCGAAAATCTGTCAAACTGAAAATAAACCGGCTTCTCACTTCGCAGTAATTCATAAGCCTTGTCGAACTCTATTAAATGGTATCTGACCAGAACAAAATTGCTTGCCTCTAGAACATATCCAGCCCCCTGGCTAATCACTGTATCTATGTATTCCTGATCGCCAAATTCTATGACGATTTTGTATCTCGAAGGCCTTCCAGGTTGGTCAACGGGCTTGCCATTCAGAAGAACCCTGTGCCACGCAGCGAGGTCGTATCTGTTCTCCTGGCTTCTATAAACATAGCGACTTCCAATTTCCAATCGGTAATTCTTCACTTCAAGAGATGTAAGGCTCATGGTTTCGCCCCTAGTTGTGATCAGCAGCCCGGCGATCTTGGGTCCTACGGAGAGTTCCGAAGGAGACGAGGACCCGTGGCTTTGCGTCTCTGACTTTGGTCAGATTTGCCTTTTTCGTTAGGGCGATTTTCTCACTCAGGAGAACCCAGTCAATTCTGGCTTGTACGTAGCAATGGCGGCTTTGGGTCAGTAGCGGCCCTTCGATATCCTGTCAGGCGAACGTCGGCTTTCGAATACAAAGCGGTCGTTCAACTAGACACAAGCTTGCGTGATTTCGGCAATATAGGTTTCAGGCAGACCCAGTTTGTCCGCCACTTGTAGGAGGGCTTTTGCATAGTCTTTGTTGGTTTCGGTGATCTTGTCGTCAGGCAACGTGTAGCAACTAGCTTCAACTTCGCTCCCGTCCATGAGTTCGACGGTTATAGCTTTTGGCACATAGTCTGCGACACTGCTCTCTGCATACAGGTCCTTCGCTTCACCAGAAGAGATCTCCATCATGACTCCGTACGCCCGGGCACCAGCAGAGCGTAAGAGTGTTGCACGCTCTCCGATATGCAGACTGAATCCGTCTACGTGCCCGACTACGGCGACCTGCGGGGTTATTCCCTTCTTGGCGAGCAGGTCGACGTCCATAAAAAGACCATAAAAGAATACCTTCATTGTCTGACAGTCACTGACTTGACCTGGGCAAATACCTGGTCGCCCTTTTTGAGATCAAGGCGAGCGACCGAACGCCGGGTAACCAGCGCTAACAGGTAGTCGGTACCGGCAACGAGGCGTACCAGCACCGACGAAGGTCCCGCCGTATGCACATTGTCTATCTCGGCCGCAAAGACGTTCAGGATGGTCGTGTCATCCGGCCTGCTCAGGCAGATGCTGACATCCTGCGCCGCAATTCGCAGACGAACGTTACTTGCATTCGTATCGTAGTGGCCCGTCACGCTGAGCTCTCCTCCTGAAAAATTGAATTGCGTCAAGTCATAGTCGCGGTCGTAGCGCCAGGGTTTGGCCTCTATTACGGAGCCGGCGTTGGATCCCGATAGCATAGGCAGATCCAATCGTGACAGCATCTCATGCAACTCACCGCTGGCAACAATCTTGCCGCCATCGATTAACAACAAGTAATCACACAACCGACTAACCTCGTCGATGCTGTGACTGACGTAAATCATCGGTACGGACAGGTCATCGTGCAGACGGTCGAGATAGGGCAACAACTCGTCCTTGCGGCGCTGGTCCAGTGACGCCAGCGGTTCGTCCATCAGTACGAGTTGCGGCGATCGCAGCAATACGGCGGCTATGGCAGCGCGCTGTGCCTCCCCGCCCGACAGGCCATCCGGCATGCGAGCAAGCAGGTCGCCGAGGCCTAACATCTCGATCACCTGTTCGCGATCGACCTTCGGTGCTTTTGATCTGCGTAAGCCGAACTCGATATTTCTGCGCACGTCAAGATGCGGGAATAGCTGCGGCTCCTGGAAGACGTAGCCGACACCGCGCTCGTGTATCGGGCGAGTATCATGCGACAGGTCTGCCTCGAGCCCGGCAATGCAGCGCAGCAGGCTTGTTTTCCCTGACCCCGAATCACCGAACAAACCCGTAATCCCGGACGCAGGAATCTGGACGTCGACACTGAGATGAAAATCAATGCGCCGCAACGCGTGTTTCAAGGTTACAGTGGCATCGGAAGCTGTGCTCACGATCCGCGTCATCGCATGCTCCAGCGTCTGTTGATGACAAACATCCCGTACAACACGACGAAAGCAAACGCCAGCAACAATAAGGCCATCTGGTGTGCCGCGCCGTAATTCAGCGTTTCGACCTGGTCATAAATTGCAATAGAAATTACGCGCGTTTCGCCGGGGATGTTGCCGCCCACCATCAGTACGACACCAAATTCGCCGAGCGTATGGGCAAAAGCAAGGACGGCAGCGCCGATGAAGCCGCGAACTGACATCGGCACGGCAACGGCGAAGAACGCGTCAAGTTTTGACGCTCCTTGAGTCCAGGCGAACTCCAGCATCTGGCGCGGCAACGACTCAAAAGCGCTTTGCAGTGGCTGCACCGCAAACGGCAGACTGTAAACGCACGACGCAATTACCAGTCCCGAAAAAGAAAACGTCAGTGCACTACCGGTCACCTGCACCCACCAGCTCCCGATTGCGCCGTTCGGGCCCAACAGAATCAACAGGTAAAAGCCGATCACGGTCGGCGGCAGTACGATAGGCATCGCCACGATTGCCTGCGCAACCGGTTTGAATCGTGAGGGCGTTTGCGAAAGCCACCAGGCGATCGGCGTACCAACCAGGATCAGTACGACCGTCGTCACGAACGCAAGCTGCGCCGAAAGCAGAAGCGGCGCGAAGATCGACATGCCGGTCAGCTCGGTCATTGGTCGGGAACCCCATAGCCATGTCGGCGAATGATCTCTTTGGCGGGCGACGTGCGCAGAAATTCAAGAAACTGCCGGGCACCCGCATTGCTACGCGCCCTTTTCAGCAACACCAGCTGCTGTTGCAGCGAGGTGAGCGAAGCCGCCGGAACGGCCCAGGCACAGGTTGCGGAAGGCAAATGAGGGTCCTTTGTTTGCGACAATGCGACGAAACCCAGTGTCGCATTACCCGTTGCAACGAACTGCAGCGTTTGCGCGATATTCTCTCCGAACACGGCACGCTGCGATGCCGACTCCCAGAGACCGGCGTCTTCAAGATACTCACGCGCTGCCGCACCGTACGGGGCAGTTTCCGGGTTGGCGAGTGCCAGCCAACGATAGTCACCTTGCTCGAGCACCTCGCGACAGTCTTTGCCTCGCAGCCGTTCATCACGCGACCACAAGACGAGGCTGCCGATTGCGTAGGTCCGCCGACTGCCACTCACGGTGTACCCGGATTGCTCCAGCAGCAAGGGGCGCTGTGTGTCAGCTGCCAGAAAGAGGTCGAACGGCGCACCGTTGATTATTTGGGCGTAGAGCTTGCCCGTCGATCCCGGGCTGATACGAACTGGCGCTGCAGATATTTTCGTGAAAGCCGCCGAGAGTTCGGCGGCAGTTGTCGCGAAGTTACTGGCAACAGCAACGGTCACGATGTCATCAGCAAACAACAAGCCGGGCAGCAAAGCCGCCACAAGTAGCAGTCGCACGGCCGCGGACCGCACGCTTTATTTCACAAGCTGCGCTTTCTTCTGCCGGCGATAGCGATGCAAGAGCGGTTCGGTATAGCCGTTGGGTTGCTTACAGCCATCGAACACCAGTGCACAGGCGGCTTCAAAAGCGATGCTTGAGTCAAAGTCGTCACTCATGCGTTCGTATGATGCATCACCCTCATTCTGCCTGTCGACGATTTTCGCCATGCGCTTGAACGTCTCGAGTACCTGAGCTTTGTTCGTTATGCCATGTAACAACCAGTTGGCAATATGCTGACTCGATATTCTCAAGGTGGCCCGATCTTCCATCAGCCCAACATCGTCAATATCAGGGACTTTGGAGCAACCCACACCCTGATCGATCCAGCGGACAACGTAGCCGAGTATTCCCTGCGCGTTGTTGTCCAGCTCGGCCTGAATCTCGTTGGCCGACAATCGACTGAGATCGCCCAGCGGTGGCGTCAGGATATCGTCAAGGCGTGCCAACTTTCTTTTCGCGAGCGCCTTTTGCTTTTGGCGCACGTTAACCGCGTGATAGTGCATGGCGTGCAGTGTTGCTGCGGTCGGCGACGGCACCCAGGCGCAGTTAGCTCCAGCTTCCGGATGCGCCTGCTTTGTCTCCATCATTTGCAGCATCTCATCGGGCTTCGGCCACATGCCTTTGCCGATCTGCGCTTTGCCAGGCAGCCCGCAGCGTATGCCGATATCAACGTTCCAGTCTTCGTAGGCGTTGATCCACGGTTCTTTCTTGATAGCTTCTTTGGGAAGCACCGGTCCAGCCTGCATGCTGGTGTGAATCTCGTCACCGGTGCGATCCAGAAAGCCGGTGTTGATAAACACAATTCGTGTACTGACGGCACGAATACATTCAGCAAGATTGACCGTGGTGCGGCGCTCTTCATCCATGACACCAACCTTGATCGTACGCGGCTCCAGATCGAACAACTCTTCGACACGGCCGAAAAGCTTGTCGGTGAAAGCGACTTCTTCGGGTCCATGCATCTTTGGTTTTACGATGTAGATGCTGCCGGTTGAGCTGTTCGGCTGATACCCGTCGCGCCTGCGATCGGTCATGGCACATGCTGTCGTGATTACGGCATCAAGCATTCCTTCGAAGATCTCATCGCCCGCCTTGTCGAGTACGGCATCCGTCGTCATCAGGTGCCCGACGTTCCGAACCAAAAGCAGGCTGCGGCCCGACAACGCCAGTTCGCTGCCATCGATGGTCGTGTATACGCGATCCGGGTTCGGCCTGCGCATGATCGTCTTGCCTGACTTCTCCAGCGTCGCTTCCAGCTTACACTGCATCAAGCCCAGCCAGTTTCGGTACACACCGACTTTGTCCCCGGCGTCGACGGCCGCAACTGAGTCCTCACAGTCCTGGATCGTTGTAATGGCGCTTTCGAGAATGACATCCGCTACGTTGGCGGTCGCGTCCCTGCCAACCGGGTGGTCGGGATCGACCTGGATTTCGATGTGCAGGCCGTTGTTGCAGAACAGATAGGCGCACCGCTCATTGTGTGCCGAAAATCCGACGAACTGCAGCGGGTCTTTCAGCTGCGTTGTTTCGCCGTTGGCGAGCGAAGCAACGAACGCTGTACCCGTCTCAGGTCGATCGAGCCCATAGCTATTCACGTCAGCGTGGCTGACACCATCGAGCGGAATGGCGCGGTCAAGAAACGCTGTCGCATAGCGAATGACGGCCGCACCGCGCGCTGGATTGTAGGGACCCTCGCGCTGCTGCTCGTTGTCCTCACTGATGACATCGGTACCGTAAAGCGCGTCGTACAGACTGCCCCAGCGAGCGTTCGCGGCATTGATTGCAAACCGTGCGTTGCTAACCGGTACCACGAGCTGTGGCCCGGCAATTTCCGCAATCTCGGCGTCGACATTTGCCGTTGCTATCTGAAACGGTTCTCCCGCATCGGCGAGATAGCCCAGGTCTTTCAGAAACGCGACGTAGTCAGGTTGTTGCCAGGGTTTACCTTGCCTCGCGACATGCCATTCGTCGATTTTCTGCTGCAGTTCATCGCGGACTGCCAGCAGCGAGCGATTGATCGGTGTCAGCTCGGTGACGATCGATTCAAGCCCGTTCCAGAAAACTTCGGACTTGAAGCCGATCGCCGGCAGGAGTTCCTGCTCGACAAAATCGAAAAAGACTCGAGAAATGCTCAACCCGCCAACGGGTTGTCGATCGTCAATACTCATAGAGTTAGCCGCTGCTGAATCCAAGAGTATTAGCTCTTGCCGGACACGTACCTGTCAATCGGTTTATGCGACGAATTGCTCTTCTTCAGTGCTGCCGTCAAGCGCTGTCGTCGATGACAGTCCGTGCATGATCGTATTCTGCACCGCGTCAAAGTACCCGGCCCCTACAAAGGACTGATGCTTGGCGGCGCGGAAGCCGAACTTCTCGTCTGCGAACTCTTTTTCCTGCAATTGTGAGTACGCGTACATGCCATCCTGCTTGTAGGCGCGGCTCAGATTGAACATGCTCGAGTTCAGCGCATGCCAGCCTGCCAGCGTGATGAACTGGAACTTGTAACCCATCTTGCCCAGTTCCTCGCGGAAGACTTTCATCGTCGCGTCATCAAGATTCGCTTTCCAGTTGAACGACGGCGAGCAATTGTAGGACAACAGCTGGTCCGGGAATTCGGCGTGAATAGCATCGGCGAAGACCTTTGCCTGTTCGAGGTCCGGCTTCGAGGTTTCGCACCAGATCAGGTCCGCATAGGGCGCATAAGCCAGCCCGCGCGCGATTGCCTGATCCATACCGGCCTTGGTGCGGTAGAAGCCTTCCGGCGTACGTTCACCCGTAATGAACGGATGGTCGCGATCATCTGAGTCCGACGTAATCAGGTTTGCCGCGTCGGCGTCGGTACGTGCCAGCAGTACTGTTGGTACACCACTGACATCGGCGGCAAGCCGGGCGGCGTTGAGCTTCGCCACGGCCTCGTGCGTTGGCACCAGGACTTTGCCACCCATGTGACCGCACTTCTTGGCGGAAGAAAGCTGGTCCTCAAAGTGTACGCCCGCTGCGCCGGCTTTGATCATGGCCTTCATCAGTTCGAATGCGTTGAGGTTGCCACCAAATCCTGCTTCGGCGTCGGCAATGATCGGTGGTAGCCAGTCAATGCTGTCGTCGCCGTCGAGTGCATGAATCTCATCGGTGCGCAGCAGAGCATTGTTGATGCGCTCTACCATCTTGGGCACTGAATCGACCGGGTACAAACTCTGGTCCGGGTACATTTCGCCCGCGCTGTTGCCATCGCCGGCGACCTGCCAGCCAGAGCAATAAATAGCTTTCAAACCAGCCTGAACTTCCTGGATGGCCTGGTTGCCTGTCAGGGCACCCAGCCCGCAAAGGGGTTCTTCCTGGTTAACGAGACGCCACATCTTCTCGGCGCCGAGGCGAGCGAGTGTGTGTTCGATCTGCACCGTGCCACGCAGTTTCACTACGTCTTCGGCGCTGTAGCCGCGCTCGACACCTTTCCACCGTGGGCTGTTCGCCCACTCTGATTTGAGCTTATTAATCTGTTCCTGTCGCGTCATGGCAATGTCCTCTTTTCCCTGGGCACCGGAAATCGTGCGAATAATCACTTGCTGCCCAGTGTACGCCGCATTACTATAAAATTTCACAACGAAAATTTCACACTGTCAATTTCACAAGAGGGCTCGACATGAGCAGCCACCAGGGGCTCCGCCGCAAAGCGCACTTTTTAGGGACTAAAATCAAGAGCTTACGAAAGCGCAACAACCTCACGCTGGAGGACCTGTCGGTACGCTGCGTGCAGATCGATGCCGATGCCGGCCCGTCGGTTTCATACCTGTCAATGATCGAGAACGGCAAGCGGGTCCCTTCCGAACGCCTGCTGGAAATCATCGCCGAGATATTCCAGAAGAAAACGAGCTGGTTCTTCGACGAGTCCCTTGACGACGAAGCGATCGACACGGCGCCCGCTGCCGCAGTCAGCGGCATGCCGCTGGAGCCCGGATTTCTGTTCTCGGAATCGCTGTTGCAACTCGCGATCCCCGAACTGCTTGCACAGACCGGGACCACGGGACGACAGTTTGCCCACCTGCTTATTCGCGCGCACCAGGAGGCTAGTCACAACCGCTTCCCTGATATAGAGCGCGCCGCAGAGAATGTCGGCAAGAAACAGTTCCCGATGCACCTCGACCAAATATTCGACATCGCCAGGGATCTCGGCCTCAAGGTTAAGTGGTTCGACAATTCCACGTTCGAGGACGAGGGCGAATCCGACGCGCCACTCAACACGCTCGTGCGTTCGTTCTTCGACGCGCCAGACAAGGTGTACCTGAACCGCGAGCTGGAGAAAGATCCGGCACGGCTGAAGTTCGATCTCGCCAATCATATCGGACACATGGTTCTGCATGGCGGTGATGGTGCACGTGCCCCGCAGGTATCAGGCGGTCGTGTTTCCGGTCGCCGTCATGACGGCGAATCGATGAATGTCGATGCAAAAGACATCCTGTACGCATGGCGCGACTTCGAATGCAGTTATTTTGCGGCGGCGCTACTCGCACCGAAGACGCCGTTTCGGCAATTCCTCGCCCGACAGGCCTATGCTATCGATGCGGGTGACAAGATCGATCTAACCAAGACGCTCGTGATGAGACGAATGCCGAGTGTATCTCCGTACCCGCACTGGCACTATTTCGACGCCTACCCGCCCGGACATTTGCGAGCCGTTTATCGCGGCAATGGCATCCCGTTGCCGTGGGGCAACATGACGCTGGTTTCCGATCCTTGCCAGCACTGGGCGGTCTTTCGAATGCTGAATACCCGATCGACCCAACCATCTTCGCAAATCTCCGTCTTGCGAAGCGGCGATGACAAACGGCTTTATTGCTGTCAGTCGATACGCAGCGAGGATGCCGCCGGAAACCCGCATGTGCTTTGCGCCGGTGTAGACCTCTCGCCCGCGCTTGTTGCGCAGAGCATCGACCCGAAACGCACTATCGACATGATCGAAGCGAGTTGTAACAGCAGCGGTGGTTCCGGGCCAATCCCGGGCGAGGCGCGCAGGCAGCTTGAGAGTATCTCCAAGATTCTGAATATCGGCTGGATCGAACAGGGGGCGGCGAGAGATGCGACAATTATTTGCCAGCGCAGCTCCAGCTGTCCGCGCGAGAAACATTGTCTTGGCAAAGCGCCGCCGAAACTCAAGCCTCAGATTGACAAGATTCGCGAGGCAGTACTTAACGCCTAGTTACTTGAACGAATACGCGACCACTTGATCGGTGACCTGCTGATCCTTACGCATGCCACCCACCGTCAACCAGGTCCCGCGAAAGCGAACAAGCCCGCGATGATCCATTGAGCCGGCCGCATCAGAAATGAGCGTGGTCCACGACTGATTCGCAAGATCGTAGCGCAGGATTTCGACTATCGGTTGCGATGGCTCGCCGTTGTAGCCAATGCCATCGTAGTTATAGGGGTTGTCACTTCCACCAACAAACACCACGGCATTCGATTCCCCGATGCCCGCCGCCGCCATGCGGTATCGCGGCAAGCCGGGATGCGGTGGCACGGTTCGCCAGTCGATACGTCGCGGATTGCTGTCATCGATGAGGCCTGCGAAACACTCATTGCTGGCGACGAAATCCCTGCGGCGATTCGCATGCGGCTCGATCGCAACCCCGTCGCAATACACGATCGTATTAGCGACGATGCCGCCAGCACCACCAAAAACGCCACGACCGGGCGTTGGCGTGGCTTGTATCCAGCTATCTGTTTCGGTGTCGTAGCGCTGCACGAGGTTCACGTTACCGAGGTCATGCCAGCCGCTAATCAGGTAGATAAACCGACCGTCGTAGGTGACCGCAACAGCATCATCAACAGGTACGGGCATCGGCTGTCGCTGCGCGAACGACCCGGTCAGCGGGTCGAACGAGTGTACCCAGGACGTAGAGATCTCGGTGCCATCCTTGGCCACGGTGTAGCCACCGAAGACATAAACGAGCTCTCCGGCAGCTGCTGCGACGGCCGCAAGTCGTCCCACACCGCCGGGGAGCGGTCCGGCCGTGGTCCACCGCTCGTCAAGCCCATCGAACACATAGGTTGCTGCCGTGATATCCGCATGTGCACGGCCCGCCCCGAGACCGGCAAAACTCACGACAAATTCACGCTCAGCGATCCGCACGGAAACAACCGCGTTATTACTGACCGGCTCGGGCAATGGCGGCAAAGCGACTGTCTCGACATACTCCCCCTCGAACGCGGTTGCGCCTGCAAACAGCAGGCACAGGGTAGCGGGAAATATTGCTTTCATCATGGTGTTACCTGGCCGACGCGACCCTATAATGACGAGACTTTTCCAATGCCGAGTGAATCATGTCAAACCCGGAAGTAAAAGCATTTTTCGACGAAGCGACATTCACGGTTACCTATGTGGTCAGCGATCCGGCATCCAGGCGGGCCGCGATTATAGACCCCGTACTCGACTTCGATGCCGCCTCCGGCCGCACGTCAACCGCGTCGGCGGATCAGGTCGTTGCATACGTAAAGAAGAATAAGCTCACGATCGACTGGATTCTCGAAACCCATGTACACGCCGACCATATCAGTGGCACACCTTATTTGAAGGAGCAGCTGGGAGGCCAGACAGCTATTGGACGGGGTGTCACCGCAGTCCAGTCGACTTTTAAAAGTGTGTTCAATTTGGCTGATCTTACGACGGACGGCAGCCAGTTTGATCATCTGTTCGACGATGGCGATGCGTTCGAGGTCGGCAACATCAGTGCACGCGTGATCGCAACGCCGGGGCATACGCCCGCGTGCATCACCTACGTCATTGGCGACACGGCTTACATCGGGGACACGTTGTTCATGCCTGATTTCGGCACCGCCCGCACCGACTTTCCGGGGGGCAGCGCGGCGCAATTGTATGCTTCCATCCAGAAAATTCTCGCGTTGCCCGGCGACACGCGGCTTTTTATGTGCCACGACTACAAAGCGCCCGGGCGCGATGAATTCGCGTGGGAAACGACAGTGGCCGCACAGCGCGAAGACAACATTCACATCAACAAAAGCGTCTCCGAAAAGGCGTTTGTGGAAACGCGCGAGGGCCGCGACCGTCAGCTCGGAATGCCAAAGCTGTTGTTGCCGTCGATCCAGGTGAACATTTGCGCGGGCCGGCTCCCGGACCCTGAAAACAACGACATTCGTTACCTCAAGATTCCGATCAACGCAGTTTAGTCGGGGTGTATGGGTGTTAAAATCGGATGCGTCATTCGAGGCTGTACCTGTGACGTTGAAGAAAACAGATGTGAACAAAGGACCTGACGACAAGATCGTGGCGATGGCTCGGCGCGAGCGCGAACAACGTGAGAAAGGTTATCGGGCACAGGCGTTCAAGCTGTATCCCAAGATTTGTGCCCGCTGCGGGCGCGAATTCAGCGGCGAAAATCTGCGGGAACTCACCGTCCATCATAAAGACCACAACCATGACAACAATCCACCCGACGGCAGCAATTGGGAGCTACTGTGCCTGTACTGTCACGACAATGAGCACGCGCGGTATCAGACCACTGATTCATCCGGCGGCGGCATATCGAGCGAGGAGCCTATGCCGTCGTCGTCGCATACGCCGTTCGCTGGTCTCGACACATTACTGAAACACAAGAAGTAAGAACTCCATGCAAATCTATAAACTCACCGAGGCGTGCTGCGTCGCCGGACAAATTCAGCCGGTCGATGTCGAAGCACTAAAAAATGACGGGTTTGCCACGGTCGTCTGCAACCGCCCGGATGGTGAAGACTTCGGCCAACCGACAGCTGCATCGATCGCAGCAGAGTGCGCAAGTCACGGCATTGCATTTCACCATCTGCCGATTTCGAATACCGGCATTACCGCTGAAATGGTCGAACAGTTCCAGAAGATCGTCGCCGAGAGTGGCGGTCCCGTGCTCGCCTATTGCCGCTCCGCTCAGCGCTCGTCAGTGCTGTGGCAGTACAGCGGCTCGCCCTAAAGCATTTTTTTTCGAAAACGCCGCATGCCACCAATCCAGCGGTCGTGATCACTTGCCTTGCGCTGCACGTACGTGCTCACCTGCGGATGCGTAAGAATCAGGAAGCGCCCGGCCAGCGCTTCATCGACGATGATGTCGGCGACAGCTTCCGGTCTCATTATGCCGTCGACGTCATTGCCCCTGAAACCACCGTCCATTGATTCCGAATCGTCTTCGATGCCGATCATTCGGGTCGCCACCGCCTGCGGGCACACGAGCGATACAACGATGCCGGCGTCACCGTAGTCAATCGCCAGCGACTCGGCGAATCCGACGGCCGCGTGCTTGGTAGCGGTGTACGCCGAATCGCCGATCTGGCTCAACAGTCCGGCCGCCGACGCAATGTTCACGAGATGCCCGCGACCGCGTTTCAGCATACGGGGCACCAGCGCTCTCGCCGCGAAGACATGTGCCATGACGTTTACCTGCCAGCATATATCCCAGCGATCGTCGATGGGGTTCATACCCCCTTCGGCGGAAATGGCGCCGCTGGCACCGTCGCCGTAACCAACGCCCGCATTCGAAACGAACATGTCGATCGCGCCGTGCGCTTGTTCCACCTCCGCTACAAGCCGGGCTACCGCCTGTTCGTCACTGACATCAAGCACTTTGGCAACACCGCCGATTTCCTCCGCAACGGTCGATGCCGCGGCTTCGTCTACATCCGCAACTACGACGATCGCGCCGTCCTTTGCCAGGCGACGACACAGTGCGCGACCGATGCCATGGCCGCCACCCGTGACTACCGCAACCTTGATCTTTGATTCTTTCAAAATGGGTTACTCCGCGGATGAGTCATAGACTATGTCACCATCCATCATTGTCAGGGCTGCTTTGGTGTTGTGAATATCATAAGGATCGATCTCGAAAATATCCTGATCGAGAATGACAAGGTCTGCTTTCTTGCCGACTTCAATAGACCCGATCTCGTCTTCCATGTGCATCTGGTAGGCCGCGTTGATCGTGAAGCCGCGCACCAGGCTCTCAACATCGAGTCGTTCGGTTTCTCGTGGCTGTACCGGTGCGTCAGGCTCTCCCGGATTTTGCCGAGTGTGCCCGATTTCAATCTGCACGACGGGCGACAGACCCAAAGTGCCAGCGCCGCTGGCCGGAAAATCGCTGCCGAACGAAAGCCGCACGCCCAGGTTCTTGAGGCTGTTGAAGCGCCAGAACCGGCTGAACTGGTCGTCACTGACGAACTGCTCGCCGTAGGTGTCGTACGATGCCCAGAGCGGCGTGCTCTGAGCAATGACGTTGAGCTCGGCAAATCGCGGCAGATCCTGGTCTGTGATGACCTGGATGTGGCAGATCGCATAGCGGGTACTGCTTTCGGGTGCGACCTTTCGGGCCGCTTCGATAGCGTTGAGCGCCTCGTGTATCGCGCGCTCACCCAGTGCGTGAATGTGCACGTCGATATCGTTTTCTGCCGCGCCCACGACCATTGACGCCATCTCTTGCTGCGTGAAGACTGTCTCGCCGCTGTTGCCTGGCTCGCCCTGGTAATCCTCGAACATCGCGGCCGTGCGACCCTCGACAGTACCGTCATCCATGATTTTCAAGACGTTGTAACGATAGTGCTCGCCCCTGATCATGCGGCCCCATTCGAGCGCCTTGTCCACTGCTTCGGCCGAGTCCTGGGGCCCGCGAGGCCGGTACGAACCGACCAGCCGCACTGTCAGATCACCACTTGATTCGGTTCGCTTCAATACAGAGGCTGCGATGTTCTCGTAGCCGATAACACCGGCATCATAAGCGGCCGTAACGCCGTAAGAATTCATAATGTCGAGAACAATACCAAGACCCTCGACCACTACTTCCTCGGTGATGACGTCGAGGCTGTCCATTGCCATTCCCGCCGTGCCTTCCAGCAGGTAGCCGGTCGCATCACCGTTTGCATCGCGCTTGTAATAGCTGAAGCCCGGAACCGGATCAGGCGTATCCCGTGTGATGTTCAATGCTTCGAGCGCGGCCGTGTTGGCCCAGGCGGCGTGGAAACCTTCATCCATGATCAATACGGGCCGATCGGGGACAATGGCGTCGATAAGTTGCCGCGTTGGCCCAATGGGCCCGAACGTCGTTGCCAGAAACCCGTACCCAAAAAGGACCGGCGCGTCTGCATTTTCGGCTGCGTAGTCCGCGATCGCCGCGACCCATCCCTCAACAGTTCCAGACGTATCCAGCGAAAGCGCACTTGCGTAAGCACCGCCGGCAATCGGATGCACGTGCGAGTCGATGAATCCTGGTAGCAACAATTGCCCATCTACGTCCATACGTACAGTGGTGGCGCCAATCAGCGTTTCCGCGCCGGCCGCACCGCCGACGTACACAATTTCGTTGCCCTTTATCGCGACTGCTTCCGCCCAGGGCTGCATTTCGTTGACTGTGTAGATCTTCGCGTTCGTGAAGACAAAATCCGCAGCATTTGTATTCGCTTCGCGCTCACCGCATGCGTTCAGCAATACCAGGCAAAGCAGTGCCGTTGCAATCCTGTTATTCAAGCCCGGAGCCATCCTCTGAATAAATCACCCAGATCTTCGTGTATCCCTGTGTGTCCCAAATGCCGGTCCATTCCTTCGGGATAGTCACGGCCTCGCCAGCGTTAATAACCTGCACCACGCCATCGCTGGACGTCAGGGTTACGCCACCTTCAAGAAAATACATAAACTCGTCAACACCATAAGGCTCCGTGATTTCGAACCGCACTGCCCCGGACTTGTACATACCCGTACCGAACTTCTTATCGCCGGAGAGGAATGACGTTACGTCGAGCGTTGTATTGCCGTTTTCCGTGTGCTCGATCATGTCCGCGCGATCGAACACCTCGCCGGCAATGTCACCCCGTGATAGTTTCGCCGGATGCGACGGCTCGTTCACCGACGCGGCAGCCACGGTCCCAACAAGAACCAGTAGCGCTGTATTCAAAAGCCTGGTTTGTCTCATGCCCTCTCCCATCCGTCTTGGTCTGGTCTGCGGTCGATTATCGCCGGGCCCCAAGATTAGCCTTGACGCCGCTGTTAATCCACAATGTGGCCTGGTGCGGTCATTTGGAGACACAAAATGCAGCAATGGCGATACATGACAATTCTTTCCGTCGTATCGCTCCTGCTAGCCACGACATACGTGTTCGCGGCCGGTGATGTCACCGAAAAACGCGTGCTGGCAGAGGCTCGCGACGGCAGCAACTGGTTTTTGAAAGGCGGCAACTTCCGTGGCGAGCATTACAGTCCCTTACGATCCATCGATGATGAGTCCGTAACAGAACTCGGACTCGCGTGGGCCACGAACCTGCCTGTCCCGGACGGAATATCCGCGACACCGATCGTAGTCGACGGCGTCATCTATCTGTCCGGTGCTTATTCGCTGGTTTTTGCCATCAACGCCAAGACCGGCAAGGTCATCTGGCACTACGACCCCGATGTCCGCTCCCGGCTCGCACAGCACCCTAATATGTCTTGGACCGCTCGCGTAAACCGCGGCGTCGCCGTATGGCAGGGCAAAGTTCTCGTAACAACGGCGGACTGCAGGCTTGTCGCGCTCGATGCAAAGACCGGCAAAGTAGCCTGGTCGAAGCAAACCTGTGATCCGGCACTTGGCTACAGGATCACTGATTCGCCCTATGTCGGCGGCGATAGCGTATTTGTGGGTAACGCCGGCTCGGAATCCTACGAGAAAAACCGCGGTTATGTCTCGGCCTATGACGTCAACAGCGGTGCACTAAAGTGGCGCTTCTATACAGTCCCGAGTGACAAACCCGAAGAAAACACGTCAGCTGCCATGAAAATGGCGGCAAAGACCTGGTCGGGAACCGCTCTCGAGAAATTTGGCGGTGGCGGCAGCGCCTGGAACGAGATGACCTACGATCCCGAGTCCGGACTGCTGTATTTCGGCACGGCAGGTGCTTTACCGTACGACTTTCGTCTGCGCAGCCCGGACGGTGGCGACAACCTGTTTCTTTCATCCGTCATCGCAGTGAATGCCAGCACCGGCGAGTACGCCTGGCATTACCAAACCGTTCCCGAAGACAGCTGGGAATACAACGCAACGATGAACATCGTTCTCGCCGACCTGAACATCGGTGGCAAACAACGGCAGACGCTGCTGATCGCCCCGAAGAACGGCTTTCATTATGTGCTCGACCGGCTCACGGGTGAGCTCATCGCCGCCGACAAGTTTGCGAAGGTCAATTGGGCGACACATATCAACCTCGAGACGGGCAGGCCCGTTTACGATCCGGCCGCCGAATACTGGGCGCGACCCGATGAGGCTGTTGCTGTCTGGCCCAACATGTGGGGCGCGCACAGCTGGAATGCGATGGCGTATCACCCACAGCTCAAGCTCGTTTACATTCCTGTCATTGACGTGCCGACAATCGTCACCGGTTACGACGATGGCGATTTCCTTGACACGCTCGAAATGCTCACTGATGTCGACGGGCAGCCGTTCAGCCCGGGCAAGCTCGTCGCCTGGGACCCGATAAAAAACAAACCGCGATGGACGGTCGCTCACGACTTGCCATTCAATGGCGGTATCCTGGCAACGGCCGGCAACCTCGTGTTTCAGGGCGATGCCTATGGACGTTTTCACGCCTACGCGGCAGACAATGGCCAGAAGCTTTGGTCAGTGGCAACAGGATCCAACATTACGGCTGCGCCCGTCAGTTATTCTCTTGAAGGCAAGCAGTACGTGCTGGTGCCCGTGGGAGCAGGTGGCGGTGTCCAGTTCGTCTATCCACAAATGCATGCCGGCGATCAAGTTCGGGGCCCAACCCGCCTGATGGCATTCGCGCTGGAATCAGACTTGCCCATGCCGCTTGTGAAAGCCGGGCCACGCACGCTCCCGACGCAACCGGAATTGAAAGCAAGCGCTGAAGAACTCGAAACCGGCCAACGGATTTTCAGCTGGGAATGCAAAGGCTGTCACGGCAAGAACGCCGTCGCCCGTTTTGGCGGGTCGGTGCCCGACCTTCGTTATGCGACGGCCGATACGCACGCGGCCTGGCATGGCATAGTGATCGGCGGCGCGCTGCAGATTAATGGAATGCCGCGTTTCGAACTCAGCATCCAAGAATCAGAAGCGGTTCGTAACTACGTGCTGTCTCAGAGCCTGTCGATCAGCGAATAGTAGAACATGGCGAGCACCATACCCGGGTAGCGCAGCAGCGTGCCGCCCGGGAACATGTGCGTCGGTAGACCGGCAAATACGTCAAATCGCGTGGCCGTACCGCCAATAGCCTCGGCAATAACTTTGCCGGCGAAGTTTGCCGTCGATATTCCGTGTCCGGAATAGCCCTGCGCGAAATACACATTCGGTTTCAGGCGGCCAAAATGTGGCAGGCGGTTGACGGTGACCGACAGGGTCCCGCCCCATGCGTAGTCGATCCTGGCATCGTCGAGTTGCGGAAACAGCTTGAGCATGTACGGGCGGACGAACTTCGAAATATCCGCTGGGAATTCCCGACGGTAATTTTCACCACCACCGAATAACAGGCGATGGTCCTCCGACAGCCGAAAGTAGTCGACGACGAAGCGCGTGTCATGAACGCCGAATCGTCCGTTAATAAGGTCCCGAGCGCGTTGCTCACCCAGCGGTTCGGTCGCGATCATGAAATTATTGATGGGCATGATCTTGCGGGCAACGCGCCGTTCGAGCTTGTCGAGATAGCCGTTGCAAGCCAGGACCACGAATTTTGCATTCACGGAGCCTTGCAACGTCTCAACCAGCGCCGGGTCCGTTCGCGAGTAATGGGTAACGCGCGAGCGCTCAAAAATACGCACACCGGCTTCCGCTGCAGCCCTCGCCAGACCCAGCGTGTAGTTCAACGGATGTAACACAAGGGCCTGTGAATCGTACAAGGCTTCGAGAAAACCGTCCGTCGCAACGTATTCTCTCGTTTGTCTTGCATCCAGCGATTGACAGAAGGGGTAATTGTATCGCTCGGCCAGCGCAATGCTTAGCTGCTGCGGCCAGCCCCGATAACGCTTTTTATGAACACCGACCAGCTGACCGTCCTGCAAATCACAGGGAATCCCGTGTTTCACGACGCGCTGTCGAATCTCGTTCTTTGCCAGTTCCGCGAAGTCCCAAAGCTGCCGTGAACGCTCATATCCGAAAGCTTCTTCGGTTTCGAACACATCTTTGCGCTGGCCGCTACCGACAAGTCCGCCGCAGCGACCCGATGCGCCGAAGCCGATACGCTCTGCCTCGAGCAGGACCACATCAAACCCCTGCTCCGCCAGGTTTAATGCGGCCGACAGGCCCGTAAAGCCACCGCCAATAACACAGACGTCAGCACGCTCTGCACCAGCCAGCGACGCGTGCTCGCGCATGCCCACGGCGGTCGCCGCGTAATACGTGTCAGGATGGCCCGACGACAGTTTTTGCTCTTTCTGCACAATGCCCCTGTAATTCGACGGGTCGCGGTATTAGGCTATTGTTTCACCTTCTGAGCGAGTGCGCCCGCATGATACTACGCAAGACCTGAAATGAATAAGCAACACCACATCTACTTCGATCTCGACGGCACCCTAACCGATCCCTACGAAGGCATCACAAAGTGCATATTGTACGCGCTCGACGAACTCGGTTTTGCTCACCCGAGTGACGAATACCTGCACAGCTGTATCGGCCCACCACTGTACGATACCTTTCCGGAGATGGTCGGCAAGAAGCTGACGCTTAAAGCGATTGATTTGTATCGGGAGCGATTCGTTGACGTAGGTTGGCAGGAGAACGAACCCTACGAGGGAATACTCGACGCGCTGGAGACCATTTCTGCTGCCGGTCACACACTTTTTGTCGCGACCAGCAAACCACACGTGCATGCCAGGCGAATCGTCCAGCATTTCGGCATGGGGCAGTACATCAAACAGGTGTATGGCTGCGAACTGGATGGCACGCGATCGAACAAGACGGAATTGCTGAAGTACGCGACCGACGAAAACCCGGGTGCCGAAAGACGCATGATGATCGGCGACCGAAAACACGACCTGATCGGCGCGATCGCGAACGGCATGTGGCCGATCGGTGTTTCCTATGGTTATGGTTCGATTGACGAACTGAGCGGCGCCGGCGCCGTCGATATCGCCAGCACGCCTGCGGGCTTACCAGCGGTTGTCCTCAAAGGCCTCGCTTAGCTAGAACTGCGTCCACCTTGCGATAATTCCTTTCAGCATTTGAACAAGGAGCCAGAGAAAGGCCAGCGGCAGGATGATCGTTTGCAGTACAAACAACACGATAAGGTCCACGATGTGCTCGGCGGCTTTGGATGCATTTTCCTGCAGGTTCGCCAAGCGGTCAGAGATATTGACGGATGCCAGGGATTCGTCGATGACCGAATTGAGACGGTCCATAATCGACTGATCATCACCGATTGGCGTTTTCACATCCACGTTCGCTTCCTTGATTGCTTTACCCGTCACCTCGAGCGCCGCTGTCGCTTCGGCCTGCTGTGGTGTCAGAAAGGCGTCGGAGACCAGGTTAGTCCCGATGACCAGCAATGGGACAATGAAACGAATAAACAGCATCACCAACAATATCCGCGACGCCCCTGCAGCCATTTTGTTCTTGTTCAAATGCGGCGACCACAGAATCACAACTGCCAGTATCGAGGCGATGACCAACGCCACCGTCACAACCCGTGACGCTGTAATAGTGAGCAGCACGTTTTGGAGACCGAGGGAGCTGGCGGCAACCAGCATGACGCTGGAAAATTGTTCGACCAGGTCATTGATCGGATCCAGGATTTGACCAATCGAAACCGTCACGCCGACCCCTACCTCGGTGCTTTGAACGACCGAAATGACACCATTCAGTGTTCGTGCCGCGGCAAACGTCACCAGTGCGCGCTTGAGCGCGTCCTCGGCATAAGAGTCAGCAGCATGGTCCGCCACGCCACTTATTGCGACAGCTGAGGCTGTCAGGGCGAGCAAAGTCCAGATGATTCTTCGTCTATCCATGGCGAATCCCTAGAATAGCATTGAGTTCGCCTTTGCGTATAAAGTGTCTGGTGACATGATGACGGAAGAACGCATACCTGGATTCAAATGGCCCGTCGCGGTCGTACAGCCCATCGCGGCGCCGGCTAAGATCGTCTGGGAAACCATATCAACGCCAGGCAACCTTGAACTTTGCCATCCCTATTGCAAACGAAATCCCGTGCAGGTCTGGCGCGGTCCCGACTCGCGTGACGAGGTTCACTATTTCAGCGGCTGGATTTATGAGCGTCGTTTTCGCCGGTGGAGCGAAGGAACCGGCTATGACCTTGAGATCGGCAGACCCGGCGGCGGGACATCATACGTTTCATGGCAAATCTCACCTGCCGATGATCGAAATTGCACACTCAGCATTACAGTCTATCCACACGTGCTGCAGAAGATTCCTGTCGTGGTTCGGTGGTTGCCGCACGTGATACGCCTTCGGCCCATGCTCAAGAAATACCTCGAGTCTGTTACCAAAGGATTCGAGTGGTATGTAACCCGTGGCAAGCCTGTTTCCCGTGATCAGTTCGGCAGGCACCCCTGGTTCTCGGCGGCTCGATCGTGAGGATTTGGCACAGAATCCCGATCATCATCCGCGCCATAATCGATACACACTTTATTTTGTCTCTAGCCATCTTTTAGGCTTTACTTGCGCGGTTTGTATTTGCCGCTCGCAAAACCCTGATTGCGCGCCAAGAATCATGAGTTTTCGAAATCTCAAGGGTGGATCGAGGACTACATGATTATTGCTAGCGTGCACGCTCGAAGCGGGGAGCCCGATCTATACTTGATTAGGGTTTGAGAGGATATGCCGTCGGCCAAAATAGGCCAAAACGTCAGAAAGAATACATGGCATGGCAAAAGAAAAGTGCTGAGAAAATGGTTGACGAAAGCGGCAATCGCGCAGAGTACCGCGAGGTAAAGAGCGACTCATTGCTGCAAGTGCTTAAATTCCGCGAATAGCCGTTCCCCATTCTGCCGCTATAATAGGGGGCCCGATTGGGGCCCTCTTTTTTTGAGCATGCCCCATTTGAAAGTCGAGTCGGTACATCGGTCGACAAATCGATCCGGAACGGACTCATCGCAGGCGGCTTCAGAGGTACAGGCCATGGTTACGAGAGCGATAGCACGATTACGCCAGACCGACTGGCGCATCTTCATGGGCGGCATCCTTACCGTGCTCTGGCTCATCGCCGGTATCGTCTATGTTCGCGGCGGAAAATTCAGCCAGACGACAATCTACGACATACCGCTGGAGGACCTCGGCAGTTTTCTAGAGGGCGCGTTCGCACCGCTCGCGTTCCTGTGGCTGGTTATCGGCCTTTTTATTCAACAAAGAGAGCTTGCCGACAATACGGAGGTTCTCCGTCAAACCTCGATCCAATCTGAGAAACAAACACAGGCCATTGCGGCGACCGAGATGAACGCTCGCCAGGAGACGTTTTTCAAGATCGCTGAGAGCGTCAAGGGGCAGCTGGGTGGAATCACCGGCATGCTGTTTATCTCGTGCGTAGGTGCAACGGAAGGGCAACTCGTTCCAAGAGACCGAATAGCAGAGATGTGGCACATGCTTGCCAGGCGCGATGACCAGGTATTTGCGCGTGAGTTCCTGCTGTTTGACGCAGACGCTTATGGCGGTTACGAGGCGCTGTTCTACAAGACCGAAATTCGTCGCCGTCATACAGAAAATTTCATGAGGACATTCGATCGACTGATGGAAATGGCCAGAAACTGCGACAGTCCGAACGGCATAATCGCCGAGTCAATGGCGCAGACCGCACACGGACTTCTTTACAACCACATGCGAGAACATCAACCTGCCGAGCTAAAATTTGAGTGCGCCCCTGTTGATACGGCGGACTACGAAGAAGTATTCGAACGAACTCGAGCCTGACGATTCATTCCAACCCCAGGGAAACGCTTATGGCTACGAAAGTCGCCGTCATTCAAAAACCGCCGGTTTTGCTAAACCGGCAGAAGACCATTGCAAGCATGCTCGACTCCATCGACGAAGCGGTCGCCGAGGGGGCGTCGCTGTTGGTCTTTCCCGAAGCGTACATCCCGGGCTATCCAACCTGGGTCTGGCGCCTTCTACCCGGCGGAGACATGGCGCTTTCCTCAGACATTCATGCCCGGCTGCGGCAAAACGCCGTGGACCTTTCGAGCGGTGACCTGCAGCCGGTGCAGGACGCGGCGGCCAGGCACGGCGTGACGATTATTGTTGGCGTGCACGAGCTCGAGAGCGAATTCAGCGGTACTACGCTATTCAACACCGTCGTCGTTATTGGTCCTGAAGGAACGATTCTCAATCGACACCGTAAATTGATGCCCACCAATCCTGAGCGAATGGTGTGGGGCATCGGTGATGCGACGGGGCTCCGCGTGGTCGATACGCCCGCGGGACGGCTGGGTACGCTGCTTTGCTGGGAGGCGTATATGCCGCTGGCACGATATGCCCTGTATGCCCAGGACATCGACATCCTGGTAACACCAACCTGGGAATGTTCCGACCGTTGGCTGGCGAGCATGCGTCACATTTCGACCGAAGGAGGTTGTTGGGTCATCTCGACGGCGACCGCCCTGCAAGGCAGTGACGTGCCCAGTGATTTTCCGGAACGCGACAGGTTGTTTGATCCTGACGAATGGATCAACGACGGTAATGCGGTCGTGGTCCAGCCAATGGGTGAGGTCCTTGCCGGGCCAATGTGCCGGGAAAAAGGCGTGCTCTACGCCGAGATCGACAGGGAAGAAGCGCGTCGCGCAAGGCGCTCACTGGATGTTTGTGGCCACTATGCGCGGTCCGACATTTTTTCTTTTTCCGTAAATCGGCGACCGCTTGATCCCGTGACTTTCTCGGATTAAGCATGAATATGTCGTTGGAAAATGTAATCAGCCTGGAGAAATACCCCTTAGGCAACGACGATTTTCGTAGCGAGTGCAAGCGCACGCTGGACAAAAATGGCGCGCTGGTCATGCGCAATTTTGTGAATCCCGAGGCCATAGCGTCCGTTCAGCGCGAAGGCGAAGCACAGCAGCATCTCGCTTACTACACGGTCGACAAGCACAATATCTATCTCGACCCGCCGGACCCCCGATACTCTGCGGATCATCCACGCAACCGGGAAGTCGCTTCATCAAAAGGTTGCATCACGACGGACCAGGTCCCTGAAGGTTCGGCGCTGCACACTCTCTATGATGCGGCAGAATTTCGCGAATTCCTGTGTGCCGTTCTCGATGAAGCCGAGCTGCACGAATACGCTGACGCGATGTCTTCGATCAATCTCCACTATGCGAGCGAGGGACAGGAGCTGGGCTGGCATTTTGACAATTCTTCCTTCGCCATCACGCTGATGATCCAGAACCCCGCAAGCGGCGGCGCATTTGAATACGTGAAAGATGTGCGCGATGCCGATAGCGGTGAGATGAACTACGAATTGTCGGGGAAGATTCTTGATGGCGACGTGTCGACGAATACCCTTACGATGGATGCCGGCACTCTCGTGCTGTTTCGCGGGCGTAATTCCATGCACCGTGTTACACCGGTCAAAGGTAACCGTACGCGCATGCTCGTCGTACTTGCATACAACACGGAGCCCGGCATATCGCTTTCGGAATCGGCGCGCATGACATTTTATGGGCGGCTCGGATAAGCGGCGGCTTTCTCAAGAGTTGACTTCACAAGCAGGCACGACGCTTGCTACTGTAGGGGCTACGAAGCGGAGTGCGTTTATGCCCAGATTTGTCGGCCTGTTTCTCACCATCGGACTCCTGGCAGCCTGCCAGCAAGCTCCGGAATCGTCTGTACCCACGGAAAAAGCTGACAAAGCCGACAAGACAGAGACTGTCGCAGCGAGCAAGCTGGCCGACTCGGTCTATCATTCCGGCCGAGTCTACACGGTCAACCCGGATCAGCCTTGGGCGCAGGCGGTCGCGATTCTCGACGGCAAAATCATTTTTGTCGGGTCGGACGACGCGGTGCGCGGTCACATTGGCCCGAAAACAGCCGTGCATGATTTGCGGCGTCGCCTGATGTTGCCGGCTTTCCAGGATTCACACATTCATCCGATTATGAGCGGCATCGATGCCGGAGCCTGCGATCTCACCGGTCTCAACGATGTAGCGCTTTACCGGTCCAGAATCTCCCAGTACGCAACGGCTAACCCTGACGCGCCGTGGATTCTCGGCGGCGGCTGGTCGATGGCCGTGTTCGGCCCTGGCGCATCACCAAGCCGCAAAATCCTCGATGAACTGGTACCTGACCGGCCCGTCTACCTGAGTTCGGCAGACGGCCACTCCGGGTGGGCCAATTCTGTTGCCCTCAAGATCGCGGGCATCTCCAAAAACACGCCCAACCCGCCCGACGGCATTATCGACCGCGACCCGGAATCGGGCGAACCCGTCGGCAGCCTGCAGGAAGGCGCAATGGACCTCGTGACGCGACACATCCCCGAAACAACGCCGGAGAACCGTTTGCAGGGGCTCCGCTACGCTCGCGACATGCTGCATCGATACGGCATTACATCGATTCAGGACGCAATTGTGTATGAAGGCGATCTCGAGGCTTACGCGGAGCTTGATGCCGCCGATGATTTAAATCTGCGTGTGGTCGCCTCCCTTTGGTGGGAGCGGGACGAAACGGAAGAACAGATCCCGCACCTGCTTGAACTCCGCGAAAAGTTCAATAAGGGTCATATTCGACCGACGACCGTGAAAATCATGCAGGACGGCGTCATGGAAAATTACACAGCCGTGATGCTGGAGCCGTATCTGACCGACGAAGGCACGCGCGGCATTCCGATGGTTGAGCCGGAATTCCTGAAGGAAGCGGTCAGCCTGCTCGACGCCCAGGGGTTCCAGGTGCACTTCCACGCTATCGGAGACGGGGCGATTCGACAGTCGCTCGACGCGATTGAAGAAGCGCGTAATCGAAATGGTGAACTCGGCCACCGTCATCACATCTCGCATTTACAGATCATCGACCCGGCCGACATTCCTCGCTTTGCCGAGCTCGATGTCACGGCCAACTTTCAGCCCCTCTGGGCATACGCAGACGATTACGTTGTCGACCTCACGCTTCCTTTTATCAGCGAGGAGCGTGCCAAATGGATGTACCCGATCAAGTCGATTATTGACGCGGGTGGCAAAGTGGCGTTCGGCAGTGACTGGGCCGTCTCGACGGCGAATCCGTTTCCGCAGATCGAGACCGCAATCACGCGAGTAGACGCCGATATGCATAACACGGAGGTTCTGAACCCCGAGCAGCGTATCACCCTGCAACAGGCGATCGAGGCGTTCACGATCAACGCAGCATTCGTCAACAAGCAGGACGACAGCACCGGCTCTATCGAGAAAGGCAAGCTGGCCGACCTGATCGTCGTCGATCGCAACCTGTTCGAGATCAAACCCGATGAGATATCCGATGCCAGGGTCGTGCTGACGCTGTTTGAGGGTAAACCGGTATACGGTGGTCTGAAAGCAACATCTCCCCAAGCAGCGGACTAGCTCCAGCTGCTCATTCTTGAGCTATACTAAAGAAGAGTTGGAGTCATTTGTGGCGCTGTCGCAACAGAAGCCGCAAAGACCTTTTTGAATCTTTACCAACCGGGGAGCGAAAATGAAATATCTTGCACTCATCGCCAGGGGACTTAGTGCTGCTCTGGTGCTTTCAGTTTTTTCGATCTATTCACAAACTGCTTTCGCACAGGACGCTGACGCGGACGAAGCCGTGGAAGAGGTCATCGTCACTGGGTCGCGCATACGCCGGGATCCGCTCGATGAGCCCGTCGCGATCATGGACGTCAGCACCCAGGATCTGGAGCGGACCGGCCTGACTAACCTCGGAGATGCCCTGCGGCAGCTGCCGATCACTGGTTCGGCGATCAATTCGCAGTTCAACGTACCTGGCAACTCCGGGTTCCCGCAGGACGGTGCCGGAATTGGCGCCGGGGCAGTGCAACTGTCGATCCGAAATGTCGGCGCCAAACGCACGCTCGTCCTTGTTGACGGCAGACGCTGGGTTGCCGGCGCATCTGCGTCAGGTGTGCCCAACGCCGTGGACCTGAACACGATTCCGGATAATGTCATCGAGCGTATCGAGATATTGCAGGATGGCGCGTCAGCGATCTACGGCTCAGATGCGATCGGTGGTGTCGTCAATATCATCACAAATCAGGACTACGAGGGCTTTAAGATCCAAGCGCAGACCGGCAGCTATATCTCCGATAGTGATGGCGAGACGTTCGAGATTTCGGCCCTCTGGGGTGGCGGGAACGATACGACCGATTTCATACTAAGCGCGACCTACAAGGACGAAAAAGGCATCGAGACCTGGAATAGAAGCCGCTCTGCCTATCCGAACCCGGATGCGACTAGCTGTGACGTTGACGGTTCCAACTGCTCATCATTCACTCCGCAAGGTCGCTTCATACTGGGCCCGGCTGTCGGTCTGTACAGAAACGGGGTGCTTGATCCGACCTGCACGTCAACAGATCCCGACTGCGGCGTTGCGAGCATTACTCTTAACGACGGGGTGCTCAACGACGGCGACATGAATGTTCCGTTCTTTGATATCAACGACCTAAATGGCGGTGACTTTCATCCGTTTACGAACGCGGATCGCTTCAACTATAACGGTCCGGGTTACAACTTCCTGAAGACGCCGAACGAACGCGTCAATTTCTACGCCAACGTTCGCCACGAGTTGTCATCCCAAGTGACTTTGTTCGCGACTGTCTCGTACACGAATCGTTCGTCGGCAACGAAGGCGGCGCCGGAACCGCTATGCTTTTTTGACTGCGGCAACCGCATCGCCGACAGCACCGTGATCTCGGCATTGAACCCATACAATCCGTTTGGCGTGGATCTGTCCGTAGCGGATGGCACGGGTATCTTCTTCGGTCGGCGCCCCCTGGAATCCGGTGGACGCCTGTTCTTCCAGGACGTGAATACCTACATGTATTCGATGGGCTTGGTCGGTGAGTTCTCCGCGGGCGGACGCGATTTCTATTGGGATCTCGTGGGCGGCTACGGTGACAACCGCGGCTTCCAGGAGAAATACAATTCTCACAACCAGGCCAAACTACAGATTGCGCTTGGCGATCCTGCCGTGTGTGACGCGGTCCCCAATTGCGTGCCGTTCAATCTGTTTGGCGGCCAGGGTCCGGATGGCTCGGGCTCGTTCACACAGGACATGCTCGACTTCATCACCTACACGCAGCGCGATTTTAGTGAGCAGACGCTGAAGAACATCGCGTTTAACATCGGCGGCGACCTGGCAGATATGCCGGCCGGCAACCTCGCGTTTGCTGCAGGCTTCGAATATCGGGATCACGAAGGCTCGTTCCGGCCTGATCCGATTGCCGAACGCGGCGAAACCGCGGGCATTCCGTCGGGTGGCACTGTCGGCGCATTCGACGTGACCGAGTTCTACGGTGAGCTTAATATTCCGCTGCTGCAAGGCGTATCCGGGGCTGACTACGCTGAGGTCAACGTAGCGGCCAGGGCTTCAGACTACAGCACCTTTGGCAGTGAGTCGACGTACAAGGTGAGCGGTCTGTGGCGAATCTATGAAGACGTCTCGGTGCGCGCGTCATTCTCCACCGGCTTCCGTGCGCCGGGAATCGGCGAACTGTTCGGCGGCGCCGCGCGTGAGGACTTCACGTACTTCGATCCCTGCGCTGACTACACCGGAATCCTCGGGTCCGGTGCCGGCGGCCGCGATACGCCGCAGCCAGCAAATATCCAGGCCAACTGTTTGAATCTGGGTGTGCTTCCTGGTTTGGCACAGGTGAACCCGCAGTTTTCGGCCGTATCCGCCGGCAACCCGACGCTGTCTCCGGAGGAATCCGACAACTGGACGGCTGGAATTGTCTACAGCCCGTCCTGGTCTGAAAATCAGGACTGGACCGACGGCGTCACGGTGTCGCTTGACTTCTACGACCTGCAGATCGACAACGCGATTCAGGGTCGGGACCCGGGCGACCTGGTCGATGCCTGTGTCGAGACACTGGATTCGGTTTTGTGTGCACTCGTGCCGCGGTCGGGTGCGGGGCAAATTGGCCTGATCAACAATCAGCTGCAGAACATCGGTGGCATCGAAGCATCGGGCTTCGATCTGATGGTCAACTATCTCAGCCCGGAAACGTCATTTGGCCAGTTCAACGCCAGGATGAACGCGACCAGGTTGAGCGACTACAAGGAAACGACCAGCAATCCGGACGGCAGTGTGAGCGTCAACGATCTGAAGGGACAGCATACGGATCAGACATTCGCGAGGGCCTTTCCCGAGCTGCGGCTGAATACGACGATCGACTGGATGCGCGATCGCTGGAACGGCTCGCTGGTATTCCGGTGGACTGACGACATGACAACGGCCGACGGTCTTAATCTCGACTCCGCAATGTTCACCGATCTCCGCGCCAGCTATAACCCGGATATCCTGGACGATACGTTGACGATCACACTCGGATTCAACAACGTGCTGGACGAGGATCCGCCGGTTTGTTTCCCATGCGGTGTCATCGGCCTGAGCACAGTCTCCCATGATCTGCCTGGGCGCGTTGGTTACCTGAGGGTCGTTTACGAACCCAAGTAGCCCATGGCAACAATGAAAACGGCCCCCTTCGGGGCCGTTTTTTTTTGCAACTCAATCCTCGGTCTTCAATTCGGTCCAGATCTCGCGCACCCAATCCCGGATCTGTAAAGACTCTTGCCAGCGATCCGACAGCTCGTTCTGGTTGGCATCCGTGATTGCGTAAGGCGGCGGGCCCAGTTCGCAAAGAAACACGAGCGTCGCGTTTTCGTCATTTCTTTGCCGCCACATTCGCATG
>Ga0224512_10000936_pt1 | contig 29370 bp, 17 predicted proteins | sample SF_May12_sed_USG_4_FD_169103 | JGI IMG/M metagenome (GOLD analysis project Ga0224512, IMG submission 169103) | Sediment microbial communities from San Francisco Bay, California, United States - SF_May12_sed_USGS_13 | ecosystem: Environmental > Aquatic > Marine > Sediment | place: USA... | reverse complement strand
TGCGGCTAATGATTGTTTTGGATCTTTGAGAAACGTTTTAAGCATATGCGGCAAATAATCCTGGACACCGAGACCACCGGCCTCGAAGCGGAGCTCGGCCACCGCATCATCGAGATTGGAGGGGTCGAACTCGTCAACCGGCGTTTCACCGGCAACAACTTTCACCGCTATCTCAACCCCGAGCGGGAAAGCGAGGCGGGCGCACTCGAGATCCACGGGCTTACGACCGAGTTTCTCCGCGACAAGCCCAAGTTTCAGGAGATCGCTCGGGAATTCCTCGATTATGTGAGCGGTGGCCAACTCATCATTCATAACTCGGCGTTCGACTTGTCCTTTCTCAATCGTGAGCTCGACCTGGCTGACCTGAAGCCGATCACGGAGTACTGCGACGGGGTCATCGACACCCTGCGCATGGCGAAGGATATGCACCCGGGCAAGAAGAACGGCCTCAACGCGCTGTGCGAGCGCTACCAGGTCGACAATTCCGCGCGCACGCTGCACGGGGCGCTACTCGACGCGCAACTGCTCGCCGAGGTCTATCTCGCCATGACGCGGGGGCAGGAAAGCCTGGTGATGGAAGTCGAGACCGGACTGGTGTCAGACGGCGGCGTGGAGTCCGTGGCGGGGAGCGTGGAGCTGTTCGTCTTGCGAGCCAGCAAGGAAGAGCTCGCTCAGCATGCGCAGCAACTCGAGGATATCGACAAGGCGAGCAAGGGGGCGTGCTTGTGGCGCAAGCTTGAGAACGTGTGATCGGTGATTCATGTTAAGTGGCCGAAGGTAAACTTGCGTCATGTCTGATGGATTCACACCGTCTGTCACGCCGCCACAGCGGCTCACCGAGCCCGCGCTGTGGTTCGCGTTTCGGAAGTCGGAGATCCTGGTGCTCAATGGCACGAGCCGCCCCGAGCTTCCCTGCTCCATGAGCTTGGAGGAACATGGCTTGGCGCCGCAGCGGCATCAGTATCTTGGTCTTTTTAGGGGCAGGCACTGCTTCGCCGCCGAGGTGCATGAATCACAGCCGCTTCCCGATGGATGGTCTTTCCTTGGCTTGCGCGACCTGTTTGGTCTGACCGAGGGAGTTCTAGCCGCGCTTTCCGGCCGCGCGTACCAGATCCTTGAGTGGGACCGCAATCACCAGTACTGCAGCCGGTGCGGCACACCCAACGTGCGACGCACGGACGAGCGCGCGCGTCGCTGCTCGGGCTGCGGTTTCACAAGCTATCCGCCGGTCACGCCGGCGATCATGATTCTGGTGACGCGCGGGCGAGAATTGCTGCTCGCGCGAAAACCCATATGGCCAGACGGCCGCTATTCCGCGCTATCCGGTTTCGTTGAGCCCGGGGAGACGCTGGAGGACACGATACGGCGCGAGACTCGGGAGGAGGTTGGAGTGGAGGTGAAGAACATCCGTTATTTCGGCAGCCAGCCTTGGCCGTTCCCGCACTCGCTCATGGTCGCATTCACCGCGGAGCACGCAGGGGGCGAGATTCGGCCAGATGGCGTAGAAATTGTCGAAGCGCGGTGGTTCAAGCCGGACAAGCTTCCCAATCTGCCGCCGCCCGTCAGCATCTCGCGACAGCTGATAGACGCTATCGCCGGGAAACTCGCTCGCGGCGAAGGGCCGGGCTGATCGTTGGCCCCAGGCCCGTGTATGTGACCTTGCTTCGCATTTTTTTAAGATACTGAATCAGAACAAGTTTGCTGGATAGGCTGCCCGGGGGCGCGGCGCGCTACCAGGGATCCGCGCAGGCGCGTTGAGTTCTGGGTATCATTATGTTTTCACTGGGGTTGTCTCCACTACGTTGGCACCGCTACCCAAAGCGAAGTACCGGGCCGACGACAAGAGGGGGGAACAAGAAGCTGCGATTTCGCGGCGTGGTGTGGAGATAAATCGGTGACGAGCAAGAAAGTCGCGGTTCTCGGATTCGCATATCGGCTACCAGGCACAACTCGCGATCACTTCTGGCCCGATCTTTTGGCCGGGAAGAATCTTGTCACCCAGGTTCCTTTCGATCGTTGGGCTCGGGAGCAATATCAGCATCCCAGGAAGTCTTTCCCGGGAACGAGCTACACCTTTGCGGCTGGTTCGGTGGGCGACGTATTCGCTTTCGACGCCGAGTTTTTTGGCATTTCCCCTCGTGAAGCGGCTCAGATGGACCCGCAGCAGCGGTTGCTGCTCGAGTTGAGTTGGGAGGTTTTGGAGAACGCGGGTATAAGGCCATCTGATATTCGAGGCAGCCAGTGCAGCGTTTATATCGGCATCTCGACCAACGATTATTCCTTGCGGTTTGCCGACGATCTGGTAACGATTGACTCGTCAGTTGCCACCGGAACGACGAGTAGCATTGCAGCCAACCGCATCTCCTACGCATTAGATCTGCGCGGCCCGAGCATGGCGGTGGATACCGCCTGCTCATCCTCGCTCGTCGCGTTCCACCTGGCCTGCCGTTCCATTGCCTCGGGGGAAAGCACGCACGCGATCGCCGGCGGCGTCAGCCTGCATTTGCACCCCTACGGATTCGTCGCGTTTTCGAAAGCATCAATGCTGTCGAATCGGGGCAGATGCAATGTTTTTGACGCCTCCGCGGACGGGTATGTGCGGTCAGAAGGCGCCGGCGTGTTTTTCCTCAAGAATTACGATAAGGCACTGGCCGACGGCGATCGTATCCTCGCAGTCGTTGCAGCCTCGGTTGTCAACAGCGATGGCAGAATGACCGGCTTGACGGTGCCGAGCGTCGAATCCCAGGTCGCGCTGTTAAGCCAGGCCTGTTCCGACGCCGCGATCGCTCCATCGGACATTGACTACATCGAAGCCCATGGTACGGGCACTGCAGTTGGGGACCCGGTCGAAACTCATGCCTTGGGGGAGGCGCTAGGTAAATGCCGCCCGAAGGACGCCCCGCTATTGATTGGTTCGGTCAAGAGCAACCTGGGGCACCTGGAAGCGGCCGCGGGGGTGGCAGGCCTGGTCAAGGCACTACACTGCATAGAGCACAGGACTGTTCCTGCCACCATCCATCTCGACAAGCCCAATCCGAACATTCGTTTTGACGAGTGGAATCTCAAGGTTGTCACGGAGACGACGCCGCTCAAGGAGGCCGGAAAGCTGTTAATCGGGGTCAATTCCTTCGGGTTCGGTGGGGCGAACGCGCACGTAATCCTGGAAAGTCCTGACATCCGCCAGCACGAGGAGGAGCCGGGCAATCAGGCTGGCGTTCCGCTGCCGGTCGTCATATCGGGGAAAAGCGCTGCGGCCCTGAAGGCGGCTGCACGTGACCTGTCGCGGTTCTTGCAGGAGCAGAATGAAGGCACGTTTTACGATATTGCCTACAGTGCAGCCTTCCACCGCGAGTGGCACGAACACCGTGCAATTTTCCAGGCTGACAGAACGACAACTCTTGGAACGGCGCTCGAACAGTTTGCGGACGATACGCCTGCCGCGCTTCCGGTGGAGACAGGCATCGCCTTGTCGCAGCCCACCGATGTTGCGTTCATTTACTCGGGCAACGGCTCGGTGTGGGACGGCATGGGGAAACGCCTCATGGCCGAAGCTCCGGTATTCAGGGATGCGGTGCTGGCGGTCGATGAGATCTTCCGGCAATACGCTAGCTACTCCCTCCAGGATGAATTGACGGGGAAAAACGGGCCCGGCCGGTATGAATATACTGAGGTTGCCCAGCCGGCGCTGTTCGCGCTACAGGTTGGCGTCACACAGATGCTGCGCCAGCACGGAATCACGCCCGCGGCCGTAGCCGGCCATAGTGTCGGCGAAATTGCAGCCGCCTGGGCTTCTGGCGCGTTATCGCTCGAACAGGCCGTGCGCGTTATCTACCACCGCAGCAGGCTGCAGGGCACAACCAAGGGCAAGGGGCGGATGACCGCTGTCGGACTGGGGGAGCAAGCCGCCCGCCAGCTCCTGGAGGAGCTCGGGTTGTCCGGCATCCTTCACGTTACCGGAATCAACAGTTCGCAAAGCGTAACCGTGGCCGGCGAGGTTTCGGGGCTGGATCAGCTTGAAGTGGCAATGGCCGAACGCGGGTTCCGCCATACACGCCTCGATCTGGACTATGCATTTCACAGCCCGGCCATGGACCCGATCCACGCGGACATCGTGTCGGCTTTGGCCGATCTTCGCACTGGTCAAAACCGGATTCCGTTCCATTCCTCGGTGACAGGTGGGCGCCTGGAAGCAACGGCGCTGGGGGCCGACTACTGGTGGCGCAATATTCGCGATCCGGTGCTGTTTGAAAAGGTGATCAAGAACATACGGGCACAAGGCGTCAACGTCTTTGTGGAAATCGGCCCGCATGCCGTGTTGCGCGGCTACATCAACAACTGCCTGATAGATGAGGGCATCCACGGTCGCGTGATTCCAACGGTCCAGCGTGATGATGGAAACCCCGGTCGTATCTGGAGCGCCGCCTGCCAGGCGGCGATTGCCGGTTCACCGGTGGACTGGAAGGCGCAGTTTCCCTATCGCGGCCGATTTGTGCGGCTGCCGAACTACCCCTGGCAACGTGAGCGCTACTGGGACGCGGGCAAAACGGAGTCCCGCAGGCGCCTCCATCGGCACAAGGATCACCCGCTTCTCGGCTATCGCCTGCAGGAGAGCGAGTGGGCCTGGGAATGCGAGATGGATACGCTGCTTTATCCCACGCTGGCGGACCATGTGGTCGGTAACGCGACGGTAATGCCTGGAACGGGTTACGCCGAGATGGCGGTCGCTGCTGCCAGGTTGTGGCAGGGGAAAGAGCTCGTAGAAATCGAACAGCTGGAAATCCGCGCGCCTCTGATATTGGGAGAAAATCAGTCCAAGATCCTGAGATTCAGCATCGATGCTCCGGACGGCAGCTTTACAGTCAAGAGTAGGGACCATCCTGCAGGCGAAACCTGGACGGTTCACGCGGTCGGCAGGATCCTCGAAGGATCCATGGGAGTCGTGCCGCAACAGGCGCCGCTCGTCCTCCCCGCCCGCCCCGCTGATTTTTCCGGCGCAGACCATGACAAACTCACCAAGGCCGTGGGATTGGACTATGGCCCCGCGTTCCGGGCGATCGAGGCCATTTGGGTGGAAGACGGCTCGGCATATGCCAGGTTTCGCATACCGGAAGTCATCGAGTCCGAACTGGAGCGAGTCCACCTCCATCCAGCCTTGGCGGACTGCGCTTTCCAACTGATCATTCAACTGCTGAAGGACGAATACGTGTCCGATGCGGGCACAGTTTACGTGCCCGTAAAGATCGACGGACTGCTGTGCCGCACCGGTAAGGCCAGGCTTCAGATGGCGAGGGCCACAATTCACCGGCACAGCGCAGATTCGCTGACGGCGAGTTTTACCCTCTTTGATGCTGACGGCGAGGACGTCGCCTGGTTCAAGGACGCGCGCTTCAACAGGTTGCGATTACGCAAGAACCCCTCGGATCGGCTGCGCTATCTTGGTTGCCACTATGTTCCAAAGCCTCACGCGCTTTCGCCCGTCAGTGCGCCGCCCTTGATGTTCGAGCGGCTGCACAAGAAGCTCTCCAAGTGGGCGGATGCCGCTGTGCGCAGCGGCGCGCTCAAACGCTACGCCTCGGAGGTCGAACCGCTGCTCGACGTACTTTGCAGCCGTTTCGCCGTGCAAGCGTTGAGATCGTTGGCGGCGAACGGCGACGTGCTGACCGAGGCACAGGCGTACTCGCAAGTCAATCCCGATACCGTGCCGCTGCTGTTGCATCTGATCGGTGTTCTGAAGGATCACAAGGCGATCACGGCCGTGGGGAACGACTGGCGTTTTCTGCCGGAGTCGGATTCTCCCGCTGCGCAGGACATCTGGAATAGCCTCTTGGCGGATTACCCGGACTTTCTCCCGGTCTTCCACGCCGTCGGGCGCGTCGGTCTGCACCTTGCGGACCTGCTGCGGGACCGCCGTACCCTGGAACAGATTCTTCCCCGCGACTGCACGCCCAGCCGCCTGTTTCATCGGGTGTTCGCCGACGCGGGCCTGAGTGCGATGAGCGATGCGATAGGTGACTTCATTGCCGACACTCTCGCCCGGCTTCCGGCGGACAAGCGGCTCAGGGTGATCGAAGTCGGCGCAGGGAGGCCGACATTCGGTGCCACTGCTTGCAAGGTGATCGACTTCGGCCGGTGCGACTACGTGTTCGCCACCACCGTATCGTCGATGCCGGAGGAAGGTCAGAGATTGCACGAAATGTTTCCAAGGGCGGAACTGCGGCTGATCGATCCGGCATCGAACTTGGAAGCGCCTGCGCCGCCGGTTGCTGAGCGATTCCAACTCGCCCTCGTCACGTTGGATGTCGCCACGGAAGACAAAGCTTCGCTGGCTATTTCATACGCGAAACGACACCTGTGCGCGGGCGGTTCGCTCCTCATCGTCGAGCAACATCCATCCCGCTGGATGGATTTCGTCTTCGGGGGGCGGCGGGCTTGGTGGACCGAGGCACAAGACGGCTCATGGGTTTCCCGGCACAAGTCGATCCGGTTCCGGCGGCACCAGTTACAAGAACTCGGTTTCCAGTCCGGTATCGAGCTGGAGTTATCTGAAGACGACGGCAACTCCGGCCCCTACGTCCTGTTGTCTCAAAGGGCAGAGCGCGCCGACGCCTCGGCGCAGCCGATTCAACTGCTTCCCCGGACGTGGCTGTTACTGGCAGACCGAGAAGGATTTTCGGCCCGCTTCGCCGCTCAGCTCACCAGGAGACTGGGGGCTCGTGGTGACCGCGTGATCCAGGCTACGCCCGGCGGACAGCTGGTCACCGTAGACACCGCGCATTATCGTCTTAACCCGTGTGACTCTTCGCATTTCGAGGCCCTTTTGCCAAAGCTTGCGGATGCATTCGGCCAGCTCGACGGCATTCTGCACCTTTATGGGTTGAACGCGTCATCGGCAGGCGGCGCGCCGCCGCTGCTGCTGGAACAACAGGTTGATCGCTGCGCTGCGGTGGCGGCGATGCTTCAAGCGTGTGAGTCGACGGGCACGAAAACCACCTGCTGGCTGGTGACATCGCGCGCCGCGCCCAGCTGGCCGCGCGAGCGCGATCGGCACGCGCAGGAACTCAACGTGGCAGACTGCATGGATGCGGCACTGTCGGGCTTTGGCCAAACCCTGATGAACGAGACGTCCAATCTCGCGGTTCGCCTGATTGACGTGGATGCTGCTGCTGCGCTGGATGCGACAACTTATGCCCTCGTGGAAGAAATCTCGCATCCGGATCTCGAGCACGAGATCGTGCTGAGAGGATCCGGCGAGCGTTATGTGCCGCGGCTTCGCGTCGAACCGCCTCCCGCTACGGCGGCCGAGCCCGCCACCGATGAGTCGCTCACGGTACGCCTGGGACTCCAGTTCCAGGGGCAGTTGCGCAGCCTGCGCTGGGAATTGCACCCCCGCGTGGTTCGCGGGGATGACGAACTGGAAATCCAGGTGCGTGCCACGGGACTGAATTTCCGTGACGTCATGTGTTCTCTGGGGTTGCTCTCCGGAGAGATGATCGACGGCGGTGTTGCCGGGCCGACCCTTGGACTTGAATTTGCCGGCGTCGTCCTGAGCGTGGGCGAGCGGGTCCGGGGTTTCGCCCCGGGCGACCGCGTCGCAGGCTTCGGCCCCGGCAGTTTCGGCAATCGAGTGGTGACGAAGGCCAGTTGCGTTTCCCCGATCCCGCCCGGGCTGCCGTTTGCGGCCGCAGCCACTGTTCCCAGCGCCTTCCTGACCGCGCACTATGCGCTAAATCATCTGGCCCGCCTCCAGCCGGGCGAAAGGGTCCTGATCCACGGCGCTGCGGGTGGTGTCGGCATAGCGGCTGTCCAGATCGCGAAGTGGCGCGGTGCCGAGATATGCGCGACCGCAGGCTCGGACGAGAAACGCGACTTCCTGCACCTGCTGGGTGCGGACTACGTGTTTGACTCGCGGTCGCTGGCGTTTGCTGATGAGATCCTCGCCATCACGGACGGTGGCGGCGTGGATGTCGTATTGAACTCGCTTGCGGGCGAGGCAATCAACCGAAACTTGCGCGTGCTCAAGCCCTTCGGCCGCTTCCTCGAGCTTGGCAAGCGGGATTTTCAGGAGAACACGAGGATTGGCCTGCGTCCTTTCCGCAACAACATCAGCTATTTTGGGATCGACGCCGACCAGCTGATGAAGGAGCGTCCCGATCTCACTCAGACGCTGTTTCGCGAAGTGATGGCGCTTTTCGACGAAGGCGCCCTGCATCCACTGCCTTATGATTGTTTCGCAGCGGAAGATATCGTTAATGCATTCCGCCATATGCAGCAGTCCCGGCACATCGGCAAGATCGTCGTGACTTATGAAGACGGCCTACACCCTGTGCACAGCGCCCGGCGGGACCAGCGCAGGTTCGAGCTGCGCGCCGATGCAACCTATCTGGTCACCGGCGGGCTGAGCGGATTTGGCCTGAAAGCCGCCGCGTGGATGGCGTCAAGGGGCGCGCGCAACCTGGTGCTGATCAGTCGTAGCGGCCCCGTCACGGCTGAGGCGTGCGACGGCATAGCTACGCTCGCACACGCGGGCGCCACGGTCCACGCCGCCGCGTGCGACGTGACCGATACGAAGGCGTTTTCAGCATTGCTGTCGGAGATCGCCGACATAATGCCTCCGTTGCGCGGCATCGTGCACGCCGCGGCGGTCATCGAAGACGGTTTGATCCGGAACATGACCAGGGACCAGATCCGTCGCGTCTTTGCACCCAAGATCCTGGGCGCCCAGCACCTGCACGAAATGACGCTCGACAAGAAACTCGACTTATTCGTGCTGTTCTCCTCGGCGACCACGCTGTTTGGCAACCCCGGTCAGGCCAATTATGTCGCGGCGAACGCTTGTCTGGAGGCGCTCGCGGCGTTTCGCCGGGCTATTGGGATGCCGGCACTATGCGTGCGCTGGGGAGCCATAGACGACGCCGGGTTCCTCGCACGCAACGTGCGAATCAAGGAGGCGTTGCTGGGACGCATAGGCGGATCGGCAATCACCGCGGACGTGGCGCTGGAGTCCCTCGAGGAACTGCTACTCGCTGACCGCTCCGGCTTGGGCGTTATGGATTTGGACTGGAAAGCACTCACCCGTTTCCTGCCGTGCGCGGACACGCCAAAATTCAGCGAACTGGCGCGTAGCGCTGAGGACGTCAAAGCTGAGGAAGACGGCGAGCGGGACGTGCGGCACCTGCTGGCGACGCTTTCTGCACCCGAGCTCCTCGTGGCGTTCGGGGAAATGCTCAAGACAGACGTCGCGGAAATCCTGCGCGCGTCCCCCGACAAGATCGACGAGTATCGCTCTATCTACGATATCGGTTTCGACTCCCTCATGGGAGTCGAGCTGGCAACCGCCGTGGAGGGCCGCTTCGGGGTCAGGCTGCCGGTTATGGCCTTGAGCGAGAATCCCACCATCGCCAGGTTGAGCGCGAGGATATTGGCTTTGTTGACCAGTGTGGACGAGGCAGGCGAGGGTTTCGCGGACGCGAGCATCGCCGACCAGACGCGCCAGCTTGCGACTCAACACGCGGACGACGCGCATGCCGATGTGATCGCCACAGTTGCAACGCAGCTGCAATCCGAAGAGCTGGCGCCGACGGGCAAGATGATTCACTGACATGCCGCGCAAGGGCCGAACTGTCATTACCCCCCTGGTCAAGGAGCGCCTGATCCAGCAGGCCCTCGAGCTGCGCGCGCAACGGCCCGAGCAGACCGGCTCCAGGCCCGAGCCCGTCAAGCGGGAACTGGTGCCCGCCGCGGACATTCCCGAAAGGTTCTACCGCTTTCATCTGCATCCGGGATACCAGCAGCTTCGCATCATCAACGACGCGGCGGCGAAACTAGGCGTCGCCAATCCCTATTTCAAGGTGCACGACGGGATTGCCGGCGTGACGACGCGGATCGGAGGCAGGGAATTCCTCAACTTCGCAAGCTACAACTACCTCGGCCTCTCCGGTGATCCGCGCGTGAGTCAGGCGGCCAAGGAGGCCATCGATACTTACGGCACCTCCGTTTCCGCTAGTCGCCTGGTGGCTGGCGAGCGCGCCATCCATCGCGAGCTGGAACGGGCGATCGCCGATGCTTACGGAGTTGAAGATGCGGTGGTATTCGTGAGTGGTCACGCCACCAACGTTACTGTCATTGGGCATCTGTTCGGGCCCAGGGACCTCATCCTGCACGATGCGCTGGTCCACGATAGCGTGCTGCAGGGCATCCGGCTCTCCGGCGCGCACCGGCTACCCTATCCCCATGGAGACTGGGCTGCGCTGGATACGATCCTCACGGACCAGCGGCGAAAACACGAGCGCGTTTTGATCGTGGTCGAAGGCATCTACAGCATGGACGGTGACTATCCCGACCTGCCCCGGGTCATTGACCTGAAGCGCAAGCACCGGGCCGTGCTGATGGTGGACGAAGCCCATTCGTTCGGTGTCATGGGAAGAACTGGGCTCGGGATCCGGGAACATTTCGGGTTGCCTGGCCTTAGTGTGGATATCTGGATGGGAACGCTCAGTAAATCCCTGGCGAGCTGCGGCGGATTTATCGCTGGAGAAACCGCGCTGGTCGAGCACCTCAAGTTCCTGGCGCCGGGTTTTCTCTACAGCGTCGGCGTGCCGCCACCGGTGGCGGCGGCCGCGCTCGCGGCGCTGCAGTGCATGCGTGCGGAGCCCGAGCGAGTCGCGACCTTGCAGCAACGGGGTATGTTTTTCAGGAAAAATGCGCGCGCCGCGGATTTGGACGTGGGATCGTGCACGGGCTTTGCCATCGTGCCGGTAATCACGGGCAGCTCGATCCGGGCGGTGAGGCTGTCGGATGTGCTTCTCAAGCGCGGAATTCACGTGCAGCCGATACTCTACCCCGCGGTTCCGGAGAAAGCCGCTCGGCTCCGCTTCTTCGTCAACTGCGGGCACACCGAGGAGCAGATCGTGGAGACGGTGAGGGCGCTAAAGGAAGAGTCCGCTCGTGCCTGACATCATGATGATGCGCGACGCGCAATGAGTAACGTAAGACTGGTCCAGGCGTAAGCGCCGCTTCGCGAAGGTTTCCTCAAGAACCGACGGGCGCTTGCGCCGTGAAACGGCTAGAAACTCTCGGGCGGAATAGGGACGCAAGACGGACTGAAATGGCGTGACCGATGATCTGAAAAATTTGTCCGGTCGACGGCCTGCTCAGCAGTTCGCGCAACGAGACGGCGCAGCCGCGCGTCCGGAGCCGCGGTACCACGGAGCAATCCACGATTATGCTTAACGGGTTGGGGCTGGTGCTTGCGGGCCTGACCCTGGTCGGCTGCGCCATCCTGTTTCTGGTGGTTCTCGGACTCGTACACGTGCTGCGGTTGCATCTCGCGTTGCGCGGGGAAGGCACGGCGCTCGAGGCGCGGCTGCTGGGACACCCGCTGCCGCCCGACGATGCGCTGCCCCATGTCGTGGTGCAGATCCCGTGCTACAACGAAGGCACCATCGTGGAGCGCGCGATCGCGAGCTGCGCCGGGCTCGACTGGCCCAGGGACAGGCTGCACATTCAGGTCTGCGATGACAGCACCGACGAGACCACTGGGCTCGCGCGGGCCGCGGCGCAGCGCGCCGCCGCGGCGGGCATCGACGTCGCCGTGCTCCACCGTGACGATCGCGCCGAGTTCAAGGCTGGCGCGCTGCGCGAGGCCATGGCCTGGCCCGGTCACGACTACTTTGCCATACTCGACGTCGACTATGTGCCGGCGCCGGATTTCCTGCGGCGCTGCATGGCCGCGCTTTTGGCGGATCCGAAGCTCGCCTTCGTGCAGGCGCGCCCCGATTTCCTTAACGCCGACGAAAATGCGTTGACGCGAGCGCAGGCAATCATCCTCGACTTTCATTACGGGCTCGAGCAGGCGGCACGAAGTTGGTCGAACCACGTGCTGCCGTTCAATGGCACGTGTGGAATCTGGCGTCGTGCCGCGATCGAGGCGGGAGGAGGCTGGCGCGGCGATGCGCTGACCGAGGACTGGGATCTCAGCTATCGTGCTTTGATCAAGGGTTGGCGCGGCGTCTTCCTGGCCACGGTAACGGTTCCCGGCGAGCTTCCGACCCAACTCGGCGCGTGGATCTCGCAGCAGAAGCGATGGGCCGCGGGCGTTGGGCAGGTTGCATGGAGAATGGTGCCGACCCTGCTGTTTTATCGCGGCATGTCGCGCAGCGAGCGTTGGGGCGCTTTGTTTCCCCTGTTCACGTGGTTTGGCTGTCTCATGTTCCCGGCCACTTTTCTCTCAGCCGTGGCGGCGATACTGCTGGTGCCGGCCGCTGCTTTGGTTCTGGGCCTGGTCGTTTATGCCGCTTTCGCGTCCGTGGCGATCGTCTTGTTCGCGCTTACGCTGGTTGCGAACAAGTTTGTCGGGCGCACGACACCGCTGGGGTCGTTCATCCTCGATTTTGTGCTTGTTTTGGGGCTGGTGATTTATATTAGCTGGGCAAACTTTCGATCTTTTCCTGCAACCTTGTTCGGGCGCCGTCGGGTCTTTGTGCGTACGCCGAAGCAGGGGTCAACCCTCTCCGCGAGCCGTGGTCCGCGATGAAACGCCTTGCGATTACGGGCAGCTCCGGCTACCTGGGACGAAAATTCGTCGAGCACCTGCGGCGCGTGCGGAGCGACGTGGAGATCCTGGGGCTCGACATCTGTCCGCCCGGGCCGGCGCCAGGATCGCCCCACCGTTTCACGAGAATGGACATCCTCAGCCCGGACCTCGGCGGCACCCTTAGTGAGTTCCGGCCGGACTCCGTCATTCACGCGGCCTTCGTGGTGGCGCCGATTCGCGACCGGCGGAAAATGCGCCGGGTCAACGTGGAGGGCAGCCGCAATCTGCTCGATGCGGCCGGGCGTTGCGGCGCGGAGCGGCTGATGCTCGTCTCCAGCGCGACCGCCTACGGCGCCTGGCCCGACAACCCCGTGCCGATCGAGGAAGGCTGGCCGCTGCGGCCGGCGAAGTTTCAATACGCGGCCGAAAAAGTCGAGGTCGAGGCCATCGCTGGGGAGTTCGCCGAGCGGCATCCCGAGATCACCGTCAGCTGCGTCCGCCCGGCGATCATCGGCGGCCCGCGCATGAACAACTACATCTACCGGTTCATCTTCCAACTGCCGGTTCTGGCCCTGCTTGACGGCTGTGATACGCCGGTGCAGTTCGTCCACGAAGAGGATTGCGCTGCAGCGATGCTGGCGATCCTGACGGCCGGTGCCCGGGGCGCTTTCAATATCGGTCCGACGGACTGGAGTTCGATCTCGGAGATCGCGGTCGAAACGCGGCGCTGGACCGTGCGCCTGCCGTTCTGGCTGGCGCGGAAAGTGCACGGGCTGGCCTGGTCCATACGGCTGCCGGTCACGGAAGCGCCGGTCGAATTCCTGGATTTCGCCCGCTACCCGTGGGTCGTCGCGCCGCGTCGGTTGGGGCAGGAATTGGGTTACCAGTTTCAATACACTAGCCGCGAGACACTGCTGGAGATCGTTCATTCGCGGCAATCGCCGGAAGAGGGACGCCTGACCCCTGCAAGATGACTCTGCTCGCGTTGCCGCTCACCGCGTTAGAGGAGTTCCTCGTCTGGGAGGACCGCCCCGCTTATCCCTTTAGCATCTTCGTGCGGCTGCAGTTCTCGGGACGTATCGACCCCCGAGCGCTCGAGTCGGCCGTGCAGCTCATCATGCCGCGCCATCCGCTGCTCACCTCGCGCCTGGAAATGCGGGGACGGCGCCCGTTCTGGGTCGTGCAGCCCGGGGCCCTGCCGCGCATCGTATGGGCCCAGGGTCCCACCGGCCAGGCGATGCCGGCCACCGGCCGGCAGGACTTGCGCAGGGAAATCGGACTGAAACTGTTCGTCGTCGAGAGCCATGACTCAAGCGACGTGACGCTGCAGTGCCACCACGCTTGCTGCGACGGCGTGGGCATTCAGGTCTTCATCAATGACCTGATGATTGCGTACGCGCTGGCCAAGGGCGTGCGATCGAAGCGCCTGCAACTGCCGGAACTCGACCCCGGGCGGCTGGCGCGGCGGGGCGCGTACGGGCTGACGTTCTGGAAGCTTCTGAAGATGCTGCCCCGGCAGATCGCCGGGCTGCCAGGCGTGGGACATTTTTTCGCGCGCTCGCCGTCGCCGTTGCTGCCGCACCGAGCGTTGCCCGACGACGATCCGCCTCCCTCCGGCTTTCCGGCTACGCGCACGCACACCTTCACGCGCGAGGAATCGGAGGCGCTGCACGAAACGGCCGGGCGGCTCGGCGTCACGGTGAACGATCTGCTGGCGCGCGACGTGTTTCTCGCGCTCGGCGAATGGCGTGCCTGCCATGGCGCCGGCGACGATGCCTGGCTGCGGGTGATGGTGCCGATCAATCTTCGCTCCGCGCGCGATCGGCTGCTGCCCGCGGCAAACGTGATCGGCTCCGTCTTTCTTGACCGGCGCAGTCGCGATTTTGCGGATCCCGGCAAGCTGCTCACCGGAATTGCCGACGAGTTGCATCTCATCAAGGAGAACAGGCTCGGCCTCATGTTTATTTACGCGCTGCGCGCGTTCAGGCTGATACCTGGCGGCTTGAAGCACAACGCTCGCCGGGACAAATGCACGGTGTCGAGCATATTCAGCAACATGGGAACGCCGGGGCGGCGCTGCCCGCTGCCGAAAGAGAACGGTCGATATGTGGCGGGTGACGTGATACTGGAGCAGATCGACGGTGTGGCCCCGATCCGCCCCTACAATTTCGCGACCTTTCTCGCCACCGACTACGCGCACCGCCTGACGATGACCTTGCACTACGACCCCCGGCCGGTCGGCGCGGTACAGGCCGATGACTTGATGGCGACGTTCGTGCGCCGCTTGAAAGCGACCGTGTCAGGGAATGAGTGAGAGCCTGTCTCCGCACGCGATCTCCAGAGCACGCAACAAAATCAAGAAATCCAAAGGCAGTTAAACAAGAAGCCTCACCGCTAAGAACGCGGAGGACGTCCAATTTCAGTGATGGGTGATTGGTGCGCTTATCTGCGGTTAAATGATTTGGAGGTTGATTCTCATCGGCGTCTATCGGCGTTCATCGGCGGCTGATATTGGTCTTTCGATTTTCGATAGATATCTGCGTGTATCTGCGGCTAAATTGGGGTTCCGATTCACGATTCACGTTTCACGATTTACGACCATTGATCGACGTGCATCGGCGTCCATCGGCGGCGAAAGACCACAAAGTGGGTTTGTCGACTCACCACTCACCACTCACGCCGTTCACGAATCACAATACGGTGAGGATCTCCTCCGCGACTCGATCGCCCGACTCGATGGCGCCTTCCATATATCCGACGCATTGCCGCGCGATCTCGGTCCCGGCCCAGTGCAAGCGACCGACCGGCATGCGCAGCGCATTGCCGAAGACTGAAAGTGTGCCCGGGGGAAAGTTCCCGATCGGGCAGCCGCCACTGAAACGTTCTTCGCCCCAGTCCATCTCCGCGTATTCGAGCGGGGTCCTGGCTTCGGGTCCGAAGAAACGCGCAAGCTCTTCGAGCATCTGCGCTCGCCGATATTCCCTGGGCATCGTCGCGAACGTACGCGCGGGGCGACCAACGACGAAACCCAGGAGACACGGTACCGAACCATCGTTCGAAGTGTTGTCGAAGGCGACGGAGATCGCACCACTCGTGCCGACCGCTTCACCCGAGAGCCCGCGCTCCCGCCAGAACGCGCGTTCGTAGGTGGCGAAGATTTTCACGGTGCTCCCCATCGCGACCCGCTGGTGGATTTGGTCCCGGGCTGTCGGCAACAGCGGCTCGTAACTGATGCGTCCCGCGATCGCCAGCGGCACGGCGACCACCACACGCTTTGCTCGCCACGACTCTGAAGAAGACTCGACGGTGACTCCATTCTCGTCCTGCCGGATCGTGCGCACCGCGGCGTTGAGCCGGATACGGTCTCTGCTGAGCGTGGCGCCGAGACGCTCGGAGATCTGCTGCGTTCCTCCAACGATTCGATCTTGCTGGAAACCACCCTTGGTTTCGACGAGTGGCATGAGGCCGCCGTTCGAGGACACAAACCACAGGAAGTGAAGCAGCGAGAGTTCACCGGCGTCCGCGCCGAACACCGTGCGCACGACGACGTCCATCAAACGACGAACTTCGGTTCCGATCGCCCACGCGGGACGCCGCCAGGCTTCCAGCGTGAGACTGTCGAGCGAGCTCGCATGGGGCGCGTCCCATGGCGCCTCCGAGGGGATCTGGCGGGAAAGCCTCTCGATGCGCTTCAAGATGAGTTGCAGAGTAAGCAGCTTGAGCGGATTGATGAAAGGGATCGTTCCCGCATAGGTGGTTGCTTTCCCGCCGAGCTCGAGGACCTTTCTTCCAGCGACGTGAGCCGGGGCAATCTCCAGGCCGAGATCCTTGACCAGTTGGTACATCCGCGGCTGGCCGGGACCGATCGACTGGCCTCCGAAATCAAACGCGGCACCTCCCAGCGGCCGCGTGTATGTACGCCCGCCGAGACGGTCGCGCGCTTCGAGCACGAGCACCGACGCTCCGCCCGCGTGGAGCTGCGCCGCGGCGCGGACGCCTGCCAGCCCGCCGCCGATCACCGCGACGTCCGCGTCGAAATTGTCAGAATTCATGAACGGGTTCGCAGCAGACGAAATGGGGCGGCTGCTTCTCTTTCAAACGCGCCGCGCACGGCGGACAGGCCTTTGGTGATTGCCGGCAGCTCGGGTTACGATTCACTGGACGCAATGATGCATCGAATTGTCCGACAGCCATGCCCAGCATTTCAATAGCATTGACGACGCATAACGGCGAGGAGTACCTGCCGGCGCAGCTGGACAGCCTGGCCCGCCAGACCCGATTGCCCGCCGAGCTGGTCGTTACCGACGACGCATCGGCCGACGGCACCAAGGCCATCATCCTCGATTTTGCCAGGCGCGCGCCGTTTCCGGTCCATTTCCATGAAAACGAAAGCCGGCTCGGGTACCGCGACAACTTCATGCGGGCGGTGGAGTTCTGCCGGTCGGACCTCATCGCCTTTTGCGACCAGGACGACATCTGGGAGCTGCACAAGCTCGCCGCCATGGAACGCGTGTTCGATGAGCCGGACGTGTGCCTTGCGTTTCATAATGCGACCGTGTTTACCAAGCATGGAAAGGCCTATCGCCGATTGTACAAGAGCAGATCGGGTATTGAGATGTCCGCGCCGCTCAGCCGGAATCCATGGATCACCGTCCCGGGCTTCGCGCAGATGTTCAGGCGAGATCTGACGAGATTCTCATTTCTCCACGCGGCTTCGGTCGATGTGGACTGGCCTGGTGAAACCCTGCCGCACGACCGGTGGTTCTACTTCCTCGCCTCGGTGTTCGGGCGCATCGCTTTTCTTGGCGAGCCGCTTGCGCGCTACCGCCAACACGAAAAAAACGCTTTCGGCTTGTACACGGACACGCGTTCGGACATCGATCGTGTTCTGCGAGGCGAGAATTTTATCCGTGCCGCTATCGCCTGGTCGAAAAACCGCTCCGATCTCCTGCAGCGCATGCAGGGACGGCTGACGGCGGAGGAGGAGGCGCGGGTCGTCGCGGCGATCTCCTACTACGACGCGCTTCGCCAACGCCTGTCGAGCCGCATGTCGGTGTACGCGGCCGATTCGTCCCTCGTGCGCCTGAAGGCGCTTTGCGCATTCGCCAAGCAAGGGGGGTATACGGGTATTCACGGGTCAGCGCGCTTCGGCTGGAAAGAACTACTGATGGATGTCTACGTAGGCGTGCCTTTCGGCCCGCGCGCGCGGCGCTTCTTTTCCTAGCCACGGTAGCCGAGCCGGCGCAGGAAGTGTTCCGAAACCGACGGCGGCAGCACCGACAGGAGCCACGTGCACAGGTTCAGTGGAAACGGAAAACTGATGCGCGGCAGGTCCCGCTCGAGCCCGCGCTTAATGTAGCGCGCTGCCCGGTCGGCCGGCCACAGGAAAGGCTTGGGGCCTGGCATATCGCGGCACATTTTCGATTCCACGTAACCCGGCATCACGACGTTGATGCGGATGCCATCCGGCGCGAGCCAGCCCCGCAGCGCTTCCCCGTACGCCTTGATCGCCGCCTTGCTCGCGCAATAGCTCGGGGTGACCGGAAGGCCGAACCACGCGGCGAGCGAGCTGAGGAGGGCGATCTGGCCGCGGCCGCGCGCGCGCATGGCCGGCAGCACGGCATCCACTGTGGCCATGGCCGCGAGCACGTTGATCTCCACCAGAGCCTCGACATCGTCCCAGCGTTCGCCGGCGCGCTCCGGGCCGATGTGGGTATTCACGCCGGCGCTCACGATCGCGAGATCCACCGCTTCCTGCCTGGACATTTCGCGCAGCCATGCCGTGAGCTCCCTGCGGTCCCGCACGTCGAGCTCCCGGGTAATCACTCGCGCCCCTTTGGCCGCGCACAGCGCGGCCAATTGCGCCAGCCGGGCGGCGTTGCGGCCCTGCAGTATCAGGGTGCTCGCGGGGCCTGCATAAACTTCCGCCAGGGCGCCGCCGATGCCGCCGGTGGCGCCGGTGATGAGCACGGTCATTCCCGCTGGCGGTCGCGCGGCAGTTTCCATCGCCCGCTACGATACCCGTTTACCGGCCCTCCAGCCATGGCTTGCTTACCCGCGGCTCCCAGTTCAGCGAGAAATTCGGGTGGTGGTAGCTGAGGTTCGGGTTGTAATACGGATCGTGCCGCATGCGCGTGCTCCAACGCGCACGCATGTATCTAATCTCGCGGTCGGCCCGCCACCGCTGCCGCCGGGACGAATCGGGGCCGCGGGTGCCGGACTCGTGGTGATAGAGCTCCGCATGCGGGGTGTAGATGACCCGGTAGCCCGCGTCCTTCAGGCGCAGGCAGTAGTCCACGTCGTTGAATGCCACCGTCAAGCTCTTTTCGTTCAGCCCGCCGAGCTGCTCGTAGAGAGGCTTCCAGGTCAGCATGCAGGCCGCGGTCACCGCGGAGAGTTCCTGGGCGACCACGGCGCGCCGGCAATAACCGGGCTCGCCGCGTGGGAGGTCCGCATGCAGGTGATCGGCGCAGCCGCCCGGGCCCACCGTGACTCCCCCGTGCTGTACGCGTCCGTCGGAATAGAGCAGCTTGGCGCCGACCGCCGCGACCCGTGCCTGAAGCAGATGGCCCGCCATCTCTTCCAGCCAGTCCGGCGAGATGACCTCGGTATCGTTGTTGAGCAGGCACAGCATTTCTCCCTGGGCCTGCCGCGCCGCGAAATTGTTGATCGCCGAGTAATTGAACGGGCGATCGTAGCGCAGCACGCGCACTGCGGGGCGCCCGGCAATCTCGCCGAGGTAGGCGAGCGCCTCCGGGTCGGCGCTCTGGTTGTCCACCACCAGGAGCTCGAACCGGGGATGTGTGGTTTTCTCCAGCACGCTCTCCACGCACTGCCGCAGCAGTGGCAACGCATCCCGCGTCGGCACGACGATGCTGACGAGCGGTGGCGCCGCGGGCAAACCGTAGCGAACGCGCCGGCATTCCGGCAGCGTCTCCTCTACATTGGCTTCAATGCCGTTGCGCGCGAGATGCGCTCCGAGTGCCGTGGCGCACCACTGCGAATCGGCCCAGGCGTCTCCCGCATGCGTTCCAACTCGCCGGTGGAATAGAACGGCGGGTACATGTGCGACCTTTTCTCCGGCAGCATCGATGATCCGCAGCAGCAGATCGTAGTTTCCGTGTCGGCAGCAATCGAGGCTCACGCCTCCCGCCGCTGCCACCGCGCCGCCGCGCAACAGGGCCGCTTCACCCACGTAGTGCGTCGAGCGCAGATGCGCGAGCGACCAGTCGGGCTTGAACCGGGGGCGGGAAGGGCGTCCCTCCGCATCCAGCTCGTCGTCATCCGAATAGAGGATGGCCGCGTCAGGCTGCGCCAAAACCTCGCAGGCAAACCAGTACAAGGCATGTTCCGGCAGCGCATCGCCGGCACGCAGGAGCATCACCCTGTCGGCCGCCCATTCGCCGGCAAGAGAGGCGTTGAACGCGGTCAGCCAGTCGGCCATGGCGTGCTGCGCCACGACGCGTGGCGCCAGGCCCGCGTCCTTCAATGCCACATCGGCATCGGAGGATGCGTCGAGCGCACCGCTGCTGTCCAGCACGATGCACGTGAAGTCGTGGTAGAGCTGGCGCTGTAGGGACGTCAGTGTGGTCCGGACGGCATCCGCTCCTGTTTTATCCGCGGCCAGCAGCAGGTGAAACCGGGGAGAGGCGGGGAATCGCGCAATGTGGGCGCGAATTTGCCGGCGATCCTCGCCGCTCAACGCATTGAAGCGCGCGCTCCAGCCCGGATACGACTGCGGCCGGAAGTTCGTGCCGTGCTGGGTGGCGAGTCGGTACGCGCGCGGCAGGTCGAACACCGCATGAAGGAGAGACAGGCCGATTTCGCGCCGCTCGTCCGCGGAAAGCTCGGCGTACGTCGACAGGACGCGCAACCCCATATGCCAGTTGCGCTCCAGCCACCCGACGCGCCTTAGCGAAACCGCGGGTTGGCGGGGCTGCTCGTTCTCGGGTAGCTGCCAGGCGAGCTGCGTGGCATCGTCCGGCAGCTCGATCAACTCGAGTATCCGGCCGTCCGCCATGATGGACAGGGGGATCGCTTCCGTGCGGCCGGGCTTGGAACGACGAATGAGCGACAGACTGGGAAAAGCGTACTGGCCGTGGCGGCCCAGGCGGGCTTCGACCAGGACCCATCCCGAGGGACTATGTTCCAGATCAAGATTCATTCCCGGCGGGACAGTCAGTCTTTTCTGCGACACAAAACGAGATCCTGGTAGTTGCCGATGCCCTTGTTGACAATGCGTCGAATCTCGAAGAATCTTCCCCATTGGTCATGAATGTAGCGCTGGCTGTGATACGCGGATTGATAGAAATTAGGAAGCCCTGACGTTTTCTTGCCCGCCAGATAAAGAAAACCGTCTCTGCTGAAGCGGTGGGCGTCTCGTGCGCCCTTTGCCAAAGAAAGGCGCTGCATGACGATGCTACCCAAACGGCGCAATGGCTTCCACATCCTCGGGCCTACAGTCCCCCGTTCTTGTTCCGCGACTGGATGGCACTGTACCGGGACCGTCTCCAAGACGCCGGCCCCGTGGACACTGAGGATCAAGTATCCGCCCTTTCTGGTGATGCGCTGCAATTCCATTAACCACGCGAACTGCATCTTTTCCGGAAGGTGAGTGAAAGTCGAAATCGCGTAAACCAGATCGAACGTCTCATCCGGAAAATCCAAGGGCGGCCACTTCCCGTTGACCATAAAGGTCCCGAGATGGGAAAGATGGTTGCTGCTCCAGGCGATGGCCTCGCCGTCTATATCTGTGCCCACGAATTCACGGCCTGGGAAGATTTGAGTCAGGTAACGGAACACACGACCGCAACCGCAGCCGAAATCCAGGATTCGACTTCCTGGTGGCAGTTCCCTTCCCTCGATCGCCAACGCCCGCAGCACGTCGCAGGACAGGATACGGCCCACGTCTTCAAAGCTGGGAAGATCGCCAGCGCCATGGACCCTGACGCGCAGCCGCTCGGGAGGCAGCGGTTCGCTAGCCCCTGCGCTGGATATGTCGCATAGCATTCGAACGAGTTGCTGGGCGACGCCGTGGCGGTTCTCCCTATACCCGGAGCGGGTGAAATGGTGCCAGCCCGAGAAAAACCCGCCCTTCTCGATGGATTCGGCGACATCGCGATTCGCGGCTAGGTACCGGGCCTCATCGAAGGCAGCGAAAAGCTGGATGGCATGAATCATGGGGTGGTGAGGAGGGGAAGCCTTTCCCCGACTTAGCGTGGGGGGCCTTCCATCAGCCGGTTAAACGAGAGGATGGGGCAAGCGTACTGGCGGTGGGTGCCCAGCCGGTCTTCAACCATGACTCATGCCGACAGATCATTTCTCAGTTTCAGATTTATTTTCGGCGGCAGGTACGCTCGCGTGAAGCTCGTCCTGAAACCTGGCGGGCGTTTGCTTGTGGTCGTGCAAATGGGGCGACGTGTCTTTTACAATCGTTCCCACGATTGGTGATTGGGCGGAAAAACTTAATCGACGGATCACGTAATTTTATCGATCAGCCTCGAGTTTTATCGATGACACCGCGCTCGCGCAAGAGATCGAGCACCACATCCACGGATTCTTCCAGGGACAAACGATCGGTATCCACCACGAGCTCCGCGTTCTCCGGCTCCTCATAGGGAGAGGAAATGCCGGTAAAGTCTTTGATTTCTCCCGCCCGGGCGCGCTTGTAGAGACCCTTGACGTCGCGCTGCTCGCACACCTCCAGCGGGCAGCGGCAATAGATTTCCAGAAAATCCCCGTGCGGCACCAGTGAGCGCACGCGCTCGCGGTCAGCCCGAAAAGGCGAGATAAAGGCGGTAAGTGAAATGACGCCCGCCTCCAGAAAGAGCTTGGCCATTTCCCCTACGCGGCGGATATTCTCCGTCCGGTCTTCAGCGGAAAAGCCCAGGTTGGAACACAGTCCGTGCCGCACGTTGTCGCCGTCGAAAACGAAGGTAAGACACCCGGCCTGATGCAGGTGCTCCTCGAGCGCATGTGCGAGCGTTGATTTGCCGGCGCCGGAAAGACCCGTGAACCAGAGAATCACGCTGCCGTGTTTCATCAACGACTCGCGCCTGGCGCGGGTCACCGTCGCATGGTGCCAGACCACGTTACTTGACTTGTTGGAGCTGTCACTCATTCAATGTCCCTCTACTTGGGGGTAGTTTTCAACACGTCGTTTTTCGCCTGACACCGCGAACCACTGAATAAATTAAAGCTATTTCAGAAACCGAAATATAGGCGCTCATCCTCATCCGTTCCCTTTCTCCCGAATGGAGAAGGGAAAGCTCGAGCCTCTCCTCTCGATTCCTCATCCCCGCCCTTCTCCCCAAGGAGAAGGGCGCCTCGAGCCTCCTCTCTCCCTCTAGGAGTGAGGGTTGGAGGGGGCGGGGGTGAGGGATTGCACGCCTATAAACACCGAATGGGTCGAAAACGATGATTCAGTAGGGATTTATATCCGCGTTCATCTGCGTTTATCTGCGGCTAATGATTTTTCTTATTTTCGAGATACGTTCTTGTCGTGTCGGTAGCTCCTTAATGGTTTTTTTTCGCTTTGAACGCGATTCTGACTGTACCAAAGACCACAGTATAGCATTATAACCCGCTGAAGTTTAATAGAAAAACGGGGCCGGCGTTTGCCGGCCCCGTTTGGTTTCGATCGGGTGAGATTGACGGCTGCTCCCGGGCTATCCTTTTCGCCTTCGCCCACGCGCTACGAGCGCCAATCGTCCGTGCGAAACGGTGTCACCGGTACACCATTTCCACAGGTTCGCAATCCGACTCGCGGATAATCCGACCATGCATAGCGGACCGCTACAGGCCGCGAAACCTGGGAACTGCGTGCAACCAATGATGATTGACTGATGCTTACGTCAGCGACATGCCAGCGGTGATCATCCCCCGCGACAAACACCGTCTCGGAAAGATAGGGGGTGGCTTCCAGGCACGCACGGCCTTTGCCAAATTCAACTGTCGCGGTACTATCCTCGAAACTGACCGCCGTCGGCATGGGGACAAGTTCCCGGTTCCCTGGCTCATACGCCAAGTCGACAGCAACATCCGCCGCCCGGCGTCCGAAAGGCAGTTTGGTGCGCGGGTGGATCGTCCCGTCCCCAAAATCGATGGAAACAACCAGCCCCGCCGGCTGGGAGGAAGCCACGGCCCGCCGCTGCGCATCGCGTACGGCAGCCCATTCGCTGTTTGCGTCGAAACCGGCCGCGGGCGTGCCGAAACCGGGCAACTGCATGATCACAAACGGCATCGATGAATTGCGCCAATGAGCGCGCCAGTCTTTCATCAGGACTGACAGCAGTTCCTGGTACTGGTCGGCATTGCGGCGATTGGCCTCGCCCTGGTACCACAGAACGCCCTTGATCGACTGTCGCGCCAAAAAACGCACCATGAACTCGAACAGTTGCGAGGGTTCATCGATACCGTAGGTGTTCCTGCGCCGTCCGGTGGCCGCGCGGCGTTTCTTGATCTCCGCATACCGTCTCCGGGCCGATTCAGCCAGGGAGAGATTGTCGAAACTCTGTGAACTGATCCAAGACTCGATCCAGGTTCCCCCCAGCGAACTATCGATTAGTCCGACAGGGACTTTAGTGCGTTCGTGCAAGGCCATGCCGAAGGCCAGACAGACAGCCGAAAAGCGGCGGAACTGGTCGGGCGAAGTCGTGGCGATCCACCGACCCGCGTTGGCCGGTGGCCGACCCGTGATCGGCTTCGGCACCTGGTAGATGTGGACCGCTTTACTCTGGCTCGAGGCCGCCATCTGCCCGCCGTCGGACGCACGGGCGACAGACAGGACCATGTTTGACTGGCCGCTGCAAAGCCATATGTCTCCGACGAGCACCTCCCTCTCCAACCGACCGCCGTCAACCATCAGTTCGGCCGGCCCCGTGAAGTTGGAAGGCACGTCAAACCGCACTGACCATGCGCCACCAGCCGGACGAACCTCGATCCGCTGGCTACGAAACTCCACGATAAAGCGCTCGCGGTCATTCGCGGTTCCGGAGACCTCCCATGGCATGCCGCGCTGCACGACCATCTGGTCCTGGATATGGGCGGCCAGTTCGACACGGGCCCATACGGAAGCCGTCGCGAGTAGCGCCGCGAACAGGACGGGGAATCGAACCCAAATCCGCCGGTAGGAAACGCGGCGCGCCAAAGCCAGAACGGAAATCGACATTCTTCTACTTTCGTTCGAGCAATTCCTCCTCGCACATGGCTTCCGCCAATGCCGCCATTTCCTGGTCGGTATCTGATTCCGGCATAGCGGCCTCGGCATCCCGTGCACCCGCCAGTTCGCCCCCGTCGGTCATATGCCGGATGAAAGTCGACATCACGTGGTCGACGCCCTCTTCGGTCACTGAACGGAGGTCCGGGCCGAAATAGCGGCCACGGTTGTAGTTGCCGGTAATGATCTCGAAAGACGGAAAGTAGCACACCCCTTCGCACGAGCGCCTCACCATGTCAGCCGCCACGCGAAGTACCGATTTTGAATAGGTGGTTGAGACCAGAACATGGTTGGGCTCGTACGTTGCGACCAGGGGCACAGGTGATACTGTCAAGATAAGCCTTGCCCCGGGATTGACGACGCGCAATTTTCGAATGAACGACTCAAGGTCCGACACCACCTCGTTCACGCCGAAATTCGTGAACTCGTATTTCGAGGGATCAAATCTACCCCCTGCAACGCCCGGCGCGATGGGGAAGGCAGCTCCATCCAGACGAGACGCCCAACACTCCGTCAGACCCAGCGTGAAGACAAAGACGTCAAGCTGCTCGAACATTATCCGCACGGCTGCCAGATGGCGCTGGCGGTCCTCTACCAGCGCTGCTACGGACGGAAATCCGTCCGGTTCAATTCTTGGCCTGAACGGGTCGCAAAACCGGTCACCGGGGAGCGTCCAATGGTTGTCCACGGGACTGAAATAACCAAATGCCCGGTCGAACAATTGCAGCAGTTGCCGGGCCGTGTAGATATTCCCGTAGCGGGCAGAGAAGTCGTAGACGCCGCGCGCCTGAGTGTCACCGGCTGTATTGCCCGCGGGCGTCTCGGTCGCCAGAAACTGGAAACCGGCGGACCGGATCCTTTTTGAAACATGCTGCGCGAAACAGCTCCCCGCTGTTGCGACCTTGTCCGTACGCGAAATCTTGAATGGAATTTCCCCCACGGGATCGATCTGATCGACCGGCACCTGCGCGACTGCCTGCTTCCAGTACGCACGGTCGGGAAGCCCTTCGTAAGGGTGTTGGCGTGCATCCGGCGCGGCCGTAACAGCGGCCACATCCTTGTTGCCCGCAACACCCCCAACCTCGGATTGGGGTCCCAACGGAGTCTTGGAAATAAAATCGCGGTTTACCGCGGCCTCGATCACATGGCGAAGAATCAGCTCGCCGTACTCTGCATTACCATGTGCCGGATCCTTGTTCAGATAGCGCTCGTGCAGAAAGCCGTTTTCAGAAAACACTTGCCGCGGCAAATCAAGAAAATGCAAACCACATTTCGCAGCGATGTCCTGTGTCAGCTGCTTCTGGTGCGACCAAGCGCGCAAACGCGTCTGGGCGGGCGCGACGCCCTTGCTGGCAAGCTTTTCTGCGAAATGACTTGGATATTCCAGTATATATGACTCCGATTCGATGGGCGGCGGAGGCGGAATCACCGCGGCAGGCGAGCGCACGTAACGAATCAGCACGGTAAGCCAACGGTGATATTTGTCCATCTCTTTACTGATTCGCTTAAACAGAACCCCTTCCTCGTGATCATTTCTGTTAACCAGAGAGGAAACAATGTATTCATGGCCGGTCGGGAGCAGGATCGCCAAGGCTGCTCCTTGTGTCGCTTCAGCGACAGCCTGCTCGACCCTTTCCAGATTGCAACTCTCGAATTGCTTCCTTAACAATCTATCCAAAAGGCCGGCGCGCATGGCGAATTTTGCATCCAAGAGCTGCACGAAGCTGACCGAGGCACTGTAATCTTTGTCTCGCCGCCGGGTTGCCCGCACGACACAAGCAATATTGCTGTGCCCGATAAAGGTAACTTTCATAGAACGGCCATTCCATTACTTAGTGAGAGAGCCGCAAGAAATCCCGGCAAGTCATTCTTTCTTCGGCTGCACGTGCTTACCGCGGGGTCGCGCTTACCTGCAGGGGCGAGCCACTGAGCGATTTGACGTCGCCTTCGGCCCGGGCGTCGACCCGGTCTCCAACCTGCGGCGCTGTGTCGACCGGCCATTCAACCTTGAATCCGCAAAAGCCGGTCGGGTGGATTCCCTTTTCCTTAACATCGTGACGCGGCAGCCGCGCCACGACAGTGGTTATGTGCCGATCATTGACAAAAATTTGTACCCTGGCAGCCCTGCCGGACTGCATGGGATAGAAAGCCCAGCCACGGCAAATGCGCTCATCGACGACCTCAAGATAACCCAACGAATTCGTAATGCGCGATGTCTGAAGGTATTCCCTGGATGCCGGTTTGACCTGGCCAATAGCGTCAGCCCGCCGCTCGGCGGCATTCAGGTCAAGAAAATCTTCCACCGCCCGGACAAAGGTTTCGGGCGAATCGAGTGCCTTTTCATAGGAACATAATAGAAGGGGGCCCTTTTGCTGCCGCAAAAGCTTTACCAACCTGCCGAGCTGCTCAACCGATCGCTCCATGTTTTCAAACACGTCCGACAACATCGAGATGCGGTTGCGGTTCGCGATGGCAAAGGGATCACGGATTATCGCGATAATGTAGGGATTGCGAAAGCATCCCTGCCACACATCCGCGTGCTCAAAGGCCGAAGGGCGTTTCCAGCCCCACAATGAATGCGCCGCATTGCGCCGGGCCACCATGTCCGCCAGGCGCGCCAGGTTTCGGGATTCAACCGTTTCACTCAGTTCGACGTCCTCCAGCACCGGGCCGAGTTTATTCCCCATGAACACCCCGAGCGCCTGCAGCACAGCCGCCACCATGCTGGTGCCACCTCGCGCCAGCCCCAGCACCACGACGGTTTTTTTCGGCAGTGATGAACGAGGCTTGTTCAGAACAAGCACGCCATCGTTTTTGAGTAAATCCAGTTCCGACACAGGTGACTCAACAATAAGACTTTCACGGCAACCAGACGTTGCAGGCTACTGCATCAGGCCCGCCTTACCGAAGTGCCATCCGCAGATCACTTCATGGTATCGCCCAACTGAGCAAGGTCAGATTACGCTCCTTAGGAGGCCGCTACCACCGCACGCGCTGCGTTATTGACCTTAAATTCTGAATCGACACGCCTGACCGACACCTGGTCACCCACTTGTAGTGCAGTTCCGGGCTCGAACCGAAACGCGAATCCACAGTTTCCCGTGGGATGGAGGCCTTTTTCCTTGAGGCCGGGGCTCGGCTTGTCGGCTACCGCCTGTGCAACCTCGTTCCCTTTGACCAGTAGCGCAACACGGATGGGCTGTCGTGGATCGGAACCGAAGGCCCAGCCAGCCACAACCCTCGGCTCCGCGCGAAGGATCTTGGCTTTACAGAAGTTTCTTTCGCGTTGTTCGTTAACGAGACGCATGAAGTAGGCTGAGCAGTGCTCAGGCCGAATAAACGGCTTCGCATTGAGCGCCCAATCCTCTGCATCATATCCGTACTTTTCGAGCCAAGCTGCGAGCAGTGGTCGATACGCCCTTATATCCTCCTCCGTAAACCAATCTCGCCAGCCGCCGGACCTTTTGGTACGTATCACCCGTTCGACGCGCCTCGGTACTTCGGCGACGCCCATTAGAGGGATGCCGAGGTGCTTTTCGAGCGGATAATACTTTTCCCAAACGAAATCTTCGTACCTATAAAGAAGCCCGTCGGGAATAGTCTTAACGTAGTTATCGAACAAAGCCAGCGACATTCTCGCTGCCTTCTGCTGTAAAGCTGCGGCGTTTGACTTGCCGGTCATCTTCCCCATAACTTCCAGAATCTCCCTGATCGATACGCTGGATGGGCTAGCCTCCTTCTGCTCCAGCATATCGCGCACAGCACGAACGCGTTCATCGTCCAACAGATAGCTGGCGTGATACTGTGAATACAGCATGCTACTGACAATGCGATCGCGTGGATCACGGACAAGCGTGATCTTCTTGTCAAAGTTTGAGAAGGAGGCCGCGTTCAATTTAGACCCGATCAAGACTTTGGCCAGGATATCCTTACTTTCAGACTCGAGATTCTCTGGACACTCCGTTGCCTCAAACAAGAGCTTCGGTTTATAGCCAATGGAATTGGCAATTAAATAAAAAAGTCCAGTGGTTCCTGTCCTGGCCAGGCCTCCAATCAGGATTTTCATTCATCACCTCGAAAAACAAAACGTACAAGCCGGATCCGGCGGCTTCTGGCCTGGCTGGTGCATCTTCTCGTTCGGCGTACCGTGTTTCATATATGTATCTCCGGGCTAAAAAGTGTCACGGCAACAGATCAATGGCACGCGCCGCCACGATGAGCTCATTTGGAGTCCCAACTAAAATGTACGACTCTCCTCGTATAGCTTCATAAACGCCCCGGGGCGTTTCTTTTACGCTCAGCAAGCCCGCGTGGGCTGTTCTGGCGCCAAACAGCCACATGTCTGGTGTCCTGGCAAAGCTTCCAATCAATACGCCCGTTGATTCACGAGTATCTTCATAGGCGATGGAGTGGTCCTGGACTAAACGCCCCACCACGCTGAATTGATTGATATGGTTGTGAGGGTGATAGTATCCAAGCGCAGGCCCTTGGTCGCGATCCATGCTTGTGGAAAAAATAACCAATGGAGACTTGGTAAGGTTCGAATCCTTGCTAAACGGCCGACGAAATGCTCCATTCGGGCTTTCCGCGACGAGTTTGCCGGTTTCGTTCACAAATAGGA
>Ga0224512_10000935_pt1 | contig 29427 bp, 30 predicted proteins | sample SF_May12_sed_USG_4_FD_169103 | JGI IMG/M metagenome (GOLD analysis project Ga0224512, IMG submission 169103) | Sediment microbial communities from San Francisco Bay, California, United States - SF_May12_sed_USGS_13 | ecosystem: Environmental > Aquatic > Marine > Sediment | place: USA... | reverse complement strand
CACGTCATCGGGGGAAACCGGCGAGACGCGCTCAGTGAGCACGGCGAGCACCGCGCCCTCCTGCGCGCACGCGAGCGCCTCCACGCAGCCGTCGCCGGCCAGGGCGCGCGCCGCGGCCAGGCGGAAGGCCACCGTGGCCGTGGCATGACGGCCCAGCGAAGCGGCTTTGCAGCGCCACATCGCGTAGCGCCGCTCGCTGACCAGGTCGACGCAGCCTGTTACCTGCCATCCCGAGACGGCGAAGTCCTCCCCGTCCCGCTCCAGGTTCTTTCCGAGTGCAATGGCGTTCATATCGGCCCCAATCGTAAACCAGCTTGACGCGTCAAGTTATTTTACCAAATGGGGCGTCAAATGCAAGGGGGTCGGTGGTGTGGCGCCTGCAGTCGGGGTGGACCGGTGGGGGGAAGCCGGCCGCAACCCTAGATGAAATAGAGGATGCGGCCGCAGCTCTCGCAGGTCATGACGGCGTGCTTCTCGTAGCGGAACGAGGTAGGCACCTTGGCGAAGCAGCCGGTGCAGAGTTCGTTCACTACCGGCACCACGGTGCGCTCGTAGCTCCCGGAGACGCGCTCGTAGCGGTTGAGCAGTTGGGGGCGGATCTGGGCGGTGATTTTGTCGCGCGCGTTCTTCAGCTCGCCGACGTTGTCCATCTGGAAGCCCATGTCCTTCAGCTCGGCCGCGGTCTTCGCATCCTGTACCTCCTTGATCATGTGGTCGAGGTCCTGGAGGGCCACGAGCAGCTTCGCCTGGTCCTTCGTTTCCGTCACGCGGTCACCTGCTCGAGCACGTTGCGCAGCTCGGCATAGTCCTTTGCCGCCAGAAAACGCTCGCGCACCGCGTCGTCCTTGATGAGGTTGACGATCTGCCCCAGCACCTGCAGGTACAGGTTGTCCTTGTCCTGGGGCGGCGCGATGATGAGGAAGAACAGGTGGGTGGGCTCTTTGTCCATTGCGTCGAAGTCGACGCCGGCGGGTGATCGTGCGAACACCAGGGAGAGGTCGCGCACGGCGAGTGTGCGTCCGTGCGGGAAGGCCACGCCCTGAGCGATGGCCGTGCTGCCGAGGCTCTCGCGGTTGAGCAGCATCTCCAGGATTATGTCGCGATCCTTGATGCGATGCTGAGTACAGATCGCATCGACCATCTCCACGAGCGCGTCGCGTTTGCTGGGCGACGTCAGGTCAAAAATACAGAGAGGTTCCTGGAAGTAGGAAGCGAGTCCTTGAGCCGCCATGTGCGAATCGTGTCCCTGTGAGGGTCGTGAGCGCCGGTCTTGACGTCGCCCCGAATCCCCGCCTGGAAAATACCAGACCGCGGCGCTATGCTCAACCGCAGTCCGCGCCCGGAAGCCGCCCGGGCGCGCCCGCCAACGCCGCAGGATCGAGCGTAACCGATCCGAGTGGATTATGCAAGGTCGAGTGGAGAAGTGTCTCGTCGTCCGCGTCACCGGGGGAGAGGTCTGGGTCGACCTCGGCGGCCGACTCGTGCCCTGCGCGCTGCGGGGCCGGATGCGCCGAGGCAATGGGACCCGCGTGGTCGCGGGCGACCGCGTCACCGTGACGCCCCCCGCCCGGGAGGGAGAGACCGGCGCCATCGAAGCGGTGGAGAAACGGGCCTCCCTGCTCTCGCGCTACGTGGACCGCGGGGAGAGCGAGCGGCCCATCGTCGCCAACGTCGATGAGCTCTTCGTCGTGGCCACCCTGACCTCGCCCCCCCTGCGCCACGCGTTCGTCGACCGGCTCCTGGCCTCGGCCGAGCTGGGGGGCGTGCGCTCGGCGGTCATCCTCAACAAGATCGATCTCTGCGACGCGGGGGACGTGGCGCCGTTCGCGGCGGTCTACGCGGCGTGCGGCTACCCGGTCCTGCCCACCAGCGCCCGCACGGGCGAGGGCGCCGAGGCGCTCGCGAGCCGCCTGGGCGGCGGCGTCTATGCCTTCGCCGGCGCGTCCGGCGTGGGCAAGAGCTCCCTGTTGATGCGGCTCGACCCCGGGCTCGATCTCAAGACGCGGGAGCTGGGCGAGCGCACCGGGCGCGGGCGCCACACGACCACGTTCTCCCAGCTCTACAGCTTCAGCGGCGGCTGGCTCGCCGACACACCGGGCGCGCAAATGTTCGGCTTTCCGGGGCGCGACGCGCTCGAGCTGGTGGGGTGCTTCCCGGAGTTCGCCGGCCCGGGGGGGCATTGCCGGTTCAGTCCGTGCACGCACTCACACGAGCCGGGGTGTGGTGTGAAGGCGGCGGTCGAGCGGGGCGAGATTCCCGCCACGCGCCACGAGAGCTTCCTCCAGATACTGGGCGAGATCGAGGAGCGGCGCCGCCGCCGGGCGCGCTGAGCGAGCAATGGGGCTGGTCAAGCGCATGGAGCGCAAGGGCAAGGGGGCCCTGATGCGGGGGATCGGCGGCATGCTGCGCGTGCCGAGGATGTCGGCCGAGGAGGTGCGCGCCACGCGCTTCGAGAGCGTCCTGCTGGTGCGCCAGCACCATCAGATGGGCGACATGATGCTCGCCATCCCCGCGCTGCGTGCCATCAAGGAGACCTATCCGGCGGCGCGCGTCGGCGTGGTCACCTCGACCATCAACGGCGCCGTCCTGAAGAACCACCCCTACCTAGACCGCGTGTTCACCTACGACAAACGCGACCCGCTGGCGACGCCTCGCCTCGTGCGCGCGATTCGGCGGGAGCGCTTCCAACTGGCCATCGCGCTGCACACGGTCTCGTTCTCCTTCACCACCCTGATGATCGCGGTGCTCTCGGGGGCGCGCGTGAGGGTGGGGTCGACGTCGCCGGACGTCGGCGACCTGGCCGGGAGTTTTCTCAACCTCACGCTCCCGCTGCCGTCCCCCGCGGAGTTGGAGACGATGAACGAGGCCGAGCACAACCTCTACCCCCTGCGCGCCATCGGCATCCAGACGGATGACATCTCGCCGCTCATGGTGCCGGCGCCCGAGAGCGAGCGCTGGGCGGAGGGCTTCGCCGCCGAATGCTGGACGGAGGGGACCGTGCGACTGGTCGTGCACCCGGGGGCGGGCAAGGAGGAGAACATCTGGCCGCCGGAGCGCTTCGCGCAGGTGGTCGACGGCGTGGCGCGCCTGCGACCGGTCAGCCTGGCCGTGGTGGAGGGGCCCCGCGACGCCCCTGCCGTGGCGGCGTTCCGGGCGGCTTGCGGGGTGAGCGCCCGTGTCGCGCGCGCGCGGCCCATCGGCGACATCGCCGCACTCATGCAGCGCGCCGACCTCGTCGTGTGCAACGATACCGGCGTGATGCACGTCGCCGTGGCGGCCGGCGCGCGCACGCTGGCCGTGTTCGGCCCCACCGATCCCGCGCGCTGGGCCCCGCGACGCGACAACCTCCACGTGGCCCGCGCTGCGGACGGTCGGCTTGCGTCGGTCACCCCGGAACGCGTGGTGCGGAAGGCAGCCGTGCTCCTGGGTCTAGTAGCGCTCGCTGAGGACGATCTTGAGCGGGAGGGTCTTGTTGGCCTCGACGGTGACCTCTGAGCTCCACGCGAAGTAGCCCGTCTTCTTGATCGTGAGCAGGTGGCGCCCCGCCTCGACCTCGATGGGCCGCATTATGGGCGTCACGCCGACGAGCGCGCCGTCGATGTAGAGCTCCGCCCCCTCCTGCGTGGCCAGGCTGATGGTGCCCTTGAGCTTTCTCAGGGTGACGCTGCGGCGCGACAGCTCGCCGTTTACGATCTTGATGACCTCGGAGTAGCTCTCGTAGCGCGGATGGCGACACTCCACCTTGTGCTCGCCGGCGCCTAGCGTCAGCTTTAGGGCGGGCGGCGTGTCCCCCTGATAGACGCCGTCGATGTAGATCTCGGCCGAAGGGTCGGCGTTGATCGTCAGGTATCCCAGCCGCGGTTTCGGCTTGGGCGTAGGCTCCTGCCTCGGAGCCGCCCGCTCCTGGGTGGGGGTGGCAGGCGGCGGGTCGGAAGCGGGTGCGGGGTCCTGCTGCGCCGGCGCCGCGGTCTTCTTTTCCGGCTTTGCGGACGCAGCGGCCGGCACCGGCTTCGCCGTGTCCGGCCGCTCGGCCTCGGCCAGCGCGTCCAGGTCGAAGTGGAACACGTTCGGATCGGCCTGGCTGGCTGTCTGCACGCCCCTCGCGCCCCTCTCTCCGCGCAGCAAATCGAGCAGATGCGGGTTGGTGAGCACGGCCGCGGTCCCTACCGCGAGCAGCAAGAAGACCAGGACCGCGGCGAATCCGCCGGCGGACCGTTTGCGCCGGCGCGATTTCGCCGGCATCATCGGCGAGGGGAGGACCTGCGTCACGGTCTGCTTCTGCAGCAGGACGCGCAGGTTGGCAGTCGCCTCGTTGAGCCGCTCCAGCCCGAAGTAGTCGAGAATGGTCGCGCGAAACTCGCGCGCGTTCTGGAACCGGTCCTCGCGGTTCTTGGCCAGCGCTTTTTTCGCGATGGCCTCGACCTCGTCGGGGATCTCGGGCACGAGATCGCACATGTCCGGGATGTCCCTGTTGATGATGTTCTGGATCACGCCCACGTAGTTATTGCTGGCGAAGGGCTGCCGGCCCGTGAGCAGCTCGTAGAGCACCGTGCCCAGTGAGAACAGGTCGCTGCGCTGGTCGACGCTTTCGCCGAAGGCCTGCTCGGGCGACATGTAGAGGGGCGTGCCCAGGATGGCGTTGTCTGCGGTGTGCGACTGCACCGACTGCGTGAGCTTGGCCAGGCCGAAGTCGGTGATCTTCGCCTTTCCGTAATCCGTCAGCATGATGTTGCCGGGCTTGATGTCGCGGTGGACGATACCCTTGGCGTGCGCGTGTTCGAGCCCCATCAGGACCTGGTACACGACGGCCAACGCGAGGTCGTACTTGACCGGACGCCACCTCTCGAGGATGTCCTTGAGGCTCTCGCCCTCGACGAACTCCATCACCATCTGGTAGCAGTCGTCCACGAGGCCGAAGTCGATCACGTGGACTATGTTTTCGTGGTCGAGGGAGGCGGCCGCCTTGGCCTCGAGAATGAAGCGGCGCGTGAAGTTCTCGTCCTCGGTAAGGTGCGGGTGGAGCCGCTTGACCGCGACGATACGGTCCAGCGAGGTCTGGACCGCCTTGAACATCACCGCAGTGCCACCAGAGGCCACGGTCTGTATGATCTTGATGTTGCCGCTGTCCTTCACGCTCTACCTCGCCAACAGCAGACGCTCGGCAAGATACGACGGGAGCCCTTCGGAGAGGATCTTCTCCTGCGACGACGTGATGTCGTAGGGCACGCGAAGGAATTCCAGCGTAGCCGTGTCCTCGTCTAGCAGCACCATGCAGGCGTCGGGGTTGTTGTCGCGCGGCTGGCCCACGGAGCCGACGTTGACGAAGTAGCGGTAGCGGTCCTCGAGGTGGATCTTGGTATCGCGGACCACTTCCATGCGGCCCGTCTTCGAGCTCATGCGCACGAGCACGGGCAGGTGGGTGTGACCGACAAAGCAGAATCGTTGTCCAATTTGGCCGAACACCTCGGCCACGTCCTCGAGCGTGCGGATGTAGTGGAACTCCATCGGCTCGATGGGCGAAGCGTGCGTGAAACAGTACTCGCCGTCTATATACTGGAGAGGCAGGTTGGACAGCAGCTCGCGGTCCTCGCCGCTCAGTACGTTGCGCGTCCATTCGATGGACTGCCTGGCGATGGGATTGAAGTCCTGGAACGGCACCACACCGGCGACGGCGAGGTCGTGGTTGCCGGCGAGTATCAGGTTCGAACGGTCACCGAGCGCATCCAGGCAGGCCGAGGGGTCGGCTCCGTACCCGACGATGTCGCCCAGGCACATGAGCTGAAAGGGCTCGAGTCGGTCCGCGACGTCGAGGGTGGCTTGCAGCGCCTCGAAGTTGGCGTGGACGTCGGAGATGAGCAGGTAGCGCATTAGCAGCCTCCGCCAGCGGCGTCGATTTACTCGTGAAAAATGAACGCCTCGTTGCCAATCCGTATCTCGTCGTTGTCCTTGAGTTCCACTTCGCGCACGGGCTTGCCGTCGACGGTGACCTTGCGCAGGCCGCCGACCTTGCGCAGCACCACGCGATCGTCCACGCGTACGATCTCCGCATGCCGCTTGGCAACGAACAGTCCGTCGATCGCGATGTCGGCCGCGATGTCCTTACCGATGGTGACGGTGTTCGTCTTGATCTCCACGATGCGGTCGCCGTACTCCGTCTTGATAACGAGGTGGGGCGGCCTCCGCATCGCGGTCAGGCGCTGCGCTTGCGCCGCGGACGACGCGTTGTTGGGGTTGATGATCATGGTCTGGTCGAAGCCCTGAATCGTCTCCTCGGCGGGAACGGTCTGCCCGCCTTGCCGGCGGAACACGATCGTGTGCTTTCCGATGGATATGGTGTCGCTGTCCTCGAGTCTGGCGCGGCCTATCTTCTGCCCGTTGAGCACGGTGCCGTTGAGGCTGTCGCAGTCGCGTACGTAGTACTGGCCCTTCTCCTCCTCGAGTAGAGCGTGGAGCCTGGACACAGCCAGATTGTCGATGACGATGTCGTTGTCGGGCGTGCGCCCTATCCGCAGCTCGGGCTTGTCGAACACCCAATGGTCGACTTCCTTGCCCTTGAAGCGCAGGCTGACCATGGGCGGCTTGGACAGATAGAGCTCCTCGAAGCGGCCGGGGAAGGAATCGGGGACCGTCTTCGCGTCCGCGGCGTAGGAGACGAGCATGTCCTCGTAAAGGCTGATGGTCAGCGGCTGATCGGCCGAGATGGTGTAAATCCTGACCAGGAACTCGTCGCGGAAGCTCGCTTCCCGCGGCAGGGGCACGGACGCCTCGTGACAGAGCGCGGCGACCTTGCCCTTTTCATAGCGCAGGATGGCCATGAAGTTCTCGCGCGAGGCGCTGACGATGCAGCTCTTGCCCTCGGCTTCGATATTGTCGAGCAGCTCGTCCAGATCGAGCAGCGACGTGAGCACGCGCAGCACGGGCTTCTTCTGGAACATGATGAGCAGCGAGTGCAGGATCTTGCTGTTGACCTCGTAGAGGTTGATCTGGGGGAAGTTCATGTGGTTGGAGCCCAGCAAGAATTCGCGGATCGTGGTGTCCCCGAACTGCCCCGACTCGATCGCTCCCGCCGCATAGATCTGCCGTTCGCGGAGAAACAGAAAACGCTGCTGCGCCCCGTCGAAAACTTCTACGCAGGTCGGGCTCTTCGCGCTCATCGCGAGCGCATTGTGCATGACCTCGTTGAGCTTCGCCTTGGAGAAGTCGTCGAAGGCGCCGACGACGGCGATGTGTGGGATCAGCGTTCTCACGTTTGCCCCTCTACGTTTTGCGGTGGGCGCAGAACGGCGCCGCGCGGGATCATCGTCCGTTGCCGGGGGGGCAAGTTCCATGCCACGGACCGGGGGGTGGCGTGTTCGCGATGGCCGCGCAACTTGTTGTGGAATTAGGGTGCTGCGCGATCGCGCTCGGGCCCGCGCGGGCGCGCTTCACGGCGTCAATGCAAAGTGTGCGCGCGCCGGTCGCAATGTGGACGACGGACGCGCGACGTTGCGCGCGAGGGCGCATCGGCCGGCGCTGTGGCGCGCGGTTCCGTATCACTCCTTGACGTACCGCGGTCTTTCGTGGTAAAATGTTCCTCTACATTTCGCAGGGGCAAACCCCATGAAGTGCGCAGCCACCAGCAGCAAGAGGAAGAGCGAGCAGTCCACTGCACGGCCACCGGCCAGCGGTGGCTTCGCGCTTTCTAGGGAAAGGGGGACTCGAGTTTGCGTCAATCTGGTAAGGTGAAGTGGTTCAACGAGGCGAAGGGATATGGCTTCATCTTGGCGGAGACCGGAGACAAGGACGTATTCGTCCATTACTCCGAGATCCAGGCCGACGGATACAGGACTCTCGCGGAGGGGGAGCAGGTCGAGTTCGAGCTGATCGAGGGGCCGAAGGGGCCGCAGGCCCGGGGGGTTCTTCGCGACGGCGCGGCCGCGCCGGGCTCGGCGGAATCGGTCGGCTAGCCAGTCACCTCGTGAGCCAGGTGCGTCGCTCGCGGGCTGTAGAGTGGGTTTGCAGCCGGCGAGCAGCGCGCAAGGCTTCAAAAAAAGTGATCCCCGCGCCGAACGGCGCGGGGATCGCTCTTTCTGCCCTGGATGCGACGGCGCGGCGCCGGGCGCTACTCGCTACTCCCGCTCGAGGCGCTTGAGGTTGCGGATCGCGCGATCGTTACCGGGATCCAGCTCCAGCGCCTTCTCCCATGCCTGCCGCGCCTCTTCGCGGTTTCCGATCTTGAAGTACGCGTTGCCCAGATTGGTGTAGGCGGAGCTGCTGCTCGCGCTACGACCGAGGGCCTCGTTGTACATCTCGATCGCTTGCTCGTACTTCCCCTGGCGATAGAACACGTAGCCGAGGTTGTTGTACGCGGCGTGCAGGTCCGGGTTCAGATCGATGGCTTGCCGGAATGCCTCGCTGGCCTTGTCCTCTTCACCCAGCTCGGTGTAGACCAGACCCAGGTTGTTGAAGGCCTCGGCGAACCTGGCGTCGCGCGCTACAGCCTCCACGAACTGGTCGCGCGCCCGCTCGAGGTCGCCGTTGTGGAAGCTCGTCACGCCGAGGTTGTTGAACTTCTTCGCTTCCTTGCGACGGGAACGCGCCGCTTCGTCCCCGTGGCTGCGCTGAGCCGACTCGATGAGCTCGATGGCCTCGCCCTGGCGCTGCTCGATCCCTTCGATCCGCTTGAGCCAACGCTCGTCGTCGCGCTGCATATCTTGCACGCGTGCATCCATGGTTTCACGCCAGCGGCGCATTTGATCTTCCAGGCGGCGGTGCGCATCGACGATCGAGTGCAGCGGCGTGGTGAGGGCGTCGATACCCGCGCTCTTGCCGCGGTCGCCCTCCAGGGCGCGCGCGACCGCCTTCTCCACCCGCTCGTGCACCTTGTCCACCTCGGACACGGAGCTCTCGAGCTTGCCCATTCGTGAGGATAGCTTCTCGGCCTGCTCGCGCAGGGAGCGCATGCTGTCCTCGAGGTTCATGACCAGCTCAGAGACCGTTGTCGAGAAGTTGTCGATGCCCTCCTCGCGCGACTCAACCACCGCATGCAGCTTGGCGAGGTCTTCGCGGATGTTCCCGAGGGTGCCGTCGTCGCTCGGCTTGGCCGACTTCTCCACGACGCCGTCGATCTTCTTGGCGATGTCGGAGAACGAACGCTCCTGCTTCTTCTCCGTCTCGCCGATGCTCGCGATGAGTTCGGACACGCTCTTGGTCTGGAACTTCCAGAACTTGTCGAGCTCCTTGGTGACCGTGGCGGAAGTCTTGTCGTCCGACTTCTTGTCGGACTCGGCGGGGCCCTTTGCCTGTGCCTCGACCTTAGCGAAGATCGCGTCGAACATGCACGCGGAGCCCTTGCTCTGGTAGAAGCGGCAAGTCTCCCGGAGGCAGAACAGCGGCGAGGTCTCCTCCTCGCCGGTCTTCGCACGCGACGTCCTGGCCTTGGTCTTCTGCTTCGTACCTTTTTCGTTCGGCGCCTTCACGGCCACGGCTGTGTTGCTGTCGCCGTCGTACCCCAACACCACGACGCTGCCGGTGGATTTGGAGGGAGGTGCGGCGTCGGCATCGGTCTCCTTGGCCGGAGTAACCTCCAGGATGTTGGTTCCGTCGTCACCGATCATGTGCGAGATGAATGGACAGATCTTCATGACTCTCGCTCCTTGCGAGTTACAGGTCGGTCGTCAGGGACGTCGTCTTCTCCAGCACGAGCGCGTCGCCGCGCTGGTTCTCGAGGTGCTGCTGGCGGTTCTGCTTCGCCAGCCGATCGATCTCCTCGCTTCCGGGATAGGTCTCGAGGAGCTTGGAAAGCGTGTCTTGGGCGGCGCCGAAATCGTTCATCATGCGCTGGCTGGCCGCCACTTTCAGCCCTGCCCGACGGCCGAGATCTCGGCCGCGCGCGGCGCCCTCGACCGCGGCGAACAACGCGAGCGCCGCGGCGGGACGGCTGCACAACAGGTGGTGCTCGGCGCGGTAGAAGTCGCGCTCCAGGGACTGGTCGTCGTCTTCGGGCTCGAACTCGACCAGCTCACCCAGCGCATCCACGCGCTCTTCTTCGATCGCCCGTTCGATGAGCGCCACGCGCTCCTCGAAGGTCTGCCCGGCGGGCTTCGAGGGCCCGGCCGCTTCCGGCTCGGGCGCCACCGGCTCGGAAGCAACGGGCTCGGGTGAGGGCGCCTCCGGGACGATTACTTCGGGCGCGGGAGGCTCGGGTGCCGCGGGCTCGGGTGAGGGCGCCTCCGGGACGATTACTTCGGGCGCGGGAGGCTCGGTGGCCACGGGTTCGGGTGCCACGGGTTCGGGTGCCGGCGCCTCCGGGACGGCTGCTTCGGCCTCGACATGGAAAAACGCGCGCGCGCCCACCTCGTAGAGGGCGTCGGCCACGTGGCGCACGTGCGCCTCGGTGGTGGCGACGGACGCCGCGGGCTCGGGCGCCGCGTCCACCTTGCCGCGCTCGTCTTCCTCTTCCCAGACGATCCCGTCTTCGTTGCCGCCCGACAGGGAGAAGCGGCCGCCGCCGAAAGGCGAGTCGCTCGCATCGCCGGACGCCCCCGCGAATCCCGGCGAAGGCGGCGCGCTCGTCGTGAACGGGCCGTCACCGGTGTTCTCGATGGCCGACGGCTTCTCGGCGGCGGGCTCCGGAGTGGCCGGTGCGGCCGGCTCCGCCGGCGCGGGCGCCTTCTCGGCGGGCTTCTCTGGGGCCTTGTCGGCCGCCTTCTCAGCCGCCTTCTCGGGGGGCTTCGCGGTGAAGCTGAACTCTTTGTTCTCGAAGTGCTCGAAGTCGCCCGCGTCGCGGCCCGAGCTTTGGGTCCGACTCTCCGCCCGCTCGGCGCTGCGCTCGCGATGGAACGCCTCGAGCGCCGGGTCGTGTTGCTTGTACCGCTCGACCAGCACGAGCACGGAGGGGATGTCGTTGGGCGAGGCTCCACAGACGGCGGTGAGCACCTCGACCGCGCGCGCGTACTCCTTGTGCTCGAGCGCCAGCTCGCCCTGGAGCATCAAGATCTCCGCGGGCAGGAACTTCTCCTTGCCTTTGGCGTCGAGCCAGGACAGCAGCTCGCTGCGGCGGCTCTCGTCCGCCTGCAGCCGGCGCACCATCTCCAGCACGCGTATCGTCTGCTCCGCGGCCAGCGCCGCGTCGAGGTAGACCCAGTGCAGGAGCAGCGAGTCGGTCTGATCCTGCACGTGTGGCCGAAGCGTCTCCATGACCTCGCGCGCGCTCGACGGCGTCGATTCCAGGCGCTCCTGCAGCAGCTCGGCGGCACGCGCTTCGTCGCCCTTGAGCAGCAGGATCTCCACGAGCGCCACGTGGACCGCCTCGGGGGGGTCGTCTTGCCCCTCGGTCAGGGCGCGGATGCGCTCCAGGCTCTCGTCGGCCAGCTCCGGCTCCATGCGCACCGCCGACACGAGCTTGACCATGGCGGCGTCGAGGCTACCCCCCTGCATCATCGAGACGGCGTACAGGAACCGCACGCGCCCCGACTTGGCGAACGACTTCTCCAACCCAGCCAGGAACTCGCCGAGCACCTCGTTCTCCACGGGCTTCTCGTCGAGGATCTGCAGAATGCCCTTGGCGCCGTCCTTCACGCGCCCGAGGCGCAGGCACATGAGCGCTTCGGAAAGGGTGTTGACGACCACTTCACTCACCAGCGAATGGCCGCCCCCGGCGGCCGAGGTCATGGACTGGCGCTTGGTGCGCGTGCGCTGCAGCAGGTCGCGAACGGTCCGGTCGGGCACGTCCTGCAGGGTCACCTCGGCCTCTTCGAGGTCGCGCTTGCGCACGGCCTCTTCGACCAGGAACTTGGCGAGCACCTCGTCGCCCAGCGCGCGCAGTTTCTCCCGCGCGAAGTCGCGGATCTTTGCGCGGTCGGACTCGAACTTTTTGGTCGCCTTTTTGAGGAACTGGGTGGCCTGCAGCGACTCGCCGCCCTCGAGGCAAACGTCGGCCGCCTCCAGATAGGGCTCGAGCACGTCCGGGGACTTGGCGATCGCTTCGCGCAGGCGCTTGAGCGCGCGGTCGAAGTTCCCCTTCGCCTTGTCCTGGAGGGCTTTTTCGAGTGTCGTTCGGAGTTTGCTGTCCATGTTCGTGCGGGCCGCCCCCGCGGCTTGGCGTACGGCGCCGCGCCCGGTTGAAGCGAATCGCGTACCAGCGCACCCCATGAATTCCCCGGATAGCGGGATGGTTGTAACGGCTTGCAATATAGTCTGATACGAATACAACCCGCAGGCCGGAGGCTCCAGGCGAAGCCGCGCGGCTCCGCTCCCGTGCAATCTGCATGTCCCGGGGGCCCCCCGGGGTCGGTTGTGCGGACAACGCGGCCGCGGTTGCTGTTGCGCCGGGGCCGGGCAACGGCTACAGTGTCAGTAATTTCAGCGACTTGTCGCCGCGGGGTCCTCGAACCGGCCGGAGGCCGGCGGGGCGACGCGGACCTGGAAGCCCCCTTTGAGCGAGACGTTCACCCTATCCGTGCAGTGCCGGCTCGCGGCCTCGCACACGCTGCCGGGCTGCCCGCCGTGTGATCGGCTGCACGGCCACACGTGGACCGTGCGGGCGTTCTGGCGCTACAGCGGCCTGGACGAGGGGGGCATGGGCGCTAACTTCCGTTCCCTGAAGGACTTGCTGCGGCACGAGGTCGAGGAGCGCTTCGACCACCGTCATTTGAACGACATTGCGCCGTTCGACCGCATGAGCGCGACCACGGAGAACTTGGCCCGCGAGATCTGGCGGGTGCTCTCCGAGGCGTTCGACCCGGGGCCTCGGGGGCGGCTCGCGCGGGTGGAAGTGTGGGAAGGACCGGAGTCGTGCGTGGCGTACGAGGCATGAGGGAGCGACGCGGGGCGGATGGGACGCACGGATAGACGGCGCGCGGTAGCGGTGGTGAGCGGCGGGCTCGACTCGGTCGTGTCGCTGGCCGCCGGGCTCGAGACGCACGACGTGCGCCTGGTGCTCTTCTTCGACTACGGCCAGCGCGCGCGCGCGAGCGAGCGCGCGTCGGTGATCGCGGTGGTGAGCTACTACCAGCTTCCGCTGCGCGAGGTCGACGTGCGATGGCTGGGATCGCTTTCGCCGGCGGGCATGCGCGCCGGCGCCGATGAGAGCGCCGGAGAGTTGCGCACGCTCGACGAGGTGTGGATCCCCAACCGCAACGGCGTCTTCCTGAACGTCGCCGCGGCCTTCGCCGAGAGCTACGGGTGCGACTTGGTGCTCGCGGGGTTCAACCGCGAGGAGGCGGTGGAGTTTCCCGACAACGCCCCCGCGTTCGTGGCCTGCGTCAACGAGGCGCTCGCCCACTCCACGCGCGGCCGCGTCGAGGTGGCGAGCCCCACGCAGGATCTGGACAAGCGCGAGATTCTGTGGCGGGGGATCGAGCTGGGGGCGCCGCTGTCGTTGATATGGAGCTGCTACCGCAGCGGCGAGCGCATGTGCGGGCGTTGTGCCTCCTGCCGCCGGCTGCGCGTGGCCCTCGACGCGGTGCCCGAGGAGCGGCGCCCGCCGATCGTCTTCGAGGATTCGTGATCGCCATGGAGTTTCGTTACAAGATTATGCCCGGCACGCTGGCCTACACCGGCAAGGAGCTGCGCAGCCGTTGGGTGGCCGAGACCACGGGCCTGTCCGGAGACGCGGCGGCGGTGTTCTTCGGGCCCTGTCAGGTGGCCACGGAGGATCTCGTCGATCTCGACGACGCGCGTGCCGGGGCCACCATCGTGGCGGCGCGCATGGCGCACGTCATCGTCGAGCACCCAGGCTGCGACCTCGAGGTCGGCGTGCTGCGCCAGCGCCTGCTCGTGTGCCTACTCTGCGAGGCGCTGGTGTCGATGGGCAAGTCCGTGCGCCGCGACGGCGACGACGCCTACAGCGACGGCCGCAAGCTCACCGTCTCCATCGCCGCGCCCTCGGCGGCGTCGTGCCTGATCCACCTGGGTGTCAACATCGACCCGCGCGGCGCGCCCGTGCCGGCGATCGGTCTGGAGGAGATGGGACTGCGCCCCGTCGAGCTGATGCGCGAGGTCATGGCCGCTTACCAGCGGGAGATCGAGTCGGCCGCGTACGCGGCGGGCAAGGTGAGGCGGGTGCACTGATGCCAGGCGAGCCCCGGAGCAAGCGCGCCACCTTCCCAGGCGAAGCGCCGCCCGACCTGAGCGACCGCGGGTACCTCTCGGAGCTCTTCTGCTCCGTGCAGGGCGAGGGGCCCTACGTCGGCGAGCGCCAGGTCTTCCTGCGCACGGCGGGGTGCTCGGCCACCTGCACGTGGTGCGACACCATCTACGGCAAGGTTCTCGCGCCGCGCTTCGTCGTGCACGGTCCGCGCCCGCGCACGATGCGCAATCCGGTGCCTCTGCTGGCCGCGCTGGACGAGCTGCTCGCGTGCGCGCGCGCGCACGCGCCGGTGCGCGCGGTCAGCGTCACCGGCGGCGAACCGCTCGAGCAGCCCCGCTTCGTCGTGGGTCTGGCCGCGGGTGCGCGCCGCGCCGGCCTGCGCGTGCACCTGGAGACCAGCGGCATGCACGCCGGCGCTCTCGAGCGCGTCATCGGGGAGATCGACGTGGTCGCCATGGACATCAAGCTCCCCTCGGCTATCGGTACGGAGGCGTGGGAGAAGCACCGCACGTTCCTCGGCGTCGTGAGCGGCGCCGGCCTGCTGGCCGGCTTGCCCGATGCGCCGCGCGTCTTCGTGAAGGTCGTAGTGGACGACCGCGCAACCCACGAGGAGATCGCGCGCGCGGTGGAGATCGTCGCGGAGACGGACGCGCGCATCCCCCTGGTGCTGCAGCCGGAGACGGAGGCGTTCTTCTCGCCGCGCACGCCGCGCGAGGAAGCGGCGCGATTGGCCGCCTTCGTGGCCGAGGCGCAGCGCCGCGCGTCGCTCGCGCTGGATTCGGTGCGCGTGATCCCGCAGTGTCACAAGATCCTCGGGGTGCGGTAGGGTGGACGTCCTGCCCCAGATCGTCGGCTTCGTCGTCTTCATCTTCTCGGTGGTCGTGCACGAGAACGCGCACGGGCTGGCCGCCGAGCGCTTCGGCGACCCCACCGCCCGCGCCATGGGGCGCATCACCATGAACCCGTTGCCGCACATCGACCCGGTGGGAAGCGTGTTGCTCCCGCTCGCGGCCGTGCTGAGCGGCGTCCCCTTCATCGGGTGGGCGAAGCCGGTGCCGGTCAACATCGCCAACCTGCGCAACCCGGTCGTGCACAACGCCTACGTCGCCGCCGCCGGCCCGGCCTCGAACTTCCTGCTCGCCACGGCGGGGGCCATCGTGTGGATCGTGGTGGGTCTGGTCTACAAGCACGTGCCCGGTCTGGCGGAGAGCGGCGCGCGCACGCTCCTCTTCTTCAACACCCTCTGCAGCAATCTCATCCTGTTCAACTGCATCCTGGCCGTCTTCAACCTGTTGCCCATCCCGCCGCTGGACGGCCACTGGATCCTTATTCGATTCCTACCCCCGGGACCGCGCGAGGCGGTGGCGTCGGTGGGGCGCTTCGGGTTCATCATCCTGATCCTGCTCCTGTGGTCGGGCGTGCTGTGGGCAATCATCGGCCCACCGTTCCACATGGTCTACGGGGCCTTCCGCGCCTTCGTGTCGGGCGCGATCCGCCTGCTCTAGAAAGAGAGAAAGCCCCCGCCGGGCGAGGGCTTTCCCGCTGCTGGCTTTGCCGTGTGCGTCGTCTCAGTAGCTGAACTCGCGCTTCGTCGCGCCCGTGGACGGCGTGGCGACGATCACCGCCGAGAAGGCGCTCTCGGTGTTGGTCGCGCTCACGGCCGTCACGCGGTACTCGTAGCGCCGGCCGCGCTCGGTCGAGTCGTCCAGGTAGCGGTTGGCCGTGATGATCCAGTCGTTCAACCGACCGCCGTCGCCGGTGCGCCGGTCGATGCGGTAGACGTTGTACCCCCTGAGATTGAGCTGGGTGCTGGGCGCCCAGGTGATCTCGACCGAGCCACCGCTCTTGATGGTGGCGACGACTTGGGACGGTGCGACCATCGGCGCCTCGTCCGCGCCGACGGGTGTCGTGGTGCTGTCGCTGCAACCGAGGAACACCCCGGACAGGGCGAGCAGAACGACGCCGGCCAGCAGGTGCTTGCGGAGCGTCATGACTACGTGCCTCCTGCGAGAACACCCCCGCCGCGCGGGGTTGTCCACGCCTTCGTGCGTGCCTTGCTTGCGGAAAAGAGGGTGGCTGCGGGATAGTGCGGTGTAGAGAAGCTGGAGCATGTGCGGCGACTACCCCGCAGCACGCGGCGGCATCGAGCAAGCGGTGTACCAATACAATTTCGTGGCTTGCCGACGCGGCTTTTCCGCGGTCTCGGCGTGCGCAGCGCGGGGCGCCGGCGCTCGTGGATTCCGGTGGTGCCGAGTCGTTCCTCCGCGTGGCGCGCGCGCGTTCCAAGATGGAATCGCCGCGTTGCAGCGCCGCGTATGCGCGTTCGCACGCGCCGCGATGGGAAATGATGGGGTCGGGCGCGCGCGCCGGGGGAGTTGCGAAACGCGCGGCGGGTGCTACGGGCGCGCGGGCGCGGGCCGGAGGGCGTCCGCCGCCCGGGCAAAAAACCCCTTGACTCTGCATGACTTATGTCGCAGAATGGGCGCCGGTTTCGTTCGGGCCGTCAGGCAAGGAGGCTGCAGAGATGACCAAGGCCGAAATCGTTGAGGATATCGCCGGCAAGACAGGGCTGACGAAGAAGGACGTCGCCAACGCGATGGATCATTTCCTCGAGGCGATCTCGCGCGCGCTCGTGGAGGGGAGACACTACGAGATCCGCGGGTTCGGTACCTTCAAGGTCAAGCACCGCAAGGCCCGCATGGCCCGCAATCCGCGCACGGGGGACGCGGTCCCGGTTCCGGACCGCAAGGTGCCGGTCTTCAAGGTCTCCAAGGAACTCAAGGACCTGGTGGCCAGCCCGTAACGAGCCCCAGCCGCGCGCGACCCGCGCGCGAGGAACCCACCGTTGAGCACTTCCCGCGGCTGCATCGACCTGCGCAGCGACACGGTGACGCGTCCCGGTCCCGCCATGCGCGAGGCCATCGCGCGCGCCGAGGTCGGCGACGACGTCTTCGGCGACGACCCCACCACCATCGCGCTGGAGTCGCGCGTGGCCGGCATGTTCGGCAAGGAAGCCGCGCTCTTCGTGCCCTCGGGCACCATGGGCAACCTGGTCGCGCTGGCGACCGTCGTGGAGCGCGGCGACGAGATCATCCTGGACCGCCAGTCCCACATTTTCAACTACGAGGTGGCGTCGGTGGCCGCGCTGGCCGGCGCGCAGACCAACGCGCTCGACGGCGAGCGCGGCGTGATCACCGCGGAGATGGTCGCCCCGCACATCCGCCCCGACAGCCTCCACGCGCCGCGCACCCGCGTGATCGCCGTGGAGAACACGCACAACCGCGCGGGCGGGCGCGTGTTTCCCCTGGAGGAGATGCGGCGGATCAAGGCGCTGGCCGCACAGCACGGCCTCCTGGTGCACCTCGACGGCGCGCGCATCTGCAACGCGCACGTCGCCTCCGGCGTGGCCTTCACCGACTACGGCGAGTGCTGCGACACGCTCAGCATGTGCTTCTCCAAGGGGCTGGGCGCGCCCGTCGGCTCCATCGTCGTCTCCACGCGCGCGGTGATCGACCGCGCGCGCAAGGTGCGCAAGCGCCTGGGCGGCGGCATGCGCCAGGCGGGCATCCTGGCCGCGGCGGCCCTCTACGCGCTCGACCACCACGTCGCGCGCCTGCGCGAGGATCACGCGCACGCGCGGCGCCTGGCGGGATTCGTCGAGGCGGTCGAGGGCCTGCGCCTGGCGCACCCCGTCGAGACCAACATCGTCGTGTTCGCGGTGGACGAGCGCCGTTTCACCGTGCCCGACTTCCTGGCCCGCCTGGAGCGCGCGGGCGTGCGCGCCGTGCCCTTCGGCGCGGGGCTCGTGCGCATGGTGACGCACCTCGACGTCTCCGCGGAGGACATCGAGCGCGTCGGCACCGCACTGGGGGAACTCTCCCGCTCCTGAGGAGCGGCGCCGCCTCGGCGGCGCGTGCAAGGTCATGCCCGACACCCCACCGGCAGGCACACTCACCCTGGTCAGCACGCCGATCGGCAACCTCGGCGACATGACGCCGCGGGCCGTGGAGGCGCTTCGCCAGGCCGACCTGGTGCTCGCCGAGGACACGCGGCACTCGCGCAAGCTCCTCGCCCACTTCGGACTCTCCGCCCGGCCCGAGCCCTACCACGACCACAACAAGGAGCGCGTCACGCCCAAGGTGGTGGAGATGCTCCTGGCCGGCCGGTGCGTCGCGCTGGTGACCGACGCGGGCACGCCGGGCATCTCCGACCCCGGCTTCTACCTGGTGCGCGCGGCCATCGCCGCCGGCGTGCGGGTGACCGCGGCGCCGGGCGCCAACGCGATCCTGCCCGCCCTCGTGCTCTCCGGATTTCCCACCGACGCCTTCGTCTTCGAGGGCTTCACGCCGCGCAAGAAGGGCGAGCTGGCCCGCGCGGTGGCCGCGCTCGAAGAGGAGAAGCGCACGGTCCTCTTCTTCGTCTCGCCCCACCAGCTGCTCAAGGTGCTCGCCGCCTTCGCCGCGCGCCTGCCCGAGCGGCCGCTCGCCGTGGCGCGCGAGCTGACGAAGATGCACGAGGAGGTCGCGCGCGGGACGGCGGCGGAGCTCGTCGCGCACTTCGAGCGCACCGGCGTGCGCGGAGAGATGGTGCTCGTCGTGCATGGGGCGGCCCGCAAGCGGAAAGGCGCGGCCGCTTGACGCTCCGGCGCCCCGGTGTTAGCGTGACGCCGTCATGACCCGGCACATCGTCAGGGACCGTGCGCGCAAGCTCCTCGAACCCGTGGTCGGTCTTCTCGCCTCCGCCGGAGTGCCGCCGCTGTTGGTGTCGCTGGCCGGGCTGGCGCTGAGCCTCTACGGCGCCGCGGCGGTCGCGGGCGGCGCGCTCGCACTGGGCGCCGTGCTCCTCCTCCTGGCCGGCCTGTGCGACGTCCTCGACGGGGACCTCGCGCGGCGGCGCGGACTGGCTGGTCCCTTCGGCGCCTTCATCGACTCGACGCTCGACCGTGTGACCGAGTTCGCCTACTTCGGGGGCATCATTCTCTACCTCGTCAACCGGCCCGCAGGCTTTCGCGACTACGACGTGGCCGTGGCCCTGCTGGCATTGGCCGGGTCGGTGCTCACCAGCTACGCGCGCGCGCGCGCCGAGGGCCTCGGCCTGCACTGCAAGGTGGGCATGATGGAGCGGCCCGAACGCATCGCACTCCTCGTGCTCGGCCTCCTCTTCGGCTACCACGTACTCGTCGTCGTGCTCACCGTCATGGCGGCGATCACCATGCTCACCTTCGTGCAGCGCGTCGTGCACGTGCGCCGCTTGAGCCAGGCGGATTACACCCCAACGGATTCCTAGAATGGCGCCGGAGGGACCGTCCCGGCGCTAGCGGATATCGAAGCGGTCGCGGAGTGTGTCGCGGATGGCGGTCTGCACGTCCTCGGGCGAGCGGGTGCCGTCGATGGTCACCAGCTCGCCGAAGCGCTCGGCGTAGAACGCGCGCAAGCGCGCGTAGCCCTCGGCGATGGCTTCGAGAAGATCGCGGCGCTCGTAGATGGTGCGTCCGTCGTTGCGCGCCGCGATGCGCTCCAGACAGAGGGTCGCGGGCACCTCGAGCAGAAACGTGATATCGGGGACGGCGCAGCCGGAGTTGGCCTCGGCCACCCACTCGGGCGTGATGGCCGCGTCGAGGGTCTGGTAGGCGAGGGATGAAAAGACGTAACGGTCGCAAATGACGTGCGCGCCCGCGGCGAGGCGGCGTGCGATCTCCACGGAGTGCGCGGCGCGGTCGGCGGCGAAGAGGAGCGCCATGGCGCGCTCGCCGTGGCCGGCCGGGGGAGGGTCCCCGCCGGCGGTGGGGTCGGAGGGGCCGGCGAGCAGTTCGCGGATCAGCGCCCCCACCGGCCCGGTCGTGGGCTCGCGGGTGGCGAAACTCGCCGCGCCCCGCGACGTAAGCCAATGGTGCAGCCTGCCGGCCTGGGTAGTGGTGCCGGCGCCGTCGAGGCCCTCGAGGACGATGAAGCGGGGTGGTGGCGTTCGCATGGATATCCGGGCCGCCCTAGGCGCCCGGCGGCCGGCGGCCACCGGGGGACGGGTTGCCCGCGTGGGGCGATCGTATTATATTCTCTGCGCTTACCGCAACCGCCGCGGACGGGACCAGGCGGCGGGGGCGCAAGCGCCGGGAAGTCCCTGTCCGTTATGAGGTTGTGCGCTTACCCCGGGGATGGAATGTTTGTTGCTCTGGTCTCGTTCTTAACCGTGATCGCTCGACCATCCTGAATCCGTCCGTCGGCCGCCAAGCGGCCCCCCCACCCGGCCCAAGGAGGCTAGGACCGTGAAGCTGCTCTCCACCGGAAAAACCGCCATCGTCGTCATCTCACTCGTGCTCGTGAGCTTCGCTCTGGGCGCGTTCGGGGACAGCAAACCGCCCCGCGCCAAGACCGATATCTATCACGACCTCGAGGTCTTTGCAGGCGTCATCGAGAAGGTCCAGGCCTACTACGTCGACGAGGTGGACACGCACGAGCTGGTGCGCGAGGCCATCGACGGCATGCTCAGCAAGCTCGACCCCCACAGCCAGTTCCTCGCCGATCTCGAGTACGAGGACCTCATGGTCAGCACGCGCGGGGAGTTCGGCGGGCTCGGCATCTTCATCTCGTTCCGCGACAACTACCCGACCGTCATCTCCGCCATCGACGACACGCCGGCCTACCGCGCCGGCATCCGCGGCGGTGACCAGATCATCGAGATCGAGGGCATGGTCACCGAGGGGTGGGCGGTGGATCGCGCCGTCGGCTATTTGCGCGGCGACCCTGGCACGCCGGTGAGCTTCAAGATCAGCCGCCCCGGCTCGCGCGAGGCCATCGAGTACGCCATCACGCGCGAGATCATCAACGTGAAGAGCGTGCCCTACTACGACACCTTCGGCGAGGGCGTCGGCTATATAAAGGTGGGGAGTTTTTCCAAGCACACCGCACAGGAGCTCGAGGACGCCCTGCTCGACCTCGAGGCGCAAGGCATGAAGAGACTCGTTCTCGACTTTCGCATGAACCCCGGCGGGCTCCTGCAGGCGGCCACCGAGGTCTCGGAGATGTTCCTCGACAAGGACAAGCTGCTCGTCTTCACCAAGGGCCGGCTGCCCAACGCCAACCGCAAGTACTACTCGTCCAACCGCAAGGTCCACGGCGGCTATCCCATCGTGGTGATGATCAACGGGCACAGCGCCAGCGCCTCGGAGATCTTCGCCGGGGCCATGCAGGATTGGGACGCCGCGCTCGTGGTGGGGCAGACCACGTTCGGCAAGGGCACCGTGCAGACCGTGTTCAACCTGAGCGAGACCGAGGCCGTCAAGCTCACCACGGCCAAGTACTACACGCCTTCTGGTCGCAGCATCCACAAGGACCAGCCGACCGACGAGGAAGAGGCCGCGCAGCTCGCCGCCGTGAGCGAGGGCGGCGAGGAGTATCCCGCTCCGCTGGAGGAGATGCAGGGTGCCGACGACCAAGCTGGCTTGCCCAAGGAGAAGCAGGACGAGGATCGGCCCGTCTACTATACGTCGGGCGGGCGCATGGTCTACGGCGGGGGCGGCATCGCGCCCGACCTCGAGCTCGAGCCGCGCGAATACACCGACCTGCAACGCCGCCTCGAGCGCGAAGCCGTCGGCTTCTCCTTCGTCGTAGACTACTTCACGTCGCACGAATACGGCGACCAGTGGGAAGCCGACGATCGGGTCCTCGAGGATTTCTACGCGCACCTCGACACGCGCGAATTCAAGTACAAGAAGGACGAGCTGACCGAAGAGAACGTCGCCTACATTCGCACCATGCTGGCGCGCGAGGCGGCCAACAACCAGGCCGGACGCAGCGCGGCCTACCGCGTGGTCACGGAGGACGACCCCGAGTTCCAGCACGTGCTCAGTATCATGGGTTCGGCCAGCTCGCTCACCGATCTCTTCGCCTACGCCGAGCAGCAGAAGGGCATCAAGAAGGCGTCCGCCGACTAGGCGGCGGGACGACGTGGGCCCCATGAGAAAAATCGCCGTTCTATGCGATTTCGACGGTACCGTCGCGCGCGACGACGTGGGCAACATGCTCTTTTCCACGTTCGTGCCCGACGGCTCCGCCACGACGGTGGTCGAGCGCTGGAAGCGCGGTGAGATATCGTCGCGCGAGTGCCTGGAGACCGAGTGCTCGATGGCGCGCGTAAGCCGCGAGTCCCTGGACAGCTTCGTCGGCGAGCGCAAGCTCGACCCCTACTTCAAGGACTTCCATGACTTCGCCAAGCGCCGGGGCATCGAGGTCGTCATCATGAGCGACGGCCTCGACTACTACATCGAGCGCATCCTCGTGCGCAACGGCCTCGGCGACATCCACTTCTTCGCCAACCGCCTGCACTTCAACGGCAACGGTCTCCAGGTCGAGTTCCCCTGGTACAACGTGCTCGAGTGCACCGACTGTGGGTGCTGCAAGACCCACCACCTCTACCGCTACCGCGACCGCGGCTACTTCATCATCTACGTGGGCGACGGCCTCTCCGACCGCTGCCCCTGCGAGACTGCCGACCTCGTCTTCGCCAAGGGCGACCTCCTGCGCCACTGCCGCCGGAACGGAATCGCCCACATCGAATTCCGCAACTTCCGCGACATTGAGCGCGAAGTGCTGCGCCGGATGATCCTCTCCAACGACCTAGACGCCGCGGCGGGCTAGTGAGCTCTCGCCGTTCGTAACGACCCGCGCGCCGGATCCTACCGCTGCGCCCGGCTCGTATCCGCCTCCCACACCCGCAGGGATTCCCGGTACTCCGGGTACGCCTCCAGGAACTCGGGGTGCTCGCGCAGGTATCCCACCTTCCACGCGTCGAACTCGGCCCAGAAGGCGGAGTCTCTGAGGGACACCAGCCCGGCCTCGGGATTGAGCGTGGGGTGGTCCACCTGGCCGCCGGTGAACTCGGGCTGGAGCTTGTAAGTGTAATACCCGACCTGCGCCATGAGGTATTGGAGCGAGCGAAGGTCGATGCTTCCGCGCGTGGCGGCGTCCTCCATCTTGTCGGTGATCTCCCTGACGTCGTCGATGGCGACCTTCCCGCGGTCGGCGGTGGCCCAGAAGGTTTCCATGAGTCCGCGGATCTCGTCGCGGCGCTGCGCGTCGAGGGTGTCGGGAACGGCGGCGAGGAAGCGCTCGACCAGGCGGGTACGCCGGGATTGGGGGGTGTTGCGATCCTGCCAGACGACGCCGGCGACGATGCCGGCGATGACCAGGAGAGCGACGATGCCGAGTGCGATCTGTCTCATGGCGTGCGTTTGCCTCCGAGATAGGTGTCGAACCAGTGGACGGTGGCGTCGGCGGCGCGCCGCAGCGCCTCGCCGGGCTCCGTGGCCGCGTCCCATCCGAACGTGTGTCCGGTGACGAGGCGCAGGCACTTCTTGTCGGCGACTGCGGACGGGACGTCGCAGAAGCGCGCCGCGTCGCCGACGGGCACGGCGAGGTCGCGCTCGCCGTGGACGATGAGGTGCGGCGCGCGCAGGGCGCCGGCGCGCTCGGCCACGGCGTAGTGGTCGTGGCGGCGCTCGAGGTCGTCGAGGAATTCGATGCCGAGGGCGAGCGCGGTGCCGGTCTCGTGGTCAGCGAAGGCGAGCGCCCCCTCCTCGCGCCACACGCGCTTCTGGCGCGCTGTGTAGTGGTCGGGGTGCGCCGGTGTGGACCACGTGGCCACGGCGGCGATCGCGGGGTCGTCGAGCGCGGCGAGGAGCGCGATCACGCCGCCCTGACTGTGCCCCCACAGGCCCAGCGCGGCCTCACCCGCCAGCGCGGCTGCGCCGCCGGCGCGGAGCCACGCGATCACCGCGGCCAGGTCGCGCGCTTCGCGTGCGAGGGTGTCGCGGCGGAAGCGCTCGGGTGAGGTGAACATGCCGGCGGCGCCGCCGTCGGTCCATCCGCCCCGGCCGGCGTCGGCTGGAACACGGCCGTTGTGCGAGAAGTCGAGGGCCACCGCGGTGATCCCCGCGCCGGCGAAGCGCCGCGCCAGGTGGGGGATGAACCCCCAGCGCCGGTAACCCTTGAAGCCGTGGCAGAGCACGACGGCGCGCGCGCCGTCGCCGGGGCGCGCGTACACGTCGGCCACCACGGCGTCGCGGCCGTCCACGGGCACGATGACGATCTCGGGCGCGGGAGTATCCATGTTCTTGCGGGGCGGGACGTGGCGCTTTTGCGGCTACGATACGCGATCGACCGGCCCAGATCAAGCGCGGGTAACGAAATCCGCCTGACAGAGGCGGCCGAGCCGCGTACTATGCGGGGGGGCGAGACCACCATGGATCTGAGTACGACGCTCGACTACACGTTTCTCGATAATCCGCTGCGCCGCTGGATCGTCGCCGTCGCCGTGGCGGTGCTGGTGTTCATCGCCGTGCGCATCGCGCGCGCGCTGGTGGTGTCGCGCGTCGGGAAGCTGGCGCGCAAGACCGACACGCAGTGGGACGACCTGGTCATCCACATTCTGAGCCGGACGCGCAGCCTCGCCATCGCCGTGTTGGCGATCTACGTCGGCACCAACGCCGTCACCCTCGCCCCGCACGCCATGCGCATCCTGGGCGCGGTCACCGCGGTGGCGCTGTTGCTCCAGGGCGGCATCTGGGTGCACTCGGGCCTGGACTACTGGTTCGGGCGCTACCGCGAGCGCAAGGCCGTCGACGGTGCCACCGTCACCGTGATGAGCGCGCTCGGCTTCCTGAGCAAGGTCGCGCTGTGGGCCGTCATCGTGCTGGTCGTGCTGGACAACATGGGGGTGAAGGTCACCGCGTTCGTCGCCGGCCTGGGCGTGGGCGGCATCGCCATCGCGCTGGCGCTGCAGAACATCCTGGGCGATCTCTTCGCGTCGCTCTCCATCGTGCTCGACCGCCCCTTCGTGGTGGGTGACTTCATCATCGTGGGTGACATGCTGGGCACCGTCGACCACGTGGGTCTCAAGACCACGCGCGTGCGCAGCCTCTCCGGCGAGCAGCTCGTCTTTTCGAACAACGACCTGCTCACGAGCCGCATCCGCAACTTCGGCCGCATGCAGGAGCGGCGCGTGCTCTTCGCGATCGGGGTGACGTACCAGACGCCGCGCGAGAAGCTCGCGAAGATTCCCGCGATCATTCGCGAAGCGGTGGAGGCGCAGGAGCAGACGCGCTTCGACCGCTCGCACCTGAAGGAATTCGGCGCCTACTCCATCGATTTCGAGACGGTGTTCTACGTCCTCAGCCGCGAGTACAACCTCTACATGGACATCCAGCAGGCGGTCAACCTGAGCATCCACGAGGCCTTCGAGCGCGAGGGCATCGAGTTCGCCTACCCCACGCAGACGCTGTTCGTCGTCAAGGAGCCGCCGGCCTAGCGCGGCGCTTGCGGAAGCGCCATCCGGGCGCTATCATCCCGCATGACCATGCTGACCCAACCCGCCACCGACGTCCGCCCTCGCCCCGTCCCCGGCACCCTTCCCGGGCTGCCCGGCGGCGAGCGCGTGATCCTGGCCCCGCTTTGCGGCATCACCAGCGCGCCCTTCCGGCGCATCTGCCTCGAGCACGGCGCGGAGATGGCGGTGACGGAGATGGTGAGCTCGGAGGCGATGACACGCGGCAACCGCGCCCTGTGCCGCGCCCTCGAAGGCCTCGACATGTCCGCGGGCACGCAGGCGGTCCAGATTTTCGGCGGCGATGCCGAGCGCATGGGCGAGACCGCGGCCATTCTCTCCGAGGAGTTCGCGCCGCGCTACCTCGACATGAACTTCGGGTGTCCGGTGAAGAAGATCGTCAAGGGCGGCGGCGGCTCGGCGGTACTGCGCGACCTGCACATCCTCAGCGCCATCTGCAAGCGCGTGGTGGCGCGCTCGCGCGTGCCCGTGTCGGCCAAGATGCGCGCCGGTTGGGACAAGCCGACGGGCTCGCTCGTCCGCGACATCGCGCGCACCATCGAGGACGCGGGCGTGTCCATGCTCGCCGTGCACGCACGCACCAGGAAGCAGGGCTTCGCCGGCGCGGCCAACTGGGAGCTCATCGCCGAGGCCAAGGATGCGGTCACCATCCCCGTCGTGGGCAACGGCGACGTGCACGGCGCCGAGGAGGCGGTCGCCATCCGCGCCGCCACCGGGTGCGACGCGGTCATGATCGGGCGCGGCGCCATCGGCAACCCCTGGGTCTTCGCCGAGGTGCGCGCGCGCCTCGACGGCGGCGTGTATGCGCCGCCCACGCCGCGCGAGCGCGCGCGGACGCTCCTGCGCCACGCGCGCGAAGCGGTGCGCATCGACGGCGAGCCCTACGGCATCATCGGCATGCGCCGCGTGATGGCCGCCTACGTCAAGCACCTGCCGGGCGCACGCGAGCTGCGCGGCGTGCTCATGCAGGCCACGACGCTGGCGGAACTGGACGCGTTGATGGCCGGTTACCTGCGCGACGCAGCGGTGGCGTGATCATGGATGCCGACCGGCTGCGCGACCTTCTCGCCGAATTCAAGCGCGGCGCGCTCACCGAGGACGAGGTCCTCGCGCGGCTGCGCACGCTTCCCTTCGAGGACATCGGTTTCGCCAAGGTGGACCACCACCGCTCGCTGCGCAAGGGCGTGCCCGAAGTGATCTACGGGGAAGGGAAGACGGTCGAGCAGATCACGGGCATCGCGGAGAAGATCGTCGCGCACGGAGCCAACCTCCTGGTGACGCGCTGCGCCGCGGTAGCGGCGGCGGCGCTGGCCGAGCGCTTCCCCGACGGTGAATACAACGAGCAGGGCCGCGCGTTCTGGCTGGAGGTGACGCCGCGCGAGCAGGAGGGCTACGTGCTCGTGGTCACGGCGGGCACCACGGACATTCCCGCCGCCGAGGAGGCGGCGGTGACCGCCGCGCTGTGGGGCTGCCACGTCGATCGCGTGTACGACGTCGGCGTGGCCGGCGTGCACCGGCTCATGGCCTACCAGTCGATGATCGAGGCGGCGGACGTGATCGTCGTCGCCGCGGGCATGGAAGGCGCGCTGGCCAGCGTGGTGGCGAGCATGGTGCGCGCGCCGGTGATCGCGCTCCCCACGAGTGTCGGCTACGGCGCCTCCTTCGGCGGGCTGGCCGCGCTCCTGGGCATGATGACGAGCTGCGCGGCGGGCGTGACGGTGGTCAACATTGACAACGGCTTTGGCGCGGGTTGCGCGGCGGCGGCCATCGTGGGGCGCGCGCACGCGCTCGCGCGCGACATCGCGCGCGCGGATCGCGCGGATCGAAAGGAAAGGGGGGCGCGGTGACGCGCGCGCTGGTCATCGATCCCTTCTCCGGGGCCGGCGGCGACATGCTCATCGCCGCGCTGGTGGACGCGGGCGCACCGCTGGAGGCGATCCGCGAGCAGGTGCTGTCGATGCCGGCGCTCGCCGGGGCCTCGCTGGACGCGCCCGCGGTCAAGCGCGGCGCCTTCGCTGCGCGCCAGCTCGCCGTCGAGCTGCCGCACGACCATACGCACCGCGGCCTGCCCGAGGTGACGGCGATCATCGACGCCGCCCCCGTGCTCTCGCCCGCCGTGCGCGCGCGCGCCAAGGAGACGTTCACGCGCCTGGCCGAGACGGAGGCCAAGCTCCACGGCACCACGCCCGACCGCGTGCACTTCCACGAGGTGGGCGCGCTCGACGCCATTCTCGACGTTACGGGCTTCTACGTGGCCGCGGAGGCGCTCGGCGTCGAGCGCTTCTTCTATACGCGGCTGGTAGTCGGGGGCGGTGGGGAAGCGGACACGGCGCACGGCAAGGTGCCGGTGGCGGCGCCCGCCACCATCGAGCTGTTGCGCGACCACGCCATCGCCTTCTCGCACCGCACCGAAGAGCTGCTCACGCCTACGGCGGCGGCCATCATCGCCACCGTTTTCTCTGCCCTCGGGGAGGACCGGCGCGTGACCCCGCGCGCCACCGGCTACGGCGCGGGCACGCGCGTGGGTGCGCCCGACGCCCTGCCCAACATCCTGCGCGTGATCGTGGGTGATATCGAGGAAGCGCCGCGCCGGCTCGCCGTGATCCGCTGCACCATCGACGACATGAACCCCGAGCTCTACGGCCACGCGATGCACTCGCTCTTCGCGGCCGGCGCGCTCGAGGTCTACACCGCGCCGGTGCACATGAAGAAGAACCGCCCCGGAGTGGAGCTGACCGTGATCGGCGAGGAGCACGACGCTGCGCGCCTCTCCGAGTGGATCCTCGCGCACACCACCACGCTGGGCGTGCGCGTGGCGCGCGAGGAGCGCGTGGAGCTGGAGCGGCGCCAAGAGAAGGTCGAGACGGCGCTGGGCCCGGCCAACGTCAAGGTGGCCCGCCTGCGCGACGGCGGCGAGCGCGCGAGCCCGGAGTACGAATCCTGCCGCGCCCTCGCCGAGCAGACCGGACGCCCCCTGACGGAGATCTACGACCTCGTCAAACGCGCATGGGAAGAGCGTTGACAGACCGAAACGCCGCGGCAAAGCGAGCGGGCCGCCGCGGGCGCGATGCGCCGCGCGCCCTGGTGGCCGGCCTGGCCTTGGCACTCGCCCTGGTGGCCGGTTGCACGCGCGGCGTGCGCAAGCCCGTCGAGGGCGAGGTGGTGATGCGCCACACCGTGGAGAGCGGCGAGACCCTGGCCGAGATCGCCGCCGACTACTACGGCGACCCCGGCCGCGCGCGGGAGATCGCGCGATTCAACGAGATCGACGAGGAAGCCGAACTGCGCCCCGGCCGGGTGGTGGGCGTGCCCATGACGCCGGACGAGCGGGAGGTGCTGCGCCGGCGCGAGGAGGCGCGCATCCCCTACAACGAGGGCCTCGACGCGGTCGCGCGCGGCTCGTTCCTCGACGCGGCCGCGCGGTTCCGCGAGGCGCTCTCACTCGACCCCGCCTTCGCCGAGGCGCACTACAACCTGGGGGTCACCTACCAGCGCATGCGCGCGCACGACAGCGCGGCGGACGCGTTGCGCGAGGCGGTGAAGCGCCAGCCCCAGGACGCCGACTACCGCTACGCGCTGGGCACGTCCTACTATCACCTGGGCCGCTACGACGACGCGGCGGGCGCGTTCGAGGCGGCGCTTCGCATCCAGCCCGGCCACCTCGAGGCGCAATACTCGCTGGCACTCAGCCTGGAGAAGCAGGGGGAGAAGGCGCGCGCGCGGCGCGCGTGGGAGCGCTACCTGATCCTCGACGATTCCAGCGAGTGGGCCGTCCAGGCCCGCGAGCACCTGCAATCCCTCGAATGATCCGTCTGCACGATGTCTCAGTGGTCCACGCCGGCCGGCAGGCACCGGTGGTGCGCGCGCTCGACGGCGTGGCACTCGACCTCGAGCGCGGCGAGCGCGTCGCCCTCCTCGGTGCCAACGGAAGCGGCAAGTCGACGCTCCTCGCCCTGCTCGCCGGCGCGTTCGCGCCCACCTCGGGGACGGTGGCGTACCTCGGTGGGGAGCGTCCTCGC
>Ga0224512_10000934_pt1 | contig 29427 bp, 22 predicted proteins | sample SF_May12_sed_USG_4_FD_169103 | JGI IMG/M metagenome (GOLD analysis project Ga0224512, IMG submission 169103) | Sediment microbial communities from San Francisco Bay, California, United States - SF_May12_sed_USGS_13 | ecosystem: Environmental > Aquatic > Marine > Sediment | place: USA... | reverse complement strand
GTATGCCCGTGGGCCGGTGCCCGAGGTTTCCGTCACAGACACGTGGCAGCGAGTCGCCCGCGCGATCTCGCGCGTCGAGGCTAACGACCCGGATGAATGGCGCGCGCGTTTCCTCGGCGTTCTCGAGGGATTTAAGTTCCTGCCCGGCGGGCGCATTCTCGCCGGGGCGGGTACCCGCCATTCCACGACGCTCTGCAACTGTTTCGTCATGGGCTTCATCGATGACTCGATGGAGAGCATCTTCGAGCGGCTCAAGGAAGGCGCGCTGACGATGCAGTGGGGCGGAGGTATCGGTGTCGATTTCTCGACGCTGCGGCCGCAGGGTGTGGCTGCCGCAACGCGTAATACGACGGCTTCGGGGCCCGTGTCGTTTATGAGCGTCTGGGATGCAATGTGCGGCGCGTTGATGTCGACCGGCTCGCGCCGCGGCGCCATGATGGGGACACTGCGTTGCGATCATCCGGACGTCCGGACTTTCGTCAACGCCAAACGTACGGCTGGTGTGCTGAGTAATTTCAACCTCTCGCTGCAGGTGACGGACGAGTTCATGGCTGCTGTCGCTGCCGACGCGTCGTTGCCGTTGTGCTTCCCTCTCGCGGGGAGCGAGACGGCCGCGCAGATGCGCCTGCTACGCTGGCCTGGTGCCGATGCCGAGCTGCCGTGCCGGGTGTTCGCCTCTGTGAGCGCCACCGATCTCTGGCACGAGATCATGAGCGCGGCGTTCGAGACGGCCGAGCCCGGGGTGTTGTTCGTTGACCGCATCAACCAGCTCAATAACCTCTATTACTGTGAGCACATTACGACGACGAATCCCTGCGGCGAGATTCCTCTGCCGCCGTATGGGGCCTGTGTGCTCGGCTCGCTGAACCTGACCGCGTTCGTCCGCGATCCGTTCTCGCGCGGTGCCGAGTTGCAGCTCGAGGAGCTCGGGCACGCCGCTGCCGTGGCCACGCGCTTTCTCGATAACGTCATTGACTGCTCCGCATTTCCGTTGTCCGAGCAACGTGAGCAGGCACAAGGGGCGCGGCGCATCGGCCTCGGGCTAACGGGGCTCGCCGATGCGCTCATGATGCTCGGACTCGATTATGCGAGCGATGCCGGTCGTGGGCTTGCCGAGACGACGATGCGCTGCGTTCGCGATGCGGCCTATCGTGCCTCGATCGGGCTCGCCGAGGAGAAGGGCAGCTTTCCGTTCTACGATCGTGATGCGTACCTTGCAGGTGAATATGTCGGTGACCTGCCGGACGACCTGAGAGACGGAATCGCCCGGTCCGGCATTCGCAACAGCCATCTGCTCGCAATCGCTCCGACGGGGACGATCAGCTTGCTCGCGAACAATATCTCCAGTGGGATCGAACCCGTATTCGCGTACGAGGGCCAGCGCCGAGTCCTCGATCGCACGGGCGAGCCAGAGGCTCGAGAGGCGATCGACTATGCCTATGCGTTGTGGCGCGCGCGGAACTCGAGGCAAACTCGATTGCCGGCGTATTTCAAAACGGCTCAGGAAATTTCAGCCGAAGATCATCTGCAGATGCAGGCGACCATGCAGCCGCTTGTCGACAACTCGATTTCGAAGACGATCAATGTGCCCGAGCATATTTCGAAGGAAGATTTCGCGTTCATCTATGCACGTGCGCACGAATTGGGGCTCAAGGGGTGCACGGTATTTCGGCCGAATGCTGTCAGGGGAAGCGTGCTCTCGCGGTCGAGCGGCGAGGCGATCCCGGGTTGCCCACTAGAGAGATAGGCGGGCCAGTCTAGTCGTCTCTGCGCCAGGCTAGACGGATGAAGTAGCCTTCCTCGTCGTAATGCATGTCGAGCTCGCCGTTCCAGGCGCTATTCAGCGCTTCGGCAATACGTCGCGGCAAGTGGACGTCGGTCGTCGTGATGCGCAGGCCGTCATCGAGCTCTTCGATGTCCATGATGCGATTCAGGGGATGTTCGGTCTTTTCCGTCTCCTCGATATTCTTCGCGAGATTCAAGATCTCCTGCTTATGCGCGGCGACGAAAGCGCCTTGAATAGCCAGCTCACCTGCCGGGTAGCGGTCCGCGATGCGTTGACACGCCTGGCACAGCTGACTGTTGGCCTCGCCGTCCGGGACCTCGTCCCACGTCCAGCGGCCCTTTCGATAACTCGCGCCGCATTGCGGGCATACCGTCGGCTCCTGCAGCTTGCCGCGGAGCTTGTAGGTGTCGTGCCGCCGTTCCTGAACGTTGCGAATGCGCGCGGGTCCTTGCGGTGCGCGATCGTCGACTTTGCTCATTTATTTGTCACCTGCCGAAATAGTTTCATGTCAATGCTAGTTCGAGCAATCGGCCACGCGCGGTTGGCTCGACCGGGGACCTTCGCGCTCGTGTGTCCAAGTAAGTATCAATTCGGATATCCGCGAGGTGCTGCACTGGCCTAAAGTACGAGACTGTCATTCTCTGCTAGGCGCCCCTATTACGGCGATACGTAGTTGTCACGATGAAAGAAAAGATCAAGCGAGTCCTGGTGGCGCTCAAACCCTGGCAGGGCGGGACGCCGCTGTCCGTTTACCATGCGCGCTTTCTGGCCGAGAATCTCGGCGCCGAGCTGCGGTTGTTGAGCTGCGTCTTCGAGCCGGAGATCTCGCTCGGCGTTTTCAACGAAGAGCCCGAGGCTGCGGCTGCGCAGGTCGGGCTGGTCGAGTCCGAACGCAGCGTGCTGGCGGATCTTGCCGCATCGCTGGCCGACTGGGGCATCTACGCCCAGGTCGAGGTGCGCTGGGGTTACCCGGCTGAGGAGGTCGTTCTCGCCGAGATCGAGAGCTGGCAGGCGGATCTGCTCGTCGTCGGCACGCATCAAGCCGGATCCAGGCCGTATACGCGGCTTGCCCAAGTCGATTGGCAGCTGATGCGTAGCTGCCCCTGCCCGATGCTCCTCGCGCGCGACCCGCAGTTCGAGGGATACACGAAGGTGCTCGCGGCCGTCGATCCGCTCCACCGCCATGCCGAGCCGTCCGGGCTGGATCAGAGCGTTCTCGAAGCCGCGTCTCTGCTCGCCAAGGCTTCGGAATCAGAGCTGCTCGTCGCCCATGTGCATCCCGATCCCCAAGACTATGCGTTGGCCTCCGCCGTCGAGGTGTTGCCGGGCGTCTATTACGGCAACGAAAATATCGAGGATGTGCACAGAAAAGCGCTTATGGAGCTCGTCGAAAACTTCGGAATCAGGCGTTCGCAGGTTCTGTTGACGTCGGGAGATCCAGCCGAGCAGCTCGGCAATTTGATTGTCGAGAATGACGTTGATCTCGTCGTCCTCGGTGCGCTCAAGCGCGGCAGGCTCGAGCAATGGCTGCTGGGCAGCACGGCGGAGCGAGTCGTCGCGGAGGTTAGCTGCGATGTCCTATTGATCAAGCCAGAAGCTTGATCGGCGCCGGTGCGGTTAGCGGGTAATGCGCGGCAAGGGGCTCAGACTCGGCGAAGTGCACGGTATCGAGATCCGGCTCGACCTCAGCGTCGCAATTATCTTCTTTCTTGTCGTTTACAGCCTCGGTGCGGGATTGTTTCCGCAATGGCACGGTGATTGGAGTCCGGGGCTCAGCTGGGCGACGGCCCTAGCGGCCGCATTGCTGTTTTTCGCGTCATTGCTTGCGCATGAGCTCGCGCACTCGATCATGGCGCAACGCCATGGCATCGTCGTGCCGCGCATCACGTTGTTCGTCTTCGGTGGCGTTTCGGAGCTCGAGACAGAACCGCGTACGCCGAGCATGGAGTTCAGCATCGCGATCGTCGGGCCGCTGACGAGCTTGGCGCTTGGCTTGCTGTTTGCGATTCTCGGACTCGATCTCGCCGGTGCCGGCTTTCTCGACGAGCTCCAGGCCGACCCAGAAGCCGCGATGGCTTCGCTCGGGCCGGTGGCGACGCTGCTGATGTGGCTCGGCCCGGTCAATCTCATGCTCGCGATCTTCAATCTCGTGCCGGGCTTCCCGCTCGACGGCGGGCGCGTACTCAGAGCTGCTCTGTGGTGGCTCGGCGGGGATCTGCGGCGCGCGACGCAGAGAGCGTCTCAGGTCGGTAGCGGCTTCGCTTGGGCGCTCATGGCCTGGGGGGCATGGGAGGCGCTCGGGGGCGCTGTTATCCAGGGGTTGTGGCTCCTGTTGATCGGCTGGTTTCTGAACAACGCCGCGCGCGCGAGTTATCTGCAGCTGTTGCTGGTGCAGGCAATGGAGTCGCTCGAGGTCGCCGACCTCATGCGAACGCGTTTCGAGAGCATTCAAGCCGACGCCCCGTTGCAGGATTTCATCGACGACAAGTTGTTGCGCAGTGATCAGGTCGCGTGGCCCGTCCTCGAAGGCGGGCATCCCGTCGGGCTCATCGGCCTCGACTCCATTCGTGCCCGCCTCAAGGAGGAAGCGCAGCCCCGAACCGTCGCAGAGGCCATGGGCGGCATCCACGAGTCCGTTTCGCCGCATCTACGTGGCCGCGAGGCGTTGCAGCTGTTGCTCGAGTCGCGGCGTGATCCCATTCCCGTTCTCGAAGCGGGCCGGCTCGTGGGGCTCCTGTATCATGCCGACCTCATGCGCTGGTTGGCGCTCCACGAGATCGAGACCCGACAGAGAATTCATTTCTAACGAAGAGATATAGCAATGGACCTTAACCCGGATACAGTGCGTTTCATTATCGACAAAGCTCGTGAATTCCACGTCAAGGAAGAGGTGACGATACCCGAGGAGCCGTTGAGTCCTAGCGACGATTGGGCCAGACAGATACTCGCCGATCATGCCGATGACCCGTCGTATCAGGAGGTCAAGGCCACGATCGACGATCTCGAGCCCGACCAGCAGGTGACCTTGGTGGCGCTGATGTGGCTCGGCCGCGGCGACTACGCCGCCGACGAGTGGGACAACGCCGTCGAGAATGCGCAGGATAGCTGGAACGAGCGAACGGCGGAGTATCTGCTCGGAACACCGCTCGTCGCCGATTATTTATCGGAAGGCCTCGATGAGCTCGGCTACGATTGAGCGGCCGATTCCGGCGTCAGTTTTTCGGGGCCGATCTCGCGATCATGATCGAGCAACGCGTGAGCCGCAGTAGCTCACGAACGAGACCCGCGTTGGACCGCGTAAGGTGCGCAGGGGCGACGAGCGCCCGCGCGTTGCCGGCCTGCGCGAGAAAGGCCAATGTATGCGCGCCGAGGCTCGCCGCACGTAAACGCTCGACTCTGACCACAGCGTCTCGGCTGTGCCGGCGCAGCGCAGCCTCGACTTCGGCCTCATGCGATTGCGATCGCTCGCCGAGTAGCACCGTAAGCGAACTATTGCCCGCACGCGCAAGGCTCGCTGCGGCTCGGCCACTCGTTTCCACATCGGCCGCCTCGTCAATGATCGCAAGCACGGTGCTGCCCGTCGTCCAGCCCTCGCGTGCGTAGAGCACGTTCGGTAAATCGGTGCGGCAAAGTTGCTCTAATTGACTGGCCCATATCGACGGCGCGCCAGTCGCAAGCTGGGCGAGTTCGATCACGAGCATCTCGGCGTCTGCGGCAGCAATGGCGAGCTCGCCGACGAGTTGCCCGCGTAGTGTCCTGAACGCGTGCGGCAGACCGAGGCGCGCGGCTTCTCGCTCAAAGATCCGCCTGATTGCGAGCGATTGGGCGTTCAGCTGGCGTTCGAGCTGCGTGAAGTCGAGCGGTCGCGCAGCGCCCGACAGCATGACCTCTGTGGCTAGGCGACTCTGCGCGTGTGCGAGCAGCTCGGTATCCTCAATAAATAGGCCCAGCAGCTTGCAGCTTTGCTCGATCGCGACGTCCCGAAGTAGCTCGAGGCCCGCGCTTCCGGGCGCCGCCGGGTCCAGCGCCACGATGATCGCGCGCCGCTTGTCGTCGGCGTCGATCAACATGTCTGTGCGCGCGACATCTACGTCGACTCCCCTTCGGATTCGGTCTCGTCCTTCTTGGCGTGGTCGAACTCCCGGCGCAGCTCTGCAAGCTCGATGAGCCGTTTTTCGACACGACCGTTGATGCTGTCCTCTGGAAACTGGCCTTCTTCATCCCGCTGACCTGCAGCGATACCGGTCAGCAGCGCGAGCGCCTCGTCGACTGTCGCGACGGGATAGATCGCAAACTGGCCGTTGCGTGCCGCCTCGACGACATCGGCACGCAACATCAAGTGTTTGGCGTTGTCCGCAGGAATCAGAACACCTTGGTCACCTGTGAGTCCACGGGTCCTGCAGATGTCGAAAAATCCTTCGATCTTTTCATTGACGCCGCCGATTACCTGAACTGTCCCATGTTGATTCATCGACCCGGTTACCGCGAGCGTCTGCCGAATCGGTGCATTTGCCAATGCGGAGAGCAGCGCACAGGTTTCGGCGATCGTTGCGCTGTCGCCCTCGACGCCACCGTAGCTCTGCTCGAATACCAGGCTCGCAGCGAAGGATAGCGGCGTCTCGGGAGCAAACGTCGCGCTGACGTAAGCGGATAAGATCAAGACGCCTTTGGAGTGTATCGGGCCGCCAAGCTCGGTTTCTCTCTCGATATCCACGATCTTGCCATCGCCGATGCTGACGTTGGCCGTAATCTTCGACGGCTGACCGAAGGAAAATCGGCCCAGATCGATGACCGACAAGCCGTTCACTTGACCGACCCTCGTGCCTTGCGTGTCGATGAGAATGTCGTCGCGTTGAACCTCCTCGTGCATCTCCGAGCGCAGGCGGTCGAGACGATGAATTTGCGCGTCGATCGCTACCTGAACGTGCTCGGCATGCACGGTATCGCTGTCTACCCGCCGTGCCCAGTAGTCGGACTCTCGAATGAGGTCGGAGACATCACGGAGCCGCGTGCTGAGTTTCTCGGCATCGCCCAGTAGTCGCGAGCTGTGCTCGATGATGCGCGCGACGGCGCGCGGAGTCAGAGGTAAGAGCCCTTCGCGCTGCGCGAGTGTCGCGATGAGTCTGCCGTAGAGCTGGATGTTGTCGTCTGTGCGGTCGATCCGGTTCTCGAAATCAGCCGCGACCTTGAAAAGTTCTTGGAAGTCCGGGTCGAGCTCGCAGAGGAGAAAATACAGGACACGGCTGCCGAGGAGGATGACCTTGCAGTCGAGCGGAATCGGGTCGGGCTCGAGCGACACCGTCGTTACGAGACTAAGCTGTTGCCCGAGCGACTCCATCCGGACAGCTTTCTCGAATAACGTGCGCTTCAGGGACGTCCAGGCATACGGCTCAGTGAGGAGCCGATCCGCGTCGAGAATCAGAAAGCCGCCATTGGCTTTGTGCAGCGCACCGGGCCGGATCATCGAAAAATCCGTGACCAGCGCGCCGAACTGGGGCACGTGCTCTATGCGACCGAGCAAGTTCTGATAAGTAGGGTTGCTTTCGTAGACGATCGGGACGCCACCGTCTTCCGGTTGCTCGACAACCACGTTGACCTGATAGCGCTGCAGTGAGCGAGACGGGTCGGCGCCGAACAATGTCTGCCGCGTTTCTTCGGGCTGGAAATCGGGCGCGTGCGCTAGCACGTCCTCGCGCATGTCCTCGAGGAATCGCAGCACCTCGGGAAACTTCCTATACGCTGCAGTCAGCTCGACGAACGGACCGCGTATTGCGAGCTCGGTGACCTCCCGGTCCAAGGTTCTGATTCGTTCTCGGCGCTGCTTGTGCCACTCGGGCAATTCTTCGATGTGCGCCCTGAGCTTCTCCGTCATGGCTTCCATGGCCGTGGTCGTGCGGTCTTTCTCCTTGTCCGAGAGCTTCTCGAAATCCTTGTCCGAGAGCAGCTTGCCGGTTCGCATCGGCGCGATTGCGAAGCCGTGCGGTGTCGGTACGAGGCTGACATCGTGTTGCTGTGCCTCCTGCTGCAGTGCTTCCATCGTCGCGCGGTGCTTTTCCTCGTACTCCTGCGTAATCTCGGCGACCTGATTACGATAGTGTTCGCTCTCGAAAGCAGCTGGTATTGCGGCGAGCAACTCATCGACGATGCTTGCCACGTCTTGCTTCAGCGTCGCACCTTTTCTGGCTGGCAGGCGCAGTGCGATAGGCTTGCGCTCGTCATTGAAATTGTTGACGTAGCACCAATCCGACGGCGCGGCCTCGGTTCTCAGAGACTCGAGATATTCCTTGACGATACGGCGCTGGTGACTGCCGTCCGGTCCGAGAACGAACAGGTTGTAGCCATCTCCGGTCATGCGAACGCCGAACTCAAGCGCGGACAATGCCCGCTGCTGGCCCACGGCGATATCGAGTTCAGCAAGCTCGGCGGTCGTGCCGAAGGCAAAGGCGCTCGCGTCACAGTGGTTGTAGAGCGACTCTGCGGCCAACGGCTGAGGACTGTTAATCGCTGGTATTTCTTTCGGCACGGTCTAGCTCGAACGTTTCATCAGGTGGTTGCAGCATAGTACCAGTGTGGCGATGGGCTCGTGCACGGGGTTTATCGAACGGCCAGGATCTGCTCGAGAACCCGTTGACTGTTCCGGATACCCTCCGTATCGATAACGACGGTTCGCCGCCGCTCGGTATCGGTGAGACAGTCGCTCGTCTCGAGTTGGTATTCCAGCACACTGATGTCAGCCTCGGAGACGTCCGCGCCCGCGGCTTGCCGTGCAGCGATCCGGTTGCGTAACGTCTCGGGCTCAGCCGCGCACTCGAGAATCACGAAATCCGCCTCGGCCCGATTGGCGAGCTTCGCAAACAACTCGCGCTGCTCGCCGAGTAGAAATGCCGCGTCGACGATAACGTTTAGCCCGGCCCCAAGCCCAGTCTCGGCATGGCGCGCAAGCGTTGCGTATGTCAGAACCGACATGTCCTCAGCGTAGATACCGCCGGCAACGGGCGAGCCGCTGCGTTGGCGCTCCGAGAATCCCGCAAGGCGTTTTCTCTCGACGTCGGATCGGAGCCTGATCGCGGGCAATGTCGGAATCAGATCCCCGCTCCAGGTGGTCTTGCCGCTGCCCGAGTACCCGCGCGTGATCACGAGCAGCGGACGGTTCGTCACGACGAGATCGTCCGCTAGCGTGAGGTACGGACCTGCCTCTGTGGCCGGATTCAGGTCGTCAGTCTGAGCTGCCTTGATCGCGCGAACCTTGGCGCGTACGAGTGCCCGGTGAACGAGGTAGTAGCGCAGCACCGAGAGACCGTCGTAATCGCCCGTGATCTCGAGATAACGATTCAAGAACGTGAACGCGAGATCCTTTGAGCCGTGGGCCACCAGATCCATGACGACGAAAGCCGCCTCATCGATGACGTCGATCCAGCGCAATTCAGGATCGAACTCCAGTGCGTCGAACGGCAGAAGCCGATCGCGCCAGCGCACGAGATTTTCGAGGTGCAGATCGCCGTGGCCTTCCTTGATTGCGCCCGCTTGCTTGCGCTGCGTCAGTGCATTCCTCAGGCGCTTGCCTTGATCGCGCACGTATCGGTGCACGACGCTATCTGGCCCGAGGGTGGCCGGCACGGCTGCTGCGGTTTCGGCAAGATTCTTCTCGACCGATCTGATGATCGCCGCGGCCGCGCCATAGTCCGAATGAATCGGTGCCGCCGGCAACTGCGCATGAAACTCGCCGATGAGCTCCGCCAGTTCGGCTATCTCGGCCGATCTGACGGCTCCGTTTGCGATTTGTCGGTCGAGACGCGCGTCGGCGGGGAACTCGCGCATGCGGACTGCGTAGTCGATCGCCGGCTCGTCATCCAGGATCGGATCGTCTCGAGTACCGCCGATCGAGACGACGTCGAGATAGATTTCAGGTGCGAGGCGACGGTTGAGCCGGATTTCTTCTTCGCAGTAGCGCCGTCGTGCATCTGCTGAACTGAAATCGAGAAACGGCAGTGTCACGGGTTTTTTGATCTTGAGCGCAATCTCTCCCGTCAACAGCACCCAGGAGATATGTGTCTCGACGAGCGTTACAGCCGTCACGCCTTTGCCGTGTCGATCCGGATTCAGTAACGCTTGGATCAGCGGATCGATGGTCTCACGCGGGCCCATCGGAGGTTCTGAGATAGGTGTTAGTCACTCTCTGAACGAACGTTCTCGCTCGATCTGTTTTGCGGAAATCTCAGCGATGAAGCTCAGTTCCTTCGTTAGAATGCTCATGACGTCGTCCACGCTAAGCACGCCAAACAGCCCGCCATCGTCGTCGAGCACGGGGATGCGGCGCACACCTTTTATGCCCATGAAACGCAGTGTCTCGAATACGTCTGCGTCATGCGGCGCGGTCACGAGCGTGGCGCTCATGACGTCGCCGACATCGACCGTGCCGAGCGCTACTTCTTCTGCTAGAAGTTCGATGACGATGTCGCGATCGGTGACGATACCGAGCGGCTTCTCGATGCCGTCGGTGTGTTCGGTCACGATGATGTCGCCGATGTGATGCTTGCGCATCTCCCGGACGACTTCGAGGATCGAGGCATTCTTGGAAACCGTGATGACACTGCGGTTGCAGATTTCGCTGATCTTCACTTTGGGTTCTCCAAAAAACCTGGTGGCTGACGCATAGGTCGGACGTGCCCTGCAGTCTGGCATAGCTTTTCGAGGCAGCGAATCTTGGATTCTACCTACCCGAAGCGCGGCGCAGCTTCTCGGATTGGCTCGTCACGAAGCGCCGACCGGGCTTCGACCACTCAGCCCGGATCGCCGCCGACCAGTGCGAGAAGCTCCTCGGTTTTCGCTTCCATGAGGTCGGGCTTTCCCCGGCTTTCCACGTTGAGGCGCACGAGCGGTTCGGTGTTCGAGGCTCTGAGATTGAAGCGCCAGTCTTCGAATTCCATGCTCAAGCCGTCCACGTGCTCGATGCAGATCGCAGAATCGCGATACCGATTCTCCAGCGTGTTCAGCGCAACCGCTGCGTCGGCGACCTTGCGGTTGATCTCGCCACTGGCCGGAAAAGTCGCCATACGTTCGTCCACGAGCTGTGATAATGGGCAGGCGCGCGCGCTCATAATCTGGGCCACGAGCAGCCACGGGATCATGCCGCTGTCCGCGTAAGAAAAATCACGAAAATAGTGGTGTGCGCTCATCTCGCCGCCATAGACAGCGTTACTGACACGCATCGTCTCTTTGATGAAGGCATGCCCCGATTTGCTCTGGATAGTCGTTCCGCCCATCTGGCCGACGATATCGAGCGTATTCCACGTCAGTCGCGGATCATGAACGATACGCTCGTCTGCTGATTTTTCTAAAAAGGCCTGCGCGAGCAGGCCTACGATGTAATAGCCCTCGATGAAGCGGCCGGTTTCATCGAAGAAAAAACAACGGTCGAAGTCGCCGTCCCATGCAAGTCCGAGATCGGCACCGAGCCTGACGACAGGTTCCGCCGTGCTGGCACGGTTCTGTTCGAGCATTGGATTCGGCACGCCATTGGGAAAGGTGCCATCGGGCTCGTGATTGACCTTGATGAACTCGAACGGTAGATGTGGCTCGAGTCGATCGATGATCGGCCCGGCGCCGCCGTTGCCGGCGTTAACGACGACCTTCAGCGGCGCGAGCGCAGATCTATCGACGTAGCCGAGAAGGTGATCGATGTAGTCGGCCATGATGTCGAGTGTTTCGACGTTTCCGGATCGGTCGGCGGGTGCAAAGTCGTTTTTCTCGGCGAGCGCGCGAATCTCGGCCAGGCCGGTGTCCTCGCTAATCGGTCGCGCTTTCTCGCGAACGAATTTCATGCCGTTGTAATTCGGCGGATTATGGCTGGCCGTGACCATGACGCCGCCGTCGAGCTCGAGGTGGGCTGTGGCGAAGTAGACGAGCTCCGTGCCGCCTATGCCGATATCGATGACATCGACGCCGGAATCGGTGAGTCCTCGCTGAAGCGCAAGGCTCAGGGCGGGGCTCGTCAAGCGGATATCGCGGCCGATGACGATCTTGCTCGGTGAGAGGAAATCCGCGTAGGCACGGCCGATGCGATACGCTACATCTTCGTCGAGGTCTTCCGGGACGCGGCCACGGACGTCGTACGCCTTGAAGCAAGTGATCTTAGTCATACGGTATATGGTAGCGGAGAAAACCCGACGATACCTATACTTCTGAGTTTGTCGCCGTCACCCTGCGCAGGGTGACGGCGACACAGGTTCGCATGAGGGTAAACGATACCGGTGTCGAATGGCGCGTGAAAATTTATGGCTGCCGTATCGTCAGGCGCAGACTGCACCAGCGCCGCAGGTCGCTACTCGAACGGAAGGCGCGAGAATAATCCTGGAAGATGGCCGCAGCCTGGTCGACGGCATTTCGTCATGGTGGACGGCTTGTCACGGTTACAATCACCCGGTGATCGCTGCAGCAGTATCTGCGCAACTGGCGCAGATGCCGCACGTGATGCTCGGCGGTCTCGTGCACGAGCAGGCATGTCAGCTTGGAGGCAGGCTCGCGGCTGCGCTTCCCGGCGAGCTCGAGCACGTATTTTTCTCCGAATCCGGCTCGGTGGCGGTCGAAGTCGGTATGAAGATCGCCGTCCAGTACTGGCTCAATCGAGGCGTGTCCGGGCGAACGCGATTCTTGAGTTTTCGTCACGGTTACCATGGAGACACGTTTGCCGCAATGTCGGTTTGCGATCCAGAGGAGGGCATGCATCGACTTTTCGGCGAGCTCGTTGCCGGCCAGCTCATCGTCGATCTGCCGCGCAACTCGACTGAGCTTACCGAGTTCGACAAGACACTGGAGCGACACCGCGACGAGCTTGCCGGTGTAATCCTCGAGCCGCTCGTACAGGCTGCAGGCGGCATGAAATTTCATTCACCCGAAATGCTCGCGGCCATTGCAGAGACGGTATCCAAGCATGGCGTGCTTTTATTGCTCGATGAAATCGCGACGGGCTTCGGTCGTACCGGTAGCCTGTTCGCCTGCGAGCAAGCTGGCGTTACCCCAGACGTGATCATGCTCTCCAAAGCGCTGACAGGCGGAACGCTGCCGTTGGCAGCGACGGTTGCATCGGAGCGGGTCCACTCCGTGTTTCTTTCGGATACCTATGAGCATGCGCTCATGCACGGACCGACCTTCGCGGGTAACGCGCTAGCCTGTGCTGCCGCCAATGCATCGCTGACGCTATTCGAGACCGAGCCGCGCCTGGAGCAGGTTGCGGCGATCGAGGAACGGCTCACTGAGGGCCTTGCTCCGTGCAGTGGGCTCGCGCACGTGGCCGACGTACGCGTCAAAGGCGCAATTGGCGTCGTCCAGCTCGATCGTGTGCCGGATCTCGATGCGCTGCGTCAAGCATTTCTCGATGAGCATGTCTGGATTCGGCCGTTCCACGATGTGGTCTATCTGATGCCGCCGTTCGTGATCTCCGAGGATGAGCTCGAGACGTTGATGCGCGCCGTCTGTCGTGTCGTTGAGCGCTGGAGCCGAGCCCCATCGTAGCCGCGCTCTCGACGAAGACTTTTCGGTAAAGGTCGGCATCGCATCGTGCGGCAGCGGCCGTGTCAGACCTCTGCCTCGCGCACCGAGAGGTATCGTGCGCGGGACCTCGCCATCTGGTGACGTCCAGATTTTCTAGCTTTATCGGCTAGAACATCTCCGAGGCGCCGGGCTGCGTGCCGTCGCCGCCGTCATAGCGATTCGGAATGAAATCGCCGGTGACCATGTCGCGGTACGACAGGCCTGGCGGGACCATCGGGTAAACGCTGGCTTCGGGATCGATAATGACCTCGAGGAAAGCCGGACCCTCGAACGCGAGAAATTCCTCGATGACGCGCGGGACGTCGTCCTTGCGCTCGAGCCGTTTTGCGTACTCGAAACCATCTGCCTCGGCTGCTTTGATGAAGTTCTTTTTGCGCAGTGACTTTTCGCTGCCGGACAATCGGCCTTTGAAGAACATGCGCTGCCACTGCATGACCATGCCGTCGCCAAAATTGTTGAGCACGACGATCTTCACTGGCAGATTGTAGGTCGTCACCGTCTCGAGCTCGCCGAGATTCATGCGGATGCTCGCGTCGCCGTCGACGTCGATGACGAGCCTGTCCGGACATGCAAACTGCGCGCCGATGGCTGCGGGTAGGCCGAAGCCCATCGTTCCCATGCTGCCCGAGGTGAGCCACAGGCGCGGCCGGCGAAAATCGAAATATTGCGCCGCCCACATCTGATGCTGGCCCACGCCCGTCGTGATGATCGCCTCGCCACGCGTGATTTTGTTGATTGTCTCAATGACGTAGTTCGGTTGAATCAGCGCGGTGTCGCGATCGTAATTCATCGCGTAGGTTGTCTTGAGCTCAGCGATTTCTTCGAGCCACGCAGTATGCTCGAGTGAGATCGAATTGCGGCGTCCATAGGCAAGCAGTGCCTCGAGCGCGTCACGGAGCCGGCCGATATGAAACCAGTCGGCCGGTTTGACCTTATGAATCTCCGACGGATCGATGTCGAAGTGCAGCACGTACTTTGCGGACGGTGCGAATTTCGGCGGATCGCCTGCGACGCGGTCATCGAAGCGCGCCCCAATCGCAATCAGTAAATCGCAGTCATCGACTGCGTAATTCGCAAATGCTGCGCCGTGCATCCCTAGCATGCTCAGGGATAGATCGTGCGTCGTGTCGAAGCTGCCAAGTCCCATGAGCGTGGAGACGACAGGGATCTCGTAGGTGAGCGCGAGCTCACGCATGAGATCGCTTGCCTCGGCATTGACGACGCCGCCGCCGACATAGATGAGCGGGCGCTTGCTGTTGGCCAGATGCCCGAAGAATTCCTTGCAGCGCTCATCATCGAGAACGTTCTTGCGCATGACCTCCAGCCGGTGGAGATGACCGGGCATGGACAACAGACCTTCGCCCTGAAATGATCCGGTCCAATTCTGCACATCCTTGGGGACGTCGATGACGACTGGGCCAGGTCGGCCGGTCCGGGCGATCTCGAACGCTGAGCGCATCGTCGACTCCAGGCGCTCAGGTTCGGTGACGAGGAAGACGTGCTTTGCGACCGAGCCCATGATCGCGGACACGGGTGCCTCTTGGAACGCATCCGTGCCTATCGAGCCAGTAGCGACCTGGCCGCAGATCACGACGATCGGAATCGAGTCAGCCATGCAGTCGCGAACGGACGTTACACAGTTCGTCGCGCCGGGCCCGGACGTGACAATGACAACGCCGACGCGGCCCGTAGCACGCGCGTAGCCTGACGCCATGAACGCGGCGCCTTGCTCGTTGGCTGGCACGATGAGCGGCATCGGGTCAGCGTCGTCGGTTTTATGGTGTTCGTTGTAACGAAATACGGCATCGAAGGTTGGCAAGATCGCGCCGCCGCTGTAGCCGAAGATCGTTTCCACGCCCTCGTCGGCCAACACCTGGACGATCGTGTCCGCCCCACTCATCTCGGTCCCGGCGAGAGGGTGGGCGCGAGCCACGGCAGCTTGCGTTTGAGGTTTCATGAGCGTCATCGATACTACGTTTCTGGTCCGGTCAAAGGCCGCGCCGGCTCACGCCGCGCTAGCTGCTGTGCACAATATGCCACCTTGAGTGTTGACGAAAAATTTGTGCATTGCAATAGTTGTTGTTCTACGCCAACATTTACGGCTGCCGACTACCGCTACGCCGGGTAGCCTCGAGCGGTCAAGATGCGACACATAATCTCCATACTGCTGCAGAACGAAGCCGGTGCGCTCGCACGCGTCGCAAATATGTTCTCGAGCCGCGGATTCAACATCGAGAGCCTCAACGTCGCACCGACGAACCAGCCGGGCGTTTCCCGGCTCACGCTCGTAACGATCGGATCCGACGAGGTCATCGACCAGATCTCAAAGCAGCTCGGTAAGCTCGTCGACATCGTCAATATCGTCGACATGACCGAGGGCGATCACATCGTGCGTGAGCTCGCTTTGTTCAAGCTCCATATCGCAGCGGCCAAGCGAGCTAAGCTCGAGGCACTGGTTAATGAGTCAGGCGGGCGAATTCTCGACGATCATGAGGGTCATTTCACGGTCGAGCTCATCGGTGGCGCTCAGGATATCGATCGATTCATGATCAAGGTCGGCAAGCTTGCCGAGATCTTGACCGTCGTGCGCAGCGGTGCAATGGCCGTTGCGCGAGGCATGCCTATCCTATCGCCAACCTAGCCCCTGGCAGGGCTTTTACCCATGCACGACGATACGAACACTTTGAGCGGTCAGCGCCTGAGCCAAGCGCGTCGCGTCGTGATCAAGATAGGCTCGGCGCTGCTCGTCGATCAGTCCAGCGGCGCACTGCATCGTGAATGGCTCGAGGCCTTGTGCACTGACGTCGTCGCGCTGCGCGAGCAGGGCAAGGAGGTCATTCTAGTATCCTCGGGCGCCGTTGCCCTGGGCGCGCGGCGGCTCGAAATCGACGTCAGGCGGTCCAGGCTTCCCGATCATCAAGCCGCGGCCGCTGTCGGACAGATTCAGCTCGCGCACGCATACGAGGAAGTGCTCGGCCAGTTCGGGTTCACGGCCGCGCAAGTACTGTTGACGCTCGATGACAGCGAGAGTCGGCCTCGCTATCTCAACGCCGTCAATACCTTGTTTACCTTGCTCAAGCTCGGCGTCATACCGGTCGTGAACGAAAACGATACCGTGGCGACGCAGGAGCTTCGCTACGGCGATAACGATCGGCTCGCGGCGCGCGTCGCGCAGATGATCAGCGCAGACTGCCTGATCCTGCTGTCCGACGTCGACGGTTTGTATACCGCAGATCCGCAGACGAATCCGGACGCACGCTACATCCCCGAGGTCACCGCGCTGACCGACGATTACTGGGCGATGGCCGGCGGGCCGGGCTCCGATCTCGCGTCCGGCGGAATGCGCACGAAGCTCGACGCGGCGCGCATCGCACTCGACGCCGGGTGCCAGATGCTGATTACGTCAGGTCACATCATGCGGCCGCTGCAGGCCCTCGAGGCAGGGGCCAGGGCCACGTGGTTCTTACCGGACTCCACGCCTCGTGCTGCACGCAAACAATGGATCGCGGGAACGCTGCAGCCGAAGGGCAGGCTCAAGGTCGATGCCGGTGCTGTCGAGGCACTGTCGGGCGGGCGCAGCCTTCTGCCAGCTGGCGTCACAGGCGTCGAGGGTAGCTTTGTCCGCGGTGATGCGGTCAGCCTGCTCGACCCCCACGGCAACGAGCTCGGGCGAGGCCTGATCGCCTATGCGGCCGACGAGGCGCGGGCGATCATCGGCCAGCAGTCGGCTGCAATACCTGAGATCTTGGGTTATCGTGGCCGCGACGAAATGATTCACCGGGACGACCTCGTCCTCGTCCGGCAGCGGCCGGGAACATCGACATGACGACGGCAGAGCAGGAAATCAGGGCCGATCTGCGCATTCAGATGCGCCGGCTCGGCCAATCCGCGCGAGCGGCAGCGGCAGTGTTGGCGCGTACCGGCACTGCTGCGAAGAATCACGCGCTCGAGCGAGCCGCCGCGTCGCTGCGCGCGCGCCAAGCCGAGGTGCTTCACGCAAATGCCCGCGACCTGGATGCAGCTGGCGCGCTCGGCTTGTCTCAGGCCATGCTCGACCGCCTGACACTGAATCCGGATCGGATCGAGGCAATGGCTCGTGGCCTCGAGGAGATCGTTGCGCTACCTGACCCTGTGGGCAGCGTAATCGCCGACTGGGACAGGCCCAGTGGGCTCAGGATCCAGCGCGTGCGTGTGCCGCTCGGCGTCATCGGCATTATTTATGAGAGCCGACCGAACGTCACGGCCGACGCCGGTGCGCTGTGCCTGAAGAGTGGCAACGCCGTAATACTGCGCGGCGGCTCCGAAGCGATTCACTCGAATGCTGCCATTCACGCTTGTCTGCTCGATGGACTCAGGGCCGCCGAGCTCCCCGAGACCGCAATTCAGAGGGTGCCGACCCAGGATCGCGAGGCTGTCGGTATTCTGCTGCGCGATATGGCCGAATTCGTCGACGTCATCGTGCCGCGCGGCGGGAAACGCTTGATCGCGAGGGTTCAGGAGGATGCGCGGGTGCCGGTCATGGGTCACCTCGAGGGCATTTGTCACACTTATATTCACAGCGGAGCCGATCTCGAGATGGCACGGCGGGTGACTCTGAACGCGAAGATGCGCCGTACCGGGATCTGCGGGGCCACAGAGACGGTTCTCGTCGATCGGGCAATTGCCGATTCGCATCTTTGCGCGATTGTCGCGGACCTGATTGACGCCGGTTGCGAGGTCAGAGGAGACGATCGCACTCAGCAGTGTGACAGTCGCGTGCGAGCTGCCACTGCCGAGGACTGGGGCCACGAGTTCTTGGACTCGATCGTCGCCATCCGAGTCGTCGACGACATCGATACGGCGCTAGAGCATATCCGGCGCTACGGCTCGGGGCACACTGAAGCGATTATCACGGACGATTCGGCGGCCGCCGAGCGGTTTTTGAGCGAGCTCGACAGCGCGATACTCATGCATAACGTCTCGACGCAGTACGCCGACGGTGGAGAGTTCGGTCTAGGCGCCGAGATCGGGATCGCGACGGGGCGCGTGCACGCGCGTGGCCCGGTCGGTGCCGAGCAGCTGACGAGCTACAAGTATCTCGTGCGCGGAAGCGGTCAGGCCCGACCCTAGGTCGTTTGTCTCACCACGCAGCGGTACTTGTCCGCGCTATTTCTCTATCTGCTCCAGCGGCTCGAAGAGGAGTCGCGGGCGGTCGCCGCGCCGCGAATAGAGGTGCTCGCTCGCCATGTCTTCCAAGGCGCGGTCACGCTCGAGTTCCGTGGCGTACCAATGCAAGCGCTCCCAGTTCTTACCGAGCAACGCTTGAAAGCTGTCGCCGGCCGGTAGACGGATACGGATTCCGTAAGGTCGATCCGTGTCGAGATTTCGATTCAAGTTGTGGGCGTGACAAGTATTCATCGTGCTGTCGTCCTTGCGACTCCCGATCGAGAGAGGATTGAAGCGTGTCGGGGGCTGAGCCGGTGTTTGGCCGGTCCCGCCGCAGGGCATTATAGCCGCGAGACCGGTGCGCGTGCGGAGACATTATTGTTTAATCAATACAGTGAGTTACGTCACGTGGGCTCGACTCCCTGGGGCGTATGGTGCGCGGGCCCTGCTACAATTCGTCCGAGCCCCGACTGAGTCGAAACGGTTTTCCGCGAATCCGCAAATGGGGATACTGAGATAGGTTCTAGAATCGTCCAAAGCGGAGAGTTTTTCGTAGTCGGGGGACCCGTCCAGCCTGACCGCGCCTGCTATCTTGAGCGTGCCGCTGACGAAGCCCTGCGGCAGGGGCTGCTGGATCGGCAGTTCTGCTATGTCCTCGGTCCGAAGGCCAGCGGCAAAACGAGCTTGATGGCTCGAACGATACGCGCGCTTCGCGCCGAGGGACAGCTCGCAGCCGTCGTAGATCTGACGCAGATTGGCGCTCGCGGAGAGAGCACCGAAGCGGGTCGTTGGTTTTATAGCATCGCGTATCGCATTGTTCGCGAGCTGCGAATCAAGGTCGACCTTCAGACCTGGTGGCAAGAAAAGAGCGTGCTCATGAGAGAGCAGCGGTTGTCAGAATTCTTCTGGGAAATCGTGCTCGCGAATACGACTGCGCCGGTCACCGTATTCTACGACGAGATTGAGCGTGCGCTGGATCTGCCATTCTCAGGCGAGCTGTTTGCCGCATTGAGCAATTGTTACAACGGCCGCGTCACCGAACCCGACTACCAACGTCTGAACTTTGCCGTCCTGGGCGTCGCAACACCGCGCCAGCTTGGCCGTGGCGTGACCTTACCGCTGTTTCTAGACGGTCTTGCCGTCGAACCGCGCGATTTCTCGCTCGAGGAGACCTATGGGCTCGATCAAGGATTCAGTACTAGCGAGGAGCAGGCGCACGCGACGCTGAAGCGCGTGCACTATTGGGTGAAAGGCCAGCCGTATCTTACCCAGAAGATCGCAAGGGCCGTCGCGCGGCGCGGCGGAACGGCCGATGCTGTCGACACTATCGTCCGCGAGCAATTTCTGACACAAGGCGCTCGTGACGAGGAGCCGCTACTCAACCACGTTGCCGGCTTGCTCACAGGAGGCGGTGTGCCCAAGCGCCGCGCACTCGTGTTGCTGAAGAAACTCGGTAAAGGCGCACCGATCGTTGCCGACCCGGATTCCCCGGCGCAGGAATCGCTTCGCCTGGCGGGCATCTCTGCGAGCCAAGGCGAAGAATTTTTAACCTATCGCAACAGGCTCGTGAAGTCAGTGTTCACGAGCCGCTGGGCGAAGAGCGCGCTTCCATTCGATTGGCGCGGCGCAGCCGTCGCTGCGGTGGCTGCGCTGATCATGGTTCTGTTACCGATCTGGTATACGAAATACTTTCCGCGTCCGTACATCGACACGCTCGCAGCCGTCACGACTGACTATGCCGTCGCGCTGGATACGCACGACAAGCTCCGCAGATTCCCGGGATTCGGCGGTACGGCCGACGAATTGCTCGCAGACATCATGATTCGGCGTAGCCAGTCGGCAGATTCGTACGCGGAGGTTCGGGCTGCCGATGACGTATTACGCAGCCTCGACGGTTACGCCGAGACAGCCGATGAGCTGATGGGCGTGTACTGGCTGCGACGTGCCGACTCGGCGGTGCTGCGCGGAAGCCGCGACCAGGCGCTGGTCTATGCGGGCCTGGCTCAGATCGGCTCGAGCGTGGCGGCTGCCAATCTTGCGTCGAGCCTCATCGACGTCGATTACCCGCACTTGCTGCAAACTCACAGATTCGACGCGAGCTTGCTGCAGTGGGAGGTCGATTGGGCGTCGCAGGGGCTGACCGTCGTGGATATTGCTCGACGGGGGCGTTTGCTGCGCCTTACGGCGCCGGGATCCGCGGCCTATACGCAAGGGCTGACGGCGCTGCAACATGTGCCCGTCAGCAGAGAGCTCGGCGTCGATGAGCCTGGCTCAGCCGGGGCTTTTCAGTTGCAGATCGATGTCGAACATCCGGCGCAAGAGCAGGTCATGCTGATGCTCGAGGCGCCGAGCGGCGCGAGCGCGACCTTCGGTTTACCGGTGTCGGATCAATCCAGCCGCGTCATACAGGTTGACGAGCAATCAGTCCTCTCGAGCCTGGCGGACGAAGACAGACGAGGCGTATGGCGCCTCACGCTCATCGATCGGATCGAGGGAGAGGCCGGCCGATTAAGCCGCTGGGGGTTGTTGTTCGCAGAGGAGTTGCGCGGCTGGGAGGATGTGCCTGATCAGGGCCTGGAGATTCCCGATCCCGTACGCACGGATCAGGTCGACGTGCAGCTCAGCGTGGACGGCCGCTTGGGGTTAGCGCGCCCGTCTCGGCCCGGGGCGCGTGGCGCGCTGACGCTATGGGATCTCGAGGCAGGGTCGTCGCTCGGAGATCTGCAGCTCGATGCGATGCCTGCTTACAGTCTGCTGAGCACGGATGCTCGACGACTCGTTACGGTGACAGACAATGCGTTGACGATCTGGGATGTCGACGGGCGTAGTGCCGTTGCGCGAATCGTGACGCAAACGGGATTCGCGCTCCCACCTGCGATCAGTATCGACGGGCAATATATCGCTATCGCCGAGCACCTCGAGACGGGCGCCGTGCTTTACAGCTTGCTGCGTTCAGAGGACGGCGAGCTCGTCGCCAGTATCGAGGGTGTATCGGATGCGCGCGATTGGGTGCTCGGTCCGCAGGCGCGCTATCTGATCGTGCTCGGGCCTGGCCGCCTCACGCAGTTTCTCGATCCACGCCGCGGCGAAGTGATTCTCGAGTTGCCGCACGCGCGCGAGCTCGTGCGATTCGTGGCAACGACCGACGATCTTTTGCTCAGCGTCGATGTCGCCGGCGACGTCCTCGTATGGCATCTATCGGATGCGCAACAAGGAGACCTCGACCCGCAACTCGTAGGTATCACGGTCGACCCGCTCAGCGTCAGCATCGCCGGCGATGGCTCCGTTGTCGCCTACGAAGCCGCGCATAGCCACGTGATCGTGCGCGACATCGTCAACGATGCAATCGCGCTCAGTGCGCGTGTGCATCGTGCGGGCGGGCCGGTTCGCACGCGGCTCGCCCCGGACGGTCGAATGCTGGTAACGGCGAGTGGTGCATTGCTGCAGATATGGGACGTGACTCCGGCCGTGCCCGTAACGTTGGCCAACGTCGGTGTGTCGGTCATGGCGCTCGACGAGACCGCGCAAATCGCTGCGCTGGGTTACCGCGACGGCCATCTGCAGATCAGAACGACGGCACAGCTACAGGAGAGAATCGAGACGCAACGGGAGATACCGTACATCGGGCATCAGGGAGCGGTGACGAGTATTGCGGTCAGCTCAGCCCGAGGACTCATCGCGAGCGGTGGTCGCGATGGTGTCGTACGGCTCTGGAGTCTGACGAGCGGTGCGCCGACAGAGCCGTTCATGCGCCATCCCGAGGGGCCCGTTCATGACGTCGCGATCAGCGGCGACGGCCAGTGGGTGATTAGCGCGGCCGCATCGAGTGCGATGGCGTGGGCAGCTCGGGACGGTGAGCTTGCGATGGAGTTTCCGATAAACGGTGCCGCGCTTGCCGTATCCATCGCACCGGATTCCTCTACCGTCGCGGTTGGAGACAGCGCTGGCAACGTGTTTGTCGCGCAGCTCGACGACACATCGCCGCCGCGCTCGGCGAGAGCCCAGGCGGGCGTGACCGCACTGACCTTCGGTCCGAGGGGTGAGCGTCTTGCGAGCGGTGATCGATCTGGACGGATCCAGCTTTGGGACCCCGATGACGCCCGCGCCCTTGGTAGTGCGCTCGTGCTACCCCATGCGATTCGTTGGCTCGGATTCGAAGCCGATGGTGATGCACTGATCGCCCAGACGGATCATTGGGTGCATCGGCTCGATATTGGTCCGGCGGGGCCAGTCGTGGTTGCGAGTTGGCTCGTCGGCATGGATGTCGAGGAGGGTGTCCCTTCGGCGCCCGACGGCGAGTCTCTGCGGCTCATTGGCGGGCGCGATTTGGGCCTCGTCGACGTGCAAGAGATCTACCTGCCCGGCACCGAAAGTCGGATCGATCTAGCCGAGCCGCAGGTGCTGAGTCGCGACTGGATCGGTGTTCTCGGGCTTGCGATCGACGAGTCCGCCGATGTCATCGACGCCACCCGTTGAGCGCCCCTGTCGGGCCCGAATTTTCATTCAAATCTGTGAACTAGAGACGCGGCTCGCGGGAGCAGGCGAGCTAAGGTGGCGTCTATCGACGTTATGTTGCGCGAGTCAAGAGGGTCCAACGGTCCGTGCTGCGTTCAACTTTTTATGCTTCCGAGGCCGCGGCTGTGAGTCGTCGCTCGCTGAGCCTCTTGCTCGGCTTGTGCGCTGTGCTTGCGGCCTGCGTAGACGAGCCTCCACCACGCAGCTTCACCGAATTCATGGAAGACCGGTTTGCCAGGGAAGGCACTCTCGTGCGTTGTAACTCGGACCGTACGGCTACGGCCAACGATCCTGAGTGTATCAACGCTCGCCGAGCGGCGGCGGCGCTTGCCGCTCAGGATGATGCGGCTCAGCGCGAGCAACGCGACGCCCAATCCGAAGCGCGTCTGCTTGCAGCCCGGCAACGCCAAGCTGCCCAGCAGCAGGCAGAGCAACGCGCGGAGCTTGCGGCCCAAGCGGAGGAGCAACTCGCGTACGAATCCCTCTGGGAAGAAGCGCAGGCCTCGGAACCGCCGCCGGTTGAAGGCAGCGTTGGGCAGTTGGCAGCCGCGCCGACACAAACCGGTTCAGTTGCGCCGATGCCAGCACTCGAACCGATAGCGTTACCGGAATCAGTGAAGCCTCCGCTGACGACGATCAGTCTACCTCGCGGCGTAAAGCCCTTGGTGCTCGAGCCGGCGGAGCCAGCGCTCGAAGAGATCGTCTTGCCTGAGCATCTGCGCAAGCGCGACTAAACCGAGTCGATACCTGCGGCGGCCGCTGCGGGTAGGAAAAATCCAGTGAGTAACGCGACGCCCAGCCAGGGCGGCGTTCAGTTGGTATCGTCTGCGCCGCCCAACGGATAGATGATGACCTCGTCCTCGCCTGCATCGTCGCTCGACGCCGGCGGTGGTGCGCCAGGGCCCTCGGATTGCTCGAGTGTGAGCAGAAAGCGACGCACGGTCGCGGGCGTCGAAAAATTCTGCGGTTGCAACGGTTGTGCGCTGCTGCCAGGCGGATAAAAGCTGCTGTTCGCAGTCTCGTCCATCGATAGCCGAGTACCTTCGAGGGAGGCGCCGGCGAACAGGCCACGGCTGTCTGCATAGGCATAGACTTCGCTAGTGAATGTCATGTCGGTTGTAGCTCGTGCGGCTCGATCGACGGGGCCGGCAGTGACGGCAGCGTCACCGCCGAGGGTAAATTTTCCGCGACCAATATTACGGACTGATCGTGCGCTGCCGAACACGAGCACGATATCTGTGGACTCGACGCCGATCTGTGCACCGACGCTGCCGCCCGTCAGCGTGATAAATGCTGGGTTGCTCCAGCTACCGTCGTCCCCCCGCACCGTTACGACGCCGCGGCCTCGTCGGCCGCCGAAGATCAATCCCATGCGCAGTACCCCCGGGATCACAGCGACGCCTTGCGCGTACGACAGGATCTCCGGTGGAATGGTCATGACCGTGCCGGCCGTGAAGGCCTGCAGCACGGCGCCCGCATTCGTTAGCCGCGCCTCTTCGATCGTCTGGGTGTGGCCCGCCCCTGAAAACAGAAGACCGACCAGCAGAAGTCCATATTGCAGGCTGCGCATCGTAAAGCCTAGGTGATCTGACGACTGCTCAATAGTACTCGAGAGTTGACAGCTCTCGCGAGCCACAAAGTGTAGCTCAATCCGCCGAGGCAATCGCCATAGCCGGCGGCATGGGGCAGCCGAGGCTTGCGGCGATGACCCGAAACAGCTCGAGTTCCGTGATTGAGATGTGCCGGTCGTAATGAATGCTAGCCAATACGCCTGCGAGCACGCGCTGTTTCTGCTTCGGTCGCAACTCGGCAAGTCGCGCCAGCGCCGCATCGAGAATCTCGAGCCTGCGCGCGTCCTCGAGCGGCGAGAAGCTCGGCTCGGCGATATCTTTCGCGGTCGACGACACGCGGGCGAGTCCTGTGCGAAATGCCGTGAGCGCAGTCGCGGCGTCATCGTGGCCGTGGGCAGCCACGCACCGGAGCAGATCGATCACGGCGCTGCTGGCTGAGCCTGTTCGCAGGCGGGCGCGAGCGGCTGCGTCTGAAGATCCGGGCGCATCGAGGTAGCTCTCGAGTAGCCGCAGCAGCGCATAATCGAATAGCTGCTCGTCGGGGTTCAGTTTCGTCACGCGACGTAAGAGGTCGAGAACGAAGCTCAGCTGCTCGGCAGGCCGGTGTTTCAGCGCAGGCATACTGAGCTCGAGTAATGGTAAGCGATACTGATCGTCTAGCTCGTCGAGCTCGGCGGCAAGACCGGCGCACTTTTCCCGGCGTGCCGTGCCGAGCTGCTGCTCGAGTAGCTCGAGTTGCCGCGCCCGCGTCGAATCCGTACGGCTCAGGCCAAGTGCGAGCACGAGCAACAGGCTGAGCTCGCGTGAATGCGCAGCGTGATCGAGAGACTCTGGTATGGCGTGGCGAATCGCGGCTGCAAGCGCTTGGGGCGCAACAGTGCCCATCTGGCCAATGATGTCGGCATCGGTCGGGGCGCCGCCAGCGGCTGCGAACGCCTGTGCGATGGGTGCATCCACGGCCGCTTCGCCGCCGGGAAGCGTTTCGCCTGCATCAGGATAATCTCCCGGCGTGAACGACGGATCGAGCGCAAGGATGCGTTCGTCGAGCGGCGGGTGTGTTGCAAACCAGCCGCGAAATGCGCTTGCACCACGCGTGAACAGCATGTGCGCGACTTCCTCGCCGTTGCGTGCTACGAGCGTACCTGAGTAGCCACCTATTTTTTTGAGTGCATCGGCGAGCCCGATTCGATCTCGTGTGAATTGCACAGCCGAAGCGTCGGCAAGTATTTCGCGCTGTCGCGAGACACCGGCCTTGATGAGTCGGCTGAAGAGCAGGCCGATCGAGCCGATGAGAATGAGCGTTGCACCAATGGCCACACCCATGACTGCGGCGCCGCCCGAGCGGCGTCCGCCGCGGACCCGCACGCTGCGTAGTAGCAACCGGCCGATTTGAGTGAGCGCGAGAATTCCGAACGACAAGCCCATGAGCTGCTGGTTCAAGCGCATGTCGCCATTGAGAATATGACTGAACTCGTGTGCGATGACTCCCTGCAATTCGGCGCGCGTGAGCCGCTCGAGGGCGCCCCGCGTCACCGCAACAGCCGCATTGGCCGTTGTCAATCCGGCGGCGAATGCGTTAATGCCCTGTTCTTGCTCGAGCACGAAAATTTCCGGAACGGGTGTGCCAGAGGCAATGGCCATCTCTTCGACGACATTGACGAGACGCCGCTTCAGCAGATCCGTCGTATCGCTCGGAACTTCCGTGGCCCCGAGCAACCTCGCGACTTGACCACCGCCACGTGAGAGCGTTGCAATCCGATAGAGGCTTGCCACGCCAATGAACGTAGCCGTCAGGGCCGCGACCAGTAGCAGCGTGTTGCCATTACGGGTGAGCCAATCGGCAGGCGAGAATGTGGCGAGCTGGCCGGCTCCGTACGGGTCTTGGTACATGCCGATAAAGATCGCAGCTGCGACGGTCACAGCCGCGACCGTTGCGGCGACGGCGAGCAGAAACAGCCCGATCAGGATCCGAGTCGTGCGCCGTGACTGCTCTTGCCGTGAGAAAAAATCCACAGCTCAGGTGGGCTCTAAAACGGGCTCAGCCGAAGGAGACGCGCGGCGCTTCGCGCTTTTGCTCCTCGCCAATATCCAGAAATTCGGCGTGCTTGAAGCTGAATCCGTTCGCAACGAGATTACTCGGAAAATTCTCGCAGGCGTTGTTGTACGACATGACGACATCGTTAAAAGCCTGGCGCGCGAATGCTACTTTATTCTCGGTCGAGGCGAGCTCTTCTTGAAATTGCATCATGTTCTGACTCGCCTTGAGGTCGGGATAGCTTTCGACGAGAGCGAACAATCGCCCCAGAGTCCCGCCCAGCGTAGCCTCGGCAGCGCCGAGTGCCTGGATGGCCTCTGCATTGGCCGGATCCGCGGCGGCTTGCTTGAGGCCTGCAACTGCTGAGTTACGCGCTTCGATGACCGCCGTAAGCGTCTCGCGCTCGTGACTCATATAACCTTTCACCGCTTCGATGAGATTCGGTATCAAGTCATAGCGTCGTGTCAGCTGAACATCGATTTGCGCGAAACCGTTACGTACGCGGTTGCGCAAATTGATGAGATTGTTATAGATGGCGATAACCCAGATGGCTATGGCCACTATAATGCCGAGCACAATCAAGATTTCCATGAGGACGCTCCGAGGAATGACTGCGTTGGAGAGAATACGCTGTCGGCACGTTCGTGGCCAACGACGGGTGTCCCGTTTTTCTGCGTTGATGCTAGCAGCCACCGCTGTGACACCGAATATCGCGGCGGGCGACTGGGTCGGCGAGGCCATCGATCTCATGGGCACGCGGGTATCGGTCGACCTGTGGCATGAGGACGAGCAGCGCGGTCGCGAGCTCGTGCAGAGCGTCCTGGCCGAGTACCGTCGAATCGACGAGCGTATGAGCACGTACAAAGATGACAGCGAGCTCTCACGTGTGAATCGAGACGCGGCCGCTTACCCTGTACCCGTTAGCGATGAGCTTTTCGAGCTGCTCAGACGCGCGCTAGAGCTGTCGGCTGCGAGCGAAGGCGCATTCGATATCACTTACGAGAGCGTCGGTTATCTCTACGACTTCAGAGCCGCCGTACGGCCGAGTTCGGGCGAAATCGAGACGCGACTCGACGCGATCGACCACGAGCACGTGCGACTCGATTCAGCGGCTCGAACGGTGGCATTCGCTAGGCCCGGCGTGCGCGTCAATCTTGGCGGTATAGCCAAAGGCTATGCCGTCGAGCGAGGCGCAACGCTATTGCGTGCCGCTGGCGTGCAGCACGCAATGCTCAACGCGGGTGGTGATACGCGGGTTCTCGGCGACCGTCGCGGGCGGCCGTGGATCGTCGCCATACGCCATCCGCGCACAGCCGATGCTGTCATTACGAGACTGCCGCTCCAGGACGAGGCGATCTCGACCTCAGGCGACTATGAACGGTTTTTCGAGGAGGGTGGTCGTCGCTACCACCATATTCTCAATCCACTCACCGGCGAGCCGACCGAGGGCGTCCTGAGCGTCACGGTAATTGGACCCGATGCGACGCTGACTGACGGTCTGTCGACGGCCGTCTTCGTCATGGGCGCGCGTCGCGGTTTGGAGCTCATCGACCGGACGCCGAGATACGAGGCGATTGTCGTTGAGGCCAACGGCACGCTCAGCTATTCGAGCGGTCTTACGGCGCCCACGGACTGATCGATTGCCGTTGTCAGACGCCGGGCCCCGCGGGTGCGGCCTGTCGCCGTTCGGCGACGTTCGAATTCAAAGAATATCAAGGACTTAAGGGGACCGGCGACCTGCGTGTAGGCGTGGGCCGACAGGTTGCTGTCGCGCCGGTTCCCAGGTGCGCACGTATCCGATTGATTTAACAGAAAAATATCGGCTGGCGCGCGATTGGCACGGAACCTGCTCTAGATTCGGTACCGTCGAGCTCGTCACGACAGGATGAGACCTGGCTCATAGACCCTTTCGGTGTCCTCCACATAAGGTTCCGAGGGCGGAGTGAGCCGTTGGCGCTTTGCATGACGCGAGCCGAGCGGCACGTGCCGGCTCGGCCGGCGATGCATGCGCCAGCGTTGCGCGTGCCGACAGAAGTTAAGGATCTAGAAACCTGATGAAAACGAACACGCCAAGGACGGCGGCCACGCGGTTGGCTCTGCTCGCCACCGTCTTGTTTGGATTCGCCGGACAACATGCCGGCACGGTTCTCGCGGCTACACCTCTGTCCGGTGCTCCGGCACCGGACTTCGTTTTGAAGAGCTTATCCGGCGAGAACGTTCGTTTGTCTGAGTACCGTGGGCAGGTTGTCATGGTCAGCTTCTGGGCAACGTGGTGCGGCGATTGCCGCACGCAGCTCGAAGGGCTCAATGATTGGTACGGCACGTATCAGGGTGCGGGGCTGCAGTTGTTGGCCGTGAGCCTCGACCGCAGCTGGGAAGTTTTCAGCAAGACGGCCGCCACGTTGAATCTCGCGTATCCGGTTCTCTACGACGCGAACCTCGAGGTCGGCAAGCTCTATGACGTGAGCTCGATGCCCGTGGCCGTGCTCATCGACCGCGATGGTGTCGTAAGGGACGTGATCGAAGGTTATCGGCGCACCGGCGAGCAAGAGTTCTTGGACCGAGTTAGAGCGCTTCTTAGAGAGCAATGGTAATCGAAGCATTGAGGCAATTCAGATGCAGCTAAACAGTAAGGCCGGTCGACACAGCGGACCGATTCAGATCGCAGTACTCGTGGTTGGGGCATTCGTTAGCAGCGTGTGTTTCGGCCAGGTCGAGCCGGTTTCTGAGGAGGCGATGCCCGATTTCAACACTGCACAGGCGAGTCTTACGAGTGACGCCGGTGCGGCCACGGAGGTATTCAGCACGCTCGATGCAGACATCCA
>Ga0224512_10000933_pt1 | contig 29444 bp, 27 predicted proteins | sample SF_May12_sed_USG_4_FD_169103 | JGI IMG/M metagenome (GOLD analysis project Ga0224512, IMG submission 169103) | Sediment microbial communities from San Francisco Bay, California, United States - SF_May12_sed_USGS_13 | ecosystem: Environmental > Aquatic > Marine > Sediment | place: USA... | reverse complement strand
CTGCGGCAACCTCGGGTGCCCACTGCTGCGCCAGGATTTTCAGGGTGCTGACATCGAGATTGCGATAATGGAAATAGCGCTCGAGTTCGGGCATCTCACGTGCCAGAAATCGGCGGTCCTGACAAATACTGTTGCCGCTCATCGGCGAGGCACCCGCATCGACCCACTGCGAGAGGAAATTCAGCGTTTGCAGCTCTGCCTGACGCATTGTGACATCACTCTGCAAAACGCGCTCTGTCAGTCCCGACTCACGGTGCTGGCGCGTATTCCACTCATCCATGCTGTCCATCACGCCTTGCGGTTGGCCAATTGCCAGCTCCGGGCCAGCCGCCAACTCGTTCAAATGTCGATCAGTGACGATCGTTGCAATCTCGATAATGGTGTCAGCCTCGGTATCAAGACCCGTCATCTCGAGATCGATCCAGATCAGGTTACCTGCCCGATCGCTGTTTGTCGGGGCGTCGCTCATGCGCTGTCCTCTCGCTGATTCTATAAAACATACCTAGTTTACCCGTCCTGAGTGTGCAAGGCTCCCGACACCACGGCATACTCAGCCGCAGGTGTATGGGAACCCGCGGTAAATGCCGGCAAAAGAGGCCATCGTAATTGCTACCTTCAGTCGTCGTATGCGTCTACGGCTGGCACACAATGGCGACGTGGATGCCCGGATCAAGGGCAAGCGACTCAAGCCCGTATGCGGCGACCGTGTAGTTGCCGAACCCATCAGCGAGGAGTCCGACTGGCTGATCACGAGCGTTCTTGCAAGAGACAATGCCCTGGAACGGCCCAACCTGCGCGGCCAAATCGAGGTATTGGCGGCAAATGTCGAATTGCTGATCGCGGTGGCGGCTTTTTCGCCCAAGCCCGATTGGTTCATTGTCGATCGTTATCTGTGTGCGGCTGAAAACATGGGTATTCAGGCCGCGATTGTGTACAACAAGTCCGATCTCGGCACGCAAAATGAAGAGACTGATGCAGCACTGCGCGAGTACCAAGACCTGGGCTATCCAATGCTGCAATGCAGCGCGATGACCGGTGATCAGTTGCCAGCCGTGCAAAACCTGCTTGCCGGCAAGACGTCGATCATCGTTGGGCAGTCCGGTGTCGGCAAGTCGAGCATCATCAACAATCTCCTGGGCGGAGAGCAGCAGCGCACTGCAGAAGTGTCCGGCAAGACCGGTGAGGGACGACACACCACCGTGAACTCGATGATGCTGACCTTGCCGGGTGGTGGAGAGATCATCGATTCTCCGGGTGTTCGGGATTACGCACCGGCGCTGCAGTCTGCCGCTCAGGTGATCCGTGGCTTTCGGGAGATCGAAACGGCGGGCCACGATTGTCGCTTCGCGAACTGCCGGCACCTGCGCGAACCCGGTTGCGCTGTCAAGGCCGCCGTCGAATCCGGAGCAATCAGTGCGCGGCGCTATGAATCGTACCGGCGGTTGCTAAACCTGACCGAGAAGCTGGCAATCTGATCGATCTATCCCGGTGGCCAATTAAGCAATCGACCGCCCAGCAGGTGCAGATGAATATGGAATACGCTCTGCCCTGCACCTTCACCGCAGTTCATCACAACGCGGTAGCCATCGTCAGCCAGGCCTTCTTGCTGCGCAATTGCCTTCGCCGCCAGAAACAGACTGCCAACTAATTCCTGATCGTCGGCGTCGAGATCATTGATTGTCGTCACATGCCGTCGAGGGATAATCAGCACGTGCGTGGGCGCCTGTGGATTGATATCGCGAAACGCGATAGCGGTGTCGGATTGATAGACGACGTCCGCGGGTATCTCCCCAGCGACGATCCTGCAGAACAAGCAATCTTGGGCTGTCATCGTTCCCTCCTAATCGACCACACGCCGGCCGTAAAAGGCGTGCGACAAAGTGCCACCGTCAACGTACTCCAGCTCGCCGCCGAGCGGCACGCCATGTGCAATACGCGATGCCTGAATATTGTGCCGGCCAGCCATGTCGGCCACGTAATGCGCAGTTGCGTCGCCCTCCACGGTCGGATTCGTCGCGATGATCACTTCGGTGGTCGCGCCCTCAGCAAGACGTTCGTCGAGAGCACTGAGGCCCAGCTCTTCCGGACCGATACCGTCAAGCGGCGACAAGTGACCCATCAGGACGAAATACAGCCCGCGAAAACCTGTCGCGTCTTCAATCGCCATCACATCCGCGGGAGACTCGACGACGCAGAGCTGCGTCTCATCACGGCCTGTGGCCGCACAGATGGAACAGAGTTCATGCTCGGTGAACATGCGGCAACGACTGCAGTGCCCGATGCCTTTTACCGCATCGGCCAAAGCGGCAGACAGGTTGGTCGCGCCGTCACGATCCCGTTCGAGCAGATGAAAAGCAATGCGTTGGGCGGACTTGCGGCCAATACCCGGCATACATTGCAACGTGTCGATCATGCGAAGCAATAGCGGAGAATAAGACATTCGAATGATCGATCTAGAACGGCAGTTTCATTCCGGGTGGCAACGACATCCCCGAAGCCATTCCCGCAAATTTCTCCTGCACGGTCGTCTCGACTTTGCGAACGGCGTCATTGAACGCCGCGACAATCAGATCTTCGAGCATTTCCTTGTCGTCACCAATCATCGCATAGTCAATCTCTATCGAGCGCACGTGGTGTTGGCAGGACATCGTTATACGCACCGCACCGGCCCCCGATTCTCCTGTAACCGTCAAAGAGGCCATTTCTTCCTGGGCCTTCTTCATATTGGCCTGCATCTCCTGTGCCTGCTTCATCAGCTGACCAATGCCACCTTTCATGCTGTGCTCCTGTTCATTCGCTGCGCGGCGGGTTGTTCAATTTAATCGACTCCGTATTCAACTCGGCGCCGAACATGTCCTTGAGTGCCTTCACATTCGGGTCCGCCTCCAGTTTGACGCGTTCCGCTTCAAAGCGTTCATCGGCTTGCCGTGATTCCTCCTGCATCGGTGACTCGATCGCAATCTTGCCGATACTGATATCGACCGTCAGTGCTTCGTCGAAATAGCGAGACAATGCTGCAGCAAGCGAGTCTTTTCGAGGCCGCGTCAAATACGACTCAGACGCAGGGTCCAGGCTAAAGAACAGGGTATTGGTGTCGCGCTTTATGAACGCGCAACTCCCGGCCAGTAATCTGTCAGCGCCGGCCAGGCCGAGTTGCGGTATCAGCTCCTTCCAGTCGAGGTCTTGCCAACGTCTCTCATCGCCATGAGCGGCACTCTGCGCTTGCACGACCGTCGCGACCGGCGCTCGCGAGCGCCTGGTCCCTGTTTTTTCGGTAACCGACGAACCCCCGCCCCCTGCAGCCGAACCCGATTGTGCCGGCCGAAAAGCCAGCATCCGCAGTAGCGTCATCTCGGCGCCGCTTCTCGGGTCTGGCGCCAATTGCAAATCCCGGCGGCCAATCAAGGCTGTCTGATAGAAAAGTTGCACATCCGCCGGTGACAATGAATCCGCCAGCGCCTCGACCTGCTCATCGCTCATGTCATCGTCACTGTCGATGCTGCCGACAACCTGATACACGGCAATCTGTTGCAGATCTCTCGCAAGATCCTCGAGCAATCGTGCGTAGTCAGGAAACTGCTCGTCGATTTCCGCCATGGCTGCGATAAGGCCCGCGGCATCACCTGCCGCGAGCAACCCGAGCAAGCGTGTAACATGATCGCGCTCAATCGTGCCCAGCATGGTCGCCACCGGGGCCTCGGCGACCTTGCCGCCGCAATACGCGATAGCCTGATCCAGAAGACTCAGCGCATCCCTCAAACTGCCGTCAGCCGCGCGCGCCAGTAGCGCCAGCGCGGCATCGTCGGCTGCGATTTCTTCGGCGTCGCAAATGCTCGCCAAGCGATCCTTTATCAACCGTGGCGTCAACCGGGTCAGGTTGAATTGCAGGCAGCGCGACAACACCGTAACGGGGAGTTTCTGCGGATCGGTTGTGGCCAAGAGAAATTTTACGTGCGGCGGCGGTTCCTCGAGCGTCTTGAGCAGCGCGTTGAACGAACTCCTCGAGAGCATGTGCACCTCATCGATCAGGTACACCTTGTAGCGGCCGCGCGCCGGCGCGTACTGCACATTGTCGAGAAGATCGCGCGTATCATCGACTTTGGTTTTGGACGCCGCATCCACCTCGATCAGGTCGACAAATCGTCCCTCGTCAATTTCGCGACAGGCGCTGCATTCTCCACAGGGTTCTGCGGTGACGCCCTTATCACAGTTGAGTGCTTTGGCGAGTATGCGTGCGATTGTTGTCTTGCCAACACCGCGAGTTCCGGCAAACAGATACGCATGGTGCAGCCGACCGGATTCCAGTGCGTTGATCAGGGCTTGCAGCACATGCTTCTGGCCAACCGTGTCGGAAAAGTTTTTGGGCCGCCATTTGCGTGCCAGAACGAGATAGCTCATACGTAAAACCGGGGCGAATAGGCCTGGATGCGAATGGGTCAGTGTAGCGCAAGGGCCGGGAGGAGCAAGTCACGAAGCCGGGCCATGAGGCTGTTTTTGACAAGTGGCCCGCGCCAGCGTTTCCCCGGCACCCGGTATCACCGCTACCGTTGCTCCCTTCCGGGCCTGGCGGAGTTCACGGCTGACCGTCGCGGGGAAGCCGACGCGGACCGGCGGCGATTATCGCTGCTCGATCGCCGCGGCACAATGCCAGCGGGCAATTAACTCCAGAGGTGCCGGTCTTTCTCGATAACCTGCGACGGCGTGCCAACGATCAGCGGGTCCGGACCGTGCACAACGTGGTCGTTCTTATCCGGATAGTCGAGATGTGCGAGGAAGTGCTGCATGCAATTCAATCTTGCCCGCTTCTTGTCATCGGATTTGATCACGAGCCAGGGCGCATCACCGGTGTCCGTGTAGAAGAACATCGCTTCTTTTGCCTCGGTGTATTCAGCCCACTTGTCGCGCGACTGCTCATCGATCCGACTGAGCTTCCACTGTTTCAGCGGATCGCCCTGGCGCGAGTCAAAACGACGCCGTTGCTCTTCGTGCGTTACCGAGAACCAGTACTTGAATAACTGGATCCCGGAGCGAACCAGCATGCGCTCCAGATCGGGCACCTGGCGCATGAACTCAAGATAGTCGAGCGAACTGCAGAAGCCCATGACCCGTTCTACTCCGGCGCGGTTGTACCAGGAGCGATCGAAAAACACCATCTCGCCCCTGGTCGGCAGATGGTTAATGTAGCGTTGGAAATACCACTGCCCAAGCTCATGCTCGGTCGGCTTTTCAAGGGCGACCACCCTGGCGGCTCGCGGGTTGAGGTGTTCCATGAAGCGTTTTATCGTGCCGCCCTTACCGGCCGCATCACGACCCTCACAGATAACGATGATTTTCTGACCAGTCTGCTTAACCCAGTTCTGCACCTTGAGGAGTTCGACTTGCAGCTCCGCTTTGTGTTGTTCGTAAGTGCCCTTGCGGATTTTGGTCTTGTATGGATATTGACCGGTGCGAAACAACTCGCGGATCATCTCCGGGCTATGGCGCATCTTGCTGAGCACGTGTGCCGGCGACGATTCGTCGATCTTCTTACCGGGGCGCGTGCTCACCGAGCGCAATGGCGCCGTGCCGTCGCTGCCTTTGGCTCCGTCAGTCATTATTAACCTCTAAAAATTGCACAAGATTTTCCGCATTTTCCTCTATATGACCTAAGTTGCAATACGGACAAGTCCGTATCAACTACCCGACAGGCACGAGTCGGGTCTCTGGCCGTCATTGGAGCTCGATTCCTGGTGGTCGTAGCAACCGACCTTACGGGCAGTGCTATGGCGCATGTTTCCGCCACCGACCAAGCTGTATTTTCAGCAGATGCAAGACATTGTTCGTGGTCCAGTACAGCACCATTCCGGCCGGAAACGTATAGAACAACAGGAAGAATGCGACGGCCATCAGATACAGGCGTATGCGCTGCGTGCGCAGCAGCTCCGGCGTGAGCGAAGGGTCTGTCTGAATCCAGGACGTGAGCAACGTTACCCCGGTCATCAGAAATGGCAGCAAGTTCAAATAGGCGCCGAAGAAGGGCACCTCCCAGCGCAAGTCAAGCACCCGGTCTGGCGTCGCCAAATCTTGAATCCACAGGAAAGAGACCTGGTTCAGCAAGACGCTTTCGCCGAGCACATCGAATGCGGCGATAAAGATGGGTATCTGGATCAGGAAGCCTGCGAGACTCTTTACGGTATATAGCGGGTGGACATTTTGGTCCCGATAGACCGCGAGTATTCGTTTGTTCGCCTCTTCCCCTTTGTACTGCCGCTTGATGGCGTCGATAGGCGGCTGCAACAGGGCCGTCGTCTTGTTGACCGACTCCTGCCAGCGATCGGCAATCATTGTCAGCGGCAACATCAGGACCTTGACGCAAACGGACAGCAGAATAATTGCCAGTCCGACGTTGCCCACCAGTGATTGCAGGAATGTGAATAGCCAGGACATGCCAAAACACAGGACACGCAGCCATTCCCATAAGGCGGCATACATCATGCCGCTTAATTTCGTGTCCACAGCCACCAGTGCGCTCGACTCGACGACACCTGTGTAAAGTTCGAGCTGCAACCGTGCGATTTCTGTAACGGGTGCCGCGGTGACACTTGGCAGGTTTGCCGAAGCCGTATCGACCCGGAGAGCGAGAGTCGTCACCTCGGATCGGAGCAGCCCGACCCAATACCGGTTACGGATGCCGAACCAGTCACCCGGCGCCAGACTGTGCTCGACCGACCGTCCCGCCGATTCGTCGAATTTCGACTGACCACTGGCGTCCACAACGATCGGATGGACGTCGCCATAGAACGCACCAAACCCGGGCAGCGGCTCGGGGATAAAGCCTGCCTGCCCCGACAATTCGATACCTGCCGCTGCGGGCATGTCGAGATCGATACGCACCGTCGCCGAGTCACTTGCGTCGCTCAGGCGCGTCAGAAAATAGTAATGCGTTAGCTGTCGACCGTCCATGGACTCAAGCGAGGTTACTGTGAGGCGCGTTTCCTCACCATACTGGTCGTCGCTGGTGACGTACTGCAGCGAATTCAGTCTTTCTGTCAAGCCGGGGTCGCCCGGCACCACCCACTGCAGACGAACATCATCCGCCAGCAGCTGTGGCAGGCCGCCGGCCGAGTTGATCGAAATTCCGGACGACTGCTGCGCAAACCCGGTTGACGAGAATGCGATCAAGAAGAACATCGCGATCGCGCGCAGCCAACGCATTATCTTAAGAACCGACTCTGCGCTTCCATCGCCTCGCGGATCAGGTCGGGATTCAAATCGGAGCCGCTTACGGGACGGTAATTGCGATCACGGACTTCGACAAACCCGCCGGGATGTGAAATGACAACCTGAGTGGGTTCGACAATCGCATGTGAGTTGTAACTGCCTGCGATCATCCATGACCAGGACTTTTCTGAGAAAAGGTTGTTGCCGACACTATAATCACGTGGTGGATTGTCACACGCGAACACATCCTGTAACAGCGTAGCGGGCAGGTCGTAATGCGAGGTCCGATGTGTGTATTGCGCAGGCTGCCTTCCAGGCCAGTCGATAATCAACGTCGACTGCAATTGCGCATCGCTGAAGGCGGTTCCGTTACCCATATAGCCGAGTCCGTTGTCGTCGAACTCATTGCCGTGATCACTGGCGACAACGACTATTGTAGTGGCCGCTATTGACTCGCCATGCAAGGAATCCAGGACCCGGCCAAACTCGTCATCCAATGTGCGCATCGCCCGCCGATATCGCAGCCAGGCTTGCTCCGCCTCGGGACTGCTGTTGAAACGGCCATCCAACGGCATCGTCTCGGCATCCCCGGCCAGTTTCTCACCGGACATGTGCTTGTTCGGTGGCGTGTAATGCAGGTAAGCAAAAATCGGCTGATCCGGCTTGCGCCCGGGCAGCCATTGCAACCACTCCTCAGTGGCCAGCCGGTTCTGTTCGGGTATCCCTTCGTCGGCGTCCCGGCTCGGCAGTCCTGACCAGGCGACGAATGCAGTTCGATCGAGTGACATGGGGGTGCCGAAACCAATCGCACTGAACAATGCCATTTGATAACCGTGATCCCTGACCTGGTCCATCAGCACCGGGGATCGCTGCAGCGCATAGACGCTTTGCCAATAGGTACTCGGCAAACCATAAAACAATGAAAACATTCCCATTCGCGTGGAGTTGCCGCCGCTATAGTGGCGCCGAAAGCTGGACGCGTGCCGGCTGAACTCGGATAGCCGGGGCATCACCGCCGGATGCACCGCGTCAGGGCGTAGCGCGTCGATAATGACTATCAGAATATTCGGCAGGGATTGGCCCTTGGCGTGACAGTTCAATGGACTGAGCGGATACTGCAGGTCGCCCTCGCCCGCGTCGACGCTGGCACGCAGGAGGCGCCGCTTCTGTACCTGCTCAGGGTCCACGAGTCCCAGCCTGGCCAGCATCCGTTTCGCTTTGAGCGGACGATAAAGGGGCATGTAGCGGGTAAACTGAACGACGGATGTGTGTCCGACCGCATCTGCCCAAACATGGATGGACTGACTGACGAGCAGGCAGGCCGTCAGGCCAACGGCGATCCAGCGCCCGCGGATCCTGTGCGATTCCTGAATCAGCCAGTTCCGTACCGCTCTGGCAAGTATGCTTTCGAATACGAGGGCGATCAGCCAGAAGATGCCGGCGAACGCCAGCGTTTGCCACGCCAGAATCTCGAGTGTCAGCCACGTCAGATGATATCGGTTCTGCGCGAACACATTGGTATCGAGAAGCAGCAACGCGACGTTGCAACTCATCACAAAGACTGCAAAACCAGTTACAGTGCGGCGCGAAGGCAGCGCCAGCAGCAAAGGAATTACCAGCAGGGCCAGCGGCAAGAAAGCCAGAAACGCCGTGTGTGCAATGAACGCCAACAGCACGTAAGCATTGCCGATCACGTCGCTCGAGAACGGATAGTTCCACAGGTAGCGCGAAGCGATCAGTAAATAGATCGCCGCATTCGCTGCGCCGAACCAGCCAGTCCAGCGCAACAATTGCCTGCGAGTCGTCTTCTCAACCACTGCCGGCGACTTCTTCGGCGATCCGGGCAACGGCAATTGCACCGACCGGCGCGCTTTTTCCCAGGTTGAACACGGATTTACGTCGTAACGACCGGACCTGTTCACGAATCCGCTGCCGATCTTCTAGCAGTTGGCGGATGACTTCGGGTGCAGTGTCCAGCTTCTCCGGCGACAAAATTGCGCCGATCGCTCCTCGTATGCGCGATTCGAATGGCTCGATCTCGAGTTCCCGATACGTTTCGTTACGCGACTTCGGTGGCACGTCAATATACAAGACCGGTTTCTCCAGGCCCAGGCCGTAGTCTATGCCTGCACCGGACCAATCGGTGATCATCAGGTGCGAGGAATACAGCGAGTTACTCTCACTCATTTGCTCGACAAGCGTAAACTTTTCATGGCCGCCGAAGCGATCGACGATACCGTCGATGACCTTTGGCGTATTCCAGCGAGTCTGAAAATGGGGTCTCAGAGTTAGTTGAAATCCTGCCTCGAGCAGGATGGCGGTCAGTTGCTGACCATACAGATTCAGAATTGTCCGCTCACCCCAGGATGGCGCCAGCAATACGTGAATATCGCGCCCATCGGGCTCCGGCGGCTCCACTCGCTCGTCGATCAGCTGCTCCAGGCGGGCGTAACCATGCTCGATGAGTTGTTTCGGATTCAAGTTGTGCAGCGATTCGCGTTTGCGGATTTCTTCGACGTGATGTGGTCCCGCGCACAGGATCGTATCGTAGTGGTCGTAAGAATCTGCGCGATCGGCCATGTGCGTACTGACCATCGAATGAAACATATGGACGTAGTGCACCGGATGAACAGATCGTTTCAGAAAGAGATTGTCGAGATCCAGCAGCTGAGTCAGCATGACATCGGCCTGCAGCGTATGAAAGAATACGATACGGACAATCCCCGTACCGATGTAATACGGAAGAATCGAAGGCTTGTCCTGTGTCAGACCCGGATCCGATTCATCCGATGAGACGTAACAGACGACTTTGCCGAGCACCTCCGTCAAATGCCGGATCAGCATTTCATGGTGGTGCCAATCCTGGCTACTCTCCGAGTAAACGACGATGTGACGCGATGACCTCGGGAGGCGTTTGAATGCGCGCAGCGCTCGCCAGCATCTCAACAAGCGCCGCAATTCGCTCAATGGTCCGCGGTTCTTTCCATGTTGGACGATGAGCTGTCGCCGCACTCGGCGTCGCGATCGGGATGCTTGCCTTCGTGCCGGCGACCGACAGACTTGAGCTTGTACCAGAAAGTCTTGATCGCCAACGAAGCAGTCGCGAATAATCCAACGATGGCCGAAATCGCCATGCTGGCGGTACTCGGATCGAGATACGCGTGGGCCGGCGCAGCCGTTGTCAACAAAGTCAACGCAACCACGGCCGATTGAATGGTGTTTTTTTGTGACATGATCGTACGTTGTTGTTTATTGGTTCTTATTTGACGCCAATGTGCGGCATAAGTTTACAGTATTTTGGGCGGTCTTTCTCCAGCCGCCGTTGCGCGGCGCTGCAGCTCGGGATAGACGATTTCCCGGGCTCGCCGCAAGTGCTTGGGGTCATCGATCTCGGCCCACACAAGATCCGCGATGAGTGCACACTCGATCGGCCGCTCCTTCGCGGCAGCGACGAGGCAGTCCGTCTCGTAGTCGTAGTGCAATGAGTCCGTAAACGCACGCCTGGCTTTGCGCAACATAATCTGAAATAAGGGTGACGATATCTTTGAGATGCCGACCAGTTCCCCGGCCACCGCGTTTTTACCGCCGAGTGCGGCCATGTCCTTGGACATTGCCTCCAGTCGACCTTCCTTCGTGGCTACCCACACTTCGTCGCCTGCGCCGGTCGGACTGGAAAGCAATATGGCATCGTCCGCAGGGTGGGCAAGCAATTCGGTCAGGGCCCGCGGTTCGTAGATGAGGTCCGATTCGAGCAATAGAAAAGCGTCGTCCAGCGCGTGCCTGGCGCAATACAGCGAATACATGCTTCCGCACTCTGCGTAACGCGGATTGTGAAGGGTGCGCAGCGATACGCCGGCATCGCACTCGAGATTCTCAAAGTGCCCGGCCCGATGGCCTGTGACGATCAGGATGTCCCGAACATTGGCCTGCGCCAGATTTCGAATAGATTGCTCGATGATCGGCCGATCACCGATCTGTAGCAGACCTTTTGGGCGATCGGCAAAATTATCACCCAGGCGCGATCCCACGCCGGCCGCGAGAATCACTGCGGCTTTAATCATCGCCCCCCCGCTACCGCTGCCTGCAGTGCCGAACACAATGCATTCAGATCTGCCTGCCGAATATCGCCCATGCAGGCCAGGCGGAAGATGCGCTTTGCCAGTTCACCCTGGCCGGCATAGATCACGAAGCCCTGTGCCTTGAGGTCATCGTGCAGCACCGGGTACGACAAATTCGCGGGCAGGAGATAAGAGCGGAGCACACAGGAACAATCGTTGTCGTTCAGAACACTCTCTACGTTCAGCGCGGTCAACTCTGCATGTATCCTGGCAGCGCGCTGCCGGTAGATTTCACGCCGCGCCTGCCAGCCGCCTGACTCGTCGAGTTCATCGAGCGCTTCGCGCAACGCTAACGCGACCTGGACCGACTGCGTGAAAGGTGAGTAGCCATCGCCGTGCTGGCCGGCGTAATAGCCATAAAGATCCAGATAAACGCTGCCCACCTCGGGCCGCGCACGAGCCCAGTTGCGTCGGCGCGCGATCACGAAAGACAGGCCCGGGACGCCGTGCAGGCATTTGTTCGCGGTACCGGCCACCGCTTCGAGATTCCAGCCGATCGGATCAAACTGCTCCGCGCCAAAACTACTGACACCGTCGAGCAGCATCGGCAGCTTGCGCTCACGGCACACTTTCCCGAGAGCGTCCATGTCATTCAGGCGCCCGGTCGTCGTTTCATGATGAACGGTCGCGATATGGGTGATATCGGAAACCCGATCGAGCAGGCCAAGTACCGCGTTGATATCGAGCGGCGACAGCCAGGGCAACTGCAGCAATTCGCAGGGTTTCCTGTGCGCCGCCAGTATGCGCGCCATCCGCTCGCCGTAAACGCCGTTCGCCACGACCAGCGTCCTGCCATCGTCCGGCGCAAAGCTCGCCAACATCGCCTCGACAGCACTCGTGCCCGACCCGGTCAGCATGACGGCCTCGAATGCATCGCGCATCTCCGGGTAAACGGCGACGAGTTTGGCATTGATTTCGCGGGTCAGTTGCGCGAACTCGGGCTCCCGGTGGCACCAGTCGCCCGATGTCAGCGCACTCCGGACCCGCTCCGACAGCGTCACCGGGCCCGGATTGAGCAATACCGCTCTAGTGCCCATCCGATTCCTGTCCTTTCGGCAACAGATGGGCGCGAAGCCGCGCGGCGACCGCGGCAGGGCTGATCGAGGGACGCGGCAACTCGGGAACGCCGGGCAATATCGGCGCGTGCACGAACGTCAATTCGGTTGTGGGTCGATCCAGAATCGCCGCCAGGTCGGCCGGCTCCACGACACTCTCGACGCGGGGATAACCGCATGCGGCTGCAAGCCCGTGGAAGTCGATCGACCGCGAGACCGTCGCTTGCCCGCCGGTGGATTCATGCATGCCGTTGTCGAGCAATACGTGCACCAGATTGACGGGCCTCTCGTAGCCCACGGTCGCGAGCGCGCCCAGACGCATCAGCGCCGCACCGTCGCCGTCCAGCACAACGATCCTGCGTTCGGGCCGGGCCAGCGCGAGCCCCAGCCCAACACTCACCGCGCAGCCCATGGAGCCAACCATATAAAACTGATTCGGCCGATCGCAGTTCGCGTAAAGCTCCCTTCCGGTGTACCCGGTCGTGGCCACCAGTACATCGTTTCGGGTCGTCGCTCCCTGAATGGCCCGTATCATGTCGCCGCGCTGTACCTTCGGTTGCAAGGCAAGCGGCGCTGCGCGGGCAACAATCGCGTGATGATCCGGCTCCGCCAGCAGATCCGACTTCGCAACGCTGCCCTTGCGCATGACCAGTGCATACGGCCGGCTTTCCTTGTCCATGTGAACTCCCGCCCTGCAAAGCGTGGGCCCGATCTCATCGGCAGACTCCGGAAAAAACTCCCAGGATATCCCCATCAGCTCTAACTGGCCGGTTGTAATCTTCCCCATCAGCTCGTGCTGCGGCTCGTCAGCCGCACCGCCGGGCTCCCCGCGCAAAGTGACGATCAATAACACCGGGACCCTGAAGATGTGTGTCAGCGAGGTCAGCGGGCTGACCGCATTGCCGAGCCCGGAGTTTTGAAACATCACCACGCTGCGCACGCCACCAAGATCAGCACCGACACCGACAGCGACGGCATCACCCTCATTGGCGGCACCGACATACCGCAACTCGCCGGAGTCGATAACGGAATTAATAAACGGCTTCAGATACGAACACGGAACGCCGGTATACAGCTCGAATCCGTGCTGCCGCGCCGCCTGAATAAACTGGTCCGCGGCGATCATGTAAAATCGCTCGCAACCAGGATGTCACTCAGGCTGTCGACGTCGAGCCAGTGTCCGGTGGTGTACACCACACGCAGGCGATGTTGGCGCCGGATCACTGCATTCAGCATCGAATACAACTTGGCGTGCCGATTCTCGGGGTCGGCGGCGAGATCGGCAACCAGTTCACGAAACGCCGGCAGGCCGTTTGCGGAGACTTTCAACAGTCCTGTCCACTCGCCGTGCCGCTGCTCTTCCGGCAGCTGTTCTCCTGCCTCTTCGAGATAGACCTCGCGGTAGAAATCATGACGCGTGTGGGACTCGGTACAGTGCACGTAATCCGCCGCGCGCCCGACGTTGACCGAGTCCTGCCAGTTGGTGTCCACGACAATCACGAAGTCATCGTCCGGCTCCGCAATGATGTCGAGAATATAGCGCTTGAAAATCACGTCACCGAAGGACACGTACAAATCGTCGCCATCGGCCGCGCTGGCCTCCATGGCGCGAGCCAGGGACAGCAATTCGCCGGTGCTGGCATAGTCCGCGTTGTCGACGTAATTCAGCGCGGGCAAGTTGACCGCATCGGGCGAATAACCGCGGACGACCGTGATGTTGCGAATGCCGGCATTATTGTAGGCGTCGACGATGTGTGCGAGCAGCGGCCGCCCGCGCACCTCGACCATCGTCTTCGGCCGGTTTGCCGTCAAATCACCCAGCGCCGCGCCCCGCGAGGCGGCCAGAATGATCGCCTGGGCCTCATGGTTATTGTGCGGCAGGTAGCGCTCCTCGGCATCCTGCAGCTCTGAGGCCTCCTGCAGTCGAAAGATCTCGCGAACCGGCGCGATGTTATCCTCTATCGACATCAGATGTTGATCGCGTGCCAGTGCACTGGCGCAGTCCTGCATTCTGGTCACGGCGGCGCGCAATAAATGGTTTGCCCAGATCACAATGGAGAAACCGGCTTCACGAAACACCTCAGTCGGCGTCGCGTAGTATTTTGTCGGCACGATCAGCACCGGGGACCGGTCACTCCACTCTTTCTTGAAGGCAAGAATTTCGCTTGGTGTGGTCAGCGCGCTGTGAATCAGGATGCCGTCGGACCCAGCTTCGCGATAGGCCTCGGCGCGACGCAGCGCCTCGCTGAGCCCCCAGCCGGCGATGAACGCCTCGACCCGCGTGATTATTGCGAAGTCATCATCGGACTGCGCGTCCTTGCCGGCCTTGATGCGGCTGCAGAATTCGTCGATATCGGCAAGTTGTTGCTTGTTTCCGTCTATGAAACTATTCGTTTTCGGGTACAGCTTGTCCTCGATACAGACTGCCGCGATATCGCGTTGCTCGAGTTTCCTCACGAGGCGCCGCACATTATTGAAGTTGCCGTAACCGGTGTCGCCGTCCAGAAGGATCGGTATTGACGTCGCGTCCGCCATGAACTCCAGCATCTCGAGCACCTGCGTCCAGCTGGCCTCGTTGCTGTCGCGAACGCCATACTGCGCCGACATGCACAGACCGCCCGCCCACAGCCCCTTGAAACCGGCCTCCTCGCCCACCTTGGCGCTGATGCCGTTGTGCGCGTCGATCAAGAATTCGAGATCGTCACCGTCGAGCAGGCGGCGAAATTGCCTGGTTTTTTCAGACACGGTACTGGCATTCCTCAGTCATCGCTGACCCCCTGTGCCCCGCGTACAATTTTCTTGCACCCGATAGCGTCGAACAGGTTTCTGGCTTGATTCTAACCGTTACGGGCAAATTAGTACCTCCGCTTCAGATCTTGATCTTCTGCTCGCGCTCGGCGATCGTTACCGGCGCATCGAGATCGGTGCGCATCTTCCGGGCAAGCACTTCCTGAGCCTTGCTTTCGCCATGCACCAGGTAAACGGGCGGCCTGTTCTCGAATGCGCTGTACCACGCCATCAGATCCGCCTGATCAGCATGCGCGGACAGACCACCAATTGTATGCACACGAATGCGAACGCGGTAATCATCGCCCCAGAGTTTGACGGTCTCTGCCCCGTCGACGAGACGCCTCCCGAGCGTGCCATAGGCCTGAAAACCAACGATGATCAGGTGGCACTGCGGTCGCCAGATGTTGTTCTTGAGGTGGTGGAGGATTCGGCCGCCGCTGCACATGCCGCTGCCGGCAATGATGATCGCGCCCGACTCGATCTCGTTGATCGCCATCGACTCTTCTTTGGTACGCGTCTGATGGAAATTGGGCAGGTCCGGCAGAGCGGTGTCTCGTGCGAACAATTTCGCGCGGTAGAGGTCGCGGTAGGTCGAATAAACCTCGGTTGCATCGATTCCCATCGGGCTGTCGAGAAAAATGTGCCAATCATCGAGATTCCATTCGGCATAATGTTCGGCCATCAGGTACAGAAGATCCTGCGTCCGTCCGACCGTGAACGCCGGAATCAGGATATTGCCCTGCGCTGCACGCGCCGTTTCGAACACGCCGGTCAGTTCGTCGATCGTCTCGGCGAATGATCGGTGTAATCGATCGCCATAGGTACTTTCCAGCAACACCGCATCTGCATTCGTGAGCCTCGCCGCCTCGTTCATGATTGGCGCATCGCGATAGCCGAGGTCACCACTGAAAACGAGTGTTCGATTAGCGCCGTCTTCTGCACAGGTCAACTCGACGATTGTGGAACCGAGAATGTGCCCGGCATCGTGATACCTGAGAGTCAGACCGGCACCGATACTCACCTTCTCGCCATAACTTGCAGCCTCGAACTGCTCAACGCATTTTTCGCCGTCCTCGCGTGTATATAGCGGCTGGATGAGTGCCTGGCCCGTCCCACGGTTTTTCTTGTTCTGCCATTCGGCGTCTTTCTCGTTGAGGTGGCCGGAATCGGGCAACATGATTGCACACAGCGCCTTGGTCGCTTCATGCGCGTAGATCGGCCCTGTATAACCCTGCCTGACCAGTCGCGGCACACGACCCGAATGATCGATATGCGCATGGCTGAGAACCACCGCATCAATCTGCTCAACCGCAACAGGAAAATCGTCCCAGTTGCGCTTCTCATTGTCCGCGCCGCCCTGCACGAGGCCGCACTCGAGCAAGACCGTGTGCGTGCCGGTGCGCAGCACATAAAGTGAACCCGTCACCTCGCCGCTTGCGCCAAAGAATTGCAGTTGCAGACTCATCAGGCCTCGTCCTTCGAGGATCACATATTTACAATTTTAGTGGCGGCATAAAGTACGTATATGCCGATTATGATCCACGCCTCGCGCTTTCGGATCCCCTCTTTTCCTTTGAAGAACAGCAAAACGAGTGCAGACAATGCGAACAATGCCGGAAGCTCGAACAACAGCATTCCCCGGTCAAAGTCCAATCCTGAAATTGTCGCCGCGACCCCGATCGGCACGAGCGTATCGAATATGTTGCTGCCAACCAGATTGCCGATCGACAGGTGTGCCCGCCGCTTGATTGCCGCAACGACCGAAATGGAGAGTTCGGGCAAGCTGGAACCGAGCCCGATGAGCAGGATTGCGATCACCGATTGTTCCCAACCGAACCGGACCGCGACTTTCGTCGCCGATGACACCGTGAGTTCGGCACTGCCCGACACAATGGCCAGGCCCACCACCAGATAAGCGATGAGTGCAATCAGCTTGCCGTCCGCATGACGGCCGATTCCGCCGTCGCCGTTGCCATCGTTGCTCAGGAGCATGATGAGATAGATGACATAGACCACCACCATGGCAATGCCCTCGGTCAGCGCTATGTAGCCGTCGAACGCGAACAATGCCAGCAAGACCAGCGAGCCGAGCAACACGCTACCGTGCTGATAGACGGCCTTGCCCGGCAAAGTCAGACGATGAAAGAAACCCGAGACGCCAAGCACGAGGCCTATTTGCGCCAGGCAGCTGCCCAACGCACTGCCGACGACAACATCGGAGGTCTGTCCGGACTGCAGGTTCTTGATCGCCGCATCAATGGCGATGGCCAGTTCCGGCAAATCGCTGCCGACAGAGAGTATTGCCAGGCCAATGACAAATTCCGGCACGCCGAATCGCTCAGCCACGCCGACCGCGCCCCTGATCGTGGCTTCAGTACCGAGCCAGAGTCCGGCAAGGCCCGCCAGTAGCAGTACAAACTCCATGTCAGGTGTCGCGCTCGCGGTTTTCCTGCTGACGCTTCTCGCGCAGGCGCTCTATTTCGAACTCATCAGGTGATTCAGGCTGTCGGACGCGCAGGCTGCTGACCCACTCCTGCGCAAAGTCCCTGTTCGGCGACACGCTTATCGGCGCGACACCGATTGGGACAGCCAGCCACAGATTCGTGGATGCTGCAATAACGTCCGTCCTGGCGAGCGCTCCGATCATATCCACTGAATTCTCACATACCTGGCGCCAATACCGCGGCCGGCAATCACGAAAGCAAGCAGCATGCTGACTCCAATCAGGAGCCCCGCCGGCAAGGGTGGCCGGCGATTAGCAAACTTCATACAGGTCTCCAGCGTTGACGTCGATCACCAGGCGACGTGATCTTTATATTGGATTTATCTAATTGATGTGCCGTGCGCTATAAGTATTAGTACGGCGGATGCGTCGTTGCGGTCGGCCGCCCAAGCTATACTCGGCCCTCGTCGTCCAATAACAATAATGAGGTACGAACGATGTCCGAAAGCAGAGAAGGACAAACCACCAGCGCGAGCCTGCACCGGGCGCTCGGTGTTAGGGACATCGTTTTGATCAATATTGCAGCCGTGCTCGGTGTGCGCTGGCTGTCGACGGCGGCGCAGATGGGCCCTTCGAGCCTCGTGCTCTGGGTGCTCGCCGTGCTGATCTTCTTTATTCCCAGCGCGCTGACCGTCACGGAACTCAGTTCCCGGCAGCCCGGTGAGGGTGGTATCTACCTCTGGAGCAAGACAGCTTTTGGCGAATTCCACGGCTTCATATCGGGCTGGGCCTACTGGGTCAACAACGTGTTCTACTTCCCGAGCCTGTTGTTGTTTCTTGCCGGTGCGTTCCTGTTCATCGGTGGTCAGCGCTGGCTGCAGCTCGGTGATAGCATCTGGTACAACACCGTGTTCTCTCTGGTGCTGATCTGGCTGGTAATCGGCGTCAACATTATCGGTGTCGAGCGCGGCAAGTGGATTGCCAGCGTCGGTGCCTTCGCCGCAATTGCCGTATTCATCGTTCTTGCCATCACGGGCACCTGGGCCTGGTCGATGCACGGCAGCGCTACGGATTTTACGGCCGCGTCCCTGATACCCGACACCAGTAACTTCACAACCTTGACATTCTTCGCGACGATGACGTTTGCGTTTTCCGGCATGGAATTGGCGCCGGCAATGGCCGGAGAAATCCGGGAGCCGCGGCGGACGATTCCTCGCGCGATTGTCATCTCCGGCATTGGCATTGCATTTATTTACATCGTCGGCACGAGCCTGGTCATGGTGGCTGTACCGGAAGGCCAGGTGAACGTCATCACCGGTATACCGCAGGCGTTTGCAGCGATCGGCGAGCGCATCTCATTGCCCTGGCTTGGCGCACTCGGCGGGCTATTGCTCGTCATATCCTCGACCGGCGGTCTCGGTGCCTGGGTAACCGGCGTTGCGCGCATACCCTATGTCATTGGCATCGACCGATATCTGCCGTCTGCGCTCGGCAAGACGCATCCGCGCTATGGCACACCGCACGTGTCACTGCTTACGCAGGCCGTCGTGGTTTCGCTGATCATCCTTTCGATGGCAGCCGGTGCGACGATCCAGGAGGCGTACATCCTCCTGCTGGACCTTTCCATCATCCTTTACCTGATCCCGTTCCTTTACATGTTTGCGGCCCTGCCCATCCTGCGCAGACGCGCCGATGGCGATAACGATGGGGTAACGCGGGTTCCGCTGGGCGATGCCGGTCCCTGGGTGTTCGGCGGCCTCGGATTCGCTGCAACAATGTTGTCGATCGTACTCGCGTTCATTCCTCCTGCGGGGACGAGCAACCCGGGACTTTTCGTTCTGAAGATCGCCGCATCGACTTTCTTGTTCCTTGCTATCGGGCTGGGATTCTACTGGCGCAATCGACAACCGCGACTGGCGTGAATCGCGAAACCCTCACCGGTCAGACGTTGCACCGTCGCGTCGTCGAGAGATTCGTGCACAAGCTGGTGCGCCGCCATCTCCAGAAGGTCCGCATTGCAGTCGTCAACCGTAAACCGGGTCGGAATTTCGGACAGGAGATCGCTAATCACCTCCTCGACGGACATTTTTCCGCTACACGAGTCGGGCAACCGGGCAAGTTGCGCCAGCCCGTGTTTGAACGTGATCTTCTCGAATCCGATGCCTTCGCTCGCCAGCTCGGCGATCATTTCATCCCAGAACACGTCGTGGTATGCCTGGCCCCGCACCCTTGGAGAGATCACCACGAGGTTGGCTCGCGACGGGCTTGAATTCATCCGGAAGTTCTTCCGCGCTTTGAGCTCGGCCGGATCCATCTTTTTGCCGGCGTCCACTGACAGAATCAGTGCCTTTTGCAGAGGGGGTCCCGGGTCCGCCAGGCGCCGCAGAAGAACTTCCTCGAGACTGTCGACACCGGAGTTCTCGATCGCACCCCCGTCTCCAAGATGCCACCACTCCGGCTCGCCAGCGTCGCAGTCGGACGGGACCTCGATGGAGACAGGGCCGATTGCCGGCGGGAAAGACGCCGAGGCCGCAACTGCCAGCGACACCGGCAGATCGTTCGGAACCGGGCGCATGCAATGCGGCCGTGAAAAGGTAAACGCCTGCAAGGCTCGCTGGGCGAGCGCATTCTCTGCCATGATGCGATAGCGCTTGCCGCCATCCTGCCCTGAGGCTGCCGACGACTCCGCGGCGCCTTCGGCCAGACAGGCATTCGAGAAGACGAAGCGTCGTGTTTCGTCATAGCTAGTCGCATTGATGAGCACAACGGGATGCGGTCCGAGCTCGCCAAACGTTTTGCCGTGAAGGAATCGCTTGTCGAGCTCCTCCTGTAAGGATGTTACCCGGCGAGTGGGGCTGGTGAATCGCGTTGGCCGTGCGTTGTGCGTCACTATTCCGTACTGGTAGTTGACGCGCATTTGCGTCTTGAAGTCGGAAAAGTACTCATGCCAACAGGCCTGCTCTGCCTGCGTCGTTGCGGTCTCTTCGCAGCCTGGTGGGTTTGCCATGAAATAGGAAGCAGCAAGACTGCCGCCGGAAACGCTGGAAAGGTGCGAAAGCTGTTCGAGCACGCCGTGCTCGGATAGCGCTTCCAGGGCAGCGGCGCCGAACACGGCAGCCCGGCTGCCGCCGCCAGACAGGGCAATTCCGAGTATTCGCTCGGCAGGTTCTGCGTTGTCATCGAGATCACAGCGAGCCGCAGGTTGTTCCGCCGGATTCACGACATGGTGGATCTTGTCGGGCACAAAAAAAGCGCAGCCGCTCGCAAGCAAAGCGAGAGAGACAGACAGGGCCGCAACGCGCAACGTTGCGCAGTGCCCAGGCCGTGTGTCGCAGTCGTGGTCCATGCTATGCTCCTTGCCCCAATGTCCAGGGCAGACGCCAGCTTGGCGTCGCTTGCGACTATACTGGAGGTTTGCCGGGAAAGTCACCGATCCGCGAATACGCCCGACACTTTCCACATTGTGATCATCGGGAGTCCGTGAATAATGCATCTCCTTCTCCATTTCATCGTACCGGCGATGGTCACGGGATCGTTCTTCCGCAAAGAATGGCGATTGAGTTACCTGCTCCTGATCAGCACGATGCTCGTCGATCTGGACCACCTGGCAGCCAGCCCGATCTATGACTCGCAGAGATGCAGCATCGGCTTTCATCCTCTGCACACCTTCGTACCCATCGCGATCTATTTCGCCCTTTGTTTTCCGAAAAAAACCAGGTTGATCGGCATCGGCCTGATGATTCATATGGCCCTTGATTCCATTGATTGCCAGTACACTAACGGGGTCTGGTTTGTATAGATTTCAGTGCACGCCGCCCCAGCGGCCCACTGCATGGAGACTAGCAATGTTGCAGCAAATTTCTCTCGTGATCACTACCGCGATGTTCTGCGGCATTTGCGGGTCAAGCCAGTGAGGGGTGTCGGCATCGTCCTGCTCGCTGCCGCTCTGGCGATCAGCGGCGGATGTGCGCAGACCGGTAAATGGACGCGTGCGGATTACGACCTGGCTTATGAGCAGCCTGCGAAAGACTCCGGGCTGCAGGATCTTTCCACCAGGATTTACCTGATTTCGGATAATCAGCGCCATGAATTGCTGGGGAACGGCGTTGAGATATTTCGCAACTCGGCGAGCGACAAGTACACGAAAGTGGCGATCCGCCCTCCCCAGCTCGACCTGTTCGGTCAGGACCTGCTCGGCGAGGCACTGGCAATGAGCGACGGTTTCGTCCTGCATCTTGGCGATGCTTGCGATATCTCCAACACCGGCGAATTCGGCCGCTTCGCCTGGGATATGCGCCACGCACAGCACGGCTGGGCCATGGCTCCCGGCAATCACGACGGGTTCTTTTTCGGCAACTCGAGCCGAACGATAGACGGTCTGATTCGCGAATGGAACGAGGCTGCGGAGACCTATGAATTCGACGGAACGACGATCGACAGCCGCGCCATGCAGAAGGACCGCTACGTCAGCTACTATCTGGCCTCACTGATTCTCCAGGACGCTGTATGGAGTGCTCCGCTCGCCCGCTCGCTCGGCGCCGACATCGAGCAGGGACTCGCAAGGTGGACCGACCAGAGAGGTGATGCAGGTTCGCAGCACGTTCCTCGCTCATTTGCGCAGTACTGGCAAGCACTGGTGGAACTGCAGGACCAAATCTACGATTCGGCGCAGAACAGTGGCGATCAGTCTTATCATTCGTTCGAGCTGCCCGCGGATCTTGCACCGGCCGGTCAACCACACCTGCGACGACTGGCGTGGCATATCGATAAGAAACGTGTATGGCAATCATTTATCGTGCAGGAGATCGACATCAGCGCATCGTCGGTGGATATGGCGCCCAGTCGCAACCCGATCAGCATACTCGTGCTCGACACGTCGCAATATGGGTTTCAGCCGTCGCTCGATCACGGCTTCTTGAGTACGATTGCCCGGATCCTGACCTTCAGATACTTCGATCTTCAGGTCGCCGGCGAACACGGCAATATTCTCGATTCGCAGGAGGCAGCGACGGACGCATTTACGGCGTCCATGGCGGCAGATGGGCGCAGCTGGATGCTCGCGTCGCACCATCCGTACGATGCGCTCGGCAGGAAGTCGTCTTCACCGTTCGACAAGCTGCGCGACGCGGGAGGCATTCCCGTAACGCTTTCGGCACACACGCATACAGGTGAGATTCTCTGGCATCAGGATAATCGCCGGGAAGGCGATTGGCTCGAAATCAACGTTGGATCGATTCTGGACGCTCCGGTCGAGTTCCGTGACCTTCAGGTTCACCGTCTGGGGGACCGGCTCGCCATCAGCAGCCAACGACACTTGCTGGAAGACAAGCTGCGTGACGATGGGCTGATTGTCGACAACCACCCGGAATATCGGCCGGTTGCAGGAGACGCGGATTTCTACCTGGATTACACGAATGGACTATTCGGCACCGAGGAGGAAGCAGACTTCATGGTGAAGCGAATCCTGCTCGCCGCGTACCTCAGAATGCTGCAGCACTTCGAAGCCGATCACCCTGATCAGAGCAGGACCTACTGGCCCAGCGGGCCTGATGCACAGAGGCTGCGAAGCCATCAGGAAGTGGTGAATGCCGCCCGCAGCATGCTGGCGCAGGTGCGAATCGGAGAAGTCGCCGAACTCACGCGATTCCTGTACGAATTGCGGGAATTCGATCGAACGCGAAAATTCTCGAACGCGGTCAGCGAGCAGCTCCGGGTGTACCGGCTGAGCCAGGCCGCATGGGCAAGTCGCGCCGAGCTCACGACCTGGTCGGCCAAGACCGTGGACATGGATCCGGATCTGTCCTTTCTGCTGCTTCCCCGGCAGGCCGCCGCGGCCCCACCGCAAGTAGCAGACCGTGCAGACGGTCCATAGCGCTATGTAGTCTCAGGACACCCATCCCAGGCAGGAGCACCGCCACTACCGGATCATCCTGGTATCACTGACGATACCGGTCGCGTCCGACAGCCGATGCAGCATGTAGATGGGCGCCTCGCGGGCTTCGGCCTCGTCGACTCCCTTGCGAACGTCCACGGCCACGCTGGGCATAACGCTTGCCAGAGTGCCGGCCCAATCGCGTCTGACCGGGCAGTGAACGTGACCACATAGCATTGCTTCAACCTGAGAGTGGCGGCTCACGACGGCCTCCAGTGCGGCAGCCTCCTCGGGCCGGCGGTAGCCGCCAATGTAATGATCGTCGATGTCGAATGGCGGGTGGTGGATGAACAGCAGCGTTGCTCGATCGGGTTGGTCGCTCAGAGTCTTTTCGAGCCAGGCCTGACGCTCCGCACAAAAGACACCCTTGCGCTCACCCGGCGATGTGGAATCGATTGCGACCAGGCGGTGATCGTGGCCTTCGACGGTATAGTGAAGGAATTCACCATCGCTCGGGAAAGGTATGTCGTCAAACACTCTGCGCAATGCGCTTTTGTCATCGCGATTGCCCGGGATCATGTAGAGCGGTGCCTGCAGCGGTGCCAGCAAATCGCGCAGGCGCGCGTACTCGTCCGGCTGGCCATGCTGCACGGTATCGCCAGTAAAGATTACGGCATCCGGCCGTTGCAGATTTATGTCGGCGACACAGTCGCGCAAGCAGTCGGCCCGCAGTTGCGCCGCGGGATACTCCGATGCGCGTGCCAGGATGTGAGTATCGCTGATCTGCGCGATGAGCACGCCCTAATCGACGATGTGATACACGGGCGCCTTCTCCATCTCCCAGCTTCCCGAGTCGCGGTCGTATTGCGATAAGGTGAAGCAATGCCAATCGTTGTCATCCAGCTTCGGATGATCACCGCGATAGTAATACCCCGGCCAACGCGTCTCGGTGCGGAACATCGTGTGATGTGTCACGGATTCGGAGGCCAGCAGCCGGTGCTGGAGTTCCCACGAGCGTTGCAATTGGTGCAGGTCTTCGGCCCCGAGGTGATTGAGGTCCTGCTTGAGCATCTCCAGCAACTCCAGTCCGCGCGTGAGCAGCGGCTCGTTGGTCGTGTAGTGGGAGCTGATACCGCCGACGTACTCGTCCATTATCTTCTCGAGACGCTGCAGTCCCTGAATCGGCAGGATGTAACTTGGCGAAACCGTTCCGGCAACGATTTCATTGCGGCCCACCTCGTAGTTCTCCATCGGCTGAAAGACCACTTTCTTCAGGTTCTGGTACTCCGCCTCGCTGACCTGCGGTCGCTCCTTGCCCAGATCTTTCACATAGTTGACTGCTGCCTTCGCTGCGATCCGGCCTTCGGCAAAAGACCCTGATGAGAACTTGTGGGCAGTACCGCCAATCGTGTCGCCGGCGCCGAACAGTCCATCGACGGTCATCATCCGGTTATAGCCCCACTGGTACTCGGACGGGGCGTAGTCCTCCGGACCGCTCGCCCATGCGCCGGAGCAAGTGGCGTGGGATCCCATGACGTAAGGTTCGGACGTCGTCAACTCGGGGTTGGTGTGCTTCGGATCGATATTTTGCGACGCCCACACGACGGCTTGTCCGATTGTCATGCCAAGGAAGTTCTCCCAACCGATGGTCTCTTTATGTGGATCCTGAAACGCCTCCTTCGTGACCATGCGGATCGGGCCTCTGCCCGCCTTCAGCTCTTCAAGAATGGCGTGATTACGCAGACAAGTCGGCACCGGGTGCCGGTCTATGTAATCACCGACCAGTTCCTTGGTGTTTTCGTACCAATTGGACTCGTATTCATCACCATAGGCATTCTCGGTGTAGGTTTTCAGATGCAGGAAGTAGGCACCGACCGGACCGTAACCATCCTTGAAACGGGTGAGAACAATGCGATTCTCCATCTGCGTCATCTTGGCGCCGGCGAGAATCGGCAGCGCATAGGCCGAGGCGCTGCTCCACGGCGCATACCAGGTGCGTCCCATGCCCTCGCCAACCGATCGAGGTTTGAAGATGTGCGAGGCACCGCCGGCGGCGACAATAACGGCCGGCGCGCGGAACACGTAGAAATCGCCGGTACGCACATTGAAGCCGACGGCACCGGCAACCCGGTTGGCTTTGGTCTTATCCATCAACAGGTGCGTCACCATGATCCGGTTGTAGACCTTGCTGGCGGCCTTGCGCGCGGCCTCGGCGACGATCGGTTTGTAACTTTCGCCGTGAATCATGATCTGCCACTTGCCTTCGCGCTGGTACCGGCCGGTTTCCGGATCTCGCATGATTGGCAGGCCCCACTCCTCGAATTTGTGCACCGAAGAATCGACATGCCGCGCAATGTCGTAACCGAGATCCTCGCGGACGAGCCCCATGAGGTCGTTTCGCGCATAGCGAACATGATCCTCGGGCTGGTTTTCGTCCCATTGCATACCCATGTAGCAGTTGATCGCATACAGGCCCTGAGCAACAGCGCCGCTGCGCTCGATATTTGCTTTCTCGACGCAGACAATATTCAGGTCGCGACCCCAATAACGGGCCTCGTACGTTGCCCCACAACCTGCCATTCCGCCGCCGATCACAAGGACGTCAGAATCGACATACACGGTTTTTCTCCCCGACAGCAGGCCCATCACACGACTCCTTGTTTGAGTTTATCCGGCGTTAGCGCAGGCAACTTTTCGATGTTGAGTGCGTCCGGTTCGTGCGCAAGTTCCTGACTCTTGAAAGCATCCCCGCTCGGCGCATCGTAATCAGACGGTGACTTGATCGATCCCCAGGGCGTGGTGCGGATCGGCGACTCAAAATTCTTTTCCCGGCCGTCCCGAAATATAACTTTCCAGGAGATCGTGCCTTTCTTCTCTTCCCGCAGCACCCGCACGCTGTGGCCCAGAGGCGCGAAGTCGGCGTAACCGCGAACGTCGATGGCATTTTGCGGGCACGCTTTTACGCAGGAGTAACACTCCCAGCAGAAATTGGGCTCGATGTTGTAGGCACGACGATAGGTCTTGTCGATGTGCATGATGTCGGACGGGCAAATATCGACACAATGTCCGCAACCGTCGCAACGCGTCATGTAAACAAATGTAGGCATGGTGTTTTGTTCCCTGGCTGATTAGTAGTGTCGGGGTTGTTCGACGGGGCTGCCCAACGTCTCGGGTTTATCGGCGGGAGCCGGCAAGTTACTTCGCGAACCGTTCGCTGCCGACACCCTTTTTTCGAAAGCCGCGGCGGGCTTGAAGAACATGTGCGCGAACTTGGACCACGGAACGGATCCGAACAGCACCGTCGTGGCGATGACGTGCAAGCCGAAGGCTGCCATTGCCCAGGAGTTACCGGACGTCTGCAAATAGGACCAGATCAGGGCAAACGTCGCGCTCGCAAGCAGCGAGAGTATGAACAGGTCAGCGCGCATGATACGAAACGGTGTGCTGCCCTCGGCTGCGACGTCGACCCGAATGAAGAACCAGAACCAGTAACCCCCAATGCAAACCATCAGCGCGCCGATGTGCCACAGCTGGGGGAGAATGGGCGGCGTCGCGGTGGCCGGCGTCGAATACGAAAACACCATGACCGCCGTGGTAATCGCGAAAGCCACGAAACCGTACATTGTCAGGAGATGGGCGATTCTGCGGCGCGCGTTGCAGAACTCTCCGGAAGCCGCGACGTCCACGACAGCCGTTTTGATCGCCATGGACAGCATCTCACCGCCACTGACCTTCTGCGTCGCTGCGGCCTTCGATTTCCGCATGTTCTCCCGAAAATACCTGGCACTCTTCTTATGCAGGACGTCATAGATCGTACCCGCGGCGACCAGACCTATCATGACGACGATGTAGGTCTTCATGACACTGGGCGATATGGACGCCGATAGCTCGGCGAACGGATTACTCGTGAACATTAAATCTCCCCAACGTGGGTTGCGACCCACTTAAGAACATTCGATTTTTCTAATTTATAAAACGTTCCATGTGATCCTGTCAATTGGCATTACTACTGACGCCCGGGATCGTCGTAATAATCCCTTAATACGGCTACGACCTCGGGACGGCTGAATTCGGGTGGGATCGGCTCACCGTTTGCGAACATTTCACGCAGCCGGGTGCCGGATATCGCCAGGCGATCAGCGGCTGTATGCGGACAGGTTTTACCTGTTGCCATACCGTTGCATTTGTAGCAATAGAACGTGATGTCAATTTTCAACGGCTCCGTCCTGATGCTCCCCTCAGGCAGCGTGTCGAAAATCTGGTGCGCATCGTACGGCCCGTAGTAATCGCCGACACCGGCATGGTCGCGTCCGACGACCAGGTGCGAGCAACCGAAATTCTGGCGAAAAACGGCATGCAACAAAGCTTCGCGCGGGCCCGCATATCGCATTTCGATGGGGTAGCCGGCCTGCAAGACAGTGCCTGGCACAAAATAATTGTCCGCAAGCGCTTCGATCGCCCTGACTCGCACTTCGGCCGGGATATCGCCCTGTTTCAGCGCGCCCAACACCTGATGAATCAGCAAGCCGTCGCAAATTTCGATGGCGATCTTCGCCAGATGCTCGTGGCTGCGGTGCATCGGATTGCGCGTCTGGAAGGCCGCCACTTTCGACCAGCCCCTGTCCAGAAACATCGCTCGCGTTTCCTCCGGGCGATGGTAAAGACCCGCATAGGTCACCGGGAAATGGCCCTCCGACAACGTGCGCACGGGCCCGCCGAGATTGACCGGCCCCTGGCTCAGCACCTTCCCGACACCAGGATGCGCGGGATCAGTGGTGCGAAATACCTGCGCGCATTCGAATTCGGGGTCGATGGTGTATTTCTCTTCGACCGTCAGGATGCCGAGCAACTCGTCGGTCTCGCCGTCGCGCAGCCCCACGTCTTCGCCAATGCCAACACCGTCGCCGAGTTCCTGCGTACAGGACAGCGTGATCGGGATGGGCCAGAAAAGTCCGTTAGCAAGGTGCATGTTTTCACAGCAACCGCGCCAATCCGCTTCGCCCATGAAGCCGTGGAGTGGCGTATAGCTGCCCATGCCGAGCATGAACAGGTCGGACACCTCGCGACTGGATAACGGGACCCGTTTGAGTTGAGCAGCGCGACGCGCCTCTTCAGCCCTGTCGATTTCCGGAACGAGAAGCGGCTTCAGGGAGTCCGCGCCATGCGGCGGAACGAGTTGCGACATTGAGACTCCTCCTCGATTTCGTTTCTGCAAGACCGGCAGAGATGCTGCATGATAACGGCATCACGCAGGCGCGCAAAACTGGTCGACGATCCGTTCGTTGTGAATGTGTTGCCAGCTCGGCAGATCAGACCCTGAAACCGACGGCTGCTTATCTGATCAGCAGCAGACCACCAATTACCAACACGGCGAGAAAGACAGTCTGAATCACCATTACGCCGATCGGCGCGGGACCCACGTCCGCCAGGGCCTTGAGAGAGGTCTTGACCCCAAGCGCCGCAACGGCGGTTAGCAAACACCAGCTCGAAACAGGCGTCAGCATCGTATGCGCGGCGGTCGGCACCCAGCCCAGACTGTTGACGATGACCAGTGCGACGAAGGCCAGGAGAAACCACGGCAGCAGAGGCTCGTTGCGGGACTCCGGTGAACGCCGGCGGTGCATTAACAGCGAGATCGAAATCACGACCGGGACCAGGCAGGCAACGCGAATGAGCTTCACGAGCGTGGATATCTCACCACTTTGATCCGAGATAATGTAACCGGCTCCAACCACCTGCGCGACATCGTGGATCGTCGCCCCAAGGAAGATGCCCGCGGTTACGTTGTCGTATTCCAGGACGGTGACGAATACCGGGTAAAGGACCATCGCGACCGTACTTAACGCAGTGACGCCGGCAACGGTCAGAATTGTATTGCGCTCATGATCTTTGTGCGACGGCAGCACCGACGCGATCGCAAGCGCTGCGGAAGCGCCGCAGATCGCTACTGCGCCCGCCGAGAGGAT
>Ga0224512_10000932_pt1 | contig 29446 bp, 23 predicted proteins | sample SF_May12_sed_USG_4_FD_169103 | JGI IMG/M metagenome (GOLD analysis project Ga0224512, IMG submission 169103) | Sediment microbial communities from San Francisco Bay, California, United States - SF_May12_sed_USGS_13 | ecosystem: Environmental > Aquatic > Marine > Sediment | place: USA... | reverse complement strand
GTCCACCCTGGCGCGGCTGCTGTTCCGGTTTTATGACGTCTCCTCCGGGCGCATCCTGGTCAACGGGCAGGATATCCGCGAGGTGACCCAGGACAGCCTGCGCCGCGTGATCGGCATTGTTCCGCAGGACACAGTCCTGTTCAACGACTCGCTCTACTACAACATCGCCTACGCCAGACCCGGCGCCAGCCGCGAGGAAATCGAGCAGGCCGCCCGGCTGGCCAATATCCATGACTTCATTATGTCCCTGCCCCAGGACTATGAGACGGTGGTGGGCGAACGCGGGCTGAAGCTCTCCGGCGGCGAAAAACAGCGCGTGGCCATCGCCCGCGTGATCCTCAAGAACCCGCGCATCCTGGTGTTCGACGAGGCCACGTCCAGCCTGGACTCGCATTCCGAACAGCTGATTCTCGACGCCCTGCGCAAGGTCGCCGCCCACCACACGACCCTGGCGATCGCACACCGGCTGTCTACCATCGTGGACGCCGACACCATACTGGTCATGGATGCCGGGCGCATCGTGGAACAGGGTACCCACCAGGAACTGCTGAGCAGCGAAGGGATCTACGCCCGCCTGTGGGCACTGCAGCAGGAAGAGGCGCGCCACGAACTCGAGACCGAACAGCAGCCGGCTTTGCAACCGGTGTAGCGGGCGCGCTCATTTGTGTAGCCTGGGCAAAGGAGTGATAACGACGTGCCCAACATAATGCAGGGAAATCCCATGTTGGGCACGCTGCGCTTTGCCTACAGGGATGTAGGTAAGGGACGTGAGCAGGGAGCGGAAGCTTTGCCCAACCTACAGTATAAAAAAAGCCCGCCGATGGCGGGCTTTTTTTTTGAGAAGCCGGCCGGCTCAAAAATTCAGCCGCAGGCCCACGAAGAACTCGGTCTGGTCATCCTCGTCGAAAAGCCGTGCATTGGCGCTGAGGGAGAAATCCTTATTCAGCTTGAATACCGCACCGGCACCAAAGCCGGTGTCCGAGAAATCCCCCACATCCAGGTAGATCACGCTGGCATTCAGCTCTGCCTTCTTGCCGACCATGGCCCGGGCCCCGGCCTCGACCTGGTAGCCCTCTTCCGATTCCTTCAGATCACCGGTGAATTCCGCATCCACATAACTGACCGTACCCAGCACATCGATGTTCTTGGTCACCGAATAATTACCACCGACTCCGATTACAAAGCGATCGTAGTCAACATCATCACTGCTTGTGCCTTTGATATTATCGACGAACAAACGTGAATACTCGGCCTTGACGTGGAGAAAATCGAGTGCCGCAAAGGATAGCCTTGCCGTCACACCATCCGCTTCAGCGCTGTCAGCATCGAGATTTGAATAACCGATTTCTGCGTAGGAATACTCCAGTCCTTTGGCGCCGGCGTGCAGGGGGGCCATGGCAAGGCCAGCGCAGAGGATGGAAGGTATTAAATTGTTTCTGGTCACGGCACTCCTCCTGAAGTTGTTATTGGCGTCTCATTAATCTTGTATGTCCGGCGATACTAAGAAATACTGGCCGCTGATTCAAGCAGTTATCCTGCTCCAGGTGTTATGTCGCCGTCAATTCAGCGGCCCCATGACCGCCGGCCGGCCAAAGTACGTGCCTGATAACCTTGCAACACAACAAGGGCTTACACCTGATAATGACTGACAGAAGTGTACTCATTACCGGCTGCTCTTCGGGTATCGGCCGCTGCGTGGCTGACGGCCTGGCGGCGCGTGGCTACCGGGTGTTCGCTACCGCGCGCAAGCCGGAGGATGTGGAGCGGCTGCAAGCCGACGGGCTGGAAAGCCTGCCACTGGATCTTTCCAATTCAGCATCGATTGCCGCGGCCGTCGATGAAGTCCTGGCACGGACGAAGGGGCGGCTCTATGCCCTGTTCAATAACGGCGCTTACGGTCAACCGGGTGCGGTCGAGGACCTGGCACGCGATGTTCTGCGCGAGCAGTTCGAGACCAACCTGTTCGGGTGGCACGAACTGACCAACCGTGTGTTGCCGGTGATGCGCCGGCAGGGCCATGGGCGCATAATTCACAACAGCTCGGTGCTGGGTTTCGTGGCCCTGCCCTTTCGCGGGGCCTACAACGCCAGCAAGTATGCGCTGGAGGGCCTGGCGGACACTATGCGCCTGGAGCTGCTCGATACCGATATCCACGTGGTGCTGGTTGAACCGGGGCCGATCATCAGTCGCTTCCGGGCCAACTCCTTCGCCGCCTACCAGCGCAACATCGACCCGGAATCCAGCGCCTATCGCGACCGGTACCTGGCGATGGAACAGCGCCTGACAAAGGAAGGACCCGTGGTCCCCTTCACCCTGCCGCCCGAGGCCGTGCTGAAGAAGGTCATCCGCGCACTGGAATGTCGTAAGCCGCGGGCTCGATATTACGTGACCTTTCCGACCTACCTGTTTGCCACCCTCAAACGGGTACTGCCCCAGAGGACACTGGACAGGATTCTGTCAAGGGTGTAATCAAGACAAAGGGAAAAGGCCTGTAATTCCTAAGGAAGGCCTGATTAACTCATCTTTCGTCATTCCAGCGAAGGCCGGAATCCAGTAACTGCATGATCACCAACTACTCAATTCCGGGTCTCCGCTTCGCTCCGCCCGGAATGACGGCTTGATCAGACTTCCCCCTAATTGAAAAAAACCAGAATGTCCCCTTTTTCATCCTAGGCCGCCGAGGCCGCCTTGCCGGTTGCGCGCACAAAGGTCAGCGCATTGTCTTTTACATCCACCTGGATGACATCATTGGGCCCGAAGCGACCGGCCAGAATCTCCTGCGCCAGCGGGTTTTCCAACTGGCTCTGGATGGCCCGCTTCAGCGGTCGTGCACCGTAGACCGGATCAAAGCCGGCCTCGCCCAGCAGCTCGAGTGCGGCATCCGTCAGCACCAGGCCGATATCACGCTCCTGCAACCGCTGACGCAGGATCTCGATTTGCAGGCCGGCGATGGTGCGGATCTGTTCGCGCTCCAGCGGATGGAACACGACCACGTCATCGATGCGGTTGATGAATTCCGGACGGAAGTGAGTGCCGACCACCTGCATGACTGCGGCCTTCATGGCCTCGTAGTTCTCCTCACTTGCCATCTCCTGGATCATCTGGCTGCCCAGGTTCGAGGTCATCACGATTACCGTGTTGCGGAAGTCCACTGTACGCCCCTGGCCGTCGGTCAGGCGGCCGTCGTCCAGCACCTGCAGCAGCACGTTGAAGACATCCGGGTGGGCCTTTTCCACCTCGTCCAGCAGGATGACGGAGTAGGGTTTGCGCCGCACCGCCTCGGTAAGGTAACCACCTTCCTCGTAGCCCACGTAGCCCGGGGGTGCGCCGATCAGCCGCGCCACGGAGTGCTTCTCCATGAACTCGGACATGTCGATGCGCACCATGGCCTCGTCGGTGTCGAACAGGAAGTTCGCCAGCGACTTGCACAGCTCGGTCTTGCCGACGCCGGTCGGCCCCAGAAACAGAAACGAACCATTCGGCCGGTTGGGGTCCGACAGGCCGGCGCGGGTGCGGCGAATGGCATTGGAGACCATGGTGACGGCCTCGTCCTGGCCGATCACGCGCTCATGCAGGGCCTCCTCCATGCGCAGCAGCTTGTCACGCTCGCCCTCCAGCATCCTGGACACCGGGATGCCGGTCCACTTTGAGACCACCTCGGCGACCTCCTCGTCACTGACCTTGTTGCGCAGCAACTGCATTTCCTGCATCTCGGCCGGGTCGGCGGCGGACAGTTGCTTCTCCAGTTCGGGGATACGTCCGTACTGGAGTTCCGAGGCGCGCGTCAGGTCGCCAGCCCGGTGCGCAGTCTCCAGCTCCATGCGTGCGCGTTCGAGATCCTCCTTGATATGGTGCGCCCCCTGCACCGCAGCCTTCTCGGACTTCCAGATCTCTTCCAGGTCGGAGAATTCACGTTCCAGCACCTCGATCTCTTTCTGCAGGGCATCGAGCCGCTTGATCGAGGCCTCGTCGGACTCCTTTTTCAGGGCCTCGCGCTCGATCTTGAGCTGGATCAGGCGGCGCTCCAGGCGGTCCATGGCCTCGGGCTTGGAATCGATCTCCATGCGGATGCGGCTGGCTGCCTCGTCAACCAGGTCGATCGCCTTGTCCGGCAATTGCCGGTCGCTGATATAACGGTGCGACAGCGTAGCCGCCGCGACAATCGCCGGGTCGGTGATCTCTACCCCGTGGTGGACCTCGTAGCGTTCCTTGAGTCCGCGCAGGATGGCAATCGTGTCCTCGACGCTGGGCTCATCCACCAGCACCTTCTGGAAACGCCGCTCCAGGGCGGCATCCTTTTCGACATACTTGCGGTATTCATCCAGGGTAGTGGCGCCCACGCAGTGCAGCTCGCCACGTGCCAGAGCCGGTTTCAACATGTTGCCGGCATCCATGGCGCCCTCGGCCTTGCCGGCGCCGACCATGGTATGCAGCTCGTCGATGAACAGGATGATCTGCCCTTCCTGCTTGGCCAGGTCAGTGAGCACACCCTTGAGGCGCTCCTCGAATTCACCGCGGTACTTGGCACCGGCTATCAAGGCACCCATGTCCAGCGACAACAGGCGTTTGTGCTTGAGTCCTTCCGGCACCTCGCCGTTGATAATGCGCTGCGCCAGACCCTCGACGATCGCGGTCTTGCCTACGCCAGGCGCGCCGATCAGGACGGGATTGTTCTTGGTGCGCCGCTGCAGCACCTGGATGGTGCGACGGATCTCGTCATCACGGCCGATCACCGGATCGAGCTTGCCCTGTTCGGCGCGCTCGGTCAGATCGATGGTGAACTTCTCCAGCGCCTGGCGCTGGTCCTCTGCATTGGGATCATCCACCTGCTGGCCTCCCCTGAGATTGTCAATCGATTTTTCTATCAGGCTCTTGGTGGCGCCGGCCTTGCGCAGCAGATCGCCGACACCGCCCTTGTCCTCGAGCGCCGCCAGAATAAACAGCTCACTGGAGATGTAGCTGTCCTTGCGCTGCTGCGCGAGCTTGTCGGTGATGTTGAACAGCCGTCCGAGGTCATTGGAGACGTGCACCTCGCCGGGCGTCCCCTGTACCTGGGGCATCCGGTCGAGCAGTTCGCCCAGCTGGGACCGGAACAGGTTGACGTTGACATCCGCCTGCGCCAGCAGGTGACGCACGCTGCCGCCCTCCTGGTCGAGCAGTGCGATCATCAGGTGGGCCGGTTCGATGAACTGGTGATCGCGTCCGACGGCCAGGCTCTGGGCATCGGCCAGCGCCAGCTGGAACTTGCTTGTCATTTTATCCATTCGCATGGGTAATTCTCTCCGCTTGTGCAGGCTATACCCTTATAGATAGGGGGTGAAGCGGGCACTTTCAAGCCCAGGCGAAGTACCCGGTGACGCAGGCGGCCGGACTGACCGGTACAAATCGGGGAATCAGTGCAGGGTCGCGTGGGTGAAGTAGATGACCAGCACACCGGCCACGATCAGTATCATTTGTTGCAGGGTTGCCCGGGCCTCGACCCGTTCGTGCAGCGTCGGGATGAGATCGGCCACCGCGATGTACATGAAACTCGAGGCCGCCACCGCCAGCACGTAGGGCAAGGCGGCCTCCATGCCCTGCAGGGCGAAATAGGCCAGCAGCCCGCCGATCACCGTGGTCAGGCTGGTCAGGATGTTATAGAGGAAGGCACGGCCGCGCCGGAAGCCGCTGGACAACAGCACCGCGAAATCGCCCACCTCCTGGGGTATCTCATGGGCCGCCACCGCCAGGCTGGTGACCACGCCCAGGTGGATATCGGTGAGAAAGGCACCGGCGATCAGGATGCCGTCGAGGAAGTTGTGGAGTCCATCGCCGATCAGGATCAGCGTGCCGGTGGATCGCTTGAGCGCCTTCTCTTCCGGTGCATGGACCTCGCAATGATCGATGTGACAATGGCGCCACAGCACCAGCTTCTCCAGCAGGAAGAAACCCAGCAGGCCCAGCAGCACAGTCATGGGGATCACGTGCAGGTCGCTGATGGCGGGGTTATTGAGCGCGTGCGGCAACAGGCCCAGCAACGCGGCACCCAGCAGGGCCCCGGTGGCGAAGCTGACCAGGTGCGGCAGCAGGCGATCGCGCAGGGGTTCGCGCAGGACCAGGAACAGCGCAGCGGCCAGCACGCTCAACACCCCGCCGACAAGGCAGAAGATGACAATCCAGGCGATCAGTGGCATCGGGTGCGGCTTCCGGTTTCAATGCAGCGGGGAATCATACCCTACCCAATGGCCCTAAAAAAAATGCCTTAGGGAAGAGTTGACTTAATCAACTTCCGTCATTCCGGCGAATGCCGGAATCCAGTAACCATCTGATCAGCCACTCCTGGATTCCGGAACTCCGCTACGCTCCACCCGGAATGACGACTCGAACAGCCACTCCTCAGGTGTTTTCAAGCCAGATCAGGCTGGCCATGCGCCCGGTCTCGGCGTCGCGCCGGTAGGAAAAGAAACGCTGTCGCTCTGTAAAGGTACAGAACCCGCCCCCGTAAACCGCCCTGACCCCGCAAGCGGCAAGGCGCTGGCGGGCCAATTGGTACAGGTCGGCATGCCAGCCACCGCTTGCAGCCGGACGAAAGGCGTCCCGCGCCTCGGCCGCATGGCCCAGAAAGGCCTCCCGGACCTCATCCCCCACGACATAGGCCTCGGCACCGATGGCCGGTCCCAGCCAGGCCAGCAGCTCAGCGCCCGGGACCTGCAGCGCCGCCAGCGCCTGCTCCACGACCCCGGCGGCCAGTCCGCGCCAGCCGGCATGGGCAGCGGCCACCCGGGTCCCGTGGGTGTCACACAACAACACCGGCAGACAGTCGGCGGTCAATACCGCACACACCACACCGGCCTGGCCGGCAAAGGCGCCATCGGCCTCGACGGGCCCAAGGGTGCTGGCGGCATCGACCACCCGGGTGCCGTGCACCTGCCGCAACCAGACCGGGGACGCCGGCAGCTGCAGGCTTTGCTCGAGGCGCGCACGATTTGCCTGCACCGCATCGATGGCATCACCGACGTGATCGGCCGGGTTCATTGAGGCCCAGGGACCCCGGCTGACGCCTCCAGCGCGGGTCGTGGTCACGGCATGGACCCGCGTCGGCGCCGGCCAATCGGGCATGATCCACCCCCCGGAGACCTTGTCGCTATTCATCCCCGAGATCCTCGCGCAAGGCGGCGATGAGCCGTTGCATGTCCACGGGCAGCGGCGCCTCCCACGTTATCGGCCGCCCATCACGGGGATGGGATAGCGCCAGGCGCTCGGCATGCAGGGCCTGGCGATTGAACTGCCTGAGCACGTCCTTGAGCCGTTCACCGGCAGCGCGTGGCAGGCGCAGACGGCCGCCGTAGACCGGGTCACCCACCACCGGACAACGGATGTGCGCCATGTGCACCCGTATCTGGTGGGTGCGTCCGGTTTCCAACCGCACCCGCACCAGGGTGTGGGCGCGGTAACGCTCGACCACGCGGTAATGAGTGATCGCCTGCTTGCCGCCCGGCACCACGGCCATGCGTTTGCGGTCAACCGGGTGCCGCCCGATCGGGGCATCGACCTGTCCACCGGCGGTCAACACCGTGTTCACTACTGTCAGGTACTCGCGCTTGACCGTGCGCGCCTGCAGGGCCTCGACCAACCGCTTGTGCGCCGTCAGGTTGCGGGCCACCACCATCAGCCCGCTGGTATCCTTGTCGAGACGGTGCACGATCCCGGCGCGCGGCAGGCTGGCCAGTGCGGGATCATGATGCAACAGGGCGTTCAGCAGGGTCCCGTGGGGGTTGCCAACGGCCGGGTGCACCACCAGGCCGTGCGGTTTGTTGATTACCAGCAAGTCTTCGTCCTGGTAGACCACGTCCAGCGGGATGGCCTCGGGCTGGCAGGCGCTGGCCGTGGAAAGCTCGGCCCTGATCTCGATCGCCTCCCCGCCGTGGACACGTTCCCTGGCCTTGGGAATACGCGCATCCATGGTCACCTGGCCGCCCCGGATCCATTGCTGCAGGCGGCTGCGCGAGTACTCGGGAATGAGTTCGGCCAGTGCCTGGTCCAGGCGATAACCGCGCATGGTCTCCGGAAGACTGATGGACAGGTGGATGGACGGCGGCATGTTCAGGCTGGCTTTGGGTTATACTGTGCGCGCCCCGCCCCCGGGCAGGACCGTGTTGATACCGTTACTTCAGATACCCTAAGCCCATGCGTTTGTCGAGTATATTCCTGGTAATCATGCTGCTCATGGCGAGTGGCTGCGGATTATTGCCCGAACAGGTGGACAAGACCAAGGACTGGTCGGCCAGCCAGCTGTATTCCGCTGCCAAGCAGTCCATGAGCGACAAGAACTACGAACAGGCAATCGGTTATTTCGAGAAGCTCGAGGCACGCTACCCCTTCGGGCGCTATGCGCAGCAGGCCCTGCTCGAAACCGCCTATGCCTACTACAAGTACGAGGAGGCCGAACTTGCGATCGCCACGGCCGACCGCTTCATCAAGGTCCACCCGCGTCACCCGAACGTGGACTATGCCTGGTATATCAAGGGACTCACCAACTACAGCCGCGGCAAATCACTGGTTGACCGCCTGCTGCCCCAGGACCCCTCCGAACGCGATACCCGCATCATGCGCGAGGCCTACGAGTCCTTCGCCTACCTGGTCAAGCATTACCCGGACAGCAAATACGCCAGCGACTCGGCCCAGCGCATGGTCTACCTGCGCAACAACATGGCACAGTACGAGATCCATGTGGCCGACTACTACCTGCGCCGCGGCGCCTACGTCGCTGCCGCTAACCGGGGCAAGTACGTCATCGAGAACTTCCAGCGCACTCCGGCCGTCCCGGATGCACTGGTCATCATGGTGCGCGCCTACCGGAAACTCGACGTGAACGACCTGGCGGAGGATGCCCTGCGCGTCTTGCACCTCAACTACCCCGACCATCCGGAACTGGCCAGGCTGGACACGCACTGATTCAGTCGAGCACACCCGAACCGGCCGCTGGCCTTTAGGGAAGCTTTGGTCAACTCGTCTTGCGCCATTCCGGCGAAGGCCAGAATCCAGTCACTGCCTGATCAACTCATCTTGCGTCATTCCGGCGAAGGCCGGAATCCAGTAACTGCCTGATGACCAACGACTGGATTCCGGGCCGCCGCTACGCTCCGCCCGGAATGACGGCTTGATCGGACTTTCCTTAGTTCGGTTTGTCAGACCGGCGACTGGAAAAACCCGAGGTGATCGGGTAGCGCCGGTCGCGCCCGAAGGCCCGTTGGGTTATCCGGACACCGGGCGGCGCCTGGCGACGCTTGTATTCATTGCGATCCACCAGCCCGGCCACGCGCGCCACTACCTCGGGATCGAAACCCGCCGCGGCGATCTGCTCGATGCTCTGGTCGCGTTCGATATAGCGCTCCAGGATGGGATCGAGCACGTCGTAGGCTGGCAGACTGTCCACGTCCTGCTGGTCCGGCGCCAGTTCGGCCGAGGGCGGCCGCTCAATGACCCGCTGCGGAATGACATCACCGAGGCTGTTTCTGTATTCCGCCAGCCGATAGACCATCAGCTTCGGCACATCCTTGATGGGGGCGAAGCCGCCGGCCATATCGCCGTAAAGAGTGGCATACCCGACCGCCATTTCGCTCTTGTTGCCGGTGGTGAGCAGCATTCTGCCCTTCTTGTTGGATATCGCCATCAGGATGTTGCCACGGCAGCGCGCCTGGATATTCTCCTCGGTGGTGTCCGGCGGCAGGCCTGCGAAGGTCTCCTCGAGGGCATCGAGAAAGGCCTTGAATACCGGCTCGATGGAGATTTCGTGGTACTCGACCCCCAGTGCCCCGGCCTCGGCACGCGCATCCTCCAGGCTCATCGCCGCCGTGTAGCGCGACGGCATCATGAGCACCTCGACCCGTTCCGCACCGATGGCATCCACGGCGATCGCCAGGGTCAGGGCCGAGTCGATACCCCCCGAGAGCCCGAGCACCGCACCGGGGAAGCGGTTCTTTTCGATGTAGTCGCGCACCCCCAGCACCAGCACCTGGTAGATGGCCTCAACCTCGTCCAGGTGCGGCACGCATTCACCGGGAACCGGTTCGACCCCGGCAGGTCCCGCGTGGAAATCCACGGGGTACAGCCCCTCCGTGCAGGCCGCGACGCGCCGGGTCACCTCCCCGCGGGCATCGAGCACCACCGAACCGCCGTCGAACACGAGTTCGTCCTGGCCGCCGACCAGGTTGACATACACCACCGGCAACCCGGTCTCGCTGGCACGCTCTTTCAGCAGGATCTCACGCTCGAAACCCTTGCCGGCATGAAACGGCGAGGCGTTGAGATTGACCAGCAGGTGTGCGCCGGCCTCGGCCGCCTGCCGGGCTGGGCCGGGCCGCCAGATGTCTTCACAGACAGTGACCCCGACCTGGACACCGTTGACGGGCACGACGCAGGGGGCGTCGCCGGCGGCAAAATAGCGCATCTCGTCAAACACGCCGTAATTCGGCAGATGCTGTTTCCGGTAGCAGGCAATGACCTGGCCCTGGCTAATCACGGAGGCCGCGTTATAGAGTGCGCCGACCTGTGCCAACGGGTGACCCACGATCGCCACGATGCCCTCGACCTCATCCACCAGGCGTTCCACAGCGGCCTCGACAGACTCGATGAAGTGTGGCCGCAACAGCAGGTCTTCCGGCGGATAGCCGGTCAGCGACAGCTCCGGAAACACAATCACATCCGCCCCCAGTTCGTCCCGGGCCCGGCGGCAGGCGGCGATGACCTTGTCGGTATTGGCATCGATCGCGCCCACCAGGAAATCCAGCTGGGCCATGATGATGCGCAAATCTGCTGAGGAAGGTTGTTTAGCCATGGGATGCTGGAAATCCTGAAAGGGTTACGTACTTAATAAATCAATAAATCTACCGCAGAGGCGCAGAGGGCGCAGAGAAAAGATATTCATTGCAAAATCACAACAAAATGCTGTCATCGGGCTTTTGCTTAACAGGCGTGATTATGAGGGATTTTTTGCAATTAATATCTCTGCGTCCTCTGCGCCTCTGCGGTGAATAATTCTGTTTTTTCAAAGCGTGGATAAAATAACACTCAAGCAGACCAGGCCGCTTCCTTGCCCGCGCCGATCTCGGTCATCGAGCGCACCACCGTGGCAGCGGCCGGACCCGTCAGCACCCGACCCGCGGGCACCGGGATGCCGTAGTCCGCAAACAACTGTTTTGACTGATGCTCATGAAGGTGCATACTGTCAGTGTTCCAATTAAAGGCGCCATTGTCCAGAAAAGTCGCGGCCCGCGCAAAGCAACCCGACTCCGCTTTATTGATACGGTACACAACAGCACCAGAGACTGACCCCCTATGCCGCTTCGAACACTGCTTATCCTGATCGCATTGGCGGTCGTGGTGCTGGCCGTTAAACGCCTGTTCTCACCTGCCCGTCCCCGGGCCGACAAGCAACTCAAGCAGGGCAAGATGGTCCAGTGCGCGCACTGCGGGATCTATATACCCGAACCGGAGGCCATGACCCGGGAGGGCCGGTATTACTGCTCGCAGGCCCATCTTGACGACGACCGGGGTCCGTCACAGGAATAGCCGGAACCGGGCACCACAGGCAGCCGTTTTTTCAGTACACTCCGGTTATGGAATTGTCATATGAGGACCGTGATGCGGAACAGCAAAGCCGCAACGCCCTGACCTGGAAACCGTTACGACTGCTGACCTTCTACCGGCTGATCCTCGCCAGCCTGCTGATCGTCCTGTTCTACAGCATCCCCGGGAACGTCACCTTCGGCGAGTACCGGCCGGTCCTGTACAGCCTCACCTGCTTCTTTTACCTCGGCTTCAGCCTGGTGGCGGGTTTCATGGCGCGTCTGCAGCGCCCCCGCTACGAGTTCCAGACCACCTTTCAGATCCTGGTCGACATCGTTGTCATCACCCTGTTGACGCATGCCAGCGGCGGCCTGGCCAGCGGCCTGGGCATCCTGCTGATCATTACTGTGGCCTCGGGCAGCCTGCTGGTACCGGGACGCATCGCCTTTCTGTTTGCCGCGGTGGCGGCCATGGCGATGATCGTTGAACAGCTCTACAGCATTCAGCTGCTGGGGCTGGCGCGCAGCATCGGCTACACCCAGTCCGGACTCCTGGGGCTCGCCCTGTTCGCTACGGCGAGCCTGGCTTATTTCATGGCACGCCGGGTGCGCGAGTCCGAGGCCCTCGCCCGGCGCCGCGGCATCGATATCGCCAACCTGTCAAAGCTGAATGAGCACATCGTCCAGCGCTTGCAGGCCGGCATTATCGTGACCGATAACCTGCATAACATCCGGCTGATCAATACCACCGCACGCAAGCTGCTGGGTATCGTTGTTAACAGCGAAAACCGGCCACTGGCGCAGCTGGCGCCGGCGCTTAACCTGCAGCTGCTCGACTGGAAACGATCTCCCCGCAAGGAAACGGCAGCGTTTGAATCCGCCTCCACGGGAACCCGGATACTGCCGCATTTCACCCCGCTGGGCACGGCCGAAGGCCAGGGTGCCCTGATTTTCCTGGAAGACATGGCCACCATCAACTCCCAGGCGCAGCAGATGAAACTGGCCTCGCTGGGCCGCCTGACCGCCAGCATCGCCCATGAGATCCGCAACCCCATCGGGGCCATCAGTCACGCCACCCAGCTGCTGGACGAGTCGGATGCGATCGGCAAGGATGACCAGCGACTGATGATGATCATCCGCGAGCAGACGCGGCGCGTGAACACCATCGTCGAAAACATTCTCCAGTTATCACGCCCGGCGGCCTCCATGCCCCAGTCCATCGAACTCGCTGCCTGGCTGGCGAAGTTCAGCGAGGAGTTCGTCCATAGCGGCGCGTGCGACGCGAGCCAGCTGAGCGTGTCGGTCTCACCACGGGATATCACGGCCTGGATGGACCCGAGCCAGCTACACCAGATTGTCTGGAACCTGTGCCAGAATGCACTCCATCATGGGGGCAAGGAAGACGGGAGTGTCAGGATACGGCTGCGGGCAACGCTCTCGGGTACACCCGGCACACCGCAGCTTGATATCATCGACAACGGCCCCGGGATTGCCGCCGACATGACAGACCAGATCTTCGAACCGTTTTACACCACCAAGAGCAGCGGCACCGGACTCGGTCTCTATCTTTCACGCGAGCTCTGCGAGATCAACAAAGCGCGCCTGAGTTATCATTCGGCACGGGAGGGGGGCAGCTGTTTCCGCATCAGCTTCCATGAAAACGCCGGGCCTGCTGTTTCAGCCATTGCATGATTGATAGCCATCCGATATGAGCACCCACCTGGCACTGATCGTCGATGACGAGCCCGATATCCGTGAACTGCTCGAGTTGACCCTCGGGCGCATGGATATCGAGACCCGCAGCGCGGCCGACCTGGCCGAGGCGAAGGCCTGGCTGGTGAAACAGCGCTTTGATATCTGCCTGACCGACATGCGCCTGCCGGATGGCAACGGCATCGAGCTGGTCCGGCATATCCAGCAACAGGAACTGAATATCCCGACCGCAGTGATTACCGCCTACGGCAACATGGAGTCTGCCGTCGAGGCGCTCAAGGCCGGCGCCTTTGACTTCGTGTCCAAGCCGGTTGACCTGCAGGTGCTGCGCAACCTGATCAACAGCGTGCTGAAACTGAGCGACAATTACCCGCATCACGACCGCCGCAGCCGCGAATCCCTGCTGGGGGAATCACCGGTCATGTGCAACATCCGCTCCACCATCGAGAAACTGTCGCGCAGCCAGGCGCCGGTCTACATCAGTGGCGAGTCCGGCACCGGCAAGGAACTGGTGGCCAAGCTGATCCATGCCAAGGGCCCGCGGGGTGACAGCCCGTTTGTCCCCGTGAACTGCGGCGCCATTCCCACGGAGCTGATGGAAAGCGAGTTCTTCGGCCACATGAAAGGCAGTTTCACCGGCGCGCTGGGCAACAAGGACGGCCTGTTCCAGGTTGCCGCGGGCGGCACCCTGTTCCTCGATGAAATCGCGGAACTGCCCATGCACATGCAGTCCAAGTTGCTGCGCGCCATCCAGGAGAAGGCCGTGCGCCCGATCGGCAGCCAGCACGAGGCCCCGACCGATGTCCGCATCCTGTCCGCCACCCACAAGGACCTGGGCAAACTGGTTGGCGAAGGGCTGTTCCGCCAGGACCTCTACTACCGGCTCAACGTCATCGAGCTGAACGTGCCGCCGCTGCGGGAGCGGCGCGAGGACATCCCCCTGCTGGCAAGCCATTTTCTCAAGCAACTGGCACGGCAGAACCAGCAACCCGCGCTTACGCTGGATGAGAAGGCGCTGCAGGCGCTCTGCGCATATCCCCTCCCCGGCAACGTCCGCGAGCTCGAGAATATCCTCGAACGGGCCACCACCCTGTGTGAACACAACGTCATCACACCGGAGGACATGCAACTGCCCGAACTGCCGGCGGAAAGCGCCCCAATGGACACACCGGAACTGGAACCCGGGGCGGTTCCGCTGGAGACCTACATGGACAGCATCGAAAAAGAGGCCCTGCTGAAGGCGCTGGAACAGACCCGCTACAACAAGACCGAGGCTGCCAAGCTGCTGGGCATCACCTTCCGGGCGCTGCGCTACCGGTTGAAAAAACTGGGGCTGGACTAAGGCGAACACTCCCGCAGGTGACGCTCAGCGTCACATTCTGCCGTCCCGTGTGCGCCGTTTCACAGTTTGGACCATTGACATTATGCCGTCTGGATACTGGATCGCCGCCATCCCTCCCATCTTCCAACCCAGGGTAGATTCTCATCGCATTGTTTTATTTATATTTTATGTCTTATGAGCAGCTCCATATCCGTGCACGCTTCCAGGCGACAATAAACTGGCACGCTTCCTGTATGGATAATATCAGCCAAAGAATCCGGGCAAACGTCCGATAAAGATGGCTGAACACGGAAGCTCGGTTGTCGGGCTGCCTGAACAAGCAAACCGTCTCAATGAACCAAACGAGGGCAACATCATGAAACAGCAACAGGGTTTTACACTGATCGAACTGATGATCGTGGTCGCGATCATCGGCATCCTGGCCGCCATCGCCATTCCGGCCTACCAGGACTACACCGTCCGCTCCAAGGTCTCCGAGGGCCTGCAGCTGACGGCCTCCGCTAAACTGGCCGTGGCCGAGACCTATGACTCCACTGGCACAAAACCTACTGATAATCCTGATGCTGGGTTGTCACTGTCCACAAGCATCACCGGCAATCATGTGCAAGAAGTAGAAATATTGGATAACGTTTATCGCCAAACTGGTGAAATCCGGATCACGTACAAAACCCTGGGGGGCCAGGTTGGGGGCGGCCAGTTTCTGGTTGTATACCCAACATTCCAAGAGGGCTCGGTGACTTGGACTTGCACCTATAACGCCGCAGGATTCATCGCAAGCAAATACCGTCCGGCAGAATGCCGTCCATAAGGCGAAATCATTGAAAACGAAGAACGCCCCGGTCTCGGGGCGTTTTTTCGTTACAATCTAATTTGAATCACTCAGAACAGCCGGTACATCAGGCCGGAGAACCATGGAAATAACTCTCTGACATTCTTGACGCAAAAATTTGAAGTGAACAGGCATCACAACGCATGAAGCACATTGTTGTCCTCAAGCCGCATCTATGGGTTTTTATATTAACCACGCTATTAACCGTGGTCATTTATTACCCTGGCCTGACAGGTGACTACATGTTCGATGACATGCCGAATCTGGTTGACAACAATCGCCTGGATATCACATCACTTTCTCTGGAATCGCTGCATGGGGCCAGCTATTCATCCAGTTCAGGTCCGCTGCGGCGTCCGGTCAGCATGTTCAGCTTCGCCCTAAACCGCTATTTCTTCGGAATCGCCCCTCATTCGTACAAGGCCATCAATCTGGCCATTCACCTGCTAACCGGTATTGGCCTGTACATGCTAAGCAGCCTGTTGATACGCAGTATCCAGCGGTACCGCAATCCGGATCTGTCGAGCGGCACTGTATTCTGGATTCCGCTCGTGGTCAGCGGCTTATGGTTGGTTCACCCACTAAATCTGACCACCGTCCTCTATATTGTCCAGCGAATGACCGGTCTGGCAACGTTGTTCATGGTATCTGGACTCTGCCTCTATGCCTATGGCAGAGATCAGATGCTCTCCGGAAAATCAGGATTACAGTGGGTCCTGACAGGTCTGCTCCTGTGCGGTGCACTGGCCATCCTGAGCAAGGAAAATGGCGCTCTGTTACCGCTCTATATGCTAACCCTTGAATTAACCCTGTTCCGGTTCCAGGATAGCAGGGGGCGCCTGGATAAAACGAATATTCCTTTTTTTATGCTGGTTGTCGCAATACCGGCGTGCCTGTTGCTGTTATATTTAATCACCAATCATGATGTGTTTCTGGCTGGATACAATGGACGCGACTTCACACTGGAAGAACGGCTGTTAACTGAATCGCGAGTCATTGTCTTTTATTTAAAAATGATCGTAGCCCCTTCGATAAATGAATTGGGCTTGTATCATGATGACATTGCACTTTCTCGAAGTCTGCTTGACCCGCCAGCCACGCTTTATGCGATAGCTTTCCTGTTTAGCCTGTTCATTACCGCGATTCTTTTATTGAAAGAGCTGCCATTGGCAAGTCTTGGCATTCTGTGGTTTTTTGCCGGCCACATGCTTGAGTCAACAATATTTCCGCTCGAAATTGCCCATGAACATCGCAATTATTTAGCCGGCTACGGGATCATCCTCGCGATTGCAGGCGTTGTCTCTGCAGCGCCGTTGCAGCAGCTTGCAAAGGCCATCAATGTTGCGGGGCCACTCTTGTTTTTCACACTATTCTCCTCTACCACATGGTTAAGGGCCGAACAATGGTCTGACAACATCAATCACGCAGTCTACGAGGCAATGCATCATCCAGAATCTCAACGTGCCGTATTCGCTGCTGGCCGTATTCACGCACGATTAGCCACTACTGGGCATCCCGATAGCGAGGAAAAGGCCTACACCTACCTCACTAGAGCAGCCGAACTGGACAAAACCGGCATCATCCCGGAAGCAATACTAATCAAACTGAGTTATCTTCTAGACAAGCCGGTTGATCCCGTCTGGCTTGAGAATATTCTCTATAAATTGTCCAATTATCCAATCAGGTCGGATACCATCTCCAGTCTCGACCTACTCGCGGATTGCATTGGAAATCCATGCAGCATTCCTCTTGAAATTATGGATGAGATGTTCAAGCTGGCTCTCAAGAGCAGTAACGCCCAACTTGCCAGCGTCTATGGTTTTTATCTGGCGAATAAACACGGCGATATTACAAATGGATTGAAGATGATTGCCCGCGCATCAGAACTCGACAGGGACAATCCACAGGGCTGGATCAACCTCATAGAGGCACTCACGACCCTGGGAAGGCTTGACGAGGCAGAAGAAAAGCTCATGCAGTTCAGGAAAACCAGCACTCATGGTGGTAATAATAATGATTACCAAAAGCTACAGAATCTAATTGACTCTAAGCGCAGAGAGATGAGCTTATCTACTGAGTCAATTGGCCATGCTGATGGGTAATTCATGAGTACAGATATAAGCATTATATTGCCCGCGAAGAATGAGGCTGACAGCCTGAAAATATTGCTTCCGAAGCTGCGACAGTCTTACCCCACAAGTGAAATCATCGTAGTTAATGATGGGTCAACTGACAATACAGTAGATATATGCAATGTGAACCAGATCAAGGTCATCTCGCATGTCTACTCCATGGGGAACGGCGCGGCTATCAAAACCGGGGCGCGCAATGCAAGAGGAAGCATATTGGTATTCATGGATGCAGATGGTCAGCACAACCCTGCCGATATTAGTCGCTTATTAGAAAAGCTGGACTCAGGATTTGATATGGTTGTAGGTGCGCGGCATCTCGATACTCATGCATCATATGCAAGACGGCTTGCAAACTCATTCTACAATATGCTCGCTAGCTGGATGACTGGCTACCCGATCGAAGACCTTACCTCGGGCTTTCGTGCCGCCAGGGCCCGGCATTTCCGCAAGTTCATCTATCTGCTACCGAATAAATTTTCCTACCCGACAACCAGCACCATGGCTTTCTTTCGCTCCGGATTTACGGTCGGTTACGTTCCAATCAAGGCCAATAACCGGGCCGGCGAAAACAAGAGTCATATTCGGCTGTTTCATGATGGTTTCCGCTTTCTTGTTATTATACTGAAAATTGGTGCATTGTTTTCACCCATGCGGTTTTTCCTGCCTATAAGCGGGTTTCTGTTTCTTGCCGGGATGGCCTACTACGGTTACACATACTATCAATTTGGACGACTCACAAACATGACGGCTATTCTTGTCCTAGGGTCGTTGTTTACCTTCCTGATAGGTATCGTGTCGGAGCAAATCTCCGCCCTACATTATAAGGATATTCATGAAACCAGAAGACGCACCGTGCGGTAAACAATTCGTTATCTAGTTCGAATAAACCGGAAGAACCTGATTCAGGCCGACCGCGTCTATGCTTTATCCATGACCAATAGACTCTCAATCATTATTCCTGCCTTCAGCGGCCTTGAGCAGACCCGGCGCTGCATGCAGTCCCTGGGTGAGAGTCACTACCAGGATTTCGAAATCATCCTGGTAGACCATGGCGTCAGCGACGAACTGTCACGAATGGCAAAGGACGAATTTCCCCTGGTTAACTGCCTGCGTGGTTCTGCCGAACTGTGGTGGAGCGGCGCATCCAACCTTGGCATCAAGTATGCGCTGGAGGCCGGCAGCGAGTGGCTGATGCTGATCAATCATGACTGTTATGTACAACCGGAAACCATAGGCATTTTAGTGGATAATTTAGAAAGGAATGAGAACGCTATAATTGCTCCCGTGCAACATATACTGAGGGAAAAGCGCGATGTTATCGGTATAACCAGCTGCTTCCTGCTCGGATTCACCACCATTATTCCGCCTGCAGGCTGGTACCGGTTTCGCTACCCGGCAGGCCTGGTACCGACGCCGCTGATTTCCGGCGGCCGGGGAGTGATACTCAGCGCCGCAACATTCCAGCGCGTGGGTATGCTCGACGATGAGTGCCTACCTCACTACGGCGCTGACCATGATTTTTACTTTCGTTGCCGGAAAGCCGGCCTCCAGCTATTTATTTGCAGGGATGCCCGGGTCGATATTGATGACCACATGACATCATCAGCCAACAGTGACAGCAACCTGAACCTGGCTGAATTAGCAGCTGCTTTAAAAGACCGTGGATCACACAGGAATATCAGGGACCTGCGTGTGCTGTTTTCCCGATACTACCCGATACCCGGACTGTCCATATTAGGTGTAGCACTAAACACCGTGCGCTTTTTATTCATGTTCCAGGCAAGGAAGATTTCAGGAATGCTGAATGGCAATACAAATAATACTGACAGTTGAAACCGCACAACCTAGTTGACCGCAACCGGATGAAGTAGCAGGGTATTTGCCGGAATAAGTGCGAACATGGGCTGAATCAGATATTGAAGGGCGAACTATTCAGGCAAGCGGCGCGGGACTTCGCCTGGAATCGCCACGATCAGGGCGACAGGCGAAGCCGACGTCCTATGAAGTCCGCTCGCAACAGCATTGATCATGCCTGCGTCTGGCCTGTGGTGAACGGGGAATTCGCTAAAACCTTGCCCTTGCGGGTCGATAACACGAATTGGAAGCAGCACTTGCAGTGTTGATGTATTAGGGGAGATAACCCGTTGTCACAACAATCCACCCGCGCTGTACTCGGCAATATAAGCTGGAATGTGGCTGGAAATCTTATTGGCCGCATCCTGGGGCCACTGTTACAGATACTGGTTGCGCGAATCCTGCTGCCATCTGATTTTGGTGTTTTCGCGATTGTGCTGGCTGTTGTCGCAATGCTGGAAGTGGTGCGCGATCTTGGTTTTACACAAGCGGTGATTGTTGATCACGCAGAAAAAGACTATCTGCCGATGCAGTTTACGGCCCAGCTGATCATGGCATTCGTGCTGTTTGCATGCATTGTCATGCTGACCCCGCTGGCAGTAGATCTGTTCTCCCAACCCGAACTGGCAACAATTCTGCCGATAGTTGGATGTGTTGTATTCCTTATGGCAGGGAGTGACCCGGTTATCACCTGCCTTCTCAAGAACCAGAACTACCGAGCACTCTCGTTCAGGCAAGTGTTAATGCCACTGGTAACCGGCATCACCGGCCTGGTTCTGGCTTATCAAGGCTATGGAGTTTATTCACTGGTTTTCGGACTGTTGGCGGGTCACTTCGCCAACACGATTTTTCTCGTCTGGCTTTATCATGATCAATTCCGGCTTGCCTGGCAGCCGGACGTGCTAGTAAGGCTATTCATCTTTGGCCGCCACATAATCATGCAACGTCTGTCGGGATTTTTCGTGAACCAGGCCGATTCTTTTTTCGTCTCCATAAACCTGGGAGCCGGCAGTCTGGGAATCTATCGTCTCGGAAATCAGCTGGCACTGCTGCTGCCGAGCCTCGTATTTCCACAAGTGGCACAGGTTCTGTTCACCGAGTTTTCATCGCGCAAGGACAAGTCATCAATAGCGGGGCTCTACTACCATTACATTAGATGGAGCGGCGGACTGTTGCTAGTTTATAGTATCCTCGCCTATCTGCTGGTACACTTCCTTGTAGAGTGGATGCTCGGAAATCACTGGCTGAGCATAGTACCTGTTATTCAGGTCATCGCCGTTGTTTCCGCTACAGGATACCTGGCTGCACTTAATGTCGAGGCTGCCAAGTCATTGGGTATAGTGCGGCCATATACTGTTTTCGCAATTCTGCGGTCGCTTGCGACCATAACGGCAGTCATAATTGCATCGACTTACTCACTGCAGGCTGTCGTAGTTACCTGGGTGTGTACCGGACTGCTAGCCAATGTAGTCAATGAGATTGTTTTTCACCGCTGCCAGGATCTTGTGCGGCTGCGGCCAGAGAAGCTGGTTATCTACCTGTGCGCCTGGCTCTGGGCATGGTATGTAATAAGGCACGTTCAATTATGAATCGACACGTTCGAAATGTAACCACACATCCAGTGTCTGGTTCACACCCAAACATCCAGCGAATTCCCCGTGAGACAGTCGTCAGCAGAATAAATCCACACCTGTTGAATCTGCTCAAAGTGGAAACTGAGCATGAAACCGAGGTACTTCCGGCGAGAGCATTACTGACACCCGCACGTTTCGATGTGATGGCCAAGGTGATTTATGCTAAACACTGGTCAATGGATGGCGGCATGTCTTGGGCAACACGGGTATATAAAGAACATCTGGGGATTCTGAGTAGCTTCGAGGAAGGCGATGGCCAGGGTAAAACCTGCTTCGAAGACTATCAGGCCTCTTATGACAAGCTGCTGTGCAGTGTGGGGTCCAGTGGTTTTAGTCCCGACATCAGCATGCTGCCTGTTAGCTACGGCTTGCAGATTATCGACGGCGCTCATCGACTGGGGGCAGCACTGTTCTATGATAAACCGGTCAGTGTGGTTTATTTCGATGTACAGCCGGATCGATATGACTACCGGTATTTCCACAAACGGGGTTTACCCGAAGATATCTCTGATGCAATGGCACTGGAGTATTGTCGGTTAAGCCCGGATGTAAAGGTTGCCGTACTCTTCCCAGTTGCACAACTGCATCGGGAGAAGGTCTTATCCCTGCTTGGTAGTGATGTGCTTGCCTATGAAAAATCTATCACTGTAACTCGTTCAGGAAGAGCGAATCTGATTCGGCTGTTGTATGCCGGTGAACACTGGATAGGGGATGGCCGGCAGGAAACACGAGGCGTCAGGGATCATATCGAAAATAGATTCGAAGAAGGATGCCCGGTAACTTTTCTCTTCTTCGACCATCAAAATCCGGAGCAACTTCGCCGGACCAAGGAGCAAATCAGGGAAATGGTCGGTCTGGGCAATTATTCCATTCATGTCAGCGATACACGCGAAGAAACGCGACGCGTTGCGGAGGTTGCTCTTAACGAATGCGGAGTGCATTGGCTGAATCATCATCATGCCGCAGCGAACCAGGAATTTGACCGGCTCTTTTCTGAATACCGGAAGCGCTTGCCCGCTAATCTGCCAGCGCGCGAAAAGTTTTGCGTAGATGGTAGCGGGGTACTGGCCGCCTATGGTATTCGCGACGTCAATGATCTGGATTATCTGTGCCTGCCGGGTGTTGCGTTGCAGCCCGGAGCTGAGGATATTTCCTGCCATAACGAAGAAAGCCGTTACTATCAGGCGTCAATTGAGGATATCATCACGAATCCTGGAATGCATTTTACCTATGAGGGTCTGAAGTTCGTTAGTCTGGAGCTGCTTCGACAAATGAAGATCTGCAGAGGTGAATCAAAAGACAGGCTAGATGTACAACGAATTGATGCCCTAACACAGGGGATCGGGATCCTTTATTCACCCTCTATCATCTGGAACCGGTTGCGTGAATCTATTTTGAGTTATCGCTACAGACTTGTCAGGTGGCTGAGGTGCCACTTGCCGAAGTGGTTGCTGCCAGTGGCGCGTTTTGTCTACCATTTACCGTCACGGATTGCTGAAATGTCAGGACCTGGCAGACGCAAGATGATTTACCGGGGTTTTGTCCTGCATTACAGCAGAGGCACTTCCCTGGTTCATGGCATCAGTAAGGGGGAAGTCTACGAGCCGGCAGTAACTTCACGCATAGTGCAGGAACTTCGGGCATCTACATGTAACACTTTTCTAGACATCGGAGCGAATATTGGGCTGATTTCGCTTAATATTATCCATGAAGTCCCGGAAGCCGTTATCTATGCGTTTGAACCCGGCGAGCATCAGGCCGATTTGCTTGAAGACACCGTTGCCGAGAACGAACTGCAAAATAGGTTAACCATCATACGCAAGGCACTTGGGCCGGAAGCCGGTGAAGCAGAGTTTATTGTACATAGCAGCCAACATTCCTCGGGTGACGGGTTTAGGGACACGGGCCGGGCCGGCAAGGGCCATAAAGCCATTGTGTCGGTCACTACGCTGGATGAGTGGTGGCGGTCCGCTGGCGAACCCACGATCAATGTCGCAAAACTCGATACAGAGGGTGCCGAACTTCTGGTTCTGCGGGGTGCTGGGGACTTTCTGTCTTCGTGCCGTCCAACACTGATCATGGAAATTGACAGGCGTAACCTGGCGGCCTACCCATATGATGCGGTAGCCATAGTTTCCTGGCTGAATGATGCAGGTTACCGGATTGAAACAATAAACGGCATCGCTGTGACACCCGAAAACATGGCCCAGCATCAGTCGCAATGTTCGGACTATGTGGCAATACCGGGAGTCGGGGCCTAATTGCCGGCAAAACAGTCATGCAAATTTCTGTCGTCATCAATACCCTGAATGAGGAGAGCAATATTGCCGACTGCATTCAGAGTGTAGCAGGCCTTGCGGACGAGGTGCTCGTTTGTGATATGCATAGCGATGATGAGACCATCAGCATTGCACGGGATTGCGGGGCCCGCGTACTCAGCTATGAGCGCACCGGATTTGTTGAACCAGCACGCCATTTTGCCATTTCGCAAGCTGCAGGCGAATGGGTGCTGGTGCTGGATGCTGATGAGCGACTGTGCAGTCCGTTAAAGGAAAAGTTGTTGGAAGCAGTTTCTGACAACAGCTGCAATGTAGTGTGCTTCTGGAGCCTATGCTGGTTCTTTGGGGACTGGGTTTATCATGGCGGATTCTTTAACGGAGACTGGTCCAGGTTTTTTCGCAAGTCAACATACCTAGAGACGTACTCAAGCCAGGAGGAGTTCGTTCACGGAAACTTCCGCAATGTCCGCAAATCGGGAAAAGTGCTGCACCTTCCAAAGACTTGTTACATTGAACACTACGCATACCCCACAATTGAAAAGTACATTACCAAAACCATGGGTATGTACGCCCGCATCGAGGCAGCTCAAATACTCGACAATGGTCGCAAGTTTTCCCTAATAAAGATGTTCTGGGAACCATTAAAGGAAGGCGCAGGCAGGTTTTTAATCAGACAAGGATTCAGAGACGGTATGAGGGGATTTGTGCTGGCGTCTTTGTATGCAGGTTTCCGATTTGCCGTCTGGGCTAACGTATGGTTCCTGTGTATAGAACGGGAGAAGGAATCAAGGGCTCATGAACGCTGACATAACAGCCTTGGGCGAATCAGGCACTTCCACAACCTGATAATAAGGTGCGCAGCGGTCTAATGCCCTAAAACAGGTTTTTGAATATTCTCTTATATATCTCGATTCAATCATGGAATGATTACCTGACTATTTGTGCTTGATTGAGCCTGATATTAATAATCCTTAAATTGACTTGTTAAACATCTTGCGTAATGCAATCCGGAGAGTGAAAAGCATATGAACCATAGCAAACGCGTGAAACTCACCAAAAGTTGCAGGGATTCTGAATATATTCCTAAAGTTAAAGATTCTGGAGGTGTTGAGTATATTGACAACACAAAGTGTCAAATAATGCATAACGGGGTCAAAGTCATTTATGGTGGTTATCATGGTGACTGGATGGCTGAAATTATAAAAGACCTGCATGGACATCATGAGCCACAGGAAGAAAAAGTCTTCTATGAAATATTAAAACAGATTAAGAATAATGCCACCATGCTGGAATTGGGTAGTTATTGGGGGTACTACTCTGCATGGTTCAACAAGGAAATTGAGGGGGCTAGAAATTATTTAGTTGAGCCAAATCCGGCTAAACTCGAAATCGGGAAGAAAAATTTCGCGTTAAACAACATGGATGGAAATTTTTTTAATGCATATGTTGGCGAAATATCAAGAGAAAGATCTGCTTTTGTGGATTGGGACGGGAAGGAATACCCCTTACCCATGGTTTGTATAGATGATTTCTTGCATGAGCAAGATATATCTTTTTTAGATATATTGCATTCAGACATTCAAGGTGCAGAGCTGGATATGCTAAAGGGAGCCAAAAAGTCTCTCGGTGAGTTGAAAATTGGTTTCGTGGTTTTATCCACGCATGGAGACAGACACGAGCCATGTCGTATTTTGTTATCAGATTATGGTTATCGAATGATTGCAGCTCATACACCGCATGAAAGTGCTTCCGCTGACGGACTTCTGGTTATGCAGTCACCGTTACTACAGGAAATTCCTCCAGTTTCTATTACAAAAAATAAAGAGAACCTATTTGACAAGTTTATTCGTTTTGTATCTTACAATATTCGCAAAATTACAGGTTCAGGTTGAAGATTCGCCTACCTGTATAATTTCCTGTCCGGCTCCTTGTTTATCTTGATAAATAATATAATAGTCAGGGCAACTATTGCCTCGGCAAGTTTAATTCATGTCACTTCTTCCAAAGAGTTTTGATGTTGGCTAGCGAGATATTTGGCAGGATTCAAATACCCCGCCTGCAGGATGATTGCCGAAATTACCTGGCAGCCAGCCAAATACATAACATATCGGATTCTGGATATTGACAACAGATGAATATTTCTAGCCCAATGGCCACCGGAAACGGCGCGCATATCGTCCACCAGATGCTGGAAGCGGGTATTCCAGGCTACAGGGTCTGTTCGTACAACCCGTGGTGGACGCTGTTCCCGCCGGCACTTTACACCCTGTGTCGTAGCGGGCATCCCGACATCATCCACACCACTCCTGACTATGCAGTTTTCAGCACCCTCAGGCACACCCCGCTGGTGATCACTTTCCACGGTTATGTACTGGACCGCGCGATGCGTCAATACAACAGCCCACTCCAGAACCTGCACTACGTTACCGACCTGAAATGGCTTACCCACAAGGCGTTACGGAGGGCCTCCGTCGTAACAGCCGTCAGCAAGTTTACTGCAGAACGTGTCCGCAGTGACGCCAGCCTGGCGCAGGAAATTCGTGTCATCTACAACGGCATCGATGAAACACGGTTTTTCCCGGCAGCGACCAGGCATGCCGGGACGGGCGGTATAAATGTACTTTTCAGCGGCAACCTGACACGCAAAAAGGGCGCTGACCTGCTGCCGGATATTGCCGCGCGACTGAATCCCAGCATCAGGATCCTCTACACATCAGGGCTGCGCAGCAACAATCGCCTGCCGGCACACCCAGCCCTGCAGTGCGCGGGCCGGGTACCGCATGAGGCAATGCCGCAACTCTACAACAAGTGCGATATATTACTGTTCCCGACCGTACGCGAGGGGTTTGGACTCGCAGCCGCAGAGGCCATGGCCTGCGGGTTACCGGTAGTCGCGACTAATTGCTCGTCATTGCCGGAGCTTGTGGATAATGGCAAGGGTGGATTCCTTTGCCCTGTGGGTGATGCAGAATCCTTTGCAAGCAGGATAAATGAACTGGCTGATTCCCGTGTCCTGCGCAACGAAATGGGTGAATACAACCGTAGCAGGGTGGAACAGCAGTTTACTCTCAGACGAATGATTAATGACTATATTGAATTATTCGAGGAGACCATAAGCAGCCACTGAAGTGCCTCTCGTACTCAGAGCCCAACAGGCTGCAAGACAATGCGTCATTTCAGGGTACACATGGATTCAATCTGATTCATGGACCTTAATCAAGCCAGGTATGCCGCCATCGGCACCACAACCGCCGAACAGACGTTACGCAGCCGTGACATACACTCTGCCTGATATGGTCTCGCCTCCGCCACATTGAGCTGCGCCAGCTGAGGAATAATAGTTTCAATGGATTAGAATCGACTTGATTGGGTTGACTGACAGTCCGAGTGGTTGCAGCAACGTTTCACGCAAAGGTATACAAGAGATAACGAGATTCTCAGCTACAACCGGTAGATATTGCCCAAAATCCTGTCGCGTCTTAATATGCGCTCTTCTCCAGCCAGAACCCGCTGCTTACCATGCAGGAACCGGCCGGTACCGCCCCCGGGTGCATCAAATATGTCAGGAGATATCCACCGTGAGTAGAGGTTATCAATATGATTTTTCGATTAACAGCCCCTCTATCTACGATGTAGAGAACCGGGAGCGCAAGGCCCGGACCATGGTCGCGGTGCTGCAAGACTTCCTGCCCGAACCTTTGGATCGGTATGACCTGCTGAATGTTGGCGGCTCCGCCGGTATCATCGACAATTACCTGGCTGATCAATTCCACAGGGTCGTCGGTATCGACATCGACGAGCCGGCAATCAGCCATGCACAGGCGACCTATCAGCGGGACAACCTCGAATTCAGGCTGGCCGATGCGCTCAACCTGCCGTTTGCGGACGACCGCTTCGATGTAGTGGTCTGCTCCCAGGTCTACGAGCATGTACCAGATCCGTATAAAATGTTCAGCGAGATCAAGCGGGTACTGAAGCAGAACGGGATCTGCTATTTCGCAGCCGGCAATCGCCTGATGTGGAATGAACCGCATTACAATCTGCCGCTGCTGTCCGTGCTGCCGCGGCCGCTGGCGCATATCTATATACGCCTTGCCGGCAAGGCCAGCCATTACCACGAGAAGCATCTCAGCTACTGGGGACTTAAATCACTGGTCAAGGAATTCAGTTGTACGGACTATACGGTGAAACTGGTCAACGAGCCGGGCAAGTATTCCGCTGACTACATGGTCCCGCCCGGTAGCATGAAGGCAAGGATTGCAGCAACACTGCTGAAAGTCGCCTACTGGGCATTCCCCGGTTACATCTGGGTACTTCAAAAGCAATAATATACACAATGCAAACAGACTGCCTATCCAGCCCGGCATAACCCTTGTCGGCCTGATAAGACTGATACATCCAAATACGAATTGTACATTTCACGATGCGCTCGATACTGGTTCTGACCTCAACCTATCCTCGGTGGAAAGGAGACACTGAACCAGCTTTCATCCATTCATTGTGTAAACAGCTAACTGGACGATACAAGGTTATTCTCCTTGCGCCGCACTACCCGGGCGCCAAACGCAGGGAAGAGCTAGATGGCATTAAGGTATACCGGTTTTTCTACTCCTTATCGGCCATGGAGCATCTTGCCTATGATGGCGGGATAATACAAAACATGAAAAACAACCGGTTAAAATATTTACTTGTACCTTTTTTTATCGCAAGTCAGTACATCATGATTGTGGCACTCTGCCGGAAACACCGGATCAGTTTGATCCATGCACACTGGCTGATCCCTCAGGGCCTGTCAGCTGTATTGTCTCGCTACTTGATTCCAGAACACATCCGGATTCTTTGCACCTCTCATGGCGGCGACCTCTATTCTTTACAGAGCGGGTTCTTGTCCGCCGTTAAACGCTATGTTTTGAGTCGCTCTGATCACGTCACCGTGGTCAGCGAAGCCATGAAATCCCGGGTTCTGCAAATGGGTTGCCACCCACAAAAAGTCACAATGCAAAGTATGGGAGTTGATCTGAAAAATCGCTTCACCCCCGACGGCATGGCAACAATATCAACGGATCTGATATTCGTTGGCAGACTGGTTGAGAAGAAAGGTGTCTCGACACTGGTTGAGGCGGTACATCACCTGAGACCAGAATTCCCTGAATTGAAATTAACAATTATCGGGGATGGGCCGGAAAGATATGCCCTGGAAAAGCAGGCTCGCACTTTAGGCATATACCACCAGATTGATTTTCTGGGAGCTGTGCCAAATGAACGGCTGCCAGATTATTATCGTTCGGCAAGAATCGCGATCGTCCCATCAATCGTCGCCAAGGATGGTGATCAGGAAGGTCTGGGGCTGGTGGCCGTGGAAGCGATGGGGTGTGGCTGCGCCACAGTAGTTTCCAATCTGCCGGCACTGGAGGACGTAGTTGAAGACAGGGAGACCGGCCTCATGTTTGAATCGGGCAATGCAGCGGATCTTGCTGACAAGATCAGGCAGCTTCTGGTTGACGAATCGCTACGGCTGCGCTTGGCCAGAAAAGGTCGCGAATACGTTGCATCCAAATTTGACTGGGAAGAAGTCGGAAACAACTATATTGAAATCATCGATAAGTGCTTGACCGACCAGGCAGCTGCATAGGAAATGTATATAAGGCCAGGAGCACGATTATAGGCTTATAAAACCTTCCAAAACGGGGCCATGGCAATTAAAGATCCACTGCCAAGGGTCGAAACACTAAGGGTGTGGGTACAAACCTGAATACAGAGCCATATGACCCTGCCACCTGATTTACCACGGCGCCAGGACATATAACCCATTGACAAAACAGTTATTTACTGTAAATTAACGGGGTGTTGTTAAATTAGTGAAATTTCCGGTAGATAGGGCAATACTGGACACCAATCACAGCAAAACGCCAATCGCTATAGTGCAATACATAAATGGCCACAACTAACCCTACAGTTCACCTCAGCGGCCTGGCCCGCCGGCTGGTCATGGACGGCCTGCTTGACGAGGGTGACGCGGTCAAGGCCCACGAAACGGCCCTCAAGAAGCGCCAGCATTTCGTCAGCTATCTGGTAACCAACAAGATTCTCAAGGGTCGCGAAATCGCCTGGTCTGGT
>Ga0224512_10000931_pt1 | contig 29449 bp, 26 predicted proteins | sample SF_May12_sed_USG_4_FD_169103 | JGI IMG/M metagenome (GOLD analysis project Ga0224512, IMG submission 169103) | Sediment microbial communities from San Francisco Bay, California, United States - SF_May12_sed_USGS_13 | ecosystem: Environmental > Aquatic > Marine > Sediment | place: USA... | reverse complement strand
ACGAATTATGGAAATACGGCGCTTGGCAAGCGGGTGGCGCTTCAACCGCCGGATTCTGCAAGCTTCTGGACCGGCCCCTCTTCTGAGAGGTGTGCACTCTTTCAGATAGCGATTGAGCAGCGCGGCGGGTGTTGTCTTCACCGCCTCAATTCGTGAAGCAAACCGGCCTTGGTTCATTTCGTACTCGATCGAACGCACCGCGCCGCAGCGGCTCGAGTTCGTAATATTGCCATGGCTTCGTCTCTGGTCAGAAACGAGTGGGACAAAATTGTGACAAGCACTGAATTTGCAACTCGAACAGCGATCGCTCGGTCTTTAAGTGCCTGATTGGGAATGAAAAAACTGGTCGGGGGTGAGAGAATTTGGTTCACCCCTGTGGCGTGAATTCCTTCGGAACCAGCTCGCTTCGCGAGCTTGCCCAAAATTGCTTCGCAATTTTGTGAACCTTTTGTTCGGTGTCAATTCAGTCCCGCGTTCCAGAGACAAAAAATCGGCTCCCCCTGCCGGGTGAGGGAGCCGATTTTTCTTATTCTGGAACTGGTCGGGGTGAGAGGATTTGAACCGTACTCATAGTACGCCGAAGAAAATGAATGGCAGGGAGTATCGATCGGGAGGGCCCCTGCCTCCCGAAAACGGGTTTTCAGAGGTAAGTAGTTGTTTTTATTAATAGCATGGCGCAGGGCGCCCGTTGCGATTGCACCACCTATCACGACATTGCAGAGCCGTGTCACACGATTCTCACACGTTGAGTCTGTGCGGTCATTGCCGCCTGACTGGCCTGCGTAGCCTTTGAAGCAAATTCACCTAAAGATTAGGTGATATAACCTAAAACTTAGGTATAATTACCCAAAACTTAGGTGGACAGACCGATGTCAGCAATCGAAATATCAGAGCGCCCGCTGAAGGGGATATTCGGCAGCGAATCCGCGTACCAAGTCTTCATGTTCCTAGAAAACTATGAAAAGGGCTACGCATCCGAGATCGCCAAGACCTACGGGACGTCACTCAACCAGATTCAAAACCAGCTGAATAAGTTTGAGGACCTGGGCCTCTTGGTCAGCCGGAAAGAGGCGAACGCCAGGGTCTTCTATTTCAAGCAAAGCCCGGTCACAGATTCGCTCAGGAATTTCCTGAAAGACATGTTGGCGAAACTCCCGGAAGCCACTCTCGAAAAATACTACCGGCAGCGGCGACGACCAAGGCGCTATGGCAAGAAGCAATGATCGACGAGCAGACATCGTTGAAGGAATTAGCGGCCATCGTCTCCGAGACACTGGAGAGCGCCGGGATCATTGCAACACTATCCGGTGGCGCGGCGGTATCGATCTACTCGAACAACAAATACCAGTCGGTAGATCTCGACTTCGTGACAGCCGCGCTGGTTGATGAACTGAAGTCGGCATTGGAACCGCTGGGTTTCGTACACACAGGCCGACCGCGTCTATCCGTCTTCGAGCATCCGAAGACGCAATGGTACCTGGAGTTTCCGCCGGCCCCATTGGGATTCGGTGGGACTTACGTAAGCCCGTCAGACTGCGCCCAAATCGATACCGGGATTGGGCTGCTCCGAATCATTACCCCGACACACTCTGTGATGGACCGACTGATCGCGGCAGCGGCATGGAACGAACCGCAATCCCTGGACCAAGCGTTGCTGGTGACAGCGCACTGCGCTGACAAGATTGACTGGAAAGCGTTGGATGAATGGGTCGTGACTGAAGGGATCCGAAATAGCAAACAGATTCTCGAGTACTATTACAACGTCAATAGGAAGCTCCCGACACCGCAGTGATTCCACACGGCACCACTTCGTGACTCAGGTGCACGCTGCCAAGCGGTCGGACATCGAGTGAATTCGACTTGCCGGAGCTTGCTGATCCTTGCAAATTGCGGATAGAGCGATTCGCTTCTGCCGAAATTAGTTTTGCCAACCAACTTAGGTCTGCCAGATCAACTCTGATCGGAACTAGTAGTCCTCGAGATACTCTGGATCCTCAGGTTGGAATCGATCAAGTGGAAACGGACCCGCAAATTCCATTTCGACGCGAATGTCGGCATTCTCTTGCCGGTTACGATACCGCAAGGTCAACTTCTTCTTTCGCAGTTGGAATTTGAACAACATATCCGACTCCAAAAACAGCAGCCCTGTTTTAGCCAACACGTAGGGCTGAGCATCTCCCCAATCGAGGTCCGAATAGTCGTCTTCTTCTACGTAAATGACGCGATTGTCCGGGCTGAATAGAAGGTAGTGCCCGACTTCAAGATCATCGTAGTGATCATCAGTTTCGGCTGCCGTGATCCGCCAAGCCCCCCATAGTTGCGAAGCTTCCGACGAGGAAATTTCGGATGTGTTACCGGACAAGAAGGCAAACTTGTCCAGCAGCTGCACCACCATCTCCGACTCGTCATTGAGTGCTTTTCGCAGCATTCTGTCATCGACATTTGAGAATCGATTCTCCAGCACGCGGAGAGCTTGGTATGCACCTTCTTGATTGTTGTGAGCATAGTGCTCGGTTGTTGCAAGTCGCAGACCGAGGTATTCATCTACAAGAAGTGACGCCAACTGGACTGCGTGGCTCGGCTCGCCTTGATGCGGCGCTAACTCGGCGATGTCAGATTCTGGAGCGCCAACACCCCTCCGAGGACGAAAAGCGGGTCCAGATTCGTCCGGATCCCACCACTATTGGCTCGGCCGTGGTCTTGCGGCTGGTTACCGCCTATGTTTTCGCCTTATTCCTCGGACCGGACCACTCGGCAGCCAAAAGCAGAACTGCGACGCGACATAACGATCTTCAGCGCGTGCCGCGCATGTGCAATAATTCCGGTCACAGGCAAACAATAACAACAGCGGTCGGTGAACGGCTTGGACAAACGCGTAAATACGACGACGCTTCTAACCCTCCTTGTTGTTTGTCAGTTGGCGGCGGATTCGTCGCACGCCGAATTCGTGATTGCTATCGAGGGCCATGCCAGCAATTACGTCCTCAGCGCAGAGTCGTATCTGTTCGACGACACCGATGGCACGGTGACCGTACAGCACCTGTTACGTGGCCCCGAGTTTGACCAGGGCTATCAGCTGCACTTCGCTCATCACACGGACCTGCAAAACTACTTCAAATTCGACTTCGGCGGTCCCAACAACCAGCCGTTGGCCGTCGGCCTGTTCACGGACGCCCAGGGTTACGCAGGTCACGACCCAGCTGCTCCGCTGCTCGATGTCAGCGGTCAGGGTCGAGGCTGCAGTGGCGGAACGGGCGAGTACCACATCAAGGAAGTCATAGAATCACCCGACCGGTCGACATTACTCCAGCTGGCTGTCGATCTCACTTTCCACTGCCAAAATGGCGGGGGACCGGTGCGCGCGTCGATTCGGCTGAACAGCAACCTGCCGTTGTGGGATGGGGAGCCGGACACCCACGCCGGCGATGACCAGATCGTCGCGCCCGCGGCGCTAGTACAGCTTGACGGCAGCGCATCAGCATCGATCGATAATTCACCGCTGAGCTACCAGTGGATCCAGACGCGCGGCACGCCGGTTGTACTCGATGCGGCGACGAACGCAAATCCCACATTCATTGCGCCGGGACCCATTGCGCGCGAGTACCAGTTTCTCGAATTTCAACTCACGACCACCGACACGTCGACGCGATCTTCATCCGATACAGTCATCGTTACCGTGAGCGAAATGCCGGCCGTGCAGACGCTGTTCAACGGTGAGTTCGGGGAGGGTGTGTACTATAGGCCGGCCCGAGTCATCAACGGCCCGCTGGATCCGGCGAACATCAGCTGGACCTACGGGTCCTGGTACCCGAGCGCCGTTTCGATGAGCTACAGGGTGGGTCAGGACGATCCGGTGCCTGAGCGGCTCGATTTCGGCGCGACATTCCAAGTGTCGTACCCGCACCAATTTGACGAGGGTAACTATTATGACTCGTCCCACAATTTCGATGGTGGCTCGTTTACGACGATCAACTTCGGGGAAGAACACATTAGCTGCAGCCTGGGCCGCGGTGACTTCATTGTTCGCGAAGCGAAGTTCCGGCAGAACGGCACTATCGAGCGGCTGGCCGTGGACTTCGATCAATGGTGTGACGGCGCCCAGTGGGAGCCACGGGGCGTCAAGGGCATCCTTCGGTTCAACAGCGCCGTCCCGGTCACCAGCCGCGCACCTACCGCCGCTCCGGGGCGGAACCGTCGCGTCTATTCCGGTGATCTTGTCGGCCTGAGCGCCAATTCGTCATACAGTGGTACAACACCAATCGCCAGCTATGCCTGGCAACAGACGGAGGGGCCGCCGGTCAGTTTGTCCGCTGCCGACGCCATGGCGACGACTTTCGTTGCGCCACAAGTCGCTGCCGGCACCGGCGCCATGGCCTTTGACCTGACGGTATCCAATGATGCCGGTTACAGCGATACGGAAACGGTCGAAGTCACCGTTCTCGGGCCCGACGACCCGAAGAACTATGCGCGTCTTTTCGCGGACCCCGACGCATACGATTTCGTCATGTGGGGCGAGGACCGCTACTTCAACGACGACAATTCCATCATGAGCGCGATTCCGAGCAATCCGAAGAACCCGCGCGACACGGTGCAAGTTGGGATGGGTGCTTATGCTGTCGGTGGCTGGAATATCGAGTTGGCTCCGGCACTGGGCCGGCCCCTCACTCCGGGCGTCTACACAGAGGCTTCCGACAATCGGGACGAGAACACGCGGCCGTACTTTCAGCTGACCGGCAACAGCAAGGTATGCGGCGACGGAGTTGCTGAGTTCATCGTTCACGAAGTCGAGCAACAGCCGGATGGGACCGTGGACCGGCTGGCGCTCGATTTTACGTCTGTTTGCCGGACTCAGCCGCCGGACAGGGTGACGACCGGGATCGTGCGCTACAAGAGCACGATCCCCGACGTGGCGCCGGATCCGGTTGCCGGCATCAGCGGCGATCCGACGGTGACGACCGGCACGGAAGTGATTCTCGACAGCAGCGGTTCCTACCCGGGCGCTGCCGGTATCGCCACTATCGAGTGGCAGCAGATCGGCGGACCCGCGGTCGATATGTCCGATCCCCACGCACCCGCCCTGTCATTCACACCGGATCTGGCTGGCACCGCCCCGATTCCACTGCAATTCCAGGTGACGATTACAACCCATGATGGCCGCGTGTCCACCGCGACGTACACCGTCACAGTGATACCCGACGGCGTGCCGTATTCCGCCATTGTGGTCGACAGCGAGCCGGGCGACTTTATCGGCCAGGGGCAGAACAGCTTCCTGGATGTCGATGATGTCGAGTTCTTCGTACCAAGCAACTGGCAGGACAGGGTCTATGTTTCAGCCAACGGTGCCGAGTACTGGAATTTTCGGTTCCGGGCACCGTTCGATGAGCGGCTGACGCCCGGCAATTACGAATCTGCCTACAAGATATCGGGCCCGACAAGTTTCCCGGGGATGGACGTTTCGGGCCACCATCGTTCCTGCCTGAATCTGCACGGGCGGTTCGTCGTGCATGAAGTCGAATGGCGGCAGGACGGAACTCTCGATGCCCTGGCGGTGGATTTCCTGCAGCACTGCGGCTACCAGGGACCGACGGCTCGGGGTTCTCTGCGATACAACAGTGTTGTGCCGTTGCGGCCACGCGAACCCAATGCTGCCGCCGGGCAAGACCTTGTTTTGCCCGAGCGTTCCACGGTGCAGCTCGATGGCACGAATTCCAGCGATGCCGACGGGCAAATTGTCGGCTATGCGTGGGCGCAAATTTCGGGACCCGCAGTGACACTGGATGATCCGGCATCGGCCGCACCAACGTTTGTTGCACCCGAGTTGCCGCAGGGTACCGCGAGCATCGAGTTCGAGCTGACGGTGGCGGATGATGAAGGCAACACGGGCACAGACGTTGTTGCCCTGACGATCCTCGACGACCTGGCTCCGCGCAACCTGGCCAATTTTCGCCTCGAGCCCGGGTGGAAATCCATGTGGGGCGATTTCAGTTTCAGCGACAACAACGCGTTCTTTTTCGGCTCGCGCCTGCCGGTCTCCAACGAACTGGAAGTGGACGCGGCCTGGTACTGGAGATACGGCTTCGCGTTCGGCGGGCCGAATAACACGACGGTCGAGGAGGGCCAAAGCTACACCCACACGAAGGCAAGCCGGCAAGCGGGCGGGGCATACATGAACATGATTCTGGAAGGCGGTTCGGTGGGCGGTACCGGCTGGTTCGATATCCACGAAGTCCAGATCCTCGGCGACGAGCTCCTGACGCTGGCCGCCGACTTCAAACTGCAGCCTGCCGAATGGCTGGCGCCGATCGTCGGCAGTGTTCGCTTCGGCAGCGCGATGCCGCCAAGGACGTCATTTGCCGCAGCGTTTGCCAACGGCGGAGGCACCGCATGGGAAGGAACGAGCGTCGTGCTGGATGGGCTCGAGTCGTATACGACGGAATCCGAGATCGTCAGCTATCGGTGGCGGGTCAAGGACGGCCCGGAAGTCGCATTCAGCGAACATTCCGGCACACCGTCCTTCGTGGCCCCGGCGATTCCGGGGTCGGCCAGTCCGGTGCAATTGACGATTGAACTCGAGGTGGAGGACGATACCGGCCAGATTGACACCGATGAAGTGTTCTTCGAGGTCCGCGACAATCTCGTTACCGGGTTCCCGGACGACATGTTGACGATAGAGGCGACGAATCGCCTTCCACTGGGTGTAACCGTCGACGGTGGTGACCTTGTCTACAACGAGGCTCGCTCACCGACAGCAGGCGGCGACAGACGTGCTGACCCCGGGCAGGACATTGACTACGGCGTGTGGTTGTTTCGTGTCGTGGCCCCATCGGGGTCCGCTATGCTGAGCCTGCACACCGCGGATCGCGGGTTTCCAGGTGAAACGCGCTGGACGGCTAACACGCCGGCCACAGGTTGGCAGGAGTTCGAGGGTGCGCAGGAAATGTCGGAAGACGGCAAGACGCTCCGGCTCGAACTCGTGGACGGCGGCGCAGATGATCTGGACGGTATCGCCAACGGGATTGTAGAGATCTCCGGAGCGCCCGGCGATTTTGCCCAGATTCTGCCGCCGGGGAATTCTCCGCCGCCCGTACCGCCCCGCAAAAATGGCGGCGGCGGTGGCTCAACCGGCGTGTTGTTCCTGGCGCTGCTGGTTGCCTGCCGGTGGATGCGACGGGCAGTCACCGCAACACCTACTTGAAGTCAAACTCGACAAATTCCACCCGGCTATTGCCAATGTTCTTGATACTTCGGGCCGTATTCGCTTCTTGCCAATGAAAATGATCATTCCTAAAGTACATATCCCGTTCCCGGCCCGATTCATCCGTTTCCGTGACGATCGACGTCGATCGACCAGGGGCCATTGTTGAGGAACCGGTCGACACTGAGGGTGAGGACGATCCGGCAGACGAAGAAGCGGATATGAGGGCCAAGTTGGCGAGTCTGCGTAACGTCATCGGGTAATCAGGCACCGCGGCGCTCTGAACCAACAATGGCGCGGGATTTTGCGCGATTCGGCGAGTTCTGGCTGAGTGACGGGGACGGCTCGCTAGCCGTCTCGTCCGGGTTGGGCGGGACCGACCGGGACCGGTTGTGACCGAGTGTGATCAGTCGTGCACACCTGGGATGCCTGTGCATGTCCGGCGAGAAAGCTCGCACAATGACGTGAAGCGCTTATTGCTTTACAAGGCGTCGGGATTGTACTAGCGTCCTTGGCATGTAACGCGGCCACTGCGAAAAGTGTGGCACAAAGGCTCCGAAGGGTCCGCGCGCGGAGCCGCGATCGGTAACCACTGATCGAGGGCCCATCTTCACATCCAGCTGAACTTCGACGTTCAGCATCTTCATACGCGCTGTTTCGGCCGGCCACGCCGGCGTCAGTGCGATCCCAAGAGAGCGGGGTTTTGGGCCCCGCAGCCTCACCTGGACGAGACACGTCGTCCGGCAATCCAGGTTGGTGCGCCCGTGGGCGTTTTATTAACTCAGCAGTGAAAGGAGGTAGGTATCCACTCGAAAAGCAATTGGCCCGGGAGGGCAACTGGTAGCCGCCGACGGCGCTCGAACGAGTGCCCCGGCGAACCGAATCACGGCTTCAGGCCGTATGGGACTGGTGTCCCTGGACCTTATCCGATTTGAAATCGGACCTCGTCTGCTTAACAGGCGGCGAGGTGGTCATAAAAACTAACCGAACGAGATACGCACCATGAAGGACCTGAATTACCAGTTGATGAGACTCTGCAGGGAAAACCGGGATGGAAGCTATTCCACCCAGGCGACACGACGACGAATACTCGATTTGATCGCCAACCAGTTGCACGAGCTGGGTTACCGGCGCATGCAGGCGAAATCCCTGAAGCCGAAACACGTCGATGCCCTGGTCTCCCACTGGAAAGACCAGGGCATCGGGGTGGGCACCTTCAAGAACCGCTTATCGGCCCTCCGCTGGTGGGCGAAGAAGGTCGGCAAGGCCGACATGATCCCCGGCGACAACAGTGCCTTCGACATCGGCAATCGCAGCTACGTCAGCCAGACGTCGAAAGCTCAGTACCTGGACGAGAAGACGCTGGCCAGCGTTTCGGACCCTTACGTTCGCCTGAGCCTGCGACTGCAAGCGGATTTGGGTCTCCGTCGCGAAGAGTCTATCAAGTTCTCGCCCAACTACGCGATCCAGGACGATCACATCAAGTTAAAGTGCAGCTGGACCAAGGGCGGCCGCGCGCGAACCGTGCCGATCCGGACGGCCAGGCAACGACGGCTCCTCGAGGAAGTGAGGAAGCTCGCCAGGGGCGGTGCCCTGATCCCGCCAAGGTCCAACTATGAAAAGCAACTCCATCGCTACGAGCGCCAGGTCCGCGACGCCGGCCTCAAGAACCCGCACGGCCTGCGGCATGCCTACGCGCAGCGGCGCTACGAGGACGTGACGGGCTGGAAGGCGCCCGTCGTCGGTGGCCCAGCGTCGAAATCCCGTGGTTCCGAGCAACGCGCGCTTGACAAGGGAGCGCGCGAAACGATCTCTCGAGAGCTGGGCCACGGTCGCCAATCCGTGTCAGGCGCCTATCTCCGTCGATGACAGGCCACTGAGAGCTTGTCCGACTTCAGCCGCGGCTCGTGCGCTTTCGCGACGCGCCAACCTATCTCGGCATGGACCGCAACCGCTTCAACGCCGAGGTCCGGCCCTTCCTTACCACCATTCCCATCGGTCGCCACGGCATCGCCTTCGACCGGCTTGAACTCGACGCCTGGGTGGACGACTATAAGTCCCGCAACGGGCGTCCCGCCAAGAGGAGTAAAACATGGGACGCAAAAAGTCACCCGGTCTCCAGAAACGAGGGCGGCTCTGGTGGATCGACAAGAAAATCAAGGGATACGGACGATTGGCAGAAAGTTGCGGCACGGATAATCTCGAAGAGGCGGAACGCTACCTAGCGCACCGGCTCAACGAGATTCGCGAGGCCACGATCTATGGCATTCGCCCGACACGGACGTTCAAGCAGGCAGTAACCAAGTACCTGAACGACTACCAGAACAAGAAAAGCCTGGAACGCGATGTCTATGCTTTCCGGAACGTCATGCCGGACATCGGCGATCTGACACTGGATCGCATTCACAACGATACGCTGGCTCAGTTCCGGCAGGCCCGTCGCGCGGACGGGGTCACAGCCGGCACGATCAACAAGGAGCTGAGCTGTATCCGGAGAGTCTTGAATCTCGCCGCCCGTGTCTGGCGACACGACAATGGCATGTCGTGGCTGGATTCCCCGCCACTCATCGAGATGGAGCAGGGACCGGTCAGGCAGCCGTATCCGCTGAGCTGGGAGGAGCAGGATCGCCTGTTCAGGGAACTGCCGGGTCACCTGCAGCGGATGGCGTTATATAAGGTCAACACCGGTTGCCGGGAACAGGAGGTGTGCCAGCTGCGCTGGGACTGGGAAGTCAAGGTGCCGGAGCTGGAAACGAGCGTGTTCGTGCTGCCGAGCAATGAGCAGTTCAGGACGAAGAATCGCCAGGAGCGGATCGTCGTGCTGAACTCGATTGCTCGACGAGTGATCGATGAGCACCGGGGAAAACATCCCGAGCTTGTGTTTACTTACAAGGACAAGCAGCTCTACAACATGCTCAATTCAGCATGGCGGAAGGCGAGGGAACGGGCAAGGCTGCCCGGCTTCCGCGTGCATGACCTTCGCCATACCTTCGGGCATCGGTTGCGCGCTGCCGGCGTGAGCTACGAGGATCGCCAGGATCTACTCGGTCACAAGTCCGAGCGGATCACGACGCATTACTCGGCTCCCGATGTCGCGAGGCTGATCGAGGCGGCAGAGAACGTATGTGTGCGGCGACCGAATACTGTTTTGCGGGTTGCTCGTCACACGATTCTCACACGATTGGGCACGCAAAAAGACAGTGGTCGGGATGACACTGTGCAAGTAATCGAAAAATAAGGAAGTATTGGTCGGGGTGAGAGGATTTGAACCTCCGGCCCCTGCCTCCCGAAGGCAGTGCTCTACCAGGCTGAGCTACACCCCGTCTAATGGGGACATTCCTGATTTAACGTATCAGTACGGTAAATCAGGAAGGTAAATCAGGAATGTCCCCATTTGCGTCAGGATCGTCGTTGGACCGAAAAATCGGCGATGGCGATTAGAGCCCGTTTATAGTCCGAGTCGGGAACGTCGGACAAAGCGGCTATTGCCGTATCGGCGGCCTCCTGAGCGCGCGCCGCAGTGTACTGGAGGGCACCTGTCGATTCAATGATTGTCGTTATCTTATCGAGCTGGCCCAGCCCACCTTCAACTATCGCATTACGGATCAACTCCTTATCCTCGGCTGAGCCATTCTGCATGGCGTAGATCAGAGGCAATGTCGCCTTGCCTTCGGCCAGATCATCGCCCAGGTTCTTGCCAAGCTCCGCAGCGCTCGCATTGAAGTCGAGTGCGTCGTCGATGAGCTGAAACGCAGCGCCGAGATTCTGGCCGTAGGTGATCATGGCGGCCTCATCACCCGGGTCACGATTGGCAAGGACCGCCGCGATCTGGGCGCCGGCCTCGAAAAGGCGGGCGGTCTTACGATAGATGACCTGCCGGTAGGCTTCCTCGGACGTGTCGGGGTCATGCACGTTCATGAGCTGCATAACTTCGCCGGCAGCGATCGTATTGGTCGCGTCGGCCAAAATCTGCATGACGCGCATGCTGTCCATGTCGACCATCATCTGAAACGCACGCGAATACAGGAAGTCGCCTACTAGCACACTGGCCTGATTGCCGAAAACCGTGTTCGCAGTGTCTTTGCCACGGCGCCTGGCGGAGCTGTCGACGACGTCGTCGTGCAGCAACGTTGCCGTGTGAATGAACTCGATTATCGCTGCGGAGCGAATGTGCTGTTCGCCGTCATATCCCAGTGCGCGTGCGGCGAGCAGTACAAGCAGCGGCCGCAGGCGCTTGCCGCCGCTCGTGACGATGTATTGCGATACCTGTGAGACGAGCGCCACGTCGCTCTCGAGGCTCTTCGATATCAGTCGATCGACCGCTTGCATGCCGTCGCGCGCGAGCGCGACAGCGTCGTCGAAAGCAGGGATATCGGGGGAATGATCTACCGCGTGCATGAGAATCTGCATGATGCCTGAAATGCCTGTTTTTCGCGACCAGACGGGCTCCGGGACCGTCGCAACGGCAGAATCGCAAGCCCTTGAATTCAGAACTAAAATTGATGTCTTCTGACGTTGACCCGGAGCAGGGTTATCTATAGAATTCCCGCTCCTTTGTGGTAGCCGTCAGAGATGCGCTCGTGTGGCGACCCGGCAGCTACAAATAATCACTTATTTCTCAGTGAGTTGTGTGAGCCACACGACTCGCGGTACGGAGCAAAATACGATGTATGCGGTTTTTCGCAGCGGCGGCAAACAATACCGCGCGGCCAAAGGTGATGTTCTGCGCCTCGAAAAGATCGAGGGCGACGAGGGTGCCACGGTCCGTTTTGACGAGGTCCTTCTGGTCGGCGAAGGCAGCGACATCAAGGTCGGTAGCCCGACGCTGTCTGGCAGCACGGTGAGTGGCAAGGTTGTTCGTCAGGGCAAGAGCAGGAAGGTGCCGGTCGTCAAGTTCAAACGTCGCCAGAATTATTTGCGCCAGGGTTCGCACCGTCAGTTTTTCACCGAGGTGGAAATCACGGCTATAACGGGCGCCGGCGCGAAGAAAGCAGCGCCAAAGACAGAAGCGGCTGAGAAGCCTGTCGAAAAAGAAGCAGCGCCGAAAGCGGCTGCTGCGAAAAAGCCGGCCAAGAAAAAAGCGGCGAAAAAAGTAGCGAAGACGCCGGCAGCGAAGAAACCGGCGGCCAAGAAAGCGGCTTCGAAGAAGACAGGGAAGAAAAAAGCGGCCAAGAAGTAGTAACGAATATAGCGAAGGTACAGATCAATGGCACATAAGAAAGCAGGCGGCAGCAGTAAGAACGGTCGCGATTCAGAATCCAAACGACTTGGCGTCAAGATGTTCGGCGGCCAGGCCGTTGTGGCGGGCAACATTCTCGTGCGTCAGCGCGGCACGCGCTTCCACGCCGGATCCAACGTTGGCATTGGTCGTGATCACACTTTGTTCGCGAAAAAGGACGGGCACGTGAAGTTCGAAAAGAAAGGCCCGAAGAACCGCCAGTTTGTGAGTGTGGTTGACGTATCGTAGGAGAGCACTTCAGCTTAATCGCCCGCATATCTTGATCCCGCTTGACGGGAGCGGGCTCCTACAAAACCCCGCTGCGTGCGGGGTTTTTCATTCATACCAATTAGAATCCCATCATGAAGTTCGTCGACGAAGCCACAATCCGGGTACAGGCAGGTAACGGTGGTCACGGTTGCCTGAGCTTTCGGCGTGAGAAATACGTAGAGCGCGGCGGTCCCGACGGCGGTGATGGCGGCCACGGTGGCAGCGTCTATCTCGTGGCGGATCCGGCATTAAACACGCTCGCTGATTTCCGTGTGGCGCGGAAATTTCGTGCCGAGACAGGGCAGGGCGGTGCAGGCCGCAACAAGACCGGCCGCTCGGGCGATGACCTCGACGTTAAAGTTCCTTGCGGCACGGTCGTGCATGACGTCGATACCGGCGAACTCATCTGCGATTTGACCGAACCCGGCCAACGGCAAATGGTCGCCGAAGGCGGGCGCGGCGGCCTCGGCAATACGCGTTTCAAGAGCAGTGTGAATCGGGCGCCAAGAAAGATAACGCAAGGCACCCAGGGAGAGGGCCGCCACCTGAGTCTCGAACTCAAGGTATTGGCTGATGTCGGTCTGCTCGGCATGCCGAATGCGGGTAAGTCGACTCTTATCAGCGCGATGTCACAGGCGAGACCGCGCATTGCCGACTATCCGTTCACGACGCTGCATCCTAATTTGGGTGTTGTGCGGGTCGGCCGTTTGCAAAGTTTTGTCATGGCAGACGTCCCCGGTTTGATTGAAGGCGCGTCGGCAGGCGCAGGTCTCGGCATTCAGTTTCTCAAGCACCTGCAACGCACCGGCTTGTTGTTGCACCTTGTTGATATAGCGCCGATCGACGGCTCTGATCCAGCCGTGACGGTCAAGGCGATCGCAAATGAGCTCGGTAATTTTTCAGAGGATCTGGCCGACAAGCCGCGCTGGCTTGTCATCAACAAGATTGATTTGTTGAGCAGTGAAGATCTCGCCGTGGCCCGCGAGGCACTGCTAAAGAAGCTCGATTGGAATGGGCCCGTATTCGAGGTAAGCGCCGCGACGGGCGCGGGCACTGAAGCACTTGCTCAGGCTGTGATGCGCGAGCTCGAGGCCTAGAAAGTGTCCTGCTGCTCATTCGGTTCGTAGTTCAGCTCACAGGTCTGGTCGAGGTAGTCGTCATAGCTCACTACAGGTTGTTCATTCTTGCGCTTCATGAGAGCGCGAATACCCCAAATACAGCAAGCAACACTGATCCCAATGCCCAGGGCGATAATGGCGGTTAATGACATGGTTCTGCCCTCGTCAATTCCTCACGAGTCCAGTATCGCGTCCGTAGCTCCTCAAAAGTGATACGCAGGTCACAAAAAAGCCGCCAAAAGGCGGCTTTTTATTGAATTTCGCGACTGCGTCGTCAGGCGCTGAGTGCTTTGATGCGCTTGTTCAAACGGCTTTTGTGGCGGGCCGCTTTGTTCTTGTTCACGATTCCTTTGTTGATCATACCGTCTATGACAGGCACTGCCTCTTTGTATGCCGCCTGGGCCGCATCCTTGTCACCTGCATCGCAGGCTTTGACGACGTTCTTGATCTTGGTGCGCATCAGAGAGCGCATGCCCATATTGTGCTTGCGGGTCTTTTCGGCCTGGCGGGCGCGTTTTCTGGCTGACTTGATGTTTGCCACTGGTTATACCGTGTCCTGGGTCAAAGAGCCGCGTATTATTCGTGCCCGGGGGGGCATTGTCAATGACTATACCTGCGGTGCTTTTGAGAGCCCCCGACCACTGTCTAAATGACTGATTTTATAAAAATTTTGGGCTAGACTCGGTGGCCGTATGACACGCAAAAAGGTCTCCGGGCTCAAGCTAATCCTGAAAACGTCGGTTGTCAGTAGCATGACGCTCCTGTCACGCATTCTCGGGCTCGTTCGCGATGTGGTTTTTGCCCGTTACTTCGGTGCCTCCTTCGTTATGGACGCGTTCCTGGTCGCCAACCGCATCCCGAATATGCTGCGGCGATTTTTCGCCGAGGGCGCCTTCTCTCAGGGGTTCGTGCCGGTCATGGCGCGCTACCGCGAAAAACAAGGCCACGAGGATGCACGGGAGTTTGTCGACTCCGTCGCGGGCACGTTCGGGCTGATTCTGTTTCTGGTCACGCTGTTCGGCGTCGTCGCAGCGCCGTTGCTCGTCGCCATCGTTGCGCCGGGGTTCATCGGTGAGGACGGCCGCTTCGACCTTGCGACACTGATGCTGCGGTTCACTTTTCCGTATCTTTTCTTCGTGTCGCTAACTGCGTTCGCGGGCGGCATCCTGAACACATACGGACGGTTTGGTGTGCCCGCGTTCACGCCCGTGATCCTGAACATCGTATTGATCGCCGCCGCGATCTGGCTTTCCCCGCTTCTCGATGAACCGGGTATGGCGCTTGCCTACGCGGTGCTGGTTGCAGGACTTCTGCAACTCCTGTTTCAGGTTCCGTTTCTGCTGCGAATCCGCGCGTTGCCCCGGCCCAGGTGGGCCCCCACGCACGAAGGCGTGCGGCGCGCCGGCAAGCTGATGCTGCCCGCCATCTTCGGCTCGTCCGTCGCGCAGATCAACGTGCTGCTCGGCGGGATCATCGCGTCTCTGCTAGGCGTCGGCAAAATCAGCCTGCTGTATTACTCCGACCGGCTCATGGAGTTTCCGCTCGGTCTGTTCGGCATTGCGTTGGCCACCGTGACGTTGCCGTACCTTTCACGGCAGTACGCTAACGAGTCGCACGAGGAGTTCGCCGCGACGCTCGACTGGTCGATGAAGCTTGTGATGTTGATCGCCGTACCGGCCGCGATCGGCCTGATTGTTCTAGCGGAACCGCTCGTTGCAACGATTTTCTATGGCGGCGTGTTTACAGTCGATGATGTGCGCATGACCGCATTGGCGTTGCAGGCGTTTGCGGTTGGCCTGGTCGGTTTTTCCTTCGTCAAGATCCTCGCGCCGGCCTATTTTGCCCGTGAGGATACGAAAACACCGGTCCGCATCGGACTGATTGCGCTGGCCGTCAATTTCTTGCTGAGTGTGTCACTGGCCTGGTATTTGACGAGCATCGGCTACGCCGGCACCCACGCCGGCCTCGCGCTCGCGATCTCCGTCGCGGCGATGCTCAACGCGTATCTCCTGTTTCGCGGTCTGCGTCAGCAAGCCGTACTCACTCTATCCAGCGGCTGGAAGAGTCTGCTATTGCAGGTTCTGGTCGCGAATGTCGTGATGGCGCTGGCACTCGTTTATATCGGCCGGCCATTGGCCTGGTGGCTGAATGCCACCGCACTGGACCGATCCGCTTGGCTTGGTGTCAGCATCGTCGCCGGCGTGACTGCCTACTTCCTGATCTTGTTCCTGCTCGGCCTGCGGCCGTCGAAATTCGGAATGAGGCATCACTGATGCGGCTGGTACGCCATCTGATTGACATGCCATTCGATACGCTTGCGAACGGCAGCGTTGTGACAATAGGTGCGTACGACGGGCTGCACCCCGGCCACGAGCACCTGCTGGGCCGGGTGATCGCGGCGTCACGGGAGCTTAAATTGCCGTCGCTGGTCATGAGTTTCGAGCCCACGCCGAGAGAATTCTTTTCGGCCGATGCTCCACCGGCCAGGTTAATGCGCTTTCGCGAGAAGTTTGATGCGCTCGCCGCGCACGGCATCGAAATCTTCTACTGCCCGAGATTTGCCGAGGGGATGCGCGACATCAGCGCCGACGATTTCATCCGCCGAATCCTGATTCACGGATTGTGCACACGCCATCTTGTGATCGGCGACGATTTCCATTTCGCCCGTCGCCGTGAGGGCAGCATCCAACAGCTGCAGCGCGCTTGCAGCGCACTGGATTACACGGTAGAGCAGGTGCCAAGTGTCTTCGTCGATGGTGTGCGGGTCAGCAGCACAGCAATTCGCGAGGCGCTGGCGGCCGGAGAGATGCAGCGGGCGACCGCGTTGCTCGGGCGTCCCTATCGAATGTCCGGCAAAATCGTCAAAGGCAAGAAAGTTGGCCGCACGTTGGGTTATCCAACGGCGAACGTCGATCTGAGGCGCCGTCAAAGCGCCGTGCTGGGAATATTTGCAGTACGTGTTTCGGGCCTGCCAGGCGGGCCGAAAGATGCTGTCGCAAGTGTCGGCACGCGACCGACATTTGCCGGTACGAAACCCTTACTGGAGGTGCACATATTCGACTTCGATGAAGACATCTACGGCGAGTATATTCATGTGGACTTCATTGCTCGTCTGCGCAGTGAAATGAAGTATGACGCGGTTGAGGAATTGGTTGCGCAGATGCATCGTGACGCCGACAATGCACGATTGGCTCTGGCAGCTGCGGGGTAGGGCGTGAGCGAAAACCGAAACTCAGGAATACGTCGCTTCAACGCGTGGCTGATTGTCGCGTTTTTCATCGTCCTCGCAGATCAGGCGACGAAGTGGGCGATCGTGGAATGGGTGCCGCTCTACGGCAAGGTGCCAATCAACGCGTATATCAACCTGACGCATCAGCAAAACATGGGCGCCGCGTTCAGCTTTCTGGCCGGTGCTTCGGGCTGGCAGCGTTGGTTCTTCGTGGTGCTTGCAACCGTCGTCAGTGCCGTCATCACAGTATGGATATGGCGGATTCGCAACGAGGGTCCCTATATTCTCGCCGTCGGTCTCGCTTTGGTTCTCGGGGGAGCGATCGGCAATCTGATAGATCGCATCCGCTTCGGCTATGTCACAGACTTCATTCAAGTCTGGTTCGGCGATTGGGCCTTTCCATCGTTCAACGTTGCTGATTCGGCCATCAGCGTTGGTGCGGCATTACTCGTGATCGACGCGTTGTTCGTGTCAGGGCGGCAGACGAAAACGGGGTCAGAGCCTTAGAAAAAGACTCTGACCCCTATTCGTTGGCAATTACCGCGTTCGCGTCCAGCAATCAGTGTACGGCCCGGATGACTTCAGGCCACGGCCATCTATGTTGAACGTTGCGCACTTGCCGAGCTCATCGTCCGTCTTCTGATACGTCGCAGTAGCCGTGTAGTTTCTCGGCGCATCCAGCACAGGGATCGTCACATTATACGACCCGGTATCCGAGACGTATGGATCGTCATAGCCCAGCTGTGCCAGCGTACCGTAGTTGCTGTTTTGCAGGTAGAAGCGTTCCTGGGCGGTCGCAACCTCCAGCAACATAGCCTTGGCCTCGTTGCGCTTGGCCCGGGCCGCGAACTGACGGTAGTTTGGGTAGGCGACGGCCGCCATGATACTGATGATCACCACAACGATCATCAGCTCAAGCAGTGTAACGCCACGCATGTACTTACGCATTTGCATCGTTTTATCCTAGTTAATAGCGAACTATTCTATACCATCCTGTACCCAGAGAGTCCGCACCGGAGAATTTGTAAACTCCGGATCGAAGCACTCGACGCCAATACAACCGATTGGTTCAGGCGTGCATTCCTGACCCGTGCAGTTTGGGTCGGTCGGGCTCGGGAACAGGAACACAGGTACCGGCGCGATGCCGCCCTGCTCGAGCTTGGTTACCCGCGCCTCATCGATCTCGACCGGATCGGTCGGAACCGGAGCGCCGTAGTCAATCACCGGGTCACCGTTGTCGACGCTGACACGATACAGGCGGTTGATGCTGAGGCCGGCCTGGCATGGGTCGTCCGAATTGGTTGCCGGTTCCATCGTGACGAAGTAGATTTTGTCATCGAAGGTCCGCGAATCCGACAAGACTTTCTCTCCTGACGAAAGCGTCAGTTTCCAACCGGCGCCGCCCGCAGGAATTACCGTGCCATACTGACCTGAGACTTCCATAAGGTCAGCGTCCTTGATGATCGGATAGCTGTCATACTGCGCCTGCGTCAGAGCATTGAAGACATGCTCGTCACGCAGTGAGTAGAAGCGATCCGTTGCACTGTTGTCGAGCGGGTGGGCCCTGTAGCCACTGCCAATACTGATCGACAGGAAGCGGCGGTCCATTCGGTCGTCATTAAAGATCGCAACATCCGGCGTGTTGTACAGGCGACGCGTGTCTCCTGGCCCAGGGCTGCCCAGCCCTTCCGCGCCGAGCTGCGCGATCACACCGCCGGCAACCAGATTGTTCGGCGTCGCCCCATTGGTAATGTCGAAACGCCATATCTGACCGCCTAGATCGGCTGCGTACATGCGGTCGGCGAAATTGTCGCCGTTCATGTCAACCACCCGAATCCGGCTTGGAATGGCGCGGGTCATTGAGGGTAGCGAAAGATCCGCAAACGAATCCTCGCCGACACGCCATAGCGGGTCACCGCTTTCAAGATCGAGCATGTATATGCCCGCACCCTCGACGTCGGGACCTGTCGGATGCCCCGGGGAGTCGTGCGTCGTGTCATAGCCACCACCGATTACGAGCACGGCGTCCTGAGGGCTCTGCACGGCAGCGCTATTGATCTTGACCTTGGCAACCACTGGCGGCGACCAGCTCTGACCAGATTCGGGGAAGGTCTTGATCCATTTGACATACGGTTTCTCGTTATTGGTCACATCGAGCATGTAGTAATTATCACCACCGCGCCGCATGCCGAAGACGATATACACGAAGTCGGTGCCAACCTCGATCACACCGTCACCATTAAAATCGGCAATGATCGGCACGACGTCCCCGTCAAGACCGTAGGTCTTGTAATCGGCATTTTCGTCAAAATAGAATTCCTTAAGATTTGGCAGCAGCTCGCGTGGAATGAATGCCCACATTTCCTCGCCGGTTGCGGCGTCGACTGCATGCAGGTAACCATCGTTGGTAGCATTGAAAATGATGGTCCTGTAACCGCCGCCAGTGTCGCCGTAAACGACGGCCGCAGGCTGCGAGTGCAAAGTGTCGCCCATCGCGTAGCGATTTTCGGTCGTTGGGTCATTGTCCACATCTTTGACGTCTTTGCCACGTGCCCAGTCGATAAGCTCAAACATATCAGGCTCGCCTTCAGCACCCGACAGGCCGAAATCGCCCATCGCGAAAGAGAGTATGTTCGTAGTCGACAGGGAGTTGCTTGCCAGCGTCAGGTCTCCCAATAGATTGTTGGTGTAAACCTTACGCACGTCAGGATGTGGCAAAACGTTTGCAACGCCGCCGCGATTGACATCCGTACCGTCCGGCGTGGATTCCGTCGACCAGAAGTTCGTCGCGTTGTCGGCAAAGAATCCGGTAGCAGGGTCGACAGCGTTTATGTCGTTCTTATCGCGGACTTCGCCTTCCTTGATCGTGTATTTCTTGATGTTGCCCGGCCAGTGCACCTGGTCGGCCGCACGGAACACGGACACATACAGATCGTTGAGATGCTGCGTGCGGTTGAATGCATTAACGGCAATCGCCGGCGCCGTGAACGAGATGTCGCGATCGAAGATGTTGGTTACGATATCCGTCAGTGCTTTGGTCAACGATTTCACGTCCGACGCGAGGTAGTATTCGCCGCCCGAATTTTCAGCCGTTCTCTTGAGAATTGGCAGGTCGACGCTGAACCCGATCGTATAAGTCGTTACCGACTGCTTGCCCGGTAAGGCGGGGTTAATGTCGACTTTGGACAGATACTCGGACACATCGTCCAGGCAAGCGCCGTTGACGTTGCCGCCATCGCAATAGCCACGCCCCATCACCGTATCAAATTCCGGTAATGTCGGGACTTTCGTATAGGCGTCGATGTCCTCTGTCGGCGCACCGTCGGTCAACAGTACGGTGAAATTCTTGGAACACGCGTATTCGGCCGGCTGCTTGTAAATTAGCGGGTCTTTAGAGACTCGAGCGTCGCTGTCCGTCGCGTCCGGATTGCCATAGGTACCCGGCATGCCGCGCCAGTAGAGGGCCGCCTCGTACATCGTTTCCGATAACGGCGTCCAGCCGGAGGCCGGGATACTGTCAATAACGTCATCGGCTTCAGTGCGGTTGCTGTCCAGGTCCTTGATACCGTGAAGGACGGTTCCGCCCTGACTCCAGTTGAAATCCATGATACCGACATTGACGTCTCTGACCGAGCCCAGCACATTCTTGGTCACGGCTTTGACGACGTCTGAACGTGACAAGTTTCCGCCTGGTGGGTTGTAGTACCAGTTCAGGTAGTTGCTGTCGTAGACCGTTATGATCAGGTGCGTCGGTGACGATCCCCAGGACACCTCGCGATTCTCATCGGCAGTATAGGGTGGGATGTTGCTGCCAGCCTGTGCGTAGGGCTCGTCTTTCGGATTGGACCCGTAACCATGTTCGCCGGAGTCCGCCTTGCATTCGACGGCCCTGTTCGTTTCACTACGGCTCAGTCTCTGCCATTTCCACGAGCCCCGGCGATAGCGATACATCGCCATCGTGTCGGTGTAGGAACCGGCGCTGTCGAGTTGGTTGATGCCTTGCTGGCAGTAGAACACACTCTTGTTGAACTGGTACTCACCGCCACAACTTGGAATCGAAGAGTTGGTCGTCCAGTAGTAGCGACTCAGGTCGCAAGGACCTGTATACACTTCGTTCGCGTCATAAGGTACCTGATTCGGCTCGACCGTGGTCATACTTCCGGACGAATCGATGATGAACAGGATGTTTGGCTTGGCTGCGTTACTCGCGCCAGGGGTCGATAACAATAACTCGACGTCGTCTGCCCATACGGGCGACCCGGCAATCAATGTGAGCAACAGACCCGCTAGTGCCCAAGCGGAGTGCTTGTTGGACGTATTCATGTGTCCTTACCTCTTTCGTCATTCCGTGACCTATCGCTCCGTCAGTCACCAGCAAAAAAACCTACGGCGCTACATCTATGCTCGTTACTGTTTTGGTTTTTGTGTCATAGCTGACTAATGCATAGCTGTCGTCATTCCCCCTGATAACAGCAAATGCGTTGCGAAAATCCTCAAAATTCACGGCCTTTCCATCGACCACAAACCTTGTTCCTTCCGTGATTCGAGCACGCTCATACTCTTCGTCACAACCTTTGTCGCAGGGCTTGAATGACATCATTCCATTCGTCGACGCCGGCAATATGATGTTTGATGGCGATGTCTCCACCGCATTCACCAATACTAGTGTCTCGTTATCGGCAACTGCAGGTTGGCTCAGTGCCAGTCCGAGAATCGCCAGGGCTTTCCATATCCTGATATTCATGTTGTCGTCCTTTACTCAATTCCGTCCTGCACCCACAAAGTGCGAACCGGGGGGTTATCGAAATCGGGGCTGAAGCACTCGACGCCTACGCATCCGATTGGCGGCGGCGCACACTCGTCGCCCGTGCAACCGGGGTCGGGGCTCGGGAACAGGAAGTTGGGTTGTGGCGCAATGCCGCCCTGTGACAGGTCTGTAACGCGCGCGTCGTCTTCTGTGCCGGGGATAAGTCCCGTCAGATCGCCGATCGGATCGCCATTTGCGACCGCAACGCGGTACAGGAAGTTGCGGCCTGACCCGGCAGAGCACGCCGAGGCGCCCGAAATGTCGGGAGAGAACGCAACGAAGAAGATCTCGTTATTGAACGTCACTGACGTCGACAGGACCTTCTGGTCGGCCGGCAGCGTGAACTTCCAGCCGCGCTGATTCGGCCCGATTGCCGTGCCGACCTGGCCACTGATTTCGACCAGCTCTGCGTCTGTGACCGGCGTGATCGCATCGTACTCGGTCTGCGACAACGGGTTAAAGATATTCTTGTCGCGAATAGAGTAGAAGCGGTCGTTATTCGAGTTATCCAACGGATGCGCCCGGTAACCACTGCCGATACTGATTGCGATGAAACGCCGGTCCTGCACATTGTCGTTGAAGATCGATACATCGGGGCTGGTATAGAAACGCCTTGTGTCTTCGTCGCCGACAGAGTTACCTTCCGCCCCGAGCTGGGCCACGACGCCACCGGTTACCAACGCGTCCGCGCCTGTTCCATCCGGCGTCTTGCCATTGAATATATCGAAGCGCAGGATCTGGCCGCCCATGTCCGATGCATACATGCGATCGGCGTACCGGTCGCCAGTGACATCGACCACTGTCACCTGGCTCGGAATAGCACGGGTCATGTCCGCCAGCTGCAAGTCGGCGTCGATGTCCGCGCCAGCGCGCCACAACACGTCGCCTGTCTGCAGGTCAAGAAAGAAGATGCCTGCGCCCTGTGTATCCGGGTTCGACGGGTGCGGCATCACGTCGTGTACACCATCGTAGCCGCCGCCAATCACGACGACCGCCTGATCATTGTTGAGACCAGGATCGTCGATGTCCATACGCGCAATCGTTGGCCGCGACCAGCTCTGGCCAAAGCTTGTGGCTTCAACGCGCCACTTGACCTGCGGGCTGTTTCTGTTGGTCACGTCCAGTGCGTAGAACGCGTTGCCACCGCGCCGCATGCCGAACAATATGTAGACGAAGTCACCATCGACCGCCTCGATCACGCCGTCTCTGTCCCGATCCGCCACGACCGGAACGATGTCACCGTCAACGCCATAGCTCTTGAACGAGGCGTCAGCGTTGAAGAACAGGTTCGGCAATTTCGTGAGATGTTCTTTCGGGATAAAGGCCCACAGCTCTTCACCGCTGTCGGCGTCGATCGCGTGAACATATCCGTCGTTTGTCGCCGTGTAAACGACAACATCGGGATTGGTTTCGTCGCCACCGTACACAACCGCTGCGGGCTGCGAGTGCAGTGGATCGCCCATCGCTTTGCGCGTCGTCGTGAGCGGATTCAGATCCTCATCCAATATGTCTTCGCCGCGAGCCCAGCGAATAAGCTCCTCGATGGTCGGTTCCCCGGCGGCGCCCGTTAAACCGAAGTCAGACAGCGAAAACGAACTCTCGTTCGATGGCGTCAGCGCGTTGGCCGCGGCCGTCAGGTCATCGTCCACGGTATTGTTCGTGTACAAATTGCGCAGCCCGGGGTCAGGAAGATTCTCGAGGGCGCCGCCCAGATTGACGTCATTGCCATCTGTGCCGGTCGACCAATAGCTGGCAGCTGTGTCATAGAACAGTCCGTTAACAGGGTTCACGGCCGGCACATCGTTTCTGTCCACTATCTGGCCATCCGAAATGCGGTATTTCTTCAGGTTACCCGGCCAATGGACCTTCTCGCGCGCCGCAAACGTCGTCAGGTACACGTCGTTCAGGTTACGGGTGCGGTTAAACGTATTAACCGCAACGGCAGGAGCAGCGAACGACAAAGATCGGTCCTGAATGTCGTTGACGATCTCGAGCAACGCCAGCGTCAGAGTCTGCACGTCGTCGGCCTGGAAGTAGTCGCCGCCACCACGCAGGGCAGTTTCTTCAAGGTAAGGAAAATCAGCGGCAAATGCGATCGTATGCGTCGTGACGACCTGTCGGCCAGGATCCGTCGAGATATCGTCTTCGTACAAGTACGCGGCGATATCATCGAGGCAATCGCCCTGATTGGTGCCGGTACATCCGGTCTGGCCCAGTGTCGCGAACCAGTTCGGCAGGTTATCGACAAGATCGGGCGTTTCCGCGTCATTGACCGGCAGCCCGTCCGTCAGCAGGACGTTGAAGTTCTTGCTGCACTCCTGGCTCATCGGCTGTTGGTAGACCTCCGGGCCTGTCGACGCGAGTGCAGCGTCATCCGTTGCATGCTCATTGACAAGCTCGCCATAATAAGCCGGCAGGCCGCGCCAGTAGCGCGCTGCCTCATAGAGGGTCTCCGACACCGGCGTTGCGCCGCCCGCATTGATGCCCTCGATCGTCGCGAGGATGTTGGCACGATTGGTATCGAGGTCCTGCATGCCCAGTATGACCGGACCACCCTGATTGTCATTGAAGCGCATGATGCCGACATTGATACCGTCAATCGAGTTCAGAATAGCCTTGGCCGTGTTGTTCACGATATTGATCCGCGAGTCCAGAATCAGGAGCGGATTGTCAAGATAATTCAGATAGTTGCCGTCATAGACGGTCACAGACTGATTCGTCGGCCAGCTGCCCCAGGCGATTTCCTCGTCCTCGTTGTTCGTAAACGGTGCCGCGTCGCCGCCTCTTTGCGCGTACACGGCATTGACGTCCACGCCGTCGCCGTGGTCGCCACGGTCTTTCTGACACTCGACCAGGCCCGTCTCGTTGCCGTCTTCAAGCTTCTGCCAGCGCTCCGTATCCAGGCCGAGGAGAATGCTAAAAAAGCCGGAGCTGCCGGCGCGATACTGCGCCATCGCGTTGCGGTAGATGCCGATACCTTGCAGCTGCCTCGTAGCGTGGTCACAGACAAAGGCCGTTTTCAGGATCCGCTTGGTATTCGAGGGATCACAGCTCGGCGTAACGCTCTTGAATTCGGTCCAGTACAGGTATGCCGGATCGCACGGCGTTGCGGCACCGGGATAGGTCTCGGTGGAGTCGTAGACCTCGCGCGTTTCTTCCGAGTTATTACCCATGCTGCCTGACGAATCGATAATCAGCAAAACGTTCGGTTTCGTCTGCGTATCCGCAGTGGGATTGACCAGCAGCAGCTCGGTGTCGTCCGCGATCGCCGGCGCGCCACAGGTCAACGCTAACAGCAGCCCGAGGCCAGTCCATTTTGTTTTTCGAATTACCCTATTCATTTTCTTTCCTTCTGAAGTCCTGTCCACGGCCTAGTAGATCCAGATCGTTACGCGAACGATCTCGTCTTTCTCGAGGTGGTGGCCCACAGTAATAGTTCTGTTGCCGGGCTCGGATAGAGATGACATTCTCAGGCGAAAGTCTTTGAGCGTCATAGCGGCGCCGTTGACCTCCCAGGTCGCGTCAGCAGCAACGCGCTTTGTCTCGTAAGGACATTCGCTGCACTTCTTGAACGCGATGGTGCCGGACTCGGTCTGCGGCAGCCGTACATTGTCGAGCGCTACTTCGTAGCCTTCCACAATCGTTCGGAAATCTGCTGCGGCCGTCAAAGCCAGGCTAAGCATCAGCGCGGTAAATATAAATCTGAGTTTCATGAGGGAGCTCCGTTTCGCTTACCGCTTAATTGATCGTGTTTTGTTCCGGGCCAATGACGTAAAACGCTTGCGAATGAGTCGCAAACGAGTCGCGATCGGTCGGTGATCCAGGTGCGCGACGAGACTCAGCTGTCGCTGTCACAAGAAAATGATAGGCCTTGACGCCACCGCCGAGGCTGAACGCTGCGTCCGGAACGTGCGTCGAATCTTCATAGACGATTTCGGAGGACACTGATTCATTGCCGTAGGTGTGAGTCAGGACAGTATTGCCGGCGAAGGCCTGGAATGACCCTTGTGCCAGCGCCTGCTCCAGACCGGTTTCGGCCGACTGAAACGCGTTCTCGTAGTTCTGGTCGTTGCGTGCCATTGCGAGTTCCGTCGTCGCGGTATTCATACCGGAGATGGCAAGAACCGTAATGACGACCATCATGATCAGGCCGACGATGAGCGCCGCGCCTTGCTGTTTTTGAAATTGAGTCATTGTATTCATTGTCTTTCTCTGGATCAGGTGCGTGCGTTACGCAAAAGAATCGTCTTGGATACCTGCATGCGGCGAAAATTGTCAGTCGGCACGCCGAGATCCATGTTCGCTGGCTCGTAGTCGCGGTTGTCCTGTATGCCAACCTCGGGCGTGATGCCACGGACTACGATCCACAGCCGCGCGGTGATGATACGGGCGCCGGGTATGTAGGCCGCGTCGTCCGGATCGTAAATACCATCGCCCGGATTCACATAGCGGTCGACCGTGTTGTCTTGGTCAACATCAACGCCGAGTTGGATCTGGATATTCTCGACGCCGGGTGCGACTTCTTCGTCGATGATGATCGGTCCGGCAAGTCCGACACCCAAAGACTTGCGCCGCAGCGCAGGTGATCCGGGGATGAGCTCCGAATCCGCTGCAACGTAATAAGTATTGATAATCAGATTGTGTGTCGTCGAATTGGGTTCGCCCGTGTTCGGGTTTATGTCCGTGTTGAAACCGTCGGGTACATTGCCGTCAGAAAATAGCCTTCCCTGAACGCGTGTCGTCTGGATCTGCAATTGGCCATCCAACGGGGCGACCGGGTTGACCGAAGCGCGACGAACCGTGATGACGTCGGAATTAGGTTGTGCACCAGCGCCCCCTTCGGCCGCGCAAAGCAGACTGTAAGAATTGTCTTCCCCATCGACTATCGCCGACAGGTTCAGTGACCAATCTGCGCCGCAATCAGGAGGCGCCGGCAGGCTTATGGGGTTTGCAACGGCTGCAGCGCCCGTGGATGCGGCCGACAACGAGCGTCCCTCGACCATTTGCGGGCGGCTGTTGCGACCCCAGTTGCTGACCATCCGCAGATCACTTTCGAGGGTATCCATAGTAAATTGCGCCGTTTCCTGCACGCGCGCAATGGACTCATTAATGACAAATGCCTGGCGGCTTTGGTTATAAATTTGTACGGCGCCGATCATCAGGAACGAGCCGATTGCAAGTGCGACCATCAGCTCAACCAGGGTCATGCCTTTTTGTCTGCTAGCCATGCTCAAGACCCTATGACCGGAATTTGGATTGTGTAGTCGAGGTCTTCACCGGCCTCGACCCATTTGACTTCAATCAGGAAAGTGGGCGGCGTTACGGCGCCGTCGTATGTGATCGTAACGGTCCCCGCCGGCAGCGTATCTTGCGCCTGATCGGTCCAAAGAAAGATATCGTGCGCTGCCATCTGCGGTGCACTGCAGTTCACACCCATGTCAACGCAGCTATTGTCAGCACCGCCCACCGCGGTGTAGGCCGCGCCAGCGGTTGGATTGGCCCGAATACGGTCGGCAACGTCGCCGGCGAGCGTTACGGCATGATGCCGAAACGTCGCGGTGCGGCCTGCCTGCATGCTCTGCACATACAGGCCGGCGATGCCGAGCATGCCAACCGACATGATAACCAGCGCGATCAATACCTCGACGAGCGAGAATCCTCGCTGTTGCCGGTGTGCGCCATTTTCGTGAATCATCAACATCGAATCTATTCCTTAATATATACAGCGAGCGACTACGGGCAGGGTTTGCCGATTGACGCCAATGCAGTTTCGACCGTGTCAAAGTCGCGAATGATTGTTGCGCGCCCGAGCGGTGTCGCAACAAACAAGCGAGCGGCAGAGAAATCCCTGGCCGTCTCTTGGGTGCCACGCTCGTCGCAAATAACGACTCGCGTCATTGCCTGATTGCCAAGCACATTGCCCCGGCCGAGCCCTGACGGGCCGTAGCTGAAAAACGTCGCGTCGTTCTCTATGGCCAACGTGACGCCATCCGCGATCGCCGGATGCGCTCTGAGAACCGTTTCGTCAACGCCGTTGCGCAAAAGATCGCCGGTGGTATCGACGAAGACGATGAAGCCCTGGTCCCAGGTGCCGCCGCAATCGGCAGCGGCATCCATCGAGTTCGCACTGGCGCAGATCGTGATATTGTCCTTCGCACGCGCCGCTTCGCTGCGCGCCATGTGGAACGCGGCATGCAGGTCATTGGCCGTACTCGTAATTCGGCTATTGGCTGTGAACTCCGACATGTTCGGGATTCCGAGCGACAGCACGACGCCGACGATCAAAACCGTAATCAGGAGCTCATAGAGCGTGAAGCCTTTTTGGGTTCGTTTTTTCATGCGGGCAATATACTGCGGGCGGTCCAGACGTTCTCATATAACTGACGAGCGGCTGGATCGGTCCGACAAACGGTCTATTTCGGGGTCGCAAATTTGACTTAATCCGGACACTGGTACGACGTTCCGCGGGGCGTTTTTAGTGCCACGCGGGGCCGGCCCGTATAGCTGACAACCAGCGCCCGCGGCGCTACCCGTCCCGCCGTGTCACAGACCACAAAAGTGCCATTGGTGGCCCGCTTGTCTGTTGCCCGAAGCGTAAATCCAAGCCGATTCGCTGTGACTCGGACATTCTCGCCGACCGTATGCGTCTGCAACAGCGCTTCGCCGGCGTCGCGCCGCGGTGGCTCGTCCCGATCGGCGTTTTCGAACATGAGCCAACCGGCCGACCAGTCGCGGCCGGGCTCACAGCTCAGACCGTCGTGGCTCGGACAAATCGACACGACCTTGTGCCGCATGATCGACTCCTTGCGCGCAAGATGAATAGCGTGAAACAACGCGTTGATCTCGGTGTGCATCCGGTTGCGGGCGACGATGCCGGAGAACGACGGCAGGCCGAGGCCGAGCAGTACCGCGACCAGTGCCAGGGTCATAAGCAATTCGTAGAGCGAAAACCCGCGCAGTTGAATAGGCATTCCAGACCTCCTTGTCCTGCTGCAAGGGTAGGTCACTGTAGCGCGCGCAGCACCTCGCAAAAGTGGGCTATACTCCACGAATCACAACTCTCAGGGACTTGGAAAGATGACCAGGTCAGAGCTCAATTTTCTCTTTGACAAACACGGCATTCTGCCGACGCCACAGCGCGTCAAGATTGCGAGCATCCTGTTTGAACGGCCGCAGCATCTTTCGGCCGATCACATCATCGAGCAGCTGAAAGTTTCTGGCAGCGGTGTCTCAAAGGCCACGGTCTATAACACCCTGAATCTGTTCAGCGAACGCGGCCTGGTCAAAGAAGTCATGGTCGATCCGGTGCGTAAGTTCTATGACTCGACGACACATCCGCATCATCACTTCTATAATGTGGATTCCGGCGAGCTGTCGGATATCCCTGATGAGCAGGTCTCGTTCCAGAATCTGCCTGAGCTTCCCGAAGGCACCGAGCGGGAGAGTGTTGAGGTGCTGATCAAGGTCCGCGATCGGGTCAAACGGGCGTCGTAGCCCTTTTCGATCTGCGGTGCTGAGGCTATACTGCGCGCCGCTGCCGGATTAGCTCAGTTGGTAGAGCACATCATTCGTAATGATGGGGTCAGGTGTTCGAGTCACCTATCCGGCACCA
>Ga0224512_10000930_pt1 | contig 29471 bp, 25 predicted proteins | sample SF_May12_sed_USG_4_FD_169103 | JGI IMG/M metagenome (GOLD analysis project Ga0224512, IMG submission 169103) | Sediment microbial communities from San Francisco Bay, California, United States - SF_May12_sed_USGS_13 | ecosystem: Environmental > Aquatic > Marine > Sediment | place: USA... | reverse complement strand
TGCCGGATCGACCGCTACACCGTCGACCTCATAGGGAAACAGATGGAATCCGAGAACCAGCACGATGATTATGGCGAGACTCGAGGATTCCAGCGGCAGCCTGTCGCGCGTGAACAGGATCAGGGCCGTAACGATCAAAATAACGACGGCGATCCCGTGCACATCCGGCGTAATCGTATGCGTGGCCATATCGCAGTACACCGTTCATTGGAAAGGCAGCGATTCCGCAGCAATCAATTTACTATTTTCCAACAGACGTCATGATCGCATTTGCGAACATCGTGGTAAATACTTGCGTACGAGGGGATGGCAACCGGCGGACTCACTTCGCTGCACGGCTCAGTCACGCAAGTCTCACGCGTCGAATCCGCCGCGAACAACGTCCGATCGGATCTTCGATTTTTTGGCGTGCAGGGGTTTCAGACCCACAAGTGGCCGCAGCCAGGCGATTCTGCGCCACAACAATTCATAGCCGCCAAGCGATACGACGATCGTTCCCGTCGTAATGGCCAGGTACTTTGTCAAGATCGACCATTCAAGAGGAACGATCACATATGCCAGCGCGACAATGATAGTCAGGTGTAGGCAAAAAAGCGGGTAAACGGCGCCACTGAGATACGTCAAGAGACGGCTGGGACGTTGCAGGTAACGTCCCGCGAAACCCAGACAAGCAAGCAACCAGAACCAGACGTTCGATACCCGCAAGACACAGAACCAGGCATAGGTTGCAAAATCGGTTTCCCCATTGACGAGGGGCGAGAAATGTCCCTTCTCGGGTAACCAGAACTGCGCGAACAAGGTCGCCGTGGCAATCATCGCCAACGCGAAAGAAAGACCACGCAATTGTTGCGTTCGATCCAGCAACGGCCGGCTCGAAGCCAGCAGGAACCCGGCTGTGAAAATCATGAACCAGTGACCGAAGTTCGCCCAATCGTGTATCAGGTCAGGAAACCCGGGAAACCACGCTCGCAACAGGATCTCGACAACGGCCAGGGGAACGATTACCAGATACAAACACCCTCCTCGCGAAAGTCTCTGCGACCAGTACGCAAGTTGCCTCCGCCCGGCAGCACGCTTGAAGTACGCGAAAATCGGCCAGCCCAGCCGGCAAAAGAGGTATAGATAGACGATGAACCAATAGTGGTGCCAGCTCAGGTTACCGCGAGGGTAAACGCCCTCGGTGAAAAACTTTGGATAAAACTCGGCGAATGAGCCGGTGAAAGCGCCGATGAACTGCTTCTCGAGAAATATCATCGGCGGCACAATGACCAGAACGCCAAAGACCAGTGGCACGAGCAGTCGCACCGCGCGATCCCGCATGAACAGCGCTTTGTTTCGATGCCGAAGCGCAAACGACACGCCGACGCCAGAGATGAGGAATAGCAACGCCAGCCTGAACTCGTGCAGGAAGCCGGCCATCGCCTGCAATACAGGGCTTGAATCGGCATTTTGAATCATGGGTATTCCACCCGGCATGAACGCTATCGCCGCGTGATAGTAGATCAACAGCCAAAACGCGATCACACGCATCCAGTCCAGATCTGCACGTCTCTCTTTGATGGCCAGATCGCTGCTATGGTTGACCGCACATATCGGGTAACCCATCGTTGTTCTCCGATGAAACAACAATGGGCATTACACGCCTGGGGCACCTTCGACTCTCCCGAAATTGTGTCAGTTGCTTACGAATGTTGAAATTCGATAGCTTTTCTAAGAATTCGACAGCCTGCTCTTTCGGTAGTCCGTAGGGGTTGTTCTGTACTGAGCCCGAAAGGCGGTATTGAACGACGAGATCGATCGAAAACCGACGTCTAATGCGATTGTGAGCACGGGGGCTCGCGGCTCATTAACGAGCCGCCGCGCAGCTTCTTCGACGCGATACCGGTTGATGAACTGATTGAAGTTCTGGTGACCGAGGCTTCGGTTAATCGTACGGCGCAGCTGATACTCCGGCACCTTCAGGGTTGCTGCCAGGTCGGCGATACGCAGATCATGGTTGGTATAGACGAGACCTTCGCTCATTAGCTTATTGAGCGCGTCAATCAGCGAGGTATCTTCCGACGACACTGGCGCCAAAGCACGTGAATCCCGCAGAACAAACGAGGGATTGATCCGCAGGAAGGCCAGATTGAGCATCAGCGTTGCAATGAAAATTGCCGCCATTCCGAGTAACTCAATCAATTCCGGAACCTTCCATCCCGTAACCAGCTCGGTTGCTACAACGGCTGCGACGATGACACCGATACTGGCGGCAAACACGCGGCGCAGTTTTAAACGACTCTCCACAACGTCGTATTCTTTACCCCTCCAAACGATGACTATTGCACCGACGGCAAATCCCAGTTTTGTCATTTGAAGAGGGACGAGTAAGTAGAAATTCACAGCCGCGTTCGTTGCACCCCTCTCGAGCCCAAGCCACAACGCCACGACAAGGTAGAGCGCCGCAATCAACCAAACGAATATTGGCGGCTCTCGGTCATCCTCGAACAAGTCCCAGGTGAAGAAGAACAACAAAGGCGGAACGGCATCGGCCGGCAGGGAAAGCCACGGCCCCACCTCCAGGTTAATGTGGCCGAAAACAGGTGATGAAACCAGGTAGGAAACGACGCCGAGCATAAGTGCAATACCGAGCAAGCGTGTTCGATAAGGATTTGAAGAAATGATCAGCGCAGTCGCCGAGAGTAATACCTGGGATACAGCGAGTATGCGCAGTACCAGGATAGCCGCCGTCATCGTCGTCATGACGCTAGACTACACCGAGCTCAATATGAACACACCAACAGGGTCCGAGCGAAAGCAACTGACTGCCGGCTTCAGGGCGATGACGCCGAATGGTCAGCGCAGGTCAGGTCGAATCACTCGCCGATGCGCCCCTTTTCGTTTTTCTTCGCCTTCTTCGCGGCCTTTTTCTCTTTTGCCGTCATGGCCGGTACTTTCTTGGTCTCTTTGTTGCTCTTTTGTCCTTTACTCATCACTTTTTCTCCTGCTTTGAGCTGCATTAGCGCGCCATGTATTTTCGGCGCATAGATTTCACGACCGAGTATAACCCTGCGTATACATGTCGATGCACGAAGAGATGAAACTCAATCTCTGAAACAACCCTACTTGCTCCGCTTCCCCGGTTTCTTATTCCGTGGCGCAGGCGTCGACTTGCCTCTCGCCCTGGAATTTCCTTTGGGCTTTCCTTTAGGGCTCGGCTTGCCTTTGCGTTTTCGCGGCGCTTTGGCTTCGCCGTGCAATGAAATATTCATCGCCTGACCGCAAATTCGGACTCTCTTCAGGTCCATGAATATGTCTTTCGGCATTCCCGCCGGGAGATCGACCAGGCTGTACTCCGCCTCAATTTCGATGCTGCCGATATGCTCACCGTCCAGACCCGATTCGTTGGCGATAGCGCCAACGATATTCCCTGGCTTGACGCCGTGCACATGACCGACCTCTATCCGGTAGCGTTCCGCGCCGCCCTCCACATCCCGAACAGGCTTGATCCTGGTCTTGCCCGTGTTCTTGTCGGGACCGAGCAGCATCGGCTTGTCACCAATAGTCATCTTCGCCAGGGCGGCAGCTATTTCGACGGCAGGAACGTCGTGCTCCTGCCGATATTGCTCGACGAGGCCCTGCATGAATCCGAGCTCTCCCAGGCTAAGCGTATCCGTAATCGTCTGTTTGAAATCGGCAATGCGCTTGTTGTTAACGGCTTCCGTGCTCGGCAACACCATCTGTTCGATTTTCTGCCGCGTGGCTTTTTCAATCGCATATAACATGCGTCGTTCCCGCGGCGCCACAAACAGGATGGCATCGCCACGTCGCCCCGCCCGTCCCGTGCGGCCGATGCGATGAATGTACGCCTCGGTGTCGTATGGAACATCGTAGTTGATGACATGACTGATCCTGTCTACGTCTAGACCGCGTGCTGCAACATCGGTCGCTACCACAATATCCAGTGATCCTTTCTTCAACCGCTCAACAGTCTGTTCACGATGCTTCTGAGCCATGTCGCCGTTCATCGCTGCGGCAGCGTAGCCACGGGCCTCGAGTTTCTCGGCAAGTTCCGTTGTTGCGGTCTTGGTGCGAACAAACATCAGAATGGCATCGAAGGGTTCGACCTCGAGTATTCGCGTCAATGCGTCGAGTTTGTGCAGGCCACTCACCTGCCAATAACGTTGGCGAATGGTTTCTGCTGTTGCGGTGCGCGCCTTGATCGAAATTTCCGCTGGGTCATTCAGATAGCGCCGCGCAATTCGTTCGACCTCTCTCGGCATCGTTGCGGAGAACAATGCCATTTGACGTTTGTCAGGCGTTTGATCGAGTATCCACCGCACTTCGTCAATGAATCCCATGCGTAGCATTTCATCAGCTTCGTCCAGGACCACAGCCTGCAGGCCGCCGAGCTTCAAAGTACCTTTGCGCATGTGGTCCATCAGGCGACCGGGGGTTCCGACGACAACCTGTACGCCCCGTTTGAGTTGCCGAATCTGACCGCCATATTCCTGGCCACCGTAAACGGGCAGCACATGAAATCCTTTGATGTGCGATGCGTAATGCTGAAACGCTTCGGCCACTTGAATGGCCAGTTCACGAGTAGGAGTGAGCGTCAGGACCTGGATGTTTTTGTTCTGCACGTTGATACGGGACAGTAACGGCAAGGCGAATGCGGCTGTCTTTCCAGTGCCCGTGGGTGCATGCCCCAGGATGTCCCGGCCGTTCATCAATGGCGGTATCGCCTGGCTTTGAATCGGGGTTGGTGTTTCATAGCCGATCTCATCCAACACTCGTAGCAGAGCTTCGGATAGCTTGAGATCGCGGAAACTGGTCGTGCCTGGCTTGGCATCAGACTTGGACATCGTATGGCTCTGGAGTAGGAAAAAGCCGCTGGAGACCCCACCAGCCGGTGCAGCATGATAGCATCCGGCCGCTGATTCACCTGCGCCCGGCCCAAACCCATGATTTCTGCAAATAACCTGTCGATTCAGTTCGGCGCCAAGCCCTTGTTCGAGAATGTGTCCGCGACCTTCGGCAACGGCAATCGCTATGGCCTGATCGGCGCGAACGGTTGCGGCAAGTCAACATTGATGAAAATACTGGCCGGAGAGCTGGAGCCCAGTGCTGGCAACGTTTCTGTCGAGCCCAATGCCCGGGTCGGGCAGCTTTCGCAGGACCAGTTCGCGTACGAGGACTATCGCGTACTGGACGTGGTGATGATGGGTTACGAGAAATTCTGGGCCGTGATGCAGGAACGTGATCGCATCTACTCACTGCCCGAGATGAGTGACGAAGAAGGCATTCGGGTCGCCCACCTTGAGGGCGAATTCGCGGAAATGGACGGCTATTCGGCGGAATCGCGGGCAGGCGAGCTCCTGGAGGGCATCGGTATCCCGGTCAATCAGCACCATGGACCGATGAGCGCCATCGCACCGGGCTGGAAGCTCCGGGTGCTGCTCGCACAGGCACTGTTCTCCGATCCGGACGTGTTGCTGCTCGACGAGCCCACCAACAACCTCGACATCAACACCATCCGATGGCTGGAAGATTTCCTGGATTCCAGCAAGTCGACGATGGTTATCATTTCGCATGATCGTCACTTTCTGAACCGTGTGTGCACGCACATGGCGGATCTCGACTACGGCAAGTTGCAGCTTTTTCCGGGCAATTACGACGAGTACATGACAGCGGCAACGCAGGTGCGTGAGCGAATGTACGCGGACAATGCCAAGAAGAAAGTCAAGATGGCCGAGTTGCAGGCATTTGTCAGTCGTTTTTCTGCCAATGCTTCAAAAGCCAAACAAGCCACGTCGCGCGCCAGGCAGCTTGAGAAAATCGAGCTCGAAGACATCAAACCGTCGAGCCGTGTCAGCCCGTACATTCGTTTCGAGCAGGCAAAGCCACTGCGCCGTCTCGCTGTCGAAGTGACGGGTTTGAGCAAGAGTTTTGATGATGGTCCGCTCTTTGAGAATTTGGATCTCACAATCGAAGCGGGCTCGCGTGTCGCGATTCTTGGTCCGAACGGCATCGGCAAGACGACGCTTCTACGTTGCCTGCTGCAGGAGCTCGATGTTGATAGCGGCGAGGTCAAGTGGGCGGAGAACTCACAGCCTGGCTATTTCGCTCAAGATAACGCGCACGAATTTGAACACGACATCAGCCTGTTTGACTGGATCACACAGTGGCAACCGACCGGCTCCCCCGAGCAGTTGCTGCGCGCCACGCTCGGCCGAATGTTGTTTTCCAGGGACGACAGTGAGAAATCAGTGAAGGTTGTATCGGGCGGCGAACAACGTCGCTTGATGTTCGGCAAGCTGGCTTTGCAGGAACCGAATGTGATCGTGATGGACGAGCCGACGAATCACCTCGACATGGAATCGATCGAGGCCCTGAATCTCGCTCTCGAAAATTACCCAGGCACGCTGATCTTTGTCAGTCACGACCGGGATTTCGTATCGTCGCTTGCGACACGCATCATCGAAATGGCGCCTCAGAAGATCATCGACTATTCGGGCACCTACGATGAGTACCTTCGTTCGCAGGGACTAATTGAGAAGACGCGCGCCGCGTGAGCGAATAAAGACTCATACGGGCGGCCACAAAAAAACAGGGGTCGAACCGAGGAATTGCAGAAAACCTCGGTTCGACCCCGATTATGCGTAGTGCGCCCTGCGGGATGACATTTCCTTCAATACGCGTGCTCGTGCCATGTGCGTTGCTGCCTCTCGCGGCAGCTTGTGTTCGCTGCGCGCGGTTGTAAGCACTTCGCGCATGTTGTCGCGGATCTTCTCCTCGATTACGTTCATTGCCTCGGACTCGCTCGCGTTTTTGAGCTCCATTGCGGCGCAAATCACCCCGCCGGCATTGCAGACGAAATCGGGCAAAACCAATATGCCACGTTTTGCAAGCAGGCGTTCGGCCTCGTCGGTTGCTGGTATGTTGGCCCCTTCTGCGACAACACGAGCTTTAAGGCGATCGACATTGTCCGCTGTCAGCACGTCAGGGCGTGCAGCCGGAATCCAGATATCGCACTCGACACCTAACAGTGCATCACGCTCCAGCGCTTTGGCGGCAACATAGTCAGACACGGGATTTCCAGCCTGCTTGAACTCAATCAACGCCTCGATGTCGATGCCGGCGGCGTCATAGCAGCATCCGCGACTGTCAGAAGCGGCGACCAGGCGCGCACCTTTGGCACCAAGAAATCGCGCAACATGTTGGCCGACCGAGCCGAATCCCTGCACGGCGACACGCGCACCTTCGATGCGAACGTCACAGAAGTCTTGTGCTACGTCGATTGCGGCGCTCAAACCAAATCCGGTCGCGCCGATTTCATCGAGGGGGATGCCGCCTTTCTCGCGAGGCAATCCAACCGCACGACCGATCATGTCCTTGATCCAGCCCATTGCTTCCTCGTCGGTTCCCATATCCGGCCCGGGAATGTAGTCAACGATATCCTCGATCGCGTCGGCAAAACTCCTGATCAAGATCTCTTTATCGGCTTTCGCCATGTGTGGATCACCGAATATGACCGATTTGCCACCGCCATGCGGGATTCCGGCCGCTGCATTCTTCAGTGTCATGGCTCGTGCGAGACGCGCGCATTCGTCGACGGTGACATCGGGCGCCATACGGATACCGCCGATCGATGGGCCCAGCGCAACGTTGTCGATAACCAATATCGCTTTCAGCTGCGTCTCCGGGTCGTAGATCTCGATAACCTTTTCCGGCCCGAGATCGTCGATATTGGAAAACGGGCCCGTCATTTGTCAGCCTTCATGAGTTCTCATCCAGGCCCAGCATGTCGATGGTTTGCTCGCGCATCCTGAATTTCTGGACCTTGCCCGTGATCGTCATTGGAAACTCATCGACAAACAGAATGTAGCGGGGGATCTTGAAATGAGCAATTTTTTCTCTGCAGAAGTCACGTATCTCGTCCTCGCTCGCGGCCTCTCCCTCACGTAACTTGATCCACGCGCAAATTTCTTCGCCATACTTTTTATCCGGCACGCCGATAACTTCAGCCTCTTCTACCTTTGGATGCTGAAACAGGTATTCTTCGATCTCGCGCGGGAAGATATTTTCACCGCCACGAATCAACATATCCTTCAGTCGACCGACGATTTGGCAATAGCCGCTTTCGTCGAGAATAGCGATGTCACCCGAGTGCAACCAATTCGCCGCATCAATAGTCTCGGCAGTCTTCTTATCGTCGCCCCAGTACCCCGGCATCACGCAATAGCCGCGTGTCAGTAATTCTCCAGGCGTGCCGCACGGGACGACTTTACCCTGCTCATCGACGATCTTGACCTCAGTGTGCGGCAGCACAGTACCGACGGTGGACACCTTGCGTTGGACCGTATCCTCTGGTGATGTCTGAAAGCTCACTGGTCCGGTCTCGGTCATGCCATAGGCGATCGTGATGTCCTCAAGATGCATTTCAGCGATCAGCCGCTTCATCAACTCGATTGGACAAGGTGCGCCGGCAATAATGCCGGTACGCAGATGGCCGAGGTCAAAGCGATCGAAGTCCGCGTGATCCAGTTCCGAGATGAACATGGTCGGCACACCATGAATTGCTGTGCACTTTTCTGTGTCAATGGCCTGCAACGCGGCGCCGGGCTCGTAGCCGGCCGACGGTAACACCATCGTCGCGCCATGCGCGACACTGGCCAGCGTGCCAAGCACCATGCCAAAGCAGTGATACATGGGTACCGGTATGCACAATCTGTCCGCAGAGCTGAACTTCATTCGGGCACCGACGAGGAACGCGTTGTTGACGATATTGTGATGAGTCAGTGTTGCAGCTTTCGGTAGACCGGTCGTGCCGCTCGTGAATTGAATGTTGATCGGATCATCGAACTGCAGCTCGGCGTTGACCGCCGCGAGTTTTTGCCTGGCCCGAGGGTCGGCTCGCTCACCGACATCTCTGTAGCGCAGGAAACCTGGCTCGCTTTCGTCGGCGAGTGTAATCAGAAAACGCAGATCAGGGAGGCGAGCCGCCGCAAGCTCGCCGGGCGTACTGGCCGCGATCTCGGGCGCGAGATCCCGTAGCATCGAATGATAATTGCTGGACTTGAACTCGGGCGCGACGATCAATGCTCTGCAGCTCACTTTGTTCAGGGCATATTCGAGCTCTCCCAGACGATAAGCCGGATTGATATTGACGAGTATCATTCCGGCTTTGGCCGTCGCAAATTGGGTGATGACCCATTCGGCACAGTTCGGCGCCCAAATGCCGACACGTTCACCGGCGTTGAGCCCGAGAGAGAGCAGCCCGGCAGCGAGCAGATCCACGCGGCGTTGCAACTCGCCATAAGTCCAGCGTATTTGCTGATAGGTGACGACCAGGGCTTCTTCATCGGCATGTTGGCCCGCAATTCGGTCAAACATGTCACTGACGGTGTCGCCGATCAGCGGCGTGTTGCTTACTCCATGAACATAGCTGATTGCCATTCGCGTTTCCCCACGTGCTTTTTGGAGTGTGACAACCCCGGAGCCCGGCGATACAGCGCTTGGTATAGTCTCTTAAAACTTAGGCGGCCGACTCTATCCGAGGATTTACCTATTGTGTGCTCGACCCTGCCGGAGAATATACGTCTGCACCGCGTGAAGATTCCCGGTATGCAAGCACAACGATTCAGCCACGCGCCTTTTCACGTCGCAATGAGCTAGTCGACGTAGACAAACAGCAGTAATTGCGGGAATACTCTCGCAAGGGATCATGATGTCTGATAGCAGAAGATGGATATCGAAGAACGTATCGAGTATTTCGGTCTCGGCCATCAAGGAGATGGCAATGCGCGGCGCGCAAGTGCCCGACGCCGTCTCGCTCGCATGGGGATTACCTTCATTCAGAACGCCGCGGCGTATTTGTGAGACGGTAGAACACGCGCTCGAATACGATCCCGACGTCGGCAAGTATTCCCTGCCCGATGGCTTGCCGGAACTCCGGGCTGCCGTCGCCATCAAGCATGAGCGCGTAACCGGTATTGCGACCGATCCGGACAGCAACGTCTTCATCACGTCCGGCAACATGCAGGGGCTCAACGCGCTGTTCCATGTCGTCCTCGATGCAGGTGACGAGATCATCCTGACCGACCCGGGTTTCGCGTCGCATTTTCAGCAGATTCGTCTGTGCGGCGGCACACCGGTTGCCTGGCCACTGGATGAATCCCGCGGATGGTCGCTGGACGTCGATTCGTTAACTGGATTGATCAGCCGGAATACCAAGGCAATATTGCTCGTGACGCCATCAAACCCGACCGGCAGTATTTTTGATAAACAAGAGCTGCGAAAAGTCGCGGCTATCGCGGCCGAACACGAGCTGCTGATACTTTTGGATGATCCATACAGCCATCTGACCTACGAAAACGAGGACCGTTATTTCAACCTCGCCGCCGATCCCGAGTATCACGACAGAGTTGCCTATTGCTTCACGTTCTCCAAGATCCATGCGATGAGCGGCTGGCGATTGGGCTACATGATCGTGCCCGAGACACTGAAACGTGAGGTAATGAAAGTGCACGACGCCACGATTATTTGTACGCCACGCATCTCCCAGGTGGCGGGGCTGGAGGCGTTGCGCGGAGATCGCGTGCATATTCCCGAATTCCAGCAAATACTTGCTGCCCGCCGATCCCTGATTTGTTCGAGACTCGATCGGGTGCCGCACGTATTCGACTACGTTACACCGCAGGGCGCTTACTACGTGTTTCCCAGAATCCTCGTGGACCATGGCGATTCGATGGAATTCTCGCTGCGCCTTCTCGACGAGGCAAAAGTAACGGTCACGCCGGGCGCAGCCTTCGGCCAACGGGGCGAGCACCATGTACGAATGGCGTTCTGCGTCTCCGAGGACGTCATCAATATCGCCTTCGACCGTATAGAAGCTCTATTCCCCGCCTGACGGATTGCGCGGCTCTCGGCCCGCTGAGCTACCCGAAGCATCACGGATACTCCTTACTACGTTGGTCAAGTGAACAGCCCTGGACGGAGATAGTTTTGTTGCAAGAGGATTATCCACGCCGACAGATCCAAGCGCTATAATCAGAAGGCCCGACAAACAGAACACAGGAGCCGTCGAAACATCATGCCTGCCGACCTCTTTAAGGTTATCGCCCGGTTCGAGAATGCCGAAGGCCGGCCATTTACCGGATCTGCATACAAGGTAACGCTGCTCGATCGAGACCGCCTGCTCGATGACAAACTGGGCTCGACCACGCTCAGCAAGGACGGCACCGCTGAATTCCTGTTTTCGGCGGCGGATGTACTTTCCATCGACTCCGTCGGCGAACGGACACCTGATCTCTATTTCGTCATCACGGAGAACGGCAATGAAGTCTTCCGTTCCGAGATCTTTCCCGAAGTCGATTTCGACGCGCCCAATCCGATCACGGGCCGACAGGACGACGTAACCAGGGAATTCGGCCCCTTCCGTGTGACCGGGCAGATAGACCCGTGGATTGAACTCTGATTCACGCGAAGGTATTTGCGATCGACTGGATCTCCATGGCAGGTGATTGCGCAAAATATGGCGCCGTATAGGACCAGATCGATGCATCGATTGAGGACGCGGTCCAGCACGTGCGTCGCCATGGTGGTCTTTATGCTCGCTGGTATGAGCGTCGCAGCAGATACCCAGATCCACCGTTGTTTGCTGGCGGATGGCACGATCGCCTTTCAGGAAACCCCGTGCCCCGAGCCCGCCGTGCATGTCGACAACGGCAGCGAAACCAACGAGAGTCATAGCGAAAGCGACACACCCGCTGCCGACGATAATGCCTTCGACTTCGTTAATCCCTTCGACGAACCCGCAATCCCGTCGACGCCCGCCGAACCAACGCTACCCGAAGCGGTGTCACAGGACCGTACCGGGTGCGAGAAAACGACGCGGGATGCGATCGATGCGATTGATCTCGAGATGCGAGGGAATGCCTATACGAAGAAACAGGGCGAGGAATACCTTGTGGAGCTGCTTGCATTGACACAGCGGTTACGTGCCTGCAAGCAGCTGTAGGTCTCTGTTCCAGATCGGTGAAAGCCGCTCAAAAAACAGGGTCGAATCGGGGGTTTGGAAAACCTCGGTTTCGAAGAAAAATGAGGCAAAGCTTTTTCGCCCGCCATGCGGCCTGACGTTTCCAGTTTACGATCATCCAAAAGAAAAGCCCCGGCCTTGCCGGGGCTTCTTGCGCACAGCGCTGCAAAAATTAATCCTTACTCAGAAAACGTCGTAGCCGCGCCGCCCGAGATTTTTTGTACAAACAGCAAATCTTGCCGCAAGTTTAGCGGGCACGGAATCAGGATCGGCCAGCCCATCCCGCCAGGCGTCCCACGCCTTGCCAAAGGTCGCAGCATTTGCGCTTGTACCTAGCCAATACATGCTGGTCAGGTTGTTACTTTGCACCGGAAATGCGATTTTCGCCTGGTAGCTGTACTCTTTTCCCCATTTATTGAAGTCCTGCACGATCGCCATGTATTGGTCCATCGGGCAGCCCTCCAACATCTCGAATTCGATGACATCCATATGCTCGGCAACAGCATTCAATGGCAACAGGAGGAATACGGCGATTAACATCTTTTTCATTTCTAACCCCTTAATTAGTACTTTTAGATTTACTCATTGACGGATTGCTTCGCCGGTTGGACTGAATTTCCGACGGACTCCAAGGATACATCGATTCTATTGCGATCCGATCTCAATTCTCGGGCTTTTCCCCATGCAGCCGAAGGGCGAGCGCCGTCAGGCGCGAATCCATCAACCACCGACACGCGGATTTTCAGTCGCGTGTTGGATCGCCTGAGGCTATATATTTCACCGAGTTACCGGGGCGTCCGTTGCTCTATTTGCATCACGGCGCATGACGATGTGCAGCTCTTCCACGCAAATATCACGCACAGCGCCGAGTGCCTCCATTATTCGAGAGGCGTTGATCGTCCGCGCAAACCGCGGGCAAGCCCTCGATTTCAGGGTGTTCGTTCTGCTGCGCGCCAAGGGCGCGGTGGACGCCCTGCCCTGATGAACGCGATGGCGGCTAGAAATTCGGAAATCACTTATGGCGCACAGTAATTTCGGGGCGTATCACCTAAATTAGAAGGGGTGTGTCTCGACGCCATCCCGATTGTGGTGCGCACACGCTACCACTAGGCAGTCGCTATGAGCTGACCACCGCCCCAATCGCCAAGGCTTGCCGGTTCAGATCACCACGTACGGGGGGCGGAAATGTCATCTTACAATCTATTACGCCGTGGCAAAGTTGCTGCCGGCGGATCGATCGGTTTTGGCCTCATACTCTCCATAGCGTTCGCCGCACCGTGTGTTGCACAGGATGTCATCGAGTCCGGCGAATCGGAGGTTGATGAGACAACAATCGAAGAGATCATCGTCACGGGCTCACGCATCAAGCGCCGGGATTTCAACACAATTAGTCCTCTCACGACGATTGGCAGCGAGGATTTCGATTTCTCGGGCCAGGCGACCATAGAGGAAACACTGAACCAAATGCCACAGGTGACGCCTGACTCTGGGCGTACGACCAACCGGACCGGTCATGAAAACGCAGGCACAGCGACGGTCAATCTGCGTGGCCTTGGGGCTGGGCGATCCCTGGTATTGTTGAATGGGCGTCGCGTAGCACCCTCCGGAATCAGCAACGCAGTCGACTTGAACAATATCCCCGAGCTCCTGATCGACCGGGTCGAGATAATCACCGGAGGAACCTCGACTGTCTACGGGTCGGATGCGATAGCCGGCGTCGTCAATTTCATTACCAAAGATGACTTTTCAGGTTTCGGTGTCGATGCCGGTCTTAGTTTGGCGGAACAAGGAGACGCGGAGACTTATGACCTCAGCGTGGCCTACGGTCACGACTTGGCGAATGGACTCGGCAATGTCACTGTTTACGTGAACATGCTTGATCGCAGGTCGCTATTGGCAAGTGAGCGGGAACATTCTCGCGTGCCTTATATTGATGACTGGGAAGGTAATCTCGTCGTCAATGGCAGCTGGGAAACGCCGGCAGGGGTTGTGCGCTGGCCGGAAGCTGATCTCGGCGACGGCCCTGTACTGATGACATTCGATCCGGACGGTACGCCGCGCGAATTTGACGAGATCGACGATACCTATAACTGGCTGGCTGCTAACTACTTGCAAATACCTTTGAAGCGACTCGCTGCCGGAGCAATGGGCCACTACAATTTGTCAGCGAGGTTCGAGGCTTATGTCGAGGCCAGTCTTGTTCGGAACGAACCATCGCAAAAAATCGCGCCGGTGCCAATGCGACTCCCCATTGAAGTGAACATCGACAATCCGGTACTCGCACCGGAGGCACAACAACTTTTTGCTGAAAATTATGTCTGTGCCCCGGACCTCGCATGCTTCGTTTTTGGCAAAAGACTGCTCGAAATGGGACCGAGACTGGCCGAATTCGAACGAGACTATGCTCGGTTGGTCGCCGGGTTCAGCGGAGAGCTGGCCAAAGGTTGGGATATCGATGGCTGGGTTACGTATACGACAGAATCGTCCACTCAATATTTGCGCAACGATGCTTCGCGATCGCGGCTGCGACAGGGACTGTTGGTCGATTCTACAACCAATCTGTGTTTTGATCCGGCCGGCGGCTGCGTGCCATTGGATATCTTTGGCGCGGGCAACCTGTCGGCAGAAGGCGGCGCATTCCTGCGCCTTGCTGATTTCGTAAATCGAACGGAGCGAACGCACAAGCTTGCCAGTGTTTTTGTTAACGGTTCCCCATTTGACACTTGGGCGGGTCCGCTCGACATGGCCGTGGGAGCCGAATGGCGTAGCGATGACACTTCCTTCAAATCGGACGACACCTTGGAATCAGGAGATGCCTTGGGCTGGTCAGCCAGACCCTCCGTGGAAGGAAATGACTATGTTTACGAGATCTACGCAGAGGCAGTTGTTCCTTTGGCGACTAATCAGAATTGGGCCGAGTATCTTGGGGTCGAAGTTGGCGCCCGTTATTCAGAACACAAGCATGCTGGTGGCTTTTGGACATACAAAGCGGGTGCAGAATGGCAACCAATCGACGGTTTTCGCGTGCGCGCAATGCACCAGCGAAGCCTTAGAGCGCCCAATAGTGGTGAGCTCTTCAAAGAACAGGCCACTGTAGCTGCGTGGTTTGTCGGGTCCGATCCAATCGAGGACCCATGTTCGGCCTCAAGCGACCCCAGGGGAAACGGCAACGTCGAGAAATGCGTATTGCAGGGGCTGCCTGAAGACCAGATCGGGATTTTTGAGGCGACTCCCAGGTATCCGGTTGATTACCTCATCGGAGGCAACCCCGACCTGAAGCCTGAGGACGGTGAAACCTGGACGGTTGGTGCGGTTATTTCTCCCGATACAATGCCGAACTGGACGTTCACCGTTGATTACTATGCGCTGGAAGTTGCCGATACGATTGGCGACATATTTCCGTCTGAGATTTGCTTTGATCCCGTCAACACCGGCCATGTCTTCTGTGAAGACATGGTGCGCGATGACACCGGCAACGTGGCTTTTGTTAGTGAGCTAATCGGCAATCGCGGTCTGATGGAGACGACTGGCATAGATACGCAAATACAGTTCCGGGCTGATCTTCCCGATTTCTTAAGCTTCCGTGGCCATATTGCCAACATCAGCATGAACGTTTATTGGACACATGTATTGACCGACAAGGAACAAGAAAGTCCTGTTACCGAAGTCCTCGAATGCGCCGGCTACTGGGGCTGGCCGTGCAATTCTCGCGCTTACACACATCCGGAAAACCGTGTCACAAGCAAAATACATTATGCGTCGGGGCCCCTCGGGCTGCATCTTAACTGGCGCTGGATCGATGGAACCATAAATGCCGCACCAAAACTGTCATATATCGAAGGCTATCCGGATCCCGACCTCGCGATTCCTGTGGTCGATGACGAGCATTACCTCGACCTTGGAATTTCGTATCAGTTGAACGACCGTCTATCGAGTCAGTTTGGCGTCAACAATCTGCTCGATAACAGCCCACCTCAGATGGACGGAGGGGCCAATACTGACACAGGAATGTATGACATCTTCGGCCGCAGCTATTACCTGACGCTGTCAATGCAGTTCAGTGACTAAGCCACACTTAAGCTTTTTCTACCACGAACTGCGGCGCCGCCGCGTCTTTCGCACGGCGGCTTACTACCTCATTGGTGCCTGGGTGTTGTTGCAGGTCTGCGAACTCGTATTCGATGTGTTGCATTTTCCGGACGCCGCCATGCAATTCGTGCTTGCGGCAACGATCGTTGGATCTCCGGTTGCCTTGATATTCGGCTGGAAGTACGACATCACGGCGCAAGGCATCAAGCGCACGCCATCGTCCACCGAGGATCAACAGACGGCCGATCTGTCTCTCAAACGTGTCGACTATCTCTTGTTATCGGCGTTGGCCACTATTACCGTCGTCGTCGCGTTTCAAATTCCGTTGCCAACCATCAAAGAGCAGCACTTTTCAGCACCGCCGGATAACTCCATCGCAGTTATGCCGTTCGAGGTCTGTGACGGTCAGGGTCTCGACTATTTGATGGCGGCCGGTCTTGCCACCGAAGTGATCAACCGCCTGGCTGAGCGTGGCAAGCTCAATGTTCTTGCGCGCGAGTCCTCGTTCGCGTTTGCCGGCTTCGGCCTCCGGCTGCCGGAGATTGCCGAACCGCTGGGCGTGCAGCACGTGCTGACCGGGATGCTGTGCCGTGACAATGACAGGCTGACATTGTCGGCGGAGTTATCCGACGCAAAGGGTTTTCTTGTTTCGAGTGACACCTTTGAGCAATCGGTGAATCCTTCAGGAACGATCACGCAAACACTGGCGTCTGCAGTCGCGACCGGCGTTGCCGCGGCACTAGGCGATCTCCTGCCCGCTCGACCCGACGCGCTGGTCGATAAGCTCGCTTACGAGCAACTCATCATCGGGCGCGAGCACCGTACCCGCGGTGATGATGACAAGGCCCGTGCTGCTTTCGAGCGCGCACTCGAAAAGCAGCCGAACTACGCCGAAGCGTTGTTCGAGGTCGCCCTGCTGGAGCTGGGCCATCGTTCTAGTTTGAACCAGGGAACGAACTACGAGAACGCACGCCGAACTACCGAGCGAAGCTTGGCGTTGGTCAGGCGGCAGCTTGAATACGATGCAGGCTCCGCTCACACGCAATTCGTGGCTGGTAGCATTATTTCTATGCTGGCATGGATTGATGAAGACTTGAACTGGCGCCGCCCCGACGGGCTCGACGAGGAAGACGTAACAATCGAGAAAAATGAACTAAGGGCCCGATTGGCAGAGGCCGAGCAACATTTTCGTACATCGATCAACATAAACCCCACCTCAACGGCGACTTACTACCGACTGGCGAGTGTTGTTGAGGGCCAGGGGCGCGCCAACGAGGCGCTGGAGATTTATGAACAGGCGCAAATGCGAGACCCGTTTAACCTGGTGCTAAACGCGCGCATTGCCAAGCGCTGGGCGGCGCGAGGCCGGTTTCGACAGGCCATCGAACTGCTGGAACGCTTCGAGGAGTTGCCGGAGATTCCGCCCTGGGCCTGGTGGTGGCGACTTGAACTGATGCAGCTGCAAACCTACTGGGACGAGAAATGCGCGACATTGATAGAGATGCTGCAACACGACCCCGGCGCGTTCGATCATCAGGGCAACCGCGCGCAGACATGGTGGTTCGTCAGCACGATGGCCCACCTAGGTTTGTATGAAGAAGCCAGGGACTGGAAAGATCGCCTCGAAAACATGCCGCTGCCCGAAGAGTGGCGGGAGCTGGTTCTGCAGGACTATACGGATGCAATCGGCCAATATGAGGAGGTCGTGGCAGAAAACCAGATACGCCTGGCAGACATGAGTGACGAGGAAGTACTGGACGCCTTTCACGAGAGAGGTTTCTTCTGGGCAATGGACCTGGCTGATGCAGGAGAGGTTGAACGCGCCATTAAATTGCTGGAATCGATTCAACACGCGCCGGCAACGTGGGCAGAAAGAGAGGCCTGGGCACCGTTGACTCTGGCCGGTCTATATCAGGAAGTGGGGCGCGACGACGATGCGGCACAGGTACTCAATGGGATCGTCGCGGAGCTGGAAGCGGAATATGATTCCGGAATTCGCCACCCGCTTACACTTTCGTTTCTGGCTGAGGCGTATGCAATGCAAAAGCGTGACGATGAGGCCATCAAGATGTTCGAGAAAGCTGTGGACTACCATCAGCGTGATGATTGTGACTGGTTAGAGACGCCTGCCTGGGAACGACTCAAAGACGACCCTCGCTTCATTTCGTTGTGCGAGAGAATGGAAGCAGACCTCGAGCAACAGGCCGAGCGCGTCCGCACAATGCTCGCCACGCACGATGTCGATGTTTTGCTTGCACCGCTAATGGCAATGGCGGCAGATTCCAGCGATCAGTAGGTTTGGCGATACCGTATGCGTGGCGATAGCGGAAATCCCAACAAGGTGCAGCCTCCACTGCAGCAGAGCTTGGTAAGCTCATTGAAGCAGCCAAACTCCCGCAATGGCTTAATGGAGAATCTTGGAAACGATGCCGGTCATCGAAATTAATGGTGGCCAGGGGCAGAGCAGTTCGCAAAGCGAACTAAGACGCCGAAGGCGCCCGCAGGGTGAAAATCGACCCAAGTCGATTTGAGTCCATCGAACTGCCGACACGCGGATTTTCAGAACGCTAAGTGGTTGGTTCTGTTCCGATATTTCAACTGGTTACCGGGGCGTCCGTTGCTTCTGTTGCAGCACGGTGCACAACGATGCACAGCCCATTCACGCAGATTTCACGCGTCACCGACATCTCGGTCGACGCGATAGAATCTTCTATCCTTCGTTAGTTTCCGAACATCAGCCACAGCAGCAGGTGCCCCGGCAGCTGCAGCACCAGTGGCACCGCTATCATCAGCACCAGCATGTGTTGCACCGGCGTGAGGTTTGCGCCCGCAGCGATCGGTAACCGGTATACATGATTGATGTTCGATTTCGGTTTTGTCAGCCCGCGCGTCAGCAGCAGCACGAGCCATGCAATCAGCACTGCCCATGGATATACGCCGGGATCATAACCAAGCCGCCATGGGGCCCAGACGATCACCGCCAACAACGGCACGTGGAACAGCGACACCGCGCGCAGCCACAGCGGGCTCTGTTGGTCGAACATGTAGTCAGCAAGGCCGATTACGCGCTGCAGGCGCAGCAGGCCGCCGAAGAAGCTCACGATCCATAACATCTCTGGAACAAGCACCATGCATGCCGTCAGGCTGACGATGAACGAACTTTCCAGCCACAGGCCCGCCACGAGCGCGAGGAGCGCGATGTCGGAAAACCAGAGGAAATTGGCCGGGCCGCGATGCCGCCAGTAAATAAGGACGATGACGAGCACCATCGCGGTCCACACGACTTTGAGCCACAACGGCACGAGGGTACTTGCCATGGGTGTTACCTATGTTCTCGGAGTAAATTGATATTACACTCGCCGTCGTCTTTGTCTCACCAGAGGCAATGATCATCTCATCGGACGCCCGCTTTCGCGCTGGGAAAAGGCGTCATACGCCTTTTCTTGATATTGTGATCAAATGAACTCTGGCCTTTCCACCTGTTTTTCCGTTGCACTACTGTCGACTTTAGCCGTATTTACGGACGCTGCAGCCGAGATTGTAGTAGGCGACAGCCAGGTTAGCTGCGCCGAAGACCCGGCTTGTATCAATCGCCTGCATCCCGACATCCCGACGGTTGCCAACGCCGATCCTGGCGAGCGCATCGTGTTTGTCGGCCGCGACGCCTTCGACCTGAAGCTCGATCCGGACGAATTTTCGAGCGCCAAAGCCATGCCACGGGAAGGCTTCGGCATCGTCCACGCACTGACCGGCCCCGTTTTTATCAACAGCGCCAAGGCCGGGGACGTGCTGGCAGTGACCATCGAGGCATTCGAACCTGCCGATGTCGGTTGGACCGAAGCCGGGCCATTCGGCTTTGCGGGCGACCAATTCGGTACTGACGAGCGTTTCATCGTCTGGCGCATCAACGACGAATATGCCGTCAGCGATGCACTCCCAGGCGTGCGCATCCCGAATGCGAGTTTTCCCGGCGTCGTGACAACGATGCCTGGGCCAGCGCTGCTCGCCGAGGTGCTGGCGCGTGAGACACAGCTGCTCGAATCGGGCGGCACCGTGATGAACCCCGATCCGGATGAGGCGGAGCCCGCGTCGCTATGCGGGGCGGAAGGGACAAAACCCGCAGAGTGCCTGCGCACGATCCCGCCGCGGGAGCACGGCGGCAACATGGACATCCGTTACATTACTACCGGGACAACCGTCTACCTGCCCTGTTACATCGACGGTTGCGGGCTCGCGGTCGGCGACTTCCATTACGCACAGGGCGACGGTGAGGTGGCGGGCACGGCGATCGAGATGGGCGGCAGGATGACGGTCACCGCCCGTGTTGTCGATGACCCGCCCGACCTGTCCCACGGCCCCCACTATGAAGGTCCGGCATCGGTGCTCAAGATACCGTCGAAACGCTTCTACGCCGTGACCGGTTTCCCGCTAAAAGAAAAAGGCAGCGTACCCGCCGACCTCGCATACCTGGATTCCCCGAAGGTTGCCGGTTTAAGCAACCTGTCGGCCGATATCAATCTCGCGGCACGAAACGCGCTTGCCGCCATGATCGACTACATCATGTCGGAGTACGGTTATGACCGGACGCAGGCCTACATGATCGCGAGCATCGCGGTGGACATGCGTATCGGTCAACTGGTTGACGTGCCGAACGTCGGTGTGACCGCGGTATTGCCACTGGATATATTTATAAAAAGTGACTGACTCCTGACGATATCGTCGACGAGGACTAAACCGCAGCTGATTGCGCTGGTGCCATCATCAAGAACAAAAGGTAAACGCCATGAACAAGCTTTTCCAATTTGTAATTACTGTCGCTTTTATTTTCGCCGCAGCACCCAGCATTGCTGCAGACGATCACAAGTCGATCCTGGTAACCGGGGCCAGTACGGGCATCGGCCGCAACCTGACCGAAACGCTGGCTGAGAATGGCTATCACGTCTACGCTGGCGCGCGTAAGGACAAGGATCTTGCGGCGCTGGATGCAATTGACAACGTTACGGCCGTAAGGCTCGACGTCACCAACCAGGAGCAGGTTGATGCTGTTGTCGCAATGATCCGCGAAAAAGGCACGGGGCTGTATGCCCTCGTTAACAACGCCGGCGTTGGCGGCCGCGGACAGGTTGTCGAAACACCGATTGAGAATCAAACGTTTGTCTACGCGGTCAATGTCGAGGGCGTCTACCGCACGACCAAGGCGTTCGCGCCGCTGGTTATGGAATCCAAAGGTCGCATCGTGACGACGGGATCGATCGCTGGCACGATCTCGGCAATCCCGGGGTTCAGCGCCTACAGCGGGAGCAAACACTGGATCGAGGCCTATACAGATTCGCTCGCTACCGAGATGGAGCCGCACGGCGTCGTGGTCAGCGTCGTTGAACCCGGCAACTACAAATCGAACATCCGTCGTAGCCGCGTGGCTCGTGACATTGCGCAGGCAAAAGCCGCCGCGGGCGACGACGTCACCGAGGAACTGAACAATGAGTACGAAGCGGAAACCGCACGCGAGCTGTCCTACAAGGAACCTGACGAGGTTTCCGCAGCGTTCATGCATGCCTTGTTCGACGACAAGCCGCTGCGCCGCTACATGGTTGTCCCCAACGCGCAAGAACACGAGGCAACCATTCGCACGAAGTTCAACGAGCTTGTACAGCTGAACCAGTGGGGTCCTTACAGCTATGACCGGGATCAGTTGGTTGAGCTATTGGATAACGTCCTCGATGGAGATGCTGCTTCCGAGTGAACTAAAGAATGGCCCCCTGGGGCGCAGCGTTGCCTTGGGGCTTCCAGGTCGAGCCTTGATTTGGCTCAGCGCTTCGCTCCCTGTTTTCTATTTACTTAACTCTTCGCGGACCAAGTCAGCCAATTGCTGCTGGCCAAAGCTGGGTAACGGCCGGCCATTAACAAAGTACTCGGGTGTCTTGCTGACTTTCAGGAGTATGGAGTCTTTCTTGTCCTGTTCAATGCGCAGCAGTACTTCCATGGCATTCATGTCGACCATCAGCTGTTCCATATTCAAGCCCACACCTGCGATGGCCGGTCCTATTCTGTCGGGCTGGACAGTGTGGTGCTGTGTCCACTGATGTTGCGATGCCAGCAGAGCTTCCAGGGTCTGCCAGTACTTGTCTTGTTTTCGGCTCGCTTCCAGGATTCTGACCGCGTAGTCGGCGCCGGTATGGAATGCGACATGGCGAACCGAAAGACGGATCTCGCCCGGCACCGCAGCCATCCACTGTTTGACCATTGGATAAAACAGGGCACAGGTTTCGCACGCCGGATCGAGAAATTCCACGATGTGCACCTTGGCACCCGGGTCGCCAAGAGTTGGCGAATGTTCGCTCGCGAGGGCTGCCTGGCGCGCTGCGGCCTCGGCTTGCAAAGACTCAGTGTTGTCACTTTCGGACAAGAACGTCGCTGCCACGAGGGCAAGCACCAGAACCGCGACAGCAACAGCGACGAGACTCGTTCGACTGATGCGGTTCTCCGCATTCACTTTATTGCTTCGGGTCTTTCGGCTCATAGAGATGCTTGTCCTTCAAATCTTCGTGACGTTTACTTGCGATGGCCTTCAGACGGCAGGGGGCGGGTCAGGATAAATACAGCCGCAGCGCTCAAGACGACAATCTGACAGACGATGATCCATAACGGTGCACCGAACAGCCAGGTGATCACCGGTGTCATCAAGAGAACAATGATCGCAATCCGTTTCACTTTGCGGTCAATGCTGCCGTCCCGGTGCCAGTTGTCGATCAACGGCCCAAAGGACCGGTGCTCTCGCAACCAGCGATTCAGCCGCGCCGAGGAACGGGCGAACGCGAAGGCAGCGATCAGCAGGAATGGCGTCGTCGGCAACAACGGCACTACTACACCCACGGCGCCTACGGCGACCGACATCAGGCCCGCCAGCAGCCAAAAGACTCTAATTCCAGTATCCACTCTGGCAGTTCATCCCACGAGGACCGGCGCCGACACCAAGATCCTTTACTTGAAACGGAGCTCAAAACCAAAGTACAAACCGGAATCGAATGTGAATCTACCGAGGCCCTTGTACTTGGCCTGAATACGCCGTACGCCGAGATAAACATCGCCATCGCGGACAATGCTGTAACCGGCACGCACACCAACTTCGTAGTACTCGCTCTGGTCACCGAACGATGAGACGTCAGGCGCATAGTACCCGTAAGCGCCGACGTTATAGCGATTGGCATTCGGCAGCGTATATCGCGCAAAGCCGCCGAGCGCCAGCGCCGTTCCGTTAAACGTGCTCGGGTCGGTGCGAGTTTGGACCAGGCGCACTCCCAAGCCGGCCTGCAATGCCGTGCCGGATCCGCTCGCGGCATCCACAAGGTGGAAGCTCGCGTGAATAACGTCCCCTTTGTCCTCACTGTAGAGCCAGCCGAGTTCGGCAAGGTAATTCGGGTCGCCGAGCCGCCAGCTAAAACCCAAACGAATCGCGTCGCTGTTCAGGTTAACGTCAAGCGCTTTTCCTGTCGTCTGGGCGGATGCCAAGCCTGCTAAAAGGCACAGACAAAACGCAAGCAGTATTTGCTTTATTCTCATGATGATTCCAATTGCAAGCCCAAGTCGCCGCTCGCTATCGTTCAGGCCGCGGCGGCCGGGTAATGATAACGGACAAATGCCATACACGCATCGTTACAGGCAGGTGCAAATCATGCGGGGGTCAGCGCGGGCATGCTGCCTGAACCAGGCTTCACCGTTCGGGTTCTAACCAAGAGACTTGAACCGCGTCCGTCGGCAGCCATAGTGAGGTAACGGGGTAAGGGCACAGTTCTCCAAGAAATCGGCCTGGCCGACATCGAGACAGCAGACACGCCTGTAAACCGTAGTTGACGAGCAACTTGCCGAGTCTCATTCAATAATGCGGCTCGGCTGTGACCGGTCGCTTTGGGTCAGAAGCCGTCATTCTACCTCAGAATGCACGAGCGGCTGGTTCCGGCCAGTAAGCGACATTGCACAGGTTCCAGTGAAGGTCGCAAACGCAGCAATTCTGGTCATTAGTAATCATCGGGTACAGCGGCGGTCGAAGGCCGTCCGCTGCAACGAAGGGTTAGATCTGACCACGCTCGAGCCGGATGTCCACTTCTCGTTCCACATACTGCCACTCCGGTATAGCACGCAATGCAGCAAGGAGATTGTTGAACCTCACCTCATCAGATGGCGCGTACTCGAACCAAGTGATGAAATCGAACGGTTCGTTCTCCGAGAGATCACGGCAGTGATGGAGCCTTCTAGCCAGCGTGGGAAAATGCTCCAGTCCGATTTCAGTGTGGTGCGATTGCTCCTTGAAAATACTCAGGCGTTCCTCTTGTGTGAGTGCCCACCAGGCCTCGTTCTTGCGAATCAGGATCAGCGCCCCGCACGTTGCCTCCGGGCGCCCAAGATCGAGAAGCTTGGCGACGATTTGACGCCTTTCCTCGCGATCGACGTACCGCTCATTGCTTGTTATTCCACGAAGAACCCAGGACGCATGTGGGTCGGATGGTATCTCTGAGCCAGAAGCGATTTCGAGCCCTATCGCCGCTGGCAGTGGCTCTCCAACTATCACTTCCATTTTGGTGACACGCCAGAGGCCTGTCTCACCGCCAATGAACGAAAACAATCGCGCAGGCATATCAACTTTCCTCAGTGAGGCCCAACTATTAGCGGTTAGGTGCGAACGGTATCAGGGCGAAGCATCCCAGTGAGCCAATTCCTCGAAATTCTGATGGCGACTCCCCTGCTTTTCATGGTTTCTTGGAATCAGCCGACTCGGCTCCGGCGATGATATAGGATCAGTTTAGTCCAAATCTCCTGTGTCCGCTTTGGGTTATTAGCGGCCCTTTCCAATTCGGTAAATCTTAGCATTTGAACGGCTGCTTGCGGCGCACAGCAGAGAGTCGCCATTTCCAGAAAGCAGCCGTTCGTGCGCGACGAGTTTTGGGATAACCGCAGCTCGCACCATTCAGTCGCACCAAACGATCGTTCCGCCATCCTGACGGATCAGTTCGTCGTAGCGGGCCTCGAGCTTGTCGCGTTTGATCTTCATCGTCGGCGTCAGCAGGCCATTTTCGATCGTCCAGGGATCCTCAACAACGTAAATCGTCGAAAGTCTCTCATGCGATTCCAGCATGTCGTTAACCTCGCGAAGGGTCGTCTCGAAGCTGCTGTCGATGGATTCCCGCGACGCTTCCCTGGCCGCGGCCGACGGCACGACCACGGCAACCGGCGCGCGCAGTCCGGCGCCCATGACGCAAACCTGTTCGATCAGTGGATTGCCGGCCAGCTTGCCCTCAATCGGAACGGGCGCCACGTACTTGCCCTTTGCCGACTTGAACAGGTCTTTAACGCGCCCGGTTATACGAAATGCCTGTACGTCTTCCTGCCACTCACCCTTGTCGCCGGTGTGAAAGAAGCCGTCGGCGGTAAACACCTCGGCCGTCAGCTCCGGCTGTTTGTAGTATTCGGTAAACAGGCCAGGACAGCGAATCAGGACTTCGCCCTCGTCGCTAAGCTTCATCTCGGTACCCGGCAGCGGCACGCCGATCGTGCCGATGCATTCATTCCTGAACGGCAGGTTCGTGCATGACAACCCGGTGGTCTCGGTCATGCCCCAGCCTTCGCTGATGTGCACGCCGATGTTCTCGTACCAGCGCAGTGTCAGGGGAGATATCGGAGCCGTGCCCGAGCCAACCAGGCGGCAGCTGTCGAGGCCAAGCCCCTTTCGCACCTTGCGCGCAACGAGCTTGCCGATCACCGGTATCTTAAGCAGCAGGTCGAGTCTGTTCGGCGGCATTTTCTTGTGTACGCCGGTTTGAAACTGGACCCAGAGCCGTGGCACCGAGATAAAAAGCGTCGGCTCCGCCCGCAGAAGGTCGGCCAGAAACGTCTCCAACCTGTCGACAAAGAAGAGCTGGTAACCGCAATAAATCGCCGGCCCGACGATGACCGTTCGCTCCGTAACGTGTGCAAGTGGCAGATACGAAAGGGCGCGATCTTCCGGCACGACGCCCATCATTTCTGCCCCGGTCCTGCTCGCATACTCGTAAGCGCCATAGCTGGTGACGACGCCTTTGGGCCGCCCGGTGCTTCCCGACGTGTACAGGATCGTCATCATTTCATCGATGGTGGGACGATGCGGCGATCCGATTGGCTCGCTGCCATCGATCATTGCCTGCCAATCGTGCTGGCAATCCACGCCGGGATAGCGCAGACCGATCGTCGCGACCTCCGGCAATAATGCCCCTCGCACCGCATCCGGATCATCGAGTCGACCGACGATGGCGGCGCGCGCGCCACTGTGTTCCAGCACGTAGCTGATCGTGTCCGCACCGGCGGTTGGATAGATCGGCACCGATACCAGGCCCGCCATCGAAATGGCGACATCCGTGATCACCCACTCGGCGCAGTTCTTGGAGAGGATGGCGACCCTGTCGCCGGGTGTAAGCCCGAGCTTCAGCAATGCCGATGCAAACCGCGCGGCGTCATCGTATGCCTGCCGAAAGGTCCATTCACGAACCTCGTCCTCGAAGGGCTGCGTCAGGAACGTACGCTCCGGGGTCTTTTCCGCCCACTCCGCGAGGGCGTCTGGTGCAGTCTTGGTATCAGTCATTTGTTCTCAAATTGTAAGATTCGCTATCGGCTGTTCTCAATGCGCCGACGACTTTCAGGCAATCAATCGTTTCGTCGATGAACTGACCACCAGTATTTGCCAGATACTGCCCGAGCCCGCCGTTCATCACCTGGGCTTCGAGCAGCGCGATGTAATAGGTAGTCCTTTTAGCGTCGCTGAGCCTCTCGATCTCGATCTTATCGGATAACTCTTGAATGCTCATCCACACGCTGTAGAACCACTCGTGCCAGGGGTACTGCTCTTGCCCGATTTTAACTTCCTGCAATCGGGATATGTTGATTGACGCCAGACCTTCTAACTCAAATATATCGACCGCGACGGACCCATGCTCATCGCTCGATTGGTATCTTGAATTCGGGGGGTGACACGTCGGATTCAACCAATGTGCCCAGCCTGCAGGTGACTACTCTCGATCGTGTCAGGCCGGCCGATACTGCCAACAGCTACCTGATTCAGAAACTCGAAGGGACGGCAGCCGTAGGCTCGCGTATGCCGCAGGGCGGTCCATTTCTCGATCAGGCAACGATGGATATGATCAAGCAGTGGATCAACGATGACGCACCGAATAATTAGAAATGGTGTCATTCGGCGGCTGATCTACCTGCGGAAATCGTCGTTGCCGGTTACCTGATTGCGTTGTAGTGCGGTGGTGAAAAATAGATCTGACACCTCTTTTACAAGAAATCACTTGACAAATTAGTTGCATTACTCAATTATATAGTTGAGTGGTTCAACTAAGGAGCTATGTGATGGAAGAGGCAAGAACACATACGGTCGTGCGCGAAGGCTATGCGCGCGTTGCGAAGGAAAAGACGAGCTGTTGCGGACCGACTGGCCGCGGCACCACCACCGAAATCGATATCGCGAAGCAGATCGGCTATTCCGACACGGACCTGGCCGGACCTGCAGCTACCGGGAACCTCGGCCTCGGTTGCGGCAACCCGACGGCAATCGCGAATCTTAAGCCGGGTGAAGTCGTCGTTGATCTTGGGTCAGGCGCCGGGTTCGATGCATTGCTCGCCGCAGAGAAGCTCGGCAGCGACGGGCGTTTCATCGGTGTCGACATGACGCCGGAGATGCTGGCGCGCGCACGCACCAACGCGGTGAACGCAGGCTACGCGCGGACGGTCGAGTTCCGTGAGGGCTTGATCGAGGCGCTGCCCGTCGCATCAGGGTCGGCGGACGTCATCATCTCCAACTGCGTCATCAACCTGAGCCCGGACAAAGCGACAGTGTTTCGCGAAGCGTTTCGTGTATTGAAGCCAGGTGGCCGGTTGGCGATCAGTGACATCCTGCTGACGGAGCCATTGCCGCCCGAGGTTGCGAAAAGTGTCACTGGGTTGATCGCGTGCGTCGCCGGCGCGGAAACAGAAGAAGTCTACGTGGGGCATATCCGCGACGCCGGCTTCGTGAACATTGAACTGCAGCGGCGGCCGGCAGGAGAGATATTCGACTTTGCCACGGATGATCCGGTCATCAGCGCGGCGATCGCGGAGTTTGGCGTCGAGCGAGCCAAGGAGCTTGCAGGGACTATCTTTAGCTACACGATTCAGGCAACGAAGCCATGAGCTCGAGCCTGGTGACGCAACCATGAGCACACTCGTCGATGACGTCGTCGCGTTCTGCCGTATGTTCGCGATGGTGGAGCGAGATCAAGTCTGCTGTGGCACCGTGACCGTCGCGCAATGCGTGGTCCTTCAGACGCTGCTCGAAGGCACCTGGGATGCATCGACCCTCGCCAGTCAGGCGCGCGTGACAAAAGGGGCAATGACGCGGCTGCTCGATGGGCTGGAGTCACGCGGATTCGTCGAGCGGCACCAGGACCCGGACGACGGACGCCGCTGGCTGATAGAGCTGACTGCCACCGGCACAAAGGAGGCGAAGCGGCTCGCCGGCATGACCGAAAACGCGGTTGCCCTGATCATGTCGCGGATGCCGAAGGACAGGCGCAAGCCTGCGGTCGCGCTGATCGCAGACCTGCGCAGGGCCGCCGAAGAAGTGCGCGACCAGATCGACTGTTGCTGAAGGATCCGGCCTGGAGAGGGAGGTGGCCGAAAAGCGGGTTTGGACGCCGCAGGCGCCCCGAAGGACCGACAGACGCACGCAGTGAGGGCCGGCGAATCTGGCGTTTCATTCTGCCCCTGGCCACCACATTCAAAAACGCCCTGTTGAGGGGCGTTTTCGTATCTGCAATAACTGGGGTCCAGAGTAAGTTTCTTTCTTGGTACTCTGACCCCGTTATCCACTTGAAATGATCCTCCGTTGCACGGCCTCTGACCGGGCACCGCTATAATCAGCCGATGCAACACGTCGACTTCGAAGAGGTGGTCCGGGAAACCGTCGCCGAGCTGCCGCACTGGGTTCAGGAGGCGATGCAAAACGTCGAGATCCTCGTACACGACAAAGCCGATGGTCATCTCGACCCGGACAATGAGGGGCTGCTCGGGCTGTACACCGGCGTACCGCTACCCGAGCGCGAAGCCAATCACGCGGGCGAGTTGCCCGACGTCATCTACATCTTTCGTCTTCCCCACCTGGAGCTTGGGCTCCAGCCGGACGCACTACGCGAGGAAATTCATCGCACGCTTGTCCACGAGATCGCACATTACTTCGGCATGGATGACAATCATGTGGAGGAGCTGGGCTGGGGCTGATAGCGCTATACTGACCGCAAAATTCAGGAATTGCCTGATCCTGGCCACCGATTCCCCACCGTGAATCGGTGGCCATTGA
>Ga0224512_10000929_pt1 | contig 29476 bp, 22 predicted proteins | sample SF_May12_sed_USG_4_FD_169103 | JGI IMG/M metagenome (GOLD analysis project Ga0224512, IMG submission 169103) | Sediment microbial communities from San Francisco Bay, California, United States - SF_May12_sed_USGS_13 | ecosystem: Environmental > Aquatic > Marine > Sediment | place: USA... | reverse complement strand
ATCACCGGAGCGGCCTCATTCATCTATGAAATCGGTTGGCTGCGCATGCTGAGCCTCGTGCTCGGAAGCACGACACACTCCTTCGAGCTCATGCTCAGCGCCTTTATTTCAGGCCTGGCCTTCGGCGGTTTGTGGATCAGACGTCGCATCGACCGGATTCGCAACGTCGTTCGGTTCTCCGGCTGGGTGCAGATCCTCATGGGTGCTGCAGCCGTCTCGACCGTGCCTCTTTACGTGCTGACCTTCGACTGGATGGCGGCGATTCTGTCTGCACTGGAAAACAGCGATGAAGGCTACGTCCTCTTCACTGTATTGAGCCACGCCATAGCGCTATTCGTCATGGTGCCGACGACGTTCCTCGCCGGAATGACCTTGCCGCTGTTCACACATGTGCTGATGCAGGGGCGACAGGGCGAACGTGCCATCGGGCGCGTCTATGCAGCCAATACGTTAGGCGCGATCACCGGTGTTTTGTTCGCCGTGCACATCGGTCTGCCGCTATTGGGCCTCAAGGCGCTGATCTGCGTCGGTGCCATGCTCGACGTCTTCCTCGGCTTGATCCTGCTCCACAAAGGTCAGGAACGAGAGGAACAGGCCAATACGCTCAGTCCGGTAGTTCCTGGGCTCTTGGTCGGGGGCACGGCGCTGATCGTGGTGCTCGTAGGTGTCGACCTGGATCCCAAGCGACTGGCTTCAGGCGTCTATCGCTACGGCGAAGCGGTGCTCGATGACCAGACGACCGCCGTCTATTACCGCGACGGCAAAACGGCAACGATTAGTCTGATTGCACGGTCTGGTTTGCTGACGATCTCCACGAACGGCAAGCCCGATGCCGCGATCCAGATGGATCCGCAGCGACCCGTCACGAGCGACGAGATTACGATGGTCATGGCTGCAGCGCTGCCGTTGACATACAACAGCCAGGCCCGCCAGATTGCCAACATCGGCCTCGGATCGGGCCTCACGACGCACACATTTCTCGCCGATCCGCTCATCGAGCGAATGGACACGATCGAGATCGAGACGGCCATGGTCGAGGCTGCCCAGGGGTTCGGGGAGCACGTAGCGCGCACCTTCACCGACCCGCGCAGCACGATTCAGGTCGAGGACGCCAAAACGTTCTTCTCTCTGCAGAACCGCAGGTACGACATCATCGTTGCGGAACCTTCCAACCCATGGGTCAGCGGCGTCGCCAGCCTGTTCTCGGACGAGTTCTATCGAACCCTACAGAACTACCTGGCAGCCGATGGAATCTTCGTGCAGTGGCTCCAACTCTACGAGTTCAACGACGCGCTGGCGTTCTCGGTCCTAAAAGCGCTGTCGAGAAACTTCGACGACTACGTCGTCTATAACACGGACAACACGAACGTCTTGATTGTTGCCAAACCCAACGGCGAGCTCGGCGAACCTTCGTTCGATCGAATCTTTCGCGGCGAGCTTGGTACAGACTTGGAGCGAGTTGGACTGCGCAATGCAGATGATTTTCGCGTGCGCATGACCGGGTCACGGGCCGTCATCGAAGGCTTGCTCGAGCACTCGCCGGTACCGGCTAACTCCGATTACTTCCCGTACCTGGATTTGAATGCCGGTAAGGCACGTTTCCGGACTGAGGTCGCTGGCCTGTTTACCTCCTGGAGCACGGCCACATTGCCGGTGCTCGAGATGGTTGGCCTAGCAAAACCGGACCTCTCGCAAGTGTCCGCGGACCCGTACTTCGCGCGCGCGGAGACGGTTGCGAGCGCCCGCGCCGGGTACGGCACGATGGTCGACAACATCGACATGTCGAATCAGATGCTGCCGCCACTCTATCAAGCGTTTTCGACGCTGCGCCTGCTCGGAGACTCGTGCGCGCCGATGCGCTACGAGAGGGAGTGGATGCTGGCACTGCAGAGCTTGGCCGTGCTGACTCTGCCATATCTGGACGCGCCGATGGGGAACGGCCTGCTCGCGGCCGTTTCGCCCGAGAACTGCCCAGGGACTGTCTCCGAGGGCCTGCGATCGTGGCTGTCGCTCTATCGAGCGGTCGCCTCCCGCGATGCGAGCGAGATAGCGACAGTGGCAGAGGACTTGCTCGCCGACGATATTGCCGAGGACGAGCCTCGCCGCCGCTATCTGCTGGCTGCGGCGATGCTTGGACACCTCGGTCAGGGCCAGTCCGAGGAGGCCCTGAGAATCTGGCAAGAGCACGGTCGTGGCATCGACACTGAGCTGCTAGCGCCCGACCTTCGATTACTCGTCAGCTTGGCACTGCGCCCGCCCGACACGTCGCCAGCGCGCACCCACTGACATTTCGATCCCGCCGTGCGACCGAGTGGTCCGTCCTCGCGCACGGCCGACAAATACGGCGGACCAAAGGAAACGACTGTGAGGTCTGTCCCGTGACTCGTCCATCGATACGGTAGTATTGCCCCGAAATGGCCGCTGTCGACGTCCTTCAGAGCGTACCGCCAAAAGCTGAGCGCGGCTCAGCGACCGTGCCAGGCTCGGCGGAATTCACCTGGCGCGTGCTGTGGCTCCTCAATCTGTTCCGGCTCGGGCTCGGAGCCGTGCTCCTTGGCGTGTTTTTCCTCGCCATCGACCCACACATCGTCGGCGAGTCGAAACCACCGCTGGCGATCGCCGCGATGCTGTCGATGATCGGTTTTAGCATCGTCAACAGTTGGCTGCTTCGCGAGCGCTTACTCAGCGCGCCTGCGCAAGGTTTTTTTCAACTCGGGCTAGACCTCGCCACAATAACTTTGCTCATGCACGCGAGCGGCGGCGTTTCGAGCGGCGTTGGCGGACTGCTGATCGTATCGGTCGGCGCACTCGCCCTGCTCGTCGAGCGGGATCGTGCGTTTCTGGTCGCGGCGCTGGCAGCTTTCGCGATACTTGGCGAGCAAACGGTCGCGCTGCTGCAAGGCTCGGCCGGAAGCTCGCAATACGCGCCGGCGGGTATCCTCGGCGCGGTGATCTTCGTCATCACCGTCGTTGTCCAGGCCCTGCGTCACCGCATGCTCGAAACCGAGGCGCTCGCCGAGCAGCGCGGCGTCGACCTACGCAATCTCGCCGAGCTCAACCAATACATCGTCCAGCACCTGCGCGAAAGCATCGTCGTGGTCGATGCCGACGACGAAATCCGGCTCATGAACGAATCCGCAGCGCAGCAATTGGGCACGGCAAGCATCCGCGCCGACCGAGTTTTGCGGGAAGTCTCGCCCGAGCTCGCCAATCGGCTCGAGGTCTGGCGCGTGCAGGGCCGACCGATCGGCACGACACAGCCGAAATTCAGCTCTGCCGACGGATCGACTACGATCTCGCCGCATTTCGCGGCGCTCGGAAGCGAGACAACCGGTGGTACCCTGATCTTTCTGGAGGACATGTCGTTGCTGGCGGAACGCGCTCAGAAGGCCAAGCTCGCCTCGCTCGGCCGCCTCTCTGCGAGTATCGCGCACGAGATCCGCAATCCCATCGGCGCCATGAGCCATGCGGGTCAGCTCCTCGCCGAATCGCCCGAGATCAACGCTGCCGAACAACGGCTGACCGACATCATCCGCGTCAACGCCGCCCGTGTGAGCCAGATCGTGGAGAGCATGCTCACGCTGTCACGCCGCGAGAAGACACAGCCCGAGCAAATCGACCTGGGATCGTGGCTCGACCAGTTTCGCCGCGAGTTCGAGCAGACGCTCGAGCTATTCGAGGGCACGGTGCGCTGCACGGACATCACGCCTGACCTCATCGTTCGCATGGACCCGACGCATTTGCATCAGGTGGTCTGGAATCTCTGCGACAACGCCGTCAAGTATGCGAGTGAAGCCGCAGGCGCCATCACTGTCGATCTGCGCTGCGGCCTGCTCGAGCACTCAGGCCGCGGATTTCTCGAGGTCGCCGATCGCGGGCCTGGCATCGACCCGGAGAAGATCGATGAGGTCTTCGAGCCGTTCTACACGGGCAAAGACGGCGGCACGGGCCTGGGCCTTTTCATCTGCCGCGAGCTCTGCGAGTGCAACGGTGCCAGCCTGAGCTATCAGCAGCGCGCTGGCGGTGGTAGCGTGTTCCGCATCGTGTTCTCCGACTCGAACCGCTGGCTATAAGGGCCGCAACTCATGAAGCCAACCGCACTAGTCATCGACGACGAGCCGGACATCCGCGAGCTACTGTCGATCACGCTCGATCGAATGGATATCGCGACGCGCACGGCTGGGAACGTTGCAAGCGCCAAGCGCATGCTGATGGGCAACACGTACGACCTTTGCCTGACCGACATGCGGTTACCGGATGGCGACGGGCTCGAGCTCGTCGAGTGGATGCAGCAGGAGGTGCCGGGCACGCCAGTAGCCGTGATCACGGCCCATGGCAGCGTCGAAACAGCCGTCAAGGCGCTCAAAGTCGGCGCTTTCGATTTCGTATCCAAGCCGCTCGATCTCAACGATCTGCGCAAGCTCGTGACCGCGGCGCTCAAGCTCAAAGGCGTATCGGCCCCGAAAGGCTCGAGCGCGACGCCGGGACTCATCGGTGAGTCAGATGCGATCGAGAACGTTCGTACGCTCATTGCCAAGGTCGCGCGCAGTCAGGCACCCGTGCACATTTCGGGCGAGTCCGGTACGGGAAAGGAACTCGTCGCGCGCATGATCCACGACGCGGGCCCGCGCCGTGACGGTCCCTTCGTGCCGATTAACTGCGGCGCGATCCCAACCGAGCTCATGGAGAGCGAATTCTTCGGCCACCAGCGTGGCAGTTTCACGGGCGCGGTTAGCGACAAGCTGGGGCTCGTACAAAGCGCCGAGGGCGGCACACTGTTTCTCGACGAGGTAGCGGATCTGCCGCTGCACATGCAGGTCAAGCTGCTGCGAGTCATTCAGGAGAAAACCATCCGCCCGGTCGGCAGCGCAACGGAAATTCCCGTCGACGTTCGCATCTTGAGCGCCACGCACAAGAACCTCGAGGATCTGGTCGCCGACGGCGAGTTTCGCGAGGATCTTTTCTATCGAATCAACGTGATCGAGCTGAACGTGCCACCGCTGCGCGAGCGCGGCCGCGACATGCTGTTGCTCGCAGCAGAGATTTTGAAGCGCCTGGCCGGCGAGCTCGGCGTATCGACTCCAGGCCTTACGGCCGCGGCCGCGGCTGCGCTGACGACCTACCGGTTTCCTGGCAACGTACGCGAGCTCGAGAACATCCTCGAGCGCGCCATGACGCTCGCCTCGGGACACGAGATCGATGTCGCAGACATTCAGCTTCGTTCGGACGCGCAGGACAAGCCTGATGCAAACAGGACTGACGCACAGCCGGCATCGGCCGACGATGCGCCGCTCGGCACGCAGCTCGAGGAAATCGAGCGCGACGCAATCGTCAAGGCACTCGAGCAGACGCGGTACAACAAGACCGCCGCTGCAAGGCTGCTCGGCATTAGCTTTCGTGCGCTACGTTACCGCGTCAAAAAACTCGGGATCGATTGAAGTCGAGCTGGGCTGTCCGTGCGGTCCTATGACCTGCACGACCCCGGCAAAACCGGCATTTAACATGTTCTGAGTTAAGGCCGGCGCCACAACTGACAATTTGCGTCACATTCTGCCTCATAGTCCGCTTCCGGCTACGGCGCCGCCGGCGCAATATGTAGAATCAGACTGACGCCTTCGTGACGAACACCATTTAAGTAACTGAAATATAATGTTTTCTTAGCATCCGCCGCTGGCTTGGCACGAGCTTTGCAGTATATCCGTCACCGGCGTTGTGGCGCCAAGACACTTTTTACGACAACCACTATCCGCTTAGAGGAGCTCTCCAAAATGAGAAAGATGCAACACGGTTTTACCCTCATCGAATTGATGATCGTGGTCGCCATCATCGGCATTCTGGCCGCGATTGCGATCCCTGCGTATCAGGATTACACGATCCGCGCGCAGGTTTCCGAGGGCATGAACCTCGCCGCCGCCGCCAAGGCTGCTGTGGCTGAGGACTTCCTGAATGAAGGTGCCGCCCCGGTCGATCGTACTGACGCAGGCATGACCAAGAACGCCACCGACACGCAGGGCAAGTACGTCAGCTCTGTCAACGTCGCTAACGGCGCGATCGTCATCACGTACGGCAACGAAGCCAATGCTCAGATCGCTGCTGAGACGTTGGGCCTGACCCCGTATGAGAGCGTCGATCTGTCGGTCATCTGGCGCTGCGGTGCGGCTCCGCTCCCGGCCGGCTCGAACGGCCTCATGGGCGCGTCCGGTGGCGTCAACGTCGCCGTGCTCAACCAGGGCACGCTGGCTGGCGCTGCGTTCCAGCAGTATCTGCCTTCGGCTTGCCGTCCGTAATCACGGCTAGCGCTGCCGAAATCAGCAGCATAGAAGGCCCCTGCGCATGCGCAGGGGCCTTTTTTCTGCCCGCCGATTTCCGGCACCGACCGAGCCCAGGAGGGCGAGTCAGATTGGTTCTCGCGCTCCCCGCAGACAGACTTAAACCTCTGTCACAAAAGGAGAAGCCCGCTGTTGACAGGCTCCCGGGCAGCGTTGAAAGTATCCTCTTATTGTCAAAGCACCCAGCGTAAGCATCGCTTTCGAGAAAAATCTGTATGGCCGCGACTGCAACCCAAGGCCCCCTGACCGGTCTGCCCAGACGCCTCGTCCAGGACGGGATTGTGCCGGAGGAGGCGCTCAACCAGGCGCTCGAGGCGACGAAGGATAAGAACAGCTCCCTCGTGGCCTACCTAGTCTCGAACGAGCTCGGCAACCCGCGTAAGATTGCCGTCGCCGCAGCCCACGAATTCGGCGTTCCTCTACTCGATCTCGACGCCGTCGCGCTCGATCTCGACGTCGTCAAACTCGTTTCAGAGAAGCTTTTGACTCGCTACCGCGTCCTGCCGCTCATGCAGCGCGGCAAGCGGCTCTACGTCGGCGTGTCCGATCCGACCAATCTGCAAGCGCTCGATGACATCGGTTTTCAGACGAGCCTGCGCATTGAGCCGATCGTCGTCGAGCAGGACAAGCTCGATGAACGCGTCGGCAAGGCAATCGAGGCTGTCGATACGAGCATGTCGTCGTTCGAAGACGACGACTTCGACCTCGAAAACCTCGACGTCAGCGGCGGCGACGACGACGCGGGCGGTGAGGAGGTTTCAAGGGCCGACATCGACGATGCGCCCGTTGTGCGCTTCGTCAACAAAGTCATGCTCGACGCAATCAAGCGCTCTGCCTCGGACATTCACTTCGAGCCCTACGAGAAATACTACCGAATTCGCCTGCGCCAGGATGGCGTGCTGACCGAGATCGCCCGGCCCCCGGCAGCGCTAGCTGTGAAAGTCGCCGCACGGCTCAAGGTGATGGCCCGGCTCGACATCGCCGAACGCCGCGTGCCGCAGGACGGACGCATCAAGATGCGCCTGTCGAAGAATCGCGCGATCGACTTCCGCGTCAACACGTGTCCGACGCTGTTCGGCGAGAAGGTCGTATGCCGATTGCTCGATCCATCGAGCGCACAGCTCGGCATTGACGCGCTCGGCTACGAAGAGGAGCAGAAACAGCTCTATCTCGAGCAGCTCGCAAAGCCATACGGCATGATTCTCGTCACGGGACCGACGGGTAGCGGCAAAACCGTGTCTCTGTACACGGGCCTCAACATACTCAATACGACCGACCGTAATATCTCAACGGCTGAGGATCCGGCCGAGATCAATATGCCCGGCGTCAACCAGGTCAACGTTAATCCGCGTGTCGGCCTGACGTTCGCCTCGTCGCTGCGCGCCTTTTTGCGCCAGGATCCAGACATCATCATGGTCGGTGAGATTCGCGATCTCGAGACGGCCGAGATCGCGATCAAAGCCGCCCAGACCGGTCACCTTGTGCTCTCCACGCTGCATACGAACGATGCGCCCAAGACTTTGACTCGCATGGTCGACATGGGCATCAAGCCCTACGCGATTGCCAGCACCGTCAGCCTTATCATCGCTCAGCGGCTCGCACGCCGATTATGCGCGAACTGTAAGGAGCCCGTGGACATTCCCGCCGAAGCGTTGCTCAAGGAAGGCTTCACGAAAGCGGATATCGATAGCGGCCTGACGATTTTTTCGGCCAACGGCTGCAGCCAGTGCACGAGCGGTTACAAAGGCCGCGTCGGCATCTATCAAGTCATGCCGGTTACCGACGCGATTGGTCGGATCATCATGGAAGGCGGCAACGCCATACAGATCGCTGACCAGGCCGTGAAGGAAGGTATTCCGGATTTGCGCAGGTCCGGACTCAAAAAAGTCAAGGACGGCGTTACAAGTCTAGAAGAGATCAACCGGGTTACAATTGACTAGCTTGATCTAACCCGGAAGCGTATTCCAGGAGAACCAGCACCCATGGCTCAAACCGCTGCACTCAAACAGTTTCCCTTCAACTGGGAAGGCACGGATCGTGCCGGCAAGAAGGTCAAAGGCAAGACCGTCGCGACGAGCGAATCCGCCGTGCGAACGGAGCTGCGTCGCCAGGGCGTCGTGCCAACACGCGTTCGCAAGCAGAGCCAGCTGTTCGTCAAGAAAGGCAAGGTTTCACCGCAGGATATCGCGGTTTTCTCGCGCCAGCTCGCGACGATGATGACCGCCGGCATCCCGATGGTGCAAGCGTTCGACATCATCGGTGCCGGCCACGACAATCCGGCCGTTCAGAAGCTCGTGCTCGCGATCAAATCCGACATCGAGGGCGGCACGGCGCTGGCCAACGCATTGGCGAAGCACCCGATGCACTTCGATGATCTCTTCGTGAATCTCGTCGCAGCCGGCGAGCAAGCCGGTGCGCTCGAAACGTTGCTCGACAAGATCGCCACGTACAAGGAAAAGACCGAGGCCATCAAGAAGAAGATCAAGAAGGCTTTGTTCTATCCAGCTGCCGTCGTTGTCGTCGCCATCGTCGTGACGGCGATCCTGATGATTTTCGTCATTCCGGAGTTCGAATCTCTGTTCCAGGGTTTCGGTGCCGACCTGCCGGCGTTCACGCGCATGGTCATCGACATATCGAATTTCGTCCGCACCTCAGGCTGGGCTATCGTGTTCGTAACCGTCGGCGCTGTCGTCGGTTTCCTGCACGCGAAAAAACGCTATCGCGGCGTGCAGCACTTCGTAGACCGTGTGGCCCTGAAGATTCCCGTCATCGGCGTCATATTGAACAAATCGGCGATCGCGCGTTATGCGCGTACGCTCGCGACGACGTTCGCAGCCGGCGTACCGCTCGTCGAGGCCCTGGAGTCCGTTTCCGGAGCCTGCGGCAACGTGGTCTACGAAGGCGCCGTGCTGAAGATGCGCGACGAGGTCGCAACAGGCCAACGGCTCCAGCGCGCGATGGAAAACACCGCTCTATTCCCGAACATGGTCGTGCAGATGATCGCGGTCGGTGAGGAGTCGGGCTCCCTCGATGAAATGTCGAGCAAGGTCGCCGATTTCTACGAGGAAGAGGTCGACAACGCCGTCGACAGCATGTCCAGCCTGCTCGAGCCACTCATCATGTCGATCCTCGGCGTGCTGGTCGGCGGTCTCGTCATCGCCATGTACCTGCCTATCTTCAAGATGGGTCAGGTCGTCTAGCGGCCGCGACGGTCCTAATCAAGCGACGCTACTGGAATCGTAGGCGCATGCGCGCGAGAATCTTGCGCGTGACGGCTGTCTCTCCAACCCGCGTGGCCTTCTGAGCGCCATGTACGCCGAGTTCTTCGAGCTTGTCCCGGCGGCGCTGCTTGTCATCGTTGCCCTGTTCGGCCTGCTCGTCGGCAGCTTCCTCAACGTTTTGGCTTATCGGCTGCCGATCATGATGGAACGCGATTGGCGGCGTCAGTGCCGCGAGCTCGCAGCCGAGAGATCCACGGTGCCAGCACATGTGATCAATCAGCCCTTCGATCTGTGGCGGCCGCGTTCGGCCTGTCCGAGCTGTGGCGCCAGCATCGCCGCGTACGACAACATCCCTGTGCTGAGCTACGTGCTGCTACGCGGCGGCTGTCGGCGGTGCGGCGCAAGAATCTCGGCGCGCTATCCGCTTATCGAAGCTACTACGGCACTCATCGCCATCGTCGTCGCGACCGTGTTCGGGCCGACATGGCAGATGGCCCTGGCGCTTGTATTGAGCTGGACGCTGCTCGCGCTGACGGTCATCGACATCGACCGTCATCTACTTCCCGATTCACTGACCCTACCGCTCATGTGGGCAGGCCTGCTCGTGAGCCTCGTCGATGTCGGGGGCGCGCCGCTCACCGTCGACGTCGGTTCGAGCCTCATCGGCGCAGCTGCGGGCTATGTGAGCCTATGGAGCGTGTATCAGCTGTTCAAGCTCCTCACAGGCAAGGAGGGCATGGGCTACGGCGACTTCAAGCTGCTCGCGGCCCTCGGCGCGTGGCTAGGCTGGCAGCAGTTACCGCTCGTGATTGTGCTGTCTGCCGGGGCTGGCTCGGTTATCGGCGGCCTGCTGCTACTTCTCGGCGGCAGATCCCGGCAAACGCCGATTCCATTCGGACCGTATCTCGCTGCCGCCGGCTGGATCGCGCTGCTCTGGGGCGAGCGACTCACGAACCTCTACGTAGCGAGTTTCTTTTGACCCGATGAGGTCTCCTGGCTAGCGCATGTTTCGAATCGGCCTCACGGGCGGAATCGCAAGCGGCAAGAGCACGGCGGCGGACGTATTCACCGAGCTCGGTGCAGCCGTCGTCGATACCGATGTCATTGCACGCGACGTCGTCGCGCCAGGCGAGTCCGGCCTCGAGGCAGTCGCCGCTGAATTCGGATCCGATGTTCTGCTACCGAACGGCGAGCTCGATCGGCGCGCGTTGCGCAGCATCGTGTTCAGCGACCCGCAACGTCGCGAAGTACTCGAGTCGATACTGCATCCACTGATCCGGGCGCGCACGCTGCGGGTGATCGCTTCGCTCGAGGCGCCTTATGTCATCGTCGTCGTGCCACTGTTGCTTGAAACCGGCTTCGCCGAGCTCGTCGAACGGATCCTCGTCGTCGACTGCCCTGAGGCGCAGCAGCTCGAGCGGCTGCGCCAGCGCGATGGCGTCGGCGAAAGCGAAGCCCAGGCCATGCTCGCGGCGCAAACCGACAGGCAGACCCGCCTGGCCCGGGCCGACGACGTCATCGACAATAGCGGCAGCATCGAAGCGACGCGGGCCCAGGTCAAAGCGCTGCACGAGCGCTACCTCGCAATGGCCGCCAACGGACTGGGGTCAGAGTAAAATGGGGGTCAGAACGCGATTATCGCGGAACAACGTTGCAATTGGCTTGGACGTTTCGAGCGAGCTGGGGTCAGAGCAAGATTGAATTTTACTCTGACCCCAATCAGTTGGCGGCGTTTGCCGATCTAGGTTGGCTCCCGCAGAATAGGGCCATGGCTGGTAGCGTCACCGAGCTCGCCCAACACTCCACTGACCCGAATGGGGTGACGTTCGAGCAACCGCTAACCGAGCGGATGCGCACATTCCTCAGAATCGAATTTCTGCATGCGCAGACGCGTTACCACGCCGAGAATCTGCGCGGTTTCGGGGCCCGCGCCGCCGTCGCGAGCCTGCTCGAGCTCATGACGATACTCGGGCGCGGCGACGTGCGCGCCGACGTCCTCAAGGAACTCGAGCGCCACGCCGCGGTGCTGACCAACTACTCACGCCAGCCCGGCATCGACCACGCCCGCCTGGAGTCTCTGCTCGGCGACGTGGCCGGCCTCAAAGCTGCGATCGCGGGCTCCGGTCCGCAATTCATGAACTCGCTGAAGGAATGTGAGTTCCTCAATACGATCAAGCACCGCAGCTCCATTCCGGGCGGCACGGGCGTCTTCGATCTGCCTGATTACGCCTACTGGCTGCGACTGCCCCACGACGAACGTGTCGCAGAGTTCGCACAATGGATCAACGTGCTCGAGCCAATCTGCGAGGCCGTCGCCGAGCTACTCTGGCTCACACGAGAGGCCACCGAGCCCGTCGAGCACGTCGCACCCGAAGGGCTCTATCAGCACCATATGGACCGCCAGACTCAGGCGAATCTCGTGCGCGTGATCATTCCACGCAGTACCGGCTACTACCCCGAGATCAGCGCCGGGCGTCACCGCGTGACAGTGAGATTCGTGCAGTGGCAGGGCGTCAACCTGCGTCCAGCGCAGCTCGATCGAGACGTGGAGTTTCTGCTGGCGCTCGGTTAGCAAGCGGGGACAGTGACCTTGATTGCGGCACGACAGAATAGGTGTCTTGCCTAAGCCGACCGTCCGCAATCAAGGTCGCCGTCCCCGCTGTCGGAGGCGCTCGACTATCGCGATATCGGCTGGTAGCAGCTCGATCTGACGCAAAGCGTCGGGCGTGACCCAGTCGATCTGCTGACCCTCGAGCGCACGCGGCTCGCCATCGAACGCCGATACTGTCCAGACATCGAGCGCCACGTCACGATCAGCGTAATCGTGGTAGAGCGACATGAACGGTTCGGCCGCAAGCAGGCAGATACCGAGCTCCTCGTCGAGCTCGCGCGCGAGTGCCTCACGAGGCGCCTCGCCCGAGGCGCGTTTCCCACCAGGAAATTCCCAATAGCCGGCCATATGGCTGCCGGGTTTGCGCCGGCTTACGAGAATTCGGCCCGTCGAATCGTGAATCAGTGCGACGACGACATCGATGCGTGACTTGTCGTGATCACTGGAGCTGGCCATGGCATTGCTTGAATTTCTTGCCAGAACCGCAAGGGCAGGGCTGGTTGCGGCCGACCTTGGGCTGCTCGCGCACGTACGGGGCGACCGGATCTGCAGGCAGCGGGGCGCCGCCAGGCGCCGGTGCCGGAGCGCCGACTGCAAGTGGTGGCGGAGCCGCGGTCAGCGTCGGCGCTGCAGCATGCTGGAAGCTCATTGCCCCAGGGTCGCGCGGCCCGGGATCGACCGCTGCTGCGTCCTCGGGACGGCGAATCTGCACCTTCGATAAGATCGCGACCGTTTCGTGCTTCACGCGATCGAGCATTTCGCTGAACATGTCGAACGCCTCGCGCTTGTACTCCTGCTTCGGATTGCGCTGCGCATACCCGCGCAGGTGTATGCCCTGGCGCAGGTAATCAAGGGCGGCGATATGCTCCTTCCAGTTCGAGTCGAGCTGCTGCAGCATCACGGCTTTCTCGAGGCCGCGCATGACTTGTGCGCCTACGTCGGCGACCTTCGCATCGTATTCGGCCTCGATGAGATCGCAGAGCTTGTCGCGCACCCCTTGCTCGTCGAGCTCCGGATCGTCCTCGACGAGCTGCGCAACGTCGACATGCACGGCAAACTCCCGCTCGATTGCCTGCGTGAGCCCATGCTTGTCCCACAGCTCCTCGACGCTCTGCGGTGGAATGTAGTCGTCAATCACGGTATTAACGACCTCAGCGCGTATGCCTTCGATCGCGTCGCCGATCTCTGCGGCTTCCATGAGCTCGGAGCGCTGCTGATAGATGACTTTGCGCTGGTCGTTGGCGACGTCGTCGTATTCGAGCAGTTGCTTGCGAATATCGAAGTTATGCGCCTCGACTTTGCGCTGTGCACGCTCGATCTGGCGGGACAAGAGACGGCTCTCGATGGCCTCGCCCTCTTTCATGCCAGCGCGTGACAGCAGCCGTTTCGTGCGCTCGGGATCGCCGAAGATCCGCATGAGGTTGTCTTCCATCGAGAGATAGAAACGGCTCGAACCCGGATCGCCCTGGCGTCCCGAACGCCCGCGCAGCTGGTTGTCGATACGCCGCGACTCGTGTCGCTCGGTGCCGATAATATGCAATCCGCCGGCATTGATGACGGTCTCGTGACGTTCAGCCCATTCCGCTCTGAGCCTCGCCAGCTCGGCTTCTCCGATATCACCGAGCGCCTTGAGCTCGGCTTCGACATTGCCACCGAGCACGATATCCGTGCCGCGGCCGGCCATATTCGTCGCGATCGTCACGGTGCCGGGGCGCCCGGCCTGGACGATGATCTCGGCCTCGCTCTCGTGGTACTTCGCGTTGAGCACCTGGTGCTTGATTGCGGCCTTCTTGAGCAGCCCCGAGAGAAACTCGGAGGTCTCGATCGAAGTCGTGCCGACGAGCACGGGCTGACCGCGGTCGTGACAATCCTGAATGTCCTCGATGAGCGCTTCGAATTTATCTTTCTGAGTTAGATAGACGAGATCGGCCGCATCGTCGCGAACCATCGGCATGTGCGTCGGGATGACGACGACCTCCAGACCGTAGATCTGCTGAAACTCGTAGGCCTCCGTGTCGGCCGTGCCCGTCATGCCGGCCAGCTTGCCGTAGAGACGGAAGTAATTCTGAAACGTGATCGAGGCGACCGTCTGGTTTTCCTCTTTAACGCGCACCCCTTCCTTGGCCTCGATAGCTTGATGTAACCCGTCCGACCAGCGCCGGCCCGGCATCGTGCGACCCGTGAACTCATCCACGATGACGATCTCGCCTTCGTTAATGATGTAATCCACCTCTCGCTTGAACAGCGCGTGGGCACGCAGGGCAGCATTGAGATGGTGCATCAGGCGAATATTGGCCGGATCGTAGAGACTCTGGCCGGCACCGATGAGCTTGGCCTTGAGCAGTAGCTCCTCGGCGCGATCGTGCCCTTCCTCAGTCAGATGCGCCTGCTTGGATTTCTCGTCGACCGTATAGTCACCGGGCTCGACAAGCTGGCATTGTGCCGGTCGCGCGAGTGCGTCGGTCTCGATGAGATGCCCGCCCTTCTGCGCAGCGAGCGTCAGGGCATCTTCGATGCCGAACTCGCCGAGATCCGAACCGTCAGTATCGCGTACGCTCACCCGCGTCGCCTTGATGTCAGCGTCCGCCGCACCAGCGGGCGGCGCATAGACGTTCAAGGAAGGTATCAATCGGTTGATCTGAACGTAGAGCTCCGTGCTCTCCTCGGAGCGACCGGAAATGATCAGCGGCGTACGCGCTTCATCGATCAGAATCGAGTCGACCTCATCGACGATCGCGTAGGCGAGGCGCTTTTGCACCTGATCTTCTAAACGGAACGCGAGATTGTCGCGCAAATAGTCGAAACCGAACTCATTGTTTGTGCCGTAGGTGATGTCAGCCGAATACATGGCGCGTTTTTCGGGCGGCGTCTGTCCACTCTTGATGACGCCAACCTCGAGCCCGAGAAACTCGTAGACGGGCCTCATCCACTCAGCGTCCCGCTGGGCGAGGTACTCGTTAACCGTAACAATGTGCACACCGTCGCCCGTCAACGCGTTGAGATAGGCGGGTAGTGTCGCGACGAGCGTCTTACCCTCACCCGTGCGCATCTCGGAGATCTTACCTTCGTGCAACGCAATGCCACCGATGAGCTGCACGTCGAAGTGCCGCATGCTGAGCGTGCGCCTAGCCGCCTCGCGCACGAGCGCGAACGCCTCGGGCAGTGCCTCATCGACGCTGGTGCCGGCCTGAACTCGCTGCCTGAGCTCCGCGGAGCGCGTCTTGATGGCGCCATCGTCGAGCGCCTCGAACTCCGGCTCGAAGGCATTGATCCGATTGACGAGTTGGCTATAAGACTTGAGCAGGCGCTGGTTGCGGCTACCGAAGAGGCCCGTGAACGCGTTGGAAAGGGAATTGAGCAAGCTGACGTCTCGCGGAGCGGTTAAAGCTCCGTATTCTACGGACAGACAGAGGATATTGGGACCGCAGAACCGCCTATCAAGGCGTAATTACGGCCTAAAGCGCAATTATTGGTTGACGTAGCTCAGCGGATTGACGACGCGGCCGTTGTGCAGAACCTCGAAGTGGAGATTCGGGCCGGTTGCGCGCCCCGTGGAACCCATGACCGCAATCGTTTCGCCGCGCTTGACCGTGTCGCCGACAGCAACGAGGTTATCGGAATTGTGCGCGTAGCGCGTGACGTAACCGTTGCCGTGATTGATCTCGACCATCTGGCCATAGCCGTAGCGATCGCCCGACCAGATGACGACACCCGAGGCGACGGCAACGACATCAGCGCCCTCTCGGCCGGCGAAATCCACGCCCTTGTGAAATGCCGCACGGCCCGTAAAGGGGTCGGTACGATTGCCGAAGTTCGACGAGATGTAACCAGCCGTGACGGGGCGGCCCTCAGGATGGACTTCATCCCTGAGCTTGCGATTCAGTAGAAAATCCTCGAGCACATTGAGCTGCTGCTGACGATCGTCGAGCTGTGCGCCGAGCTGATCGAGTGCCGTCAGCAACGTCGACATCTGATCTGTCTCAGCAATCGCGAGCGGCTCTTCAGGGCCACCCAGCGAAGGCAGGCTCGAAAAGTCGAACTCGCCGTCGTCGAGATCGGCCATTTGCGTGAGCCGCTGACCGAGCGCATCGAGCCGAAGCACGCGGGCGTTCATCTGGCCGAGGCGCAGCGCAAGCGCGTCGAGATTCTGTGCGACCGTCTCACGAGTCGCCTCGAGCACGGCGTGCTGCTGCTCGAGATCGTTTCGCCAGACGTCGACTTGCGTTTGGGGATTGGCGGCGCCGAAATGGGAAGCTGCCTGAAAACCTGCAAAGAAAAGACCGCTGCAAAGCACGAATGCCAGCGCTACGATACTGACCCACACGTGCCGGGCCCCGAGACGAACATGCCCAAGGTGGCCCTTACCCTTCGATAGAAGGATCAACTCCATGAATTTCCGCCCTTAGCCCGAGTATTATCGGAATCGTTATAGGCCCGCCGCTCGGCAAGGCCGGCGCGGATTTTTTGAGTATAGCTTATTACGTAAAATGACACTCGGTAACCCCGCCGTCGTAGGAACCATGCCCGTAGACCGGTAGCTTTGCGTCCCGCCCTTTGAGGCGGTTTGCCCTTTTCGAGAACACTAAGAATGCCGCCAAACCCGTGTTTCCTCAAGCTTTTTGCCCCAAAACGTTGACGTCCGTCTCATTAATATGTCGCCCAAGCCTCCAACGAAGCCGCCGAGATCGCTCGCGAGCCTGCTTGGAGGTGGCGAGCTCGGTGCACTCGCTGCTGAAGCCCGGCGCCGGCGCGACCTGACGTCCGAGATCCGCGCACTGCTACCGGCGGAAATGGCCCCGCATCTCGTCTCTGCCGGCACGACACCCACTGGTGAGCTCGTGCTGACGATGGATGCCTCGGTTTGGGCAGCGCGCATGCGCTACCACGCCGAGCAGTTCGGTGGGCAGCGCGTCAAGGTCAAGGTGCAGCCGCAGGGGTAGCCCGTACACGACGGTACCAGGGGGCGATGCGCGTGCTAGATGGGCGCGACGACCTGATAGGAGACCGGCGAGCGCTGCCGGTCCTCGAATTCCACTTCCTCGTAGCAGGCTTGGTCGGCGAGCACGGCCCTGAGCAGGCAGTTATTGAGGTAGTGACCGGATTTGAACCCGGTGAACTCCCCGATCAGGCAACAACCGAGCAAATAAAGGTCACCGACGGCATCGAGAATCTTGTGACGAACGAACTCGTCGCGGAAACGTAGACCATCCTCGTTGAGCACGCGGTACTCATCCATGACGATGGCATTGTCGAGACTACCGCCGAGCGTGAGGTCGCGCTCTCGTAGCGTCTCGAGATCACGGAGAAATCCGAATGTTCGCGCGCGGCTGATCTCTTTGAGGAACGCCGTCGTCGAGAAATCGAGACTCGCAGTCTGGCGATGCTTACGCAACACCGGGTGATCGAAATCGATCTCGAAGTTGACCTTGAAACCGTTGTACGGCGTGAGACTGGCCCACTTGTCGCCGTCCCGCACTTCTACGGGTTTGCGCACGCGGATGAATTTTTTCGGTGCGCTCTGCTCTTCGATGCCGGCCGACTGCAGCAAGAACACGAACGGCGCAGCGCTGCCGTCCATAATCGGCACTTCGGCAGCGGTCAGGTCCACGAAAGCATTGTCGATGCCGAGCCCCGCCATAGCGGACAACAGGTGCTCCACGGTGGCGACCTTGACGCCTTGCGTCTCGAGCGTCGTGCCCAGCGTCGTCTGGGTCACATTGAGCGCGTCCGCCGGCACGTCGACAGGCGTGTCGAGATCGATACGGCGAAAGACTATCCCTGAGTTGGGCGGCGCCGGGCGCAGCGTCATATAGACCTTCGCGCCACCGTGCAGGCCGATGCCCGTGGCCCGAATCGATTCCTTAAGCGTACGCTGCTTTAACATGCTTGCCTTGCGGGTAGCCTACCACCGCGAGCTCGTCGAGGTCACGGCGCCGTCGAGTTCCGAAGAAACGGCGCGCACGTTAGCATGGCGCCGCTCAACCCAGCAAGGGCGCAGCGCACGCCTGACTCAGTCCGCCTGGCGGCGCAGGAATGCAGGCACATCCAGCAGTTCCTCGAAGTCCTCGCCGAGGCCCGTCACATCATCGCCGACAGCCCGCCTGCGATGCACGGTCGGGCGATCGAGATCCGCATAGTTCGGCTCACCGGCCACCGTTCGCCGTACAACCTTGACCGGACGCTCGGCCTGCGCCAGTGGCTGGCCAAGACCCGTGGCCACGACCGTGACACGAATCTCATGGGCCATGTCAGGATCGATGACGGTGCCGACAACGACGGTTGCCTCATCCGAGGCGAACTGCTTGACGGTCTCACCGACCTCCTGAAACTCACCGATCGCCAGGTCCATGCCGGCCGTCACGTTGACCAGCACGCCGTTGGCTCCGGCAAGATTGATGTCCTCGAGCAGCGGGCTCGAGATCGCGGCTTCGGCGGCCTCGCGCGCACGGCCTTCGCCGCTGGCCGTACCAGAGCCCATCATCGCCATGCCCATCTCGGCCATGACCGTTCGCACGTCGGCGAAATCGACATTAATGAGGCCTGGACACGTGATGAGCTCGGCAATTCCCTGCACGGCACCCTGGAGCACCTGATTGGCAGCCTTGAAGGCGTCGAGCAGCGTCGTTTCCGGGCCGAGCACGCTCAGCAGCTTCTCGTTCGGAATCGTGATGAGCGAGTCGACATAGCGAGCCAGCTCAGCGATGCCTTGGTCCGCTACCCGCATGCGCTTGCTGCCCTCCATCTCGAACGGTTTGGTCACGACCGCGACCGTGAGCACACCGAGCTCCTTGGCGAGCTGCGCGATGACAGGTGCGGCACCCGTGCCCGTGCCGCCACCGAGGCCTGCCGTGAGGAACAGCATGTCTGCGCCCGAGATAATCTCCTGGATCCGGTCGCGATCCTCCATCGCGGCCTGGCGCCCGACCTCCGGATTGGCGCCGGCGCCCAGCCCCTTGGTAATGTTGCAGCCGATCTGCAACCCCGTCTTCACGCGTGCATTCTTAAGCGCCTGCGCATCGGTATTCGCGCAGATAAAATCCACGCCCTCGATTCCCGAGGTAATCATGTGCCCAACGGCGTTTCCGCCCCCGCCGCCGACTCCCATGACCTTGATGATCGCGGTTTCGCTGTAGCCATCCATTAACTCGAACATTGTCGGACTCCTTAGCCTGAACTCTCAAAAATTTCCCTGAAACCAAGCCTTCATTCGCTCGAATGCGCTGAATAAGCCGCTGCGGCTCCCCGCCGCATCGGCTCGGGCCTTTGAGGCCGCTTTGCCGTAGAGCAGCAGGCCCACACCTGTCGCGTGAATCGGGTTACGTACGACGTCGAAGAGGCCCTCGACGTATTGCGGTATGCCTAGACGAACCGGTGTATGAAAGATTTCCTCGGCAAGCTCCACCGCACCTTCCATCTTCGAGCTGCCGCCCGTGAGAACGACACCCGCGGCAATGAGCTCTTCGAAGCCCGAGCGCCGGAGCTCGTCGCGCACGAGCGCGAACAGCTCTTCGTAGCGCGGCTCGACGACCTCGGCCAGCGTCTGTCTAGCGAGCCGGCGTGGCGGGCGATCTCCAACGCTCGGCACCTCGATCGTCTCGTCGGGGTTGGCAAGCTGTGACAGCGCACACGCATACTTGATCTTGATCTCTTCAGCATACTGCGTTGGCGTGCGCAGGCTGACGGCGATGTCGTTCGTGACCTGGTCACCCGCGATCGGTATCACAGCCGTATGTTGAATCGCGCCGCCGCAGAACACGGCGATGTCGGTCGTGCCGCCGCCCATGTCCACGAGACAGATACCCAGCTCTTTCTCGTCGTCGGTCAATACGGAATAGCTCGATGCAAGCTGCTCGAGCACGATGTCCTCGACGTCGAGCCCGCAGCGTTGCACGCACTTGACGATATTCTGAGCCGCACTCACGGCACCCGTGACGAGATGGACCTTGGCTTCCAGACGCACGCCCGACATACCGACGGGCTCGCGAATGCCTTCCTGGTTATCGATGACGAATTCCTGCGGCAGCACGTGAAGAATGCGCTGGTCGGCCGGAATTGCTACGGCACGCGCTGCGTCGATAACGCGGTCGACGTCGCTCGAGCTGACCTCTTTCTCGCGGATCGCGACAATGCCGTGCGAGTTCAGGCTGCGAATGTGGCTGCCTGCGATACCCGTGAAAACGGTGTTGATCTCACAGCCAGCCATGAGTTCGGCTTCCTCGACAGCACGCTGAATCGACTGGACTGTCGATTCGATGTTGACCACGACGCCGCGCTTGAGACCGCGTGACGGATGCGAGCCGATACCGATGACCTCGAGCGCACCCTCGGGGGATAGTTCGCCGACAACGGCGACGACCTTGGACGTGCCGATGTCCAGCCCCACGAGCAGCTTGCGTTCGTCCTTCTTAGGCACCACCGATTACCTCGCTCGAGCCTGCGCGCGATAGCTCCAGCTCATCGATCCACGCGACCGCAAAACCGTTTGTGTAGCGCATGTCCACGTACCGCACGCGGTCGAGCTCACCGGCGAGTGCCGGCAGGACGAATGCGAAGAATCGGTCGAGTCGGTCTCCGACGTTGCGTTTACCGAGCCGGATCCGCTGGCCGCCGTCGAGATCGATACGCCACGCGCCGCGTTCGTCCATCGCCAAGCCGGCCAGCCCGAGGTTCGCTGCCGCGAGGCGGTCACGCAGCACGAGATAACGCTCGGCGACCTCATGCTCGCTGCCCGACGGACCGGATAACACTGGCAGCTCGGGTAGCTGGTAGCGGAGATCGTCCGTGAACAGTTCACCGCGCGCATTGAGCAGACCACGCTCACCCCAACGTGCGGCAGCCTGATGCTCGACGATGCGCACGGCCAACGTATCCGGCCATTTCCGGGCGAGCTTGGCCGTGTCGACCCAGTCGAGCGACTCGATCTCGCGCTCGACACGACGCAGATCCAACCCGAGGAAGCCGCGATCGAGAGTGCCCGCGACGGCAGCCTCTACTTGCAGCGGCGACAAACGCTGAAAAGTTCCGGACAGCTCGAGCGTCGTGACTGGCAGACTCAGCGCCGCCTGTGCACCGATGTAGGCGGCCGCGAGCGCGCCGAGCGCAGCCGGCGGCACGACGAGCCAACGCACGTTGATCTTGATGCGCGGGATCTTTATCTGCCGCGGCTCGGCCTTTCGCCGGTTCGTGCGAGATTTCTTCATCTCTGTCCTCCCGCTTCACTGGGCTCCCCGACGATCCGGACTTCGCACTCGAGCTCCACGCCACTGTGCGCTCGGACCTCGGTGCGGACATGCTCGATGAGCGCCTCGATGTCGGCGGCGCTCGCATCCCCTTCGTTGATGATGAAGTTCGCGTGCTTATCGGACACGCTCGCCCCACCGATCCGCCTACCTTTCAGGCCCGCGGCCTCGATGAGCCGCCCGGCAAAATCGCCCTGCGGATTGCGGAACACGGACCCGCAGGAAGGCTTGCCGATCGGTTGCGACTCGCCGCGCTGCTTCACCATGAGCCCGATGTCACTCATGTCGGCTTGCTCGTCCGGCGCGAACCGAAACGTTGCGGCCGTGAACCACTCCGGCTCGGGACCGCTAACGGAACGGTAGCCGATCGAGTACGCGTCTCGGTTGCGCTCGTGCGCTACTCCCTGACGGTCGATGGTCTCCACGCACTCGACGTTGTTCCAAGTCTCTCCGCCGTACGCGCCAGCGTTCATTGCAAGGGCTCCGCCGAGCGTTCCGGGAATCCCTGCGAAGAACGCTGCCGGGCCGAGCTTCAGACGCACGCAGTGACGCGCAAACGTCGTGCATCGGACGCCGGCACTGGCGCGAATGCGCGTTGCGTCGAGGCGTTCGATCACCCGTTCCAGCTCCACCGTCGAAATCACCGCACCGCGGATGCCGCCGTCGCGCACGAGCAGATTGGAGCCGAGCCCGATCCAGTACACGGGCATGTCCGGCGGCAATGTGTGCAAGAACTCGGCCATCGCCGCGACACTGCGCGGCCTGCAGAAAAGCTCCGCCGGGCCGCCTACCCGCCAGGACGTGTGCGAGCTCAACGGCTCGTCGGTCAGCACCTCGGACACTGCGTCCTCACCTCTATCCACAGCCGCGCTCACTGATTGACACCTACGGGTCCCTTGACTGCCAAGCTCTCCGGCAGTGTCGATGCAATACCGCCGATGCTGCCCGCACCGAGCGTCAACACGACATCGTCATCGCGCAGAACGTTCGCGAGTGCAGCCGACAGATCGTCGATGCCCTCGACGAAGATCGGCTCGACGGCGCCACGCGTGCGCACGGCCCGGGCCAAGGCCTTGCCGTCCGCACCTGCAATCGGCTCCTCGCCGGCCGCGTAGACCTCGGTCAGCAACAATATGTCGACGTCGGACAGCACCTGCGCGAAGTCGTCGATGAGCTCGTGGGTGCGCGTATAACGGTGCGGCTGAAACGCCGCCACGAGGCGCCGATCCGGCCAAGCGTCGCGCGCGGCCGCGATCGTTGCGGCGATCTCCGTCGGATGATGGCCGTAGTCATCGACAAAGGTCACGCGACCCACCGCCGTCGTGATTGTGCCGAGCACCTGGAATCTGCGATCGATGCCGGTAAATTCTGCGAGCGCACGCTGCACGGCCGCATCCTCTATGCCGAGCTCCTGCGCGACGGCCACGGCCGCGAGCGCATTGAGCACATTGTGGCGACCGGGCAGATTGACGCGCAGCGGTAAGGGCTCGCGACCCTCGCGGTGCACGACGAAATTACTCGCGAGTCCATCCGGCTCGATATCGCTCACACGCACATCGGCACGACCGGAGGACCCGTAGCTCATCACTCGCCGTCCGAGGTCCGCAATGAGCTCGGCCGTGCTCGGATCGTCGCGGCACATCACCGCCAGCCCATAAAACGGCAGATTGTGCAAAAACTCGGTGAACCCCTGCTTCAGGCGACCGAGCTCGCCTTCGTAGCTCGACAGATGATCCGCATCGATGTTCGTCACGACGGCGAGCATTGGCTGTAAGTGTAGAAACGACGCGTCGCTTTCATCGGCCTCGGCCACGAGATAGAGCCCCGAGCCGAGCCGTGCATTCGCATCGGCGCTCGCCAGGCGGCCACCGATCACGAACGTCGGATCGAGTCCGCCCTCGGCGAGCACGCTCGCGATCAGACTCGTCGTCGTCGTCTTGCCGTGCGTGCCGGCCACGGCGACGCCGTAGCGGAATCGCATGAGCTCGGCGAGCATCTCGGCGCGTTGGATGACCGGGATGCGACGCCGCTTCGCCTCGACCACCTCTGGGTTGCTCGAGGCGATTGCGCTCGAGACGACGACGACATCGGCCTCGCCCAGATTGCCGGACCGGTGCCCGAGACTGATCTCGGCGCCGAGCCCGGTCAGGCGCGAGGTCACTTTGTTGCCTTTGATGTCGGATCCCTGCACGACGTAGCCGAGATTCAATAAGACCTCCGCGATACCGCCCATCCCAACACCGCCGATACCGACGAAGTGAATCGTGCGTGTCTTGCCCATCGGCTGCGTCATGCCTTGGCCTCCGCAAGCCGTATGCAGGCCTCGGCCAGCTCGATGGCCGCTCGGGGTCGCGCCTGCGCTCGGGCGAGCTCGGCCATGCGCAGCGGTACCTCAGGATCGCCAAGAATGTCGGTGATCGCCGCGGCGAGCTGCTGCTTATCCAGCTCGCTCTCGGCAATGACGAGACCTGCGCCGTTTGCGGCAAAGCTCGCCGCGTTCTTCTGCTGGTGATCATCGGCGGCGTAGGGGTACGGAACCAGCACGGCGCCGACCCCGGCCGCAGCGAGCTCGGCAATCGTCAGTGCGCCGGCGCGGCAGATGACCAGATCCGCCCAAGCGTAGGCGGCCGTCATGTCCTCGATAAACGCCTCCAGACGCAACGCGCATGGCGCCTGTGCGTAGTTCGCTCGCGCCGCCTCGACGTCGGCGCCGGCCTGGTGCCAGACCTCGACCTCGATCCCGTCGGACAACAAGGCGATGGCTGCGGGCACCTCGGCGTTGAGCGTGCGCGCTCCCTGGCTGCCGCCGATGACGAGCACGCGGCGAGGTCCGCTGCGTTCGCCGAAGCGCTCGGCCGGCGGCGGCAAATCCAAGATCGACTCGCGCACGGGGTTGCCGATGAGCTTTGCCGGATAGCGCGCCGGAAAGCTCTGCGGAAAAGCCTCGAACACGTGTGTCGTCAATCGTGCGAGCAGCCGGTTGGCCGCACCGGCGACGGTGTTCTGCTCGTGAATCAGCAACGGGCGGCCTGTCAGCCACGCCGCAATTCCGCCTGGGCCGGACACGAATCCGCCCATACCGAGCACGGCTGCCGGGCGCCTGCGGCGCACTGCGCCGAGTGCTTGGGTGACAGCGTGCATGAGGCGAAACGGCGCAAGCAGCCACGCCAGAACACCGCGCCCGCGTAAGCCCGTCACCGTGATCCACTCAATCTCGATACCGGCCTGCGGCACGAGACGCGACTCCAGACCCCGGTGCGTGCCCATCCAGACAACATCTTGCGCGCGCGAGCGCAGCACGCTCGCGACGGCCAACCCGGGAAAGACATGCCCACCAGTGCCGCCTGCAACGATCATGATCGGCCCGCCACTCATGCGTCGCGCCCCTTGCCGGATTTCGCCCTCGCGCGCCGTTCGGCTTCTTTGACCTCGTGATGCGCACGCATGACCAATGCGAGCGCAACGACGGTAACGACCGCGCTCGTGCGCCCGTAGGAGATCAACGGCAGCGTGAGCCCCTTCGTCGGCAGCAAGCCCATGTTGACGCCAATATTGATGAAGGCCTGCAGCCCGAGCATGAGCCCGATTCCCGAGCTCACTAAACCCTGATACGGCAGGCCGACCGCGGCCGCGCGCGGACCGAGCACGATCGCCTTGAAGACAACGACCCCGAACAAGCAGATCACGAGCGTTGCACCGACGAGGCCGAGCTCTTCGGCCAGAACCGCGAAAACGAAATCCGTGTGCGCTTCGGGCAGATAGAAGAGTTTCTGCACGCTATCGCCCAAACCCACGCCAAGCCATTCGCCGCGTCCAATCGCAATGAGCGATTGCGTGAGCTGAAATCCACTCGCATAGGGATCGGCCCACGGATCGACAAAACCGAGCAGCCGCTGTAGGCGGTACGGCGTCGTGAATGCGAGGCTTGCGAGCGCGCTCGTCGCCAAGACGAGCGCGAGCCCGAGGTCCCGGAGCCGCGCACCGCCTATGAACAGCAGGCCGAAGCTAGTCGCCGTCAGCACGACGGCCGCACCGAAATCGGGCTCGCCGAGCAGCAACGCACAGGCGGCCGTGATGACGACGAGCGGCTTGACGAAGCCAAGCAGGCTCCGGGCCATGTCCTTCTGATGGCGGACGATATAGCTTGCGAGATAGAGCACGAGACACAAACGCGCGGGCTCGGACGGTTGCAACGTCAGCGGACCCAAGGCGAGCCAGCGCGTGCTGCCGTTTACGGTGCGGCCGATCCCCGGAATCTCGACCGCTACGAGCAACAGGAACGCGCCGAGCAGAATCACAGCATTCAAACGAAACCACGCGCTCATCGGAATCGTGAGCACCGCGAGCCCGGCCACGCAGCCGAGCAGAATCGCCCCGGCATGCCGCGCCAGAAAATACAGCGGCTCGCCCATGTCGCGATCAGCGAGTGAGATCGACGCGGACCCGACCATGACGGCGCCGATGGCGAGCAGTGCAATCACAGCGGCGGTCAACGCCGTATCGAGGTGCAGGCCGCCAATTTCGATCCGCGGACTCATTCCCCGATCTCCCGGACGCTGGCTGCAAACTGCTCGCCTCGATCTGCGTAATTGGCGAATTGGTCGAAGCTCGCGCAAGCAGGCGACAACAACACGGTCACGCCTGGGATTGCGAGCCCGGCCGCGATTGCCACGGCCTCTGACATACCGCTCGCGCGGTGCGTCTCGCAGACGCCGGCGAGCGCCTGCTCGAGATCGGCGGCGGCCTCCCCGAGCAGCACAGCGCCAACGAGCTTGCCGCGGGCGTGCCGCGCGAGCGGCGCGAAGCTCGCGCCCTTGCTTTGCCCCCCCGCGATGAGCACGAATGGCCCGTCGAGCCCTTCGAGCGCTGCAACAGCGGCACCGACGTTCGTCCCCTTGGAGTCGTTTATATAGGTGACACCGTGCCGTTCGGCGATCCATTCACAGCGATGCGCGAGACCCGGGAAAGCTTCGAGCGCCTCGAGGTCGGCCAGATGTCGTCCGGTCACTGCTTCGGTCAAGGCCAACGCCGCGAGTACGTTGCCTTCGTTGTGTCGTCCGCGAATACGCAGGCGTGCGGCTGGCAAGAACGGCTCGCCGTCTCGGGCAAGGCAGCGCTCGCCATTGATATCGACAATGCCGTAACCGCGCTCTGGCGCGTGGACGGTCGAGAACGGAATACCGCGCGGGTGTACGAGCCCCATGGCGCGCACGAGATCATCGTCCTGATTGAACACGGCCATCTCGGCTGCATCGATCAGCTTGCGCTTGAGCTCTGCGTAACGCTCCAGGCTGCCGTGACGATCGAGATGGTCGGCCGAGACGTTGAGCAACGCTGCAATTTTCGGGTGCAAGCTCTCAGTCGTTTCCATCTGAAAGCTCGAGATCTCGAGTACGAACACGTCCGGACGCTCGGCGAGCAAGTCGAGGGCAGGCGGACCCAGGTTACCGCCTGCCGCCGAGCGTAGGCCCATGGTCTCGAGCAAGCGGTGCGTGAGCGTCACGACCGTGCTCTTACCGTTGGAACCGGTCACGGCTACGACCGGCGCGTCAGCAGCGCGGGCGAAGAGCTCGATATCGCTGACGATGGCAATGCCCCGCTCGCGCGCCGCCGCGACGAGCGGCAGATCCACGCTCAAGCCTGGCGACAAAACGAGGCGCTCGATGCCATCGAGCCACGCCGTATCCAGGCTCTCGAGGACGATCGGCACGTCGGGATGCGCCTCACGCAGTGCCTCGAGCCCGGGCGGCTCCGCACGGCTATCGATGACGCAGGTAAGCTCGTCGCGAGCTGCAAGGAACTTCGCGGCCGATAGCCCCGTCGCGCCCAGGCCCACGACCAACGTACTGCGGCGTTGTTGCGAATCGATCATCTGTCGCTCTATTTCTCGTGCAGCGAACATTGTTTCACTGCCCCTGCCATGCTCGTAACGTCATCGGATCTTCAAACTCGCCAGTCCGATGAGCACGAGAATTACCGTAATGATCCAGAAACGCACGATCACCTTCGGCTCAGCCCAGCCTTTGAGCTCGAAGTGATGGTGCAGCGGCGCCATGCGAAAAATACGCCGGCCGGTCATCTTGTAGGAGGCAACCTGGATAATGACTGAGACGGTTTCGACAACGAACACACCGCCCATAACGAATAGCACCAGTTCCTGCCTCACCACCACTGCCACGAGGCCTAGAGCCGCACCGAGTGCGAGAGCACCGATGTCGCCCATGAAGACCTGCGCGGGGTAGGTGTTGAACCACAAGAAGCCCAAGCCGGCGCCAGCCAGGGCCGCACAAAAAACCAGCATCTCGCCGGATCCCGATACGTAAGGGATCCCGAGATAGGCGGAGAACACGACGTTGCCGGCCGCGTACGCAAAAATGCCGAGCGCCGAGCCGATCAGCACAGCAGGCATGATTGCGAGCCCGTCGAGGCCGTCTGTCAGGTTTACCGCGTTCGACGTGCCGACGATCACGAGATACGTGAACGGCACGTAAAGAAAAACGCCGAGCGGAATCAGCGCGCCCGGTAGATAGGGAATCAGCAGCGCGTGCTCCACAGCGGGGTTCTCCGCCGTTACATATAGCGCCGCGGCCGCAGCGATTCCGGCGACCGACTGCCAAAAAAACTTTGCCGCGGGCGGCAAGCCGCGCGCGTTGCCGAGGACGATTTTTTTGTAGTCGTCGATGAAGCCGATGATGCCGAACACCAGTGTCACGATGAGCACGATCCAGACGAAACGATTCGTCAGGTCCGCCCACAGCAGCGTGCTGACGATGATCGCAAGTAGTATCAACGCGCCACCCATCGTCGGTGTGCCCGCCTTGGGCAGATGTGACTGGGGACCGAGCTGGCGGATCTGTTGACCGACGCGCCGGGCCGAGAGCCGCTGAATGACATAGGGCCCCATCGCGAACGACAGCCCAAGCGCCGTGAGCGCGCCCAGGATCGCGCGCAGCGTCAGATAGCCGAAGACGTTGAAGCCCGAGTGAAAGCGAGTCAGGTACTCGGCGAGATAGATCAGCATGCCGCCCCCCGCTGACCGCCATCGTCGTCCGTAAGCAGCGTAACGAGCCGGTCGAGCTGCATGACGCGCGAACCTTTGATCAATACGGTGGTGCTCGAGCCGAGCATGGGCGAGAGCGCAGCCTCGAGACCCTCGATCTCGGCGCAGGCCGTACCCCCGCCACCGAACGCCTCGACTGCTGCGCGGCTGTGCTCGCCTATCCCGAGCAACGCATCGCAGCGTTCTCGCGCGTATTCGCCGATCTCGGCGTGCAGCTCACGACTGCCCTCACCGAGCTCCGCCATGTCGCCGAGCACGAGCACGCGCTTACCCGGCAACTCGGCGAGGTAATCCAGGGCTGCGCGCACCGAGGCCGGGTTAGCGTTGTAGCTGTCGTCGATGACAACAGCGCCGCCGCGCCCGGAAAGCATCTTCAGCCGTCCGCCGACCGCGTCCGCCGCCCCGAGCCCCTGCACGATGTGCTCGGCCGGAGCGCCGATTGCATCGGCGGCGGCCGCTGCTGCGAGCGCATTCATGACGTTGTGCTGGCCGAGCAGAGGCAGAGTGATGTCGAGCGTCGTCCCGCCCGGCAGCTCGAGCGTGAAAGCCGAGCCGCCCGGCCTGATTTCGATCTCGCCGCGCACCGTGCAATCCGCACGCGATCCGAAGCCGAAGCTCACGATCGTTTGCGCCGGGCTGCGCGCACGCCAGTCCGCGTAAAACTTGTCATCGGCGTTGAGCACGGCCGTGCCGGCCCGCGGCAGATGATCGAGTAGCTCGCCCTTGGCTGCAGCCACGCCGGCGATGGAACCGAAACCCTCGAGATGCGCCGCGTTGGCGTTCGTGATAACAGCGACGGTCGGCTCGACGAGCGAGCCGAGATAGTCGATCTCGCCTGCGTGATTCGCGCCGAGCTCCGCGACGAGTGCGTCGTGCTCCGCGTCGAGCTCCATGAGTGTAAGCGGCACGCCGAGGTCGTTGTTGAGGTTGCCGCGCGTCGCACACACGTTCCGCCCGCAGCGCAGGATGCTGACGATGAGCTCCTTGACCGTCGTCTTGCCGTTACTGCCAGTGAC
>Ga0224512_10000928_pt1 | contig 29477 bp, 26 predicted proteins | sample SF_May12_sed_USG_4_FD_169103 | JGI IMG/M metagenome (GOLD analysis project Ga0224512, IMG submission 169103) | Sediment microbial communities from San Francisco Bay, California, United States - SF_May12_sed_USGS_13 | ecosystem: Environmental > Aquatic > Marine > Sediment | place: USA... | reverse complement strand
GTCTCCGCGGTACTTGGTGCCCGCGACTAACGTGCCCATGTCCAGCGCATAAATTGTGGAATTGCGCAAAATTTCGGGTACGCGCTCCTCGGTAATCATCCTCGCAAGGCCCTCGGCAAGCGCGGTTTTACCGACGCCGGCATCACCAACGTATAACGGGTTATTCTTACGACGACGGCACAAGATCTGAACAGTTCGTTCAATTTCGACTTCCCGACCTATCAGGGGGTCGATCTTGCCATCCATAGCCCTCTGGTTGAGATTGGTCGCATATTGCTGAAGCGGCGATGCCTCCGGCTCCGCGTCACTGTCGAGCGATGACTCTTGCTCATCTCCACCTGACTCGCCGGGCACCTGCGGCAAACCGTGCGAAATGTAATTGATGACATCAAGCCGCGTAACGTCCTGCAGATCCATCAAATAGACTGCCTGCGACTGCTTTTCACTGAATATGGCAACCAGGACATTGGTGCACGTGACTTCTTTCTTACCGCTCGATTGCACGTGGAAAACTGCGCGTTGCAGCACGCGTTGGAAGCCGAGTGTGGGCTGAACGTCCGTATCGTCATCCTGCGGCAAGAGGGGCGTTTGCTCCTCGACGAACTCGGTCAATTGCCTGCGCAATTCGGGAATGTTTGCGTTGCAGGCTTTGAGGACTTCATAAACCCTGGGAACCTCGAGCAATGCGAGCAATATGTGCTCGACTGTCATGAACTCATGACGGAGGTCACGGGCCTGCTGGAAAGCCTCGTTCAGGCAAAACTCGAGTTCGCTGCTTAACATGTAACTATCTTAACCCCTTCAGGATTCTTCCATCGTGCATAACAATGGATGCTGGTGCTGCTTGGCTATACCCATCACCTGGGCAACTTTAGTTTCCGCGATCTCGAAATTGAACACACCGCAGACGCCCTTACCTTTCGTATGTACCTCTAACATGACCTGTGTTGCGCGAGTACGTTCCATACCGAAAACCGATTCAAGTATATCGACAACAAACTCCATCGGCGTGAAGTCATCGTTTATCAGCACCACGCGGTACAACGGCGGTCGTTTTACTCTTGGACGCGCTTCTTCAACGGCAAGGTCGTAGCCATCAGCGCGGTCTTTGTCAGGTCGGTTTTCGCTCATCGGTCCTATTTCAATCTCTATTTATGCTGGCATATGTCACTAAATTGACCCTGCCCGGTTACAGGCGGGTTATTATATATGGGCCCACGATGTCGATCTCCAAGTCTGATCCATGAGTTTTTTGCAAATATTGGAATCCGATCCAGGCTCCGGCGATCGATTACCCGGGAATTTAGGGTCTATATCCTTGCAAAATATAGGTTTTTTGCCCTTTCGGGCTTGTTTGCAGCTGTCGTCAACCCGTATCATCTTGGCGCTGCGTTTATAGCTACATCAAGGTTAATAAGAAAAGTCCACTATATTATGACGAGCGAAGCAAAATGGTCCGATTTCGTAAGCATGGACGGCGCGAAGACAGTCGCCGCTGCCAATCGCTTGTTGCCGGCATGGCTTAGCCTGCTGCTCGTTGTCCTTATTGCCTGGCAGCTGGCCCGAATCATCTGGATGCTGGTACCGGGCCCGGCGGCTGGCGACGCCATCCAGGCGCCACCTCAGTCGATCTCACTGCAAAGCGCCGGGGCAGACTCGGCCAACGCGCAGGACATAGCCGACGCCCATATCTTCGGGATAGCAAACAGCGAGTCCGAGCTAGCCGCACAACCTGTTGTTGATGAAACCGATAACCTTCGCGACACGCACCTCTCCAATTTGTTACTGAAGGGTACTATCGCTTCTTCACCAGCCGAAATGGCCGTCGCCATCATTGCCGACGGCGCCAATGAAGAAAAAGTCTATACGATCGGTCAGTCCGTTACTTCAGGCGCAACGCTGCACGCGGTGTATGCGGACCGCGTCGTTCTCAACGAAAACGGTGTGCTCACCAATCTCAAATTGCCGAAAGACTTTCCGAAAAATGCGCCAACGGTCGCCAGGCGTGACTCCACAGTTCGCAACCGAGCCAATACCAATACACAAAGCATTCAATCTGTTGTCGCCAAGAATGTCTCGCGGCTGGCCGATGTCATTCGTCCGACGCCATATTTCGTTAATGGGCAGCAGCAAGGTTATCGAGTGTACCCAGGCCGCAATCGCGAACAATTTGCCTCGCTTGGCTTGCGCCCGGGCGACTTGATCAAGGACATCGATGGCCAGGCGTTATCTGACCCGTCGCAGGCAATGATAATTTTTCAGTCAATGGACAACGCCGATCAGGTGTCCGTGACCGTTGAACGCAATGGACAACCACAAGTCCTTGTACTTAGCACCAGTCAACTCGACCTTGGGGACGAGACCGAAGAATGAATAACAAGCTACCCACACTATCGAGAGCCCGGCTCATTGTCGCGCTTACTGTCTGCAGCCTTCTTGCTCTGCCGTCTGCCTGGAGCCAACAGGCTACGGTTACGCCTAACTATAAAGAAGCTGACATCCGTCAGATCGTCGAGGCGGTCGGTGAAGTAACGCAGAAGAACTTCATTATTGACCCACGAGTCAATGCCAAAGTGACAATGTTGTCATCGACACCCATGACACCAGACGCCTTTTACGAGGCGTTTCTTTCGATCTTGCAGGTTCATGGTTACATCGCCGTCACCTCGGGCGACCTCATCAAGATTGTGCCTGACGCAACTGCGCGGCAGTACGCCGGTCCGCTTGGTACATCAAGTAGTGCGGGGGCAGATGACATCGTTACACAGGTTGTTCAGGTCAATAATGTGGGCGCTGCACAACTCGTGCCGATTCTGCGACCGCTGATTCCACAATACGGACACCTCGCTGCGCACCCGGGTTCGAACATGCTCATTATTTCGGATCGTGCTGCCAACGTGAATCGTATGATCACGATCGTCCGCCGCATCGACCAGTCCAGCGACGAGGACATCGAGGTAGTGCGGCTCGAGCATGCGTCGGCTTCGGAGATTGTCCGAATTCTCACGACTCTCGCGCAACAGCCGCGTGCCGATGGCGTTCCGGTCACAACCAGCCTCGTAGCCGATGCCCGAACAAACAGCGTCCTTATCGGCGGAGACAAGACCGAAAGGCTCAGGCTACGTGCACTTATCGCACACCTTGACACACCGCTTGAAGACGGTGGCGATACACAGGTTCGCTACCTGCGTTACGCAGATGCAGAGGAACTCTCAACAAAGCTGCAGACTCATTTCACGGCTCAATTACAGGCTACTACCGGTCAGGCAGCTGGCGCTACGTCAGCTAATTCGGTAAGCGTTTGGGCAGATACTCAAACCAACGCACTTATCGTCAACGCGCCGCCGAAGATGATGCGCTCGCTGATGCAAATCGTCGACAAACTCGACATCCGGCGCGCGCAGGTTCTGGTTGAAGCAATTGTTGTCGAAGTCATCGCGGACAAGACGTCGGAGCTCGGCGTGACCTGGGCTGTCGGAGACTCAGGCTCAAATACACCGGTTGGTGTCACTAACTTTCCGGACTTCGGGCCCGGTATCGTGCAACTCGGTGCTGTTGCCGGCAGTGGTGGCGCGGTCGATCCGACCGGGCTGATCGGTGAGGGATTCACGATGGGTCTCGGGCGTATTAACGACTCCGGCGTCAGTTTCGGTGCAATTATCCGCGCGCTAAACGGCGATGCAGATACCAACATTATTTCGACACCCTCCATCGTTACTACGGATAACGAAGAGGCAACCCTCAACGTCGGTCAGGAAGTGCCTTTTGTCACCGGCTCGTATTCGAATACCGGTACTGGCGGCAGCACCGGTGGGGTCAATCCGTTCCAGACTATTCAGCGTCAGCAAATCGGCGTGAAACTCGCCATTACGCCGCAGATCAATGAAGGAAATTCTCTGCTGCTGAGTATTTCGCAGGAAATCTCAAGCATCGCGCAGTCTGCAGCCGGAGCCGTCGACCTCATCACCAATCAGCGCATAATCGAGACGACAGTCATCGTCGACGATGGCGAAATACTGGTCCTGGGCGGCCTTCTTGAGGACGTACTGCGAGAAAGCGACCAGCGCGTGCCGGTTCTCGGGCGTATCCCGATACTCGGAAACCTGTTTCGCAGCCGCAAGACCGACAAGGTCAAGACTAACCTGCTCGTCTTTATTCGAGCCAAGATCCTTCGCGACGCGTCTGCCACTTCGTTGGAAACCAACTCGAAGTACAACTACATTCGTGATGTTCAACAAGGCGGCCAGGGCTCAGGCATTGCGCTAATGCCCAGCCAAGATCGGCCGATCCTGCCGCCACTTGAGAGCGAAGAGCAGCCGAGCCAAGATGACGAGTAACGATCAATCTGTGACTAGCCGCGTACTCCCGTTCTCTTTTGCCAAACGTCACGGAGTTCTAATTCGCGAAATAACGGGAGAGAGCGCCGACGCAGTCTATCGCCCTGGCGTATCACCACTGAGTCTTGCAGAGGCGCGGCGCTTTGCCGGTATCCCGCTGAATCTTTCACGCGTATCGGCTGAAGCCTTCGACGCGTTGCTGCAGGAGTCGTACGAGCAAGGTAGTAACAAGGCCATGCACATGGTCGATGGGCTGGACGACGAGTTGGATCTGACACAGGTTGCTCAGGAACTGCAAGGACCGTCAGACCTTCTCGAGAGCGACGATGATGCGCCGATCATTCGCTTCATCAATGCAGTGCTGACTGAAGCCGTCAAAGACAATGCTTCAGACGTGCATATCGAACCCTACGAGAATCGGCTCGGTGTTCGCTTCCGAATAGACGGCGTGCTGCGTGAAATTCTCGAAACCCGGCGTGCACTCGCGCCTCTGGTTGTGTCCCGTATCAAGGTCATGTCCAAGCTGGACATCGCCGAAAAGCGCCTGCCCCAGGACGGTCGCATTTCCCTGCGCATCGCCGGCCGGGCGGTTGACGTGCGTGTATCGACAATGCCATCAGGACATGGCGAACGGGTTGTTTTGCGGCTTCTGGACAAGCAAGCCGGCCGACTGGAGCTGACGTCACTTGGCATGGACCCCGACAGCCAGGCGACAATGGACAGCCTCATTCACAAACCGCACGGCATCATTCTTGTAACAGGGCCGACAGGCTCCGGTAAGACGACGACACTGTACGCCGCCCTCGAGCGAATCAACGACAACACGCGCAACATTATGACCGTTGAGGATCCGATCGAGTACTTCATCGACGGCATTGGCCAGACACAGGTAAACACGAAAGTCGAAATGACTTTCGCACGTGGCCTGCGGGCAATTCTGCGACAGGATCCGGACGTGGTAATGGTCGGTGAGGTTCGCGATCTGGAAACCGCCGAAATTGCGGTGCAAGCCAGTTTGACGGGCCACCTTGTACTATCGACTTTGCACACCAACACGGCATCAGGTGCCGTCACCAGGCTCCGGGACATGGGCGTCGAACCCTTCCTGTTGTCGTCGAGCCTTATCGGCGTACTCGCGCAGCGCCTCGTACGTGTCCTTGATGACACGACCAAAGTGCCGCACACAGCGACCGAGTACGAATGCAATATATTGAATGTCGACCCCGCAAACCCACCAACCTTGTACCACCCCGGGCAAGGAACGAATGGCGGCTTCATCGGACGCACAGGCATATACGAACTCATCGCCGTTGACGACGAAATGCGTGCAATGATTCACAACGGTGTGAGTGAACAGGACCTCGATCGCCATGCCAGAAAGTCCAGCCCGAGCATCCGCGCCGATGGTCGTCGCAAAGTTCTCGAAGGAATTACCACCCTGGAAGAGTTACTGCGCGTAACTCGAGAGGACTAACGCAGAAGCATGGGTGCTTACGAATACGTTGCACTGGACAAAGCCGGCAAAGAGTCAAAAGGACTTATTGAGGGCGACACGCCCAAGCATGTCAGGCAGGTTCTTCGTGAACGTCACCTGCTGCCGGTACAGGTTACTGAAGTAGCAAAGAAGGAAGCTCGTCGACAGCGCAGTTTCTCCTTGCGTAGCGGCATGTCACCGGGCGAGCTCGCACTTATCACGCGCCAGCTGGCATCGCTGTCCCAATCGGGTCTGCCGCTTGAAGAAGCGTTGCTGGCCGTCGGCCAGCAAAATGACCAGCCCCGCACGAAAAGCATCTTGCTCGGTGTGCGCTCCAAGGTAATGGAAGGACACTCTCTCGCGGATGGATTCGGAGAGTTCCCGCAGGCGTTTCCCGAGTTGTATCGCGCCACAGTTGCCGCCGGTGAGCAATCGGGTCACCTCGACATTGTGCTCGAGCGACTTGCCGAATACACAGAAGCACGGCAAACCCTGCGGCAGACCGTTACGAACGCATTGATCTACCCGATCGTCCTGGTGGTCATGGCCGTCGCCATCATCAGCTTTATGCTCGCTTCAGTCGTACCGAAGATTGTCGGTGTTTTCGAAAATACCGGCGGCGAACTACCGGGCCTGACCCGCGGGCTCATCGCCAGCAGCGACTTTCTTCGCAATCATTGGCTATTGTTGATCATCGGGATTGGTGCATTTGGCTATGTCATATGGCGGTTGCTGCAACAGGATGGTCCAAAACGTCGCTATCACCAATTTTTGTTGAAGATGCCAATTGCCGGCAAGCTGACTCGCGGCATCAATACTGCCCGATTCACGCGTACGTTAAGCATCCTCGCTGGTAGCGGTGTACCCATTCTGGACTCGCTAAAAATCGCAGCAGAAGTTGTCGAAAATCTACCCATGCGCGACGCGGTTGACGATGCGGCATTGCGTGTTCGCGAGGGCGCCTCGATCAGTGGCTCGCTGGGCGAGAGCAAATTATTTCCGCCGATGATGATCCACCTGATCTCTAGTGGCGAAGCCGGCGGTCGCCTTGAAGAAATGCTGTCTCGGGCAGCAAGTAACCAGGAAAGAGAGGTTAATGGCCTCATCGCAACACTACTCGGAATCCTGCAACCCTTGCTGATTGTGGCCATGGGAGGCGTAGTAATGACCATCGTGCTGGCCATACTCCTGCCTATCTTTGAGATCAACAACCTGATTCGTTGACCGGTCGGCCCAAGGCCTGGTAAATAACCTTTTATGAAAGCAAGACCTGTGGTGTTGCAGCCCGTTTTCTTTCGCGGTATATAGTCAGTGTATAGCTACATGACCTGTTTTCGGTTGACCTGATTATTGCGTGAGGGAATAGCAATGAACGGCGAAATTATTGACAACGAAGAGCTGGATGATATCGCAGAAGATATCGAACCTTTTGACGACGATATTGACAACGTTGGTGATTTCTCGGTTGAGATAAACGTCGACGAGCTTGTTGCGAAAATCGAAGCAGATAACGATGATGATGCTGCGAGAAAGAAAGAGATTCACCGTCGCATGGAAGAGATAAACGAGCGGCGCAAAGTCCAGCAAGATATAGATAGTACGTTTAATTTTAACCTGGACGACGATCTGTAATTTGTTTCGCGGCCATAGGCCGCTCCTACAACTGCTAATCAGCCATGTGGGATGTTTGGAGTATTTATCATAGTGGCTATGGGCCGCGATGACTTTAGTGAAAGTCTCTTGAGCTTACTTCCAGATTCCCCAACATGTCGGTGTGATCGACTATCTGTTTTGCGATCACATGAATCACCTCACCCTCGATCTGTAATTCACCCTGCACACCCATTAGCCGTGCATTCAACAGTGTCGCTCGACAGTCTTCCGCGACCTGTTTCCATACAATGAGATTTACATGGCCTGTTTCGTCTTCGAGCGTGACGAACGTAACGCCGCTTGCCGTACCAGGGCGCTGTTTCGTAATGACAAGACCAGCAACGCCAAGCATGGTGCCGTTCACAAGATCCGCCAGGTGCCCGGCCTGCAAATAGCGATAGCGATCCAGTCTGTGGCGTAACAGGTGCAACGGGTGGCGGCCAAGCGTCAAGCCCTGGCTCTGGTAATCAGCCACGATGTCCTGACCCTCGGTCGGTCTCTTCAGCAACGGTGCAGGCTCATAGCGCTGCAACGTTGACAACAGTGGCGTCGGCTTCTCGACGCCAGCAACCGCCCAACGTGCCCGGTGGCGATGCCCTTCCAGCGCTTCGAGTGCGCCTGCCGATGCCAATACACCAAGTTCGCGACGATCGAGCCGGGCTTTCTCAAGCAGCTGCTGAGTGCTGAGATAGGCTCCAGCCGCACGCTCAGCGACGATGCGTCGGCCGGCATCCTCGGTGAGCCCCTTGACGACTCTGAGCCCGAGCCGCAATACCGCCTGCCCGCCTTTTCCCGCCTCAAGCGTGCAATCCCAGTAGCTCCGATTGATATCAACTGACCGAATCTCGGTACCGTGCCTTCTAAGGTCCTGGGTCAACTGCGAGGCGGAATAAAAACCCATGGGCTGGCTATTCAGAAGCGCTGCAGTAAATGCTGCCGGTTGATGACATTTCAGCCACGATGACACGTACACGAGCAGCGCAAAGCTCGCTGAATGTGACTCGGGAAAACCGTATTCGCCGAAGCCTTCTATTTGCCGAAATATCTGCCGCGCAAATTCTTCTTTGTAACCGCGCTCGCGCATGCCGTTGATAAGTTTTTCCTCGAACGGCCCCAAACCACCGCGGCGCTTCCATGCAGCCATCGCCCGTCGGAGTTGGTCCGCCTCTCCCGGCGTGAAGCCGGCAGCAACGACAGCCAGCTGCATGACCTGTTCCTGGAAGATCGGTACACCGAGCGTTCTCTGCAATACACCTTTAACATCCTCACTGGGATAGTCCACAGCCTCTTCGCCACAGCGCCGGCGCAAATACGGGTGCACCATATCGCCCTGAATCGGACCCGGACGAATAATGGCAACCTCTACCACGAGGTCGTAGTAGCAGCGTGGCCGCAGGCGCGGCAGCATCGCCATCTGTGCGCGCGACTCGATCTGAAATACGCCCATCGTGTCGCCCTTGCAGATCATGTCGTAAACGAGCGGATCCTCGGCTGGCACGCTGGCGAGCGTCAGTTGCTGCCCGTCGAACGCACGGATGAGATCAAAACTACGACGAATGGCGGTGAGCATACCCAGGCCGAGCACGTCCACTTTGAGTAGCCCGAGGTCTTCGAGGTCGGTCTTTTCCCATTGGATAACGGTGCGATCCGGCATGGCCGCATTCTCGACCGGCACGAGTTCGGACAACGCTCTGTTTGAAATTACAAAACCGCCAACGTGCTGTGACAAATGCCGTGGAAATCCGAGTATTTCGCGCACCAGGTATAAAAGTCGTTTGATGATCGGGCTATCAGGGTCGAGACCCGCTTCGAGGATGCGGCTGTCATCGATGCCCTGCCCATCCCACCACTGCATCGAGCGTGCAAGCCGTCCGACCTGCAAATCGCTCAGCCCGAGTGACTTGCCAACATCCCGTAGTGCGCTGCGTGGCCGGTAAGTAATAACGGTGGCGGCCAGTGCCGCACGTTCCCTGCCGTATTTTTCGTAGATGTACTGAATGACTTCTTCGCGACGCTCATGCTCGAAGTCGACGTCGATATCCGGCGGCTCGTTACGTTCTTTTGATATGAAACGCTCGACAAGCATGGCCATACGGCCTGGATCGACCTCTGTGATGCCCAGGCAAAAACACACGGCCGAGTTCGCAGCGGAACCACGCCCCTGGCACAGGATATTTTGCGAACGTGCAAACGCAACGATGTCGTAGACTGTCAGAAAGTAAGGTTCGTACTTGAGGTCGGCAATCAGCCGGAACTCATGTTCGACAAGTTCGATAACTTTTCGCGGCACCCCATCGGGCCAGCGTCGCCGCATACCCTGCTCTGTCAGGCTGCGCAGATAACTTGCCGGTGTCTGGCCATTGGGAACGATTTCGTCGGGGTATTCGTAACGCAACTCGTCGAGTGAAAAATTAATGGTGTCCGCTATACGCACGGTCTCGGCAAGTAGCTCGCGCGGATAAACATGCTGTAACACTTGCAGAGAACGCAGGTGTCGTTCGCCGTTCGGGTAGAGTGCAAAACCGGCCTTATCGACAGTGACGCCTTCTCGTATCGCCGTTAGCGTGTCCTGTAAAATGCGCCGTGACCGGCAATGCATGTGCACATCACCGCAAGCAACAAGCGGCAGCTTGAGTCGTTGCCCTTCTGCACGAAGTTTTTCCAGCTGCTGGCGTTGCCGCCCGTCAGCCAGCAACTCAACGGCAATCCACAGACGGTCACGAAACGTTTCGCGTATCCAGTGATCTTCAACATCGAGCGATAGCGTTGCATCGGGCACCCAGAGTACAACGCAGCCGGGTAAGCCCGCTTCGAAGGCAAGACGAGTTAATGCGTACGAGCCTTTATCCGCCGCTCGACGCGCTTTCGTCACAAGCTCGCAGAGCGCCGCATAACCCTCGCGATTTTGCGCCAGCGCAACAAGCTTGCGGCCACTGCGTAACTGCAGCTCAGAACCAAAGATGAGTTTTTTAAGGCCGTGTTCCTTCGCAGCCGTATGTGCGCGCACAATGCCCGACATCGAGCACTCATCAGTAATAGCGAGTGCCTCATAGCCGAGTGCGGCAGCGGTTTCTACGAGTTCTTCAGGGTGGGATGCACCGCGCAGGAAAGTGAAATTACTGAGTGCATGCAGTTCGGCATAGCCACTCACCCGAAGAAGCCGTGCAGATACCAGGTCAGCTCACGGCTGCGATTGCGAAACACCCACAAACGCATGCCATGCGGATTAACCGCCATGAAATAGTCACGTGCGATACCGTCTTCATCCCACCAGCCAGTCTCCAGCCGCTCGGGACCTTCGAGCAAGGTCAGGCGCCCCCGGTGCAACGGATAGCCGTCCTCGGCAGCCAACAAAGCAGGTTCGGGCAACATCCACAGCGGGCGCTGCAGGCTTTGCCTGAGTAATAAGGTAGTTGTGTTCGCCTTCCCCCCGAGCAGGCTGTGCCAGCCCCAGGCGAGTTGTGGCCGATGCTCTGCAATTGTCGTGACACCCGAGACAGACTGGTTGCCGACACGCGCGGCCAACCGCTCGGCGAGTTGCGCCATCGAGTAGCGCAGCTTTTGCTCGCGGGTTTTGCCACCAAAGCTCAGCCGCCCGGACTCGGCGCACAAAGCCTGGCTATGGCCACCGCGCAAACGAACCGCGATGACAGGCTCGGGTAATGTCAGTTGTTCGAAACGGATCCGCAGTAAATCAAACCAGTGATCTGCCGACCGCTCCGACTCGGCGCAACCCAGTGTTAATTGCGTCGCGGAGCTGCGCAGGTGAAAGAAACTGAATAACACACGTTGTGTACCGAGTTGCCGTGTCAACAGAAAACGTTCGAGCGAAAGTAATAATTCCCGACAGATAGCCAGTAACAACTCGCGGTCACTTTGCTCCTCGGTCATCTCATGGTCGGCACAAAAACGTTCGGGCGCCCGCCAACTCGTACGCGGATCTGGCAAGCGCCCCAATGCCCGGTCCAGTTCGATCAATCGTTGCGGCCCGAAACGTCGTGCGAACCCATCTCTGGGCAAACGCAGGCAATCACCGACACTCCTGATGCCCATACCAACGAGGGATTTGCACACCGTGTCGGGCCAGTCGAAGCAGCTCAGCGGTAAGCTGCGCAACGCAGTGCCCAGGTTTACCGGCTCACGAATGCAGGCACGGCGCCGACCCCTTGCAAGCCAGGTTGCCGCAAGCGGTGTTGGCGCGATGGCCAGTAATGCGCTGAAGCCTTGTTGTTCAAGACCCGCGGCAAGTTGCTGCCGCAAGCACAACAAACCACCGTAAAGCCGCAAACTGCCGGCGATCTCCAGCAGCAAAATATTGCTGCCAGCGAAACAAACGACAGATGTAAATTGCTCAAGCCACGTTGCCAGGTGTTCGAGTACCTGTTGTTCGCTAAGCCGGTTGCGCTCCTCAACCCTGAGCGTTGGTAAAAGTGCGAGCGCCGCATTCGCCGACTGCCCCGGCATGACGCCAGCAGCCTCCGCTGCTGCCGAAGCCAGTAACACGCGATGAATGCCCTTCTGTTCCTCAACCACCACCCTGGCCTCATCGCCAGTCCCACAAGCCTCGAGTGGCAGGTTCGGCAGGTAGACACAAAACCACAGCCGCCTGGGAACAGGAGCCGTTACAAACTTCGGTGCTGCCTTTGGTTCCGCAAGCGGCAGCGAACGCTGTCTTAGCAGCCCCTTATTGGAGCGATGGTTACGTGCTGTCGACATACGCTAGAGCACATCATGCAACACGGCCGGTCGACCGCCACGGCTTTTCAAAATGCAAAGACGCGTGCCTGCAGCACTCGATTGCAATTCGATACGAAGAGCCGCAGCAGAAGCTTCGCCGCGAACAGCCGCAGGACGAAATGCGATAGCCCAGCTGTTGCCCTTTTCGGCTGCCAGCTGCAAACGCCGGCCGGCCTGGTCGTCGAGCGCTTCGGGCCACAGCAACACGGCGGCGCAGGTACCCGATGCCAGTGCCTGTTCGGCCGACCAGAGCATTTCGTTGTCATTTTTCGGCCGCACGATAAGCATCCGTGACAGGTCTATGCCCCATTGCTGTAACGCGGGTGGATACGGTTGAAACGGCGGTGCCACCCAGGCTATCCAGCCAGGCTCGAGAAAGTCTGCACTACTATCTTCGGCACTGAGCTGCGCCAGTGCCGGCATCAGCAAGCGCAGCTCACCGATACCGTATTGCTCGACAAGAATTTCAGTTAAGGCACATTGTGGCCAGCCGCCGCCGGGAAGGTGACGATCGAGTGCCTCGTAGCCACTTGCCAACCCCGTGCCTGCATGTGCCCGGTTATGCCCACGCCAGACACGTGGGTTCTCAAGCAGTTTGTCGAGGGAGGTTGAATCACGCTGCATCGCATAAACGCCTAATGCAATGGCATACCATCACGGATAACGCCAACGACAACACCTTCGATGACCATCATCTGCTCCGTGAGGTCGACATGTATCGTGTCGAAGTCTTCATTCGCGGGCAGCAACTCAACAATCGAGCCCTTCTGGCGATAACGCTTAACAGTGACTTCATCGTCGAGCCGGGCAACAACAATCTGCCGGCTGCGAACTTCGGGTGTGCGATGTACCGCCACGAGATCGCCATCGAGAATGCCGGCATCTTTCATACTCATGCCATGCACCCGCAACAGGTAATGCGGTTTTGGATTGAACAACTGAGGATCGATCCTGTAATGCGTCTCGATATGTTCCTCGGCGAGGATAGGACTACCGGCCGCAACCCGACCAACCAGCGGCAAACCTATTTGCTCACGTAGCGAGTCCTTAAGCTGGATACCACGCGACGCACCGGGTATGAGTTCGAGTACGCCCTTCTTCTGCAGGGCACGTAAATGTTCTTCGGCTGCATTGGCCGACTTGAAACCGAGCTCGCGAGCAATCTCGGCACGCGTCGGCGGCATGCCGGTTTCGGCGATAAAGTCTTGAACCATCTCGAGAATTTGTGATTGTCTGGGGGTCAGTTGGCGCATTTAAGCAGTCCTGTATATATCCACAGTGCATGTGATTATATACAGTACTGTGATCAGTGCAAGCACAACGGACGAACAGGCTCATGCGAACCGTATTTAAAAATGGCTTACATCGCGACTAATCTGTCGCCGGTCAACGACAAACTACAATAAAAACAGTGATTTTCATTGCGACGGCGCGCAGATTGGGAAATAATGCGCCTGCTTTATATCCCTACAGAGGAACTTTGAATGATGAACAAGACCGGACTCAAATTAAGTGCATTGCTGCTCGTTGGCGCACTCGCAACAGGCTGTGCAAACACAGCAGAAATCGAAGCAACGGCTAACCGTGCCGCTTCAGATGCAGCCGCTGCCGCATCTGCTGCTGAGGCTGCTCGTGCCTCTGCTGATCGCGCGGCTCAAGCTGCTGCTGCTGCTCAGAGCACTGCTGATCAGGCGCTCTCAGGCTCAACGGAAGCTCAGGCTTGCTGCGAAGCTAACCGCGAGAGCATGGAACGTATGTTCCAGAAGTCAATGTCTAAGTAATTTAAGACGTAGAACTTCTATTGAGACGCCGCGCTTGTCGCGGCGTTTTTTATTCCCTGCCCGACGGCCGTCGGGATGCCATCAGATCGAGCGACGATTTGCTCGGCAAGATACCAGTCCAGTCGTCCCGCACGCACACCCGTCACAGCGATGAACTGTTCCGTCACGTAGGTGAGCGGATCTTTGCCGGCGACTTCGACAGACACGGGCGCATCCACCTCGTCTACAACGACCTCATCCTGCGTCGGCTCATCGACCGTCGGTGCCGCCATTTCCAGAATCGGATGAACTTCCATAACAAGCTCATTGCCACTCCAGCCAATCTTGACGGGCTCGTTGATAATCCGCACGGCCGTGTCAGTACTAACCTGGCCAAACAGATACTTGATATCTTCCGGGAACATCCGCACACAACCATGTGTGACGCGCATGCCGACTCCAGCTGGCCGATTCGTGCTGTGAATCAGGTAACCCGGCAAACCCAGGCGCATCGCAAACTCACCGAGCGGGTTGTCCGGCCCGGGCGGCACAATACGGGGCAGCGGATCGCCGTCTGCCGCGTGTTCGTCGAGTACCGACTGCGGCACATACCAACTGGGGTTACGAACCTTGGAAATGACCTTGGTCAGACCCAGCGGTGTTTCCCAATCCATGCGACCGATACTGATCGGATACGTCATGACGTACGCCGGCTCACCTTCCGTTGGTTTGGGAAAATAGTAAAGACGGTATTCAGCGAGGTTTAGCACCACGCCAGTGCGTATACCGGCCGGCAATACGAAACGCGTCGGCAAAATCACCTCGGTACCTTCACCGGGAAGCCAGATGTTGACGTCGGGATTGGCCCGTACGATGTCCTGATAGCCGAGCCCGTGGCGGCGCGCCATATCGATGAGCGTGTCTTCGTGACGCGCGGTTACGGTCGACAGCGCACCGATGACGTCATGGCCTTGCGGTGGTAATTCATAGATCTCGGCACGCGATGTGTTTACGACAACAGCGCAGATGAGCACTACGACCAGGGTTAGCTGCCTCACTGACCGACCTCCTCAGCGTCAATCACTTCGATTTCGCATTCGGCTGCAGCAAGCCATTCCTGCATCGCATCGCTTTCGAGCACGCGATGTGGGTAAAAACCCGCGGAATCCGGCAAGTTGATGCCGTACGTGCGAAAGCGCAGCACGACAGGCGCAAACATGGCATCGGCAATAGTGAAGTGACCGAACAACCAGCCTTTGTCGCCGCTGAATCGACGATGACAATCAGACCAGATCGCGATAATGCGGTCGATATCGTGGGCCAGTTCATCCGGAAGATGAACCTTGCGGCCCATCGCACGACAATTCAGGGGCATGCCTTCCCTGAGGTCGAGAAAACCCGCGTGCATCTCGGCACTGATGCTGCGCGCGTACGCACGGAGACCAGCGTCTTTCGGCCAGAGTTTTTTATCTGGCCAGCGCTCAGCGATTGTTTCACTGATCGCGAGCGTATCCCAAATTGTCGTATCCCCAAGCTGCAGAATAGGAACGGTTCTGCCCGCCTCGAACTCCGCTATGTCATGCGCCGTCGTTGCCGTATCGAGCAAGATCCGGTGTTCATCGAAGTCGATACCGGCTTCCTTCAGCAAGAGCCATGCCCGCAGGGACCAGGATGAGTAATTCTTGTTACCGATAATGAGTTTAGGTTTCATGTCCGCATTTCTGTTTGCCACGCCGTATGGTAAACCATTGATACGTCTCGCGTCGTGCGCCAATCGGAATTTCGGTCGGTTCTGCGATTGACCCTGCGGCGATCGCTCGGTAGCCTGTTGAGCCCTCATTCGCTAACTGGCACACGCCATGGGCCTGAAACTCTCATTTGAACTCAGTGATCGAGACCTGCTCTACTTTCGGCAGGCGCTTAAGCAATCACGAGAAGCGGTTCGCGACGCCGAAGAACAGGAGATCGTCGGCGCGGTTTTGCATGTTCTGGAAGAGATTCGCGGCAACGAGCCGTTGCCCGACTTCGTCGCAGAGCGTATTCCGCAACTCGAAACGTTAATTCAGATGCTGGCTGATGACGAATGGCAACTACCAAGCACCGAGCGCGAACGCCTGCTCGCAATGTTCGTCTATTTCAGTGATCCGGAAGACGTCTTGCCCGACGATATTCCCGTCATCGGTTACCTTGATGACGTGATTATCATCGAACTTGTGACTCGCGAACTGAATCATGTCCGTGATGCCTACGATGACTTCTGCAAATTTCGCCGCGCGTTTGACGAGGAACACGGCACGTCTATCGACGGCGCCATTCGTCGCGATCGCCTGGATCGAAAACGACAGGAACTACATCAACGCATGCAGCGTCGCACAAAACAAACGAGTAAATTCGGGATTTGGGAAAGCTGAGTTTGCGGGCTTTAATTACAAGCGCATCAGCACGGAGCCCCAGGTAAAGCCACCGCCAAACGCTTCCATCAAGACTAGCTGACCGGGCTTGACCCGTCCGTCACGCCGGCCAACATCCAGCGCCATTGGTACCGAAGCGGCCGATGTATTACCGTGATCCTGCACCGTAATAATGACTTTCTCCATTGGCAGATTCAGTCGTTTCGCCGTCGCCTGGATAATGCGCATGTTGGCCTGGTGTGGAATAAGCCAATCCAGTTCGGATTGCTCGATACCGGCTTTGCGCAAGACCTCGGTAGCAACATTGCCCAGAGTCTTAACAGCGACCTTAAAGACTTCATTGCCGACCATCGTGATAGCGGCCTCGTCGGTACCAGCCTTATGCAATTCTTTGGATACACCCACTGGATAGTAGAGTAAATCTTTATACTGCCCATCCGCACCGAGGTGTGTCGCGAGAATCCCGGGTTCGTCTGACGGTTTCACGATGACAGCGCCAGCACCGTCGCCGAACAACACGCAGGTATTGCGGTCCGTCCAGTCAACGATCTTGGTGATGCACTCTGCGCCGATAACGAGCGCGCATTTTGCTTCACCCGCTTTTATGAACTTGTCGGCGGTCGTCAACGCATAGATAAAACTGGTGCACGCTGCTTCCATGCCGATGGCAGGACAAGGAGGAATACCCAGGCGGTGCTGCACAAGCGTGGCGGCGTTGGGAAAAATCAGATCGGGAGTAGTAGTGCCGACAAGCACCATGTCAATATCAGTGACATCGATACCGGCATCTTCAATAGCGATCTTCGCTGCCTCAACACACATATCTGACGTTGTTTGATCGTCTGCCACTGCATGTCGCCGTTCAACACCGGTGCGAGTTCGAATCCATTCATCACTGGTATCAACCATTCTTTCAAGGTCGAAATTCGTCAGGACTTTTTCTGGCAGGTAGCGTCCGGTCCCAGCAATTCTTGAATATTTCATGCGGCTTCCTGTTGCAGTAGCTTACCGATTTGTTGTGGCACCTGGTTCTGTACTTCAACAACTGCCGTGTGGATAGCGTGTTCGAAAGCAAACGAGTCCGCGCTACCGTGGCTCTTGATAACGATACCATTAAGGCCAACAAGAGTCGCACCGTTGTATTTCCTGGGATCCATGCGCCCACTCAGATGCTTTAGTACCGGGCGGGCAAGCACTGCCTGCAGCTTCGCGAAAGCATTTCTCGTAAATGCACGTTTCAGATAATGCGCGGCGAGACCAACTGTTCCTTCCATCGTTTTCAAAGCAACATTGCCGGTGAATCCGTCCGTCACCACAACGTCAGCCTTTCCCGAGAACAGCTCGCTGCCCTCTATGAAACCAACGTAGTTGAGTGTGCTGCTGCCGATCATCGTCGCAGCTTCTTTGACCGTGCCACTTCCTTTGGTGTCTTCGGCGCCAATGTTAAGCAATGCTACGCGCGGGCTTTCGATACCGGTGATGTCCTGCGTCACGATTGAACCCATGACGGCAAACTGAAACAGGTGCTCTGCTGTACACGATGTATTTGCGCCGAGATCCAGCATGTGCAGCGTGCCGCCCTTTGCCGGTAACTCGGTGATAATTGCGGGACGATCGATGCCCGGCAACATCTTCAAAACGAATTTTGCCGTTGCCATCAACGCGCCCGTATTTCCGGCGCTGACGCACGCGCCCGCTTTGCCATCCTTTAGGAGGTTAATCGCCACCCGCATTGACGAGTCTTTTTTCTTGCGCATTGCATCGACCGGCGAATCGGACATTTCCACAACTTCGCTGGCGTGCACGATAGACAGGCGCTGCTCATCGCCAATGATGCGTGTTACATGCCCTTGCAGTTCTTCGTGATCACCAACTAGCAACAGTTTGATATTGGCGTGCTCACGCAATGCCTTGTGCGCCGCACGCACGACAACCTCGGCACCGAGGTCACCGCTCATTGCGTCAAGTGAAATAGTTGAGTGTGTTGCCACGAAGAATCGGGCCGTCAGTTACGGCGGCCGGATAATGCGGTGAGCTTACTCGTGGTCTTCGTCTTGGATTTCCGGCTGAGCAACAACCTGCACGCCGCGGTAGAAACCGTCGGGCGAAACACGGTGGCGCAAATGCGTCTCACCCGAAGTGGGGTCAACGGACATTGCCGGTTTTTTGATCTTGTCATGCGAACGTCGCGAGCCACGCGTTGCGGGGGTTCTGCGACTTTTTTGAACAGCCATTATCTTCTCCAGTCACGATGACGTTACCGCGCCATCATAGAATTCAGTCTTCCTGTTCCATCTGCGACTTCAACTTCGCAAACGGTCGTCTTGTTTCTGTTACTGCCTCTGCAATTGCAGCAGGTTGTTTGCACACCGCGTCATCAACATGCATTGGCGCGAGCGGTATAGCCATGATCAGTGCCTCTTCAAGCAGATCAAGTGGCCGTAATGTATCCTCATCCAACTCCCAAATATCGTAGTGCTCGTCGTCAGCGGCGTTCGCTACGTCACCACCAAGTAGCAACCGAAGCTCCACCTCAAGTGGTATTTCAACCACTCCAAGACACCGCTGACACGTTGCGGGAACCGTTACGCCGACCTGCCCTGCTACCGTCGGCAAACCGTCTTGCGCATCAGCAAATCCGAACGATAACTGCCCCGCTACGGGCGACTCGCGCCAATCTGGCGGCAGTTTATCAGTATTCAGCGTTTCGAGGTCCTTTCGAACAATTTCGCTCAATTGCTCCAGATCGCCAAGTTTTCCAGCAATTTCAATAACTTGACCGCTTGCCGCCAGTTCGGCCGGCGTGTGCCGATCTCGCAGCAGATTGTCCATAGCGCGCGCATGATAAGTACCTGATGGGCCACTGTCAAAGTGTGTGGCCAGGAAATTATCGGATCCGCCCCAAAATGCGGGTACACTTTGCTTTTTCAGGCTCAAGTATTTGATTTCATGCAGAATCCTTCATCGCCACCGATCATTCTGGCCTCGGCATCTCCGTACCGCCGTGACCTGCTCGATCGTTTCCTGGATTCCTATGAAACGGTGTTGCCGGATATCGACGAAAGTAACGATTTGCAGCTGAGCCCGAAGGAGCTGGCGCAGCATCTGGCCCGTAAAAAAGCCGAAACGGTCTCAATGAACGCGCACAGCTCGCTAATAATCGGCGCGGATCAACTGGCGGCGCTCGATGGCCAAATACTGGGCAAGCCGGGCAATCACCAGAAAGCTATTGAACAGCTTCTGGCGGCCTCCGGTCAGTCCGTCACGTTTTTGACGGCCGTTTGCATACTCGACCCGGTTGGTCGCGCGCGCTACGAGCACGTCGATGAGACGAAAGTGCATTTTCGCCAATTCGACAGGCGCCTGGCGGAGTCTTATTTACGCCACGATGAACCGTACGACTGTGCTGGCAGTTTCAAAATCGAGGGTGCCGGGTTCGTCCTGTTCGAATCGGTCAGGACCGATGACCCCACGGCGCTTATCGGTCTGCCCATGATCTGGGTTTCCGATGTGCTGCTCGAGCTTGGCTACCTGGCCCAGTAGCGCTGTCGCGGCGCGCCTCTATTACGCCCTTTGTCAGGAATCGTTCCAGATCATCCGCCAACGGTGCTGTGAAGTGCAGCTCGTTGCCGCTGTCATCAGGGAACGCGATCGATTGTGCATGCAGGAACAGGCGCTTTAGGCCAAATTTTCTTACGCGCCGATTGTCTTCCTCGTCACCGTAACGTTCATCGCCCGCTATAGGGTGCTCCAACGACTGCAGATGCACCCGAATCTGATGGGTCCGTCCTGTTTTTGGCGCACATTGCAGCAAGCTGTACTTGCCGAAAGTCCGCGACAGCTGCACGCGAGTCTGTGCCGGCTTGCCGCCGCTGCTAACGACGACATGCCGCTCTCCGTTCCTGCGATTCTGCACGAGCAAGGGCTTGTCGATGAGATAGTCGCCAAACTGCCAGTCACCCACGGCCAGCGCGAGGTAGTTCTTCTCGACAACCCCCTCCCGAAATTTCGCATGCAGCTCGCGCAAAGCGCTGCGACGCTTTGCCAGAACGAGGCAGCCTGACGTTTCCCGGTCCAGCCGATGCACGAGCGACAAATCCCTGAGCTCCGGCCTGGCATGCCGCAACAATTCGATAACGCCATGGCTTATGCCACTACCACCGTGCACAGCTACGCCTGTCGGCTTATCGACAACCAGCAGCCGCTTGTCCTCGTAAATGATCCGGTCGGCCATCCTGGCGGCACTATCGACGCTCGGCGTATCACCGGGCTCACGGATACGTACCGGAGGAATCCGAACCTCATCGCCCTCCTGCAGTTTGTACTCCGCGCGAATTCGCCCGCCGTTAACCCGAACCTCACCGCGCCTGAGCAATCGGTACAGGCGCCCCTTCGGTACGCCCGGCAATTCGCGGCGCAGAAAATTGTCGATGCGCTGCCCGGCAAGCTCCGAATCGATGCAGACCTTGCGCACCTGAGTGACTTTGGGTTTTGGCTCGTTTTCCGACTTTTGCTGCATGATCAATAACTTGATGGAATCAAACGGTGTGTTATATTAGCGCCCTGTGACACCCCGGAACGACTTTTCGGGCAATGCACAAGAACAAAGCGGCCCCAATCCTGGACTAGCCGCGTCTTAATAGACAGTAAAACAGTTATTTTTGGGCTTCGCAGCGCGAGGCCAACCAAGATGGCAGCGAGCACGGATACAAGCGAGCGCCAAAGCGGCTCAGCCGCAGGGAAGACATGCTGAATTTTTTGCGGGATCTGATTCAATCGATTCAGGCCCAGAACAAGTTTCTCAACCTCACGGACGGCGCTATGACGCGCCAGCTACTTCTGTGTGAGGTCTCCTGCGCACGCCCCCTGGCTATTATTCGCCCCGACTTACTGCCCTCACTCACACATCAAGTAGGGCATCATGAAAAGAATGTTAATCAATGCAACTCAGGAAGAAGAGTTGCGCATGGCGATGGTCGATGGCCAACGCCTCTATGATCTAAATATAGAATTACCGGCCGGCGAACGAAAAAAGGCCAATATCTACAAAGGCAAAATTACCCGTGTCGAGCCCAGCCTCGAAGCGGCATTTGTAGAATATGGCTCCGACCGCCACGGCTTTTTGCCGCTGAAGGAAATCTCCAGCGAGTACTTCGTCAAGCCTGTCGAATCCGGATCCAAGCCCAATATCAGGGACGTCCTCAAAGAAGGTCAGGATATTGTCGTGCAAATCGACAAGGAAGAGCGCGGCAATAAAGGCGCTGCGCTAACGACCTTTGTCAGCCTCGCCGGGCGCTTCATCGTTCTCAAGCCGAACAAAGCCAAATCCGGCGGCGTATCGCGCCGTATCGTCGGCTCTGACCGTGACCTTGCCAGACAGTCGCTCAACGACGTCGAAGTACCGCAAGGCATGAGTGTCATTCTGCGGACAGCTGGTATCGACCGTAGCGCCGAAGAACTGGCCTGGGACCTCGAAAACCTGCTCACGATCTGGACTGCGATCCTGAACGTCGTCCTCGAGCGCAAGTCGCCATTTCTGATTTATCGCGAAAGCGACTCGGTAATCCGGGCATTACGCGATTACCTGACAAGCGAAATTGGCGAAATCCTTATCGATGACGAGACAACCTACAAAGCGGCTGTCGAATTCGTTGAACAGGTCATGCCGCAGAATCTGCGCAAGCTCAAACACTACGAGGACCCGGTGCCACTGTTCACGCGATTCCAGATCGAGACCCAAATCGAGTCCGCTTTCGCACACAGCGTCGATTTACCGTCTGGCGGCAGCGTTGTAATCGATCACACCGAGGCAATGGTCTCTATCGACATCAACTCCGCCCGCGCGACCAAAGGCAGCGACATTGAAGCGACCGCCCTCAACACCAACCTGGAAGCTGCTGACGAGATCGCGCGGCAACTGCGTATTCGCGACCTTGGTGGATTGATCGTTATCGATTACATCGATATGGGCCCGCAAAAACACCAGCGCGAAGTCGAAAATCGGCTTCGTGACGCCGTACGACAGGATCGCGCACGTGTGCAGATTGGAAAGATCTCGCGCTTTGGTTTGCTCGAGATGTCACGCCAGCGCCTGCGGCCATCACTCGGCGAGTCCAGTTATCTGACCTGCCCGCGCTGTTCTGGCATCGGCACAATTCGCAGCGTTGAGTCTCTGGCACTTGCCATCCTGCGCATCATCGGCGAGGAAGCACGTAAGGAAAGGACCTCCAAAGTCATCGCTCAGTTGCCTGTTGAGGTTGCGACATACCTGCTCAACGAAAAGCGTGACTGGGTGCAGAGCCTTGAGTCGCGAAACGAGATGCAGGTTGTTCTGGTGGCCAACTCGGCGCTTGAGACGCCCCACTACGACGTGCGCCGCGTGCGCGATGATCAGGCAGAACTTGCCGAAAACGCTGGCGCAAGTTACCTGCTTTCGGATCCAGCCATCGAGCCGGAATCACCGCAGGCAATTCTCGAACGTAAGGCCGTCGAGCCGCCGGCGGTCGCGGTCCTGACACCCTCCAAGCCGGCGCCGAAACCTAAGCAGGCTTCCGGTGGCGGTTTCCTGGCGAGCATCCTTGCCTTTTTCTCGGGCGGCGAAGAAAAGCCGAAGAAGAAGGCCAGCAGCACTCGTCGCGCTAGCGCAGGCAAAGATAAGCGCTCGCGTGGCGGACAAAGCAGCCGGCGTCACAGCGAGACGAAACGTTCGGACGACAGTCGCGCCAACGCACGTAAGCGCAGCAAGCAGACAACCAGCAAGAAGAAAGCACCGGCGAAAAATACGAATCGCCAGGCCAAAGGCAATGCCGGTCAGCAGCAGAAGTCGAACGCCGCCGCTCCTGAGACCAAGACTGACGCGCAGACCGAAGCGCGCAAGCCAGCACGGAGCCGGCGCAGTCGCGGTGGTCGCCGGCGTCGACGTACCAGCGGTGACCGTCCTGCCCAGGATGCCAACGTAGAGCTGACCAACGAGGCAATTCAGGCTGACCAGGCGAAGCCCGATCAGGCACCGGAGCAAACACCGGCCGCCGAAAAACCCAAAGCGCCCAGGAAACCCAGAGCCAAGCCTGCCGAAAAGGCAGAGGCCAAGGCCCAAAAGCCGGAAATAACTGCGGACAAGCCTGCCGAGAAAGCTGAGGCCAAGGCGCAGAAGCCAGAAACAACTGCAGACAAGCCTGCCGAGAAAGCAGAAGCCAAGGCTAAGCGGCCACCACGCAAGGCACCGAAAGCTGACGCTGCGCCGCCCGCCACTGATGGTCCTCCAAAAGTCCGCACAGATGCTGAGCGTGCCAACGATGCAGCCAGGAATGCGAAGCCTGCCGCTGAGCCTGCACTTGATCAGCCGTCACCGAAAGTGACACCAATCATGAAGGCGGAACCAAAAGAAGTGGTTAAAGTAGAGCCCACACCTGTCGTGAAGGTTGAGCCCAAAGCAAAGCCCGAGGGCCGTCTGATGCCGTGGGACGACAGCCCGCCGAGTGACTAAATAAATAAGTGCAGGAACGGCCCGCGGCCGCGATATTGTGATCGCGCCCATGGGGCGCTCCTGCACTTATTTTTTTTGGAGCATCTCAAGTAGCCCTCGAGATGCGTCCTCAACAAGATCGAGTACGCGCTCAAACCCGGCGGCACCACCGTAGTATGGATCGGGAACTTCGTCCTCTTGCGCATTTGCGAACTCGAGAAATAAGCGGATTTTGTCATGCTGTTCGACATCCGCCTGTTCAACAAGTTGTTGCACGTTGTCTCTATCCATCGCGATGATGAAGTCGAAGCGCTCGAAGTCCGTATCTACGACACGACGAGCGCGTATTTCGGTCAGTGAGTATCCGCGCCGTTCTGCCGCAGCACTTGCGCGTCTGTCTGGCGGCTCATTGATGTGATACGCATGCGTTCCGGCCGAATCGATCTCGATGTGATCGCTCAACCCGCCCTCTTCCACCAGGCGTCGGAATACACCCTCCGCTGTTGGCGAGCGGCAGATGTTGCCCATGCAGACAAATAAAACACTCGTTTTCTCTTTATAATCAGTCATTTACGTTCGCGTTTTTTGCCTCTCATCGGCCAGTTTTGGTGTTCTTCAGTACTTGTTCTTGTGGGTTTACGAACAGGGATAAGAGGCAGTCTTTTCACGGATATCTGCGCCGACGAACAGGTGATTCTACGTGCTATTGCGGCACGAAAGAATAGCTGTCATTGCATCTGCAGGGTGCTAGCGAACTGATTGTGCTTTGGTGTGATTCACAACAGTAACACCGTTAGTCGGCGTGATCAGGTACGAACTCCTCCAGGGTACCGATGGCCCTGGAGTTTAATTCTCTCAGTTTCTGACGAACTTCGACAGCATCTTTTTCAATCTCGGCAACACCGTTACGAAATTGATCCAAGCGACCTTGCTCTTTGTCAAACACGGAGAAATTCGGTTCAAGTTCTGGCCTGAAGCAAACGTGCTCTGAAAAGCTCATTGGTACTTCTGATTTACGCGCATTGATGTTGGCAGCCCGGTAACGATCCAGCAAGATGCTGCAACTATCTTCCAGGAAAACGTCGTAGTCGCCCAGGCTTGCAGGGATACGTTTTGATTCCTCCACTAAGCTGGAGTATTGACTGATCTGCATTTTCAACCGCTTCGGTAGTTCAGTTACTTCCGCGTCAGCCTCGTCGATAATCGTGTTGATCTGCATGCGCAATCGTTTGGTCAGGCGATCACGCTTCTTGCGCGTACGATAGATATGGCTTTGCCTGCCACCATGGCTCGGATGCGAAGCATCTTGCCGATAGTTAAGCAGAAACGCCATTAATCCGGCCGCAGCAACGATGCCGAAGCTCTTCCAGGCAGTGAAGTTGGAGACAATAGCGATGGGGTCTGCGAGGAAGGAGTCGACAACACTGCGCACCGATGCTGTGGGATCTATCGCGACCACTGAAATGTAGTAAGCAGCAAGAAATGCCATCACTACGATCAAAACAACGCCTAGCCCACTGCCTAGCCAATTTGCTGAATGTCCGATTCTCTCAGCGTGATTGACGGAGCTAGTAATAATACGGGCGATAACAGATGACCCAAGAACAACGATCAATGCGATCGCGATTGCCCATGATGGAGGCATAAAGCCTGTTGTGCCAAATTCTGTTATCGAGCTTTTGGCAATGGCCAGCGCCCCGATACTGATAAGGGCCGCCAAAAATATCCCTTGAAAAATGGGCGATATCGGCCGGTCTGCACCCTGATTCTGTGGGTCCTTATCGATCAACGCCGCATCGAATTGCTGTTGTTGTACCTCCTGCTCTGCCAGCAGGTTTAGCTGTGAATGAGACTCCGCGATAAGCCTGAGGACATTGTTTTCACATCGAGACGGGATGTCTCGGAGACTGCCGCCGACTCCCGATAAGTCAATATCTTCCCCAAGTCGACGGAGCTTTTCAGCCAGATCAATGACTCTATGTTGCGCCTTTCTCTGCAATTCTCTGAAATAAACGACAATTTCCCTTTGAGTTCCCGACAGACCCTCTTCTGCCGGAGGTGGCTGATCGTTCCTCCCATCAAATTCCGCGCGCTTTTCCACATTGAGTCGTGCAGCAATCGCATTGATGTCCAAAGATTCTGAGTTGCCCGGACTGAAGGCAAATCTGAGCCGCCAGATATTTGATATCAATGCTGATCCTTTGGCCATGATTGCCAGCCAAAGCCGGGAAGTATCGGATTTCGAGTTTTCACTCGATTGATTTTCGGCACTGATATTTCTATTTGCTGCCAAGATGCTCTGACCCATGAATTACTACCTCAGCCTTGAATAAAACTCTTGATTCCCATTATCTATCACATGGCCTAGACGTCATTGACGGCCGACTTATTTTCGGAAGTGTCCGATCTTGATTTGACGAATTTGAAGCGGTGCGTACCGACCGTTATTGAATCGCCATTTCGTAACGCATGTCTCTTGATTCTCTTTGAATTCACATACGTTCCATTGGTGCTGTTCAGATCATCCAGGATGGCATGCGACGAGTTACTGACAATCTGCGCATGATGGCGGCTGACAAATTGGCTGTGAATATGGATGTCATTGTCTGGGCTGCTCCCCAGGCTTAAAAGTCCTGCCTGAATCGGATGATCGCTCGATGCGTTGCCATCGAGCGGTACCAACAACGCAATTTGCCGCTGCTCGTCGTTCGTATTAACACGAGATGTACTGGCGGATATCGCGCTGCTCTGGCTGCCCGTTTGAATATCGGACATGTGACACTCTTCAATATCTTGCGCCTTGCCCAATAACTGCGATCTAAGCGACCTGATTTCCCTATCGCGCTTATCAAGTAACTCGTTTGCGCGAACCTGCGTCTCATGAGCTTTCTTCACTTCATTCGAAATATTTCTCAGTGCTTCCTCGAGAACTTCTATTTTCTTTTCAAGTCCAGTCCGACTCGCCTGGAGCTGTTCTACTTCAGGTTCCGAGTCGACTCTTCTGCGAATTTCGCTTTTCGCTCCAAGCGCTTCGCGCAGAACTTCTAGTTCCACAGTAGGGTCGTCGTCCAAATCGACGCCTAATTCATCGTTCTTGTGATTTCCGTTAGCCATCAAATATTTTTAGCCGGAGAGAAAGCACGCATTGGGGGCGATCCAAATTCGGATCGCTGTACAGACACAATCTATACGCGAAACATCTTCCGCCTAACTAGGACTTTTTTGTCTTACTCTAGGATTATTTTGTACAGCCCACTTTGCGACGTCAGGCCCACCCACGCCTGCGTCCTGAGCAAGTATTATGTAGCGTGATTACACTGTAAATTGACAGGTTCGAATGGCACAATTGACCGCCTGTGCTAATCGGTGATCCGGACACATAGCTATTCCGCAAAATACCGCAGGTTCGATGGGAGAAGAAAATGATCAAGGAAAATAAAATAATCTCGCTCGCAGTAATTGGCTTGGTGCTTGGCGGCATCATCGGAGTCTTGGTTAATTCGGAACAAGCTAGTGCGGCCGCATTCGCGGGCTTCGGCGGCATAGTAGGATTCCTTGCCGGTTGGGTTTGGAACTCGCGCTCGAGTGGATCCGAATAATAGTCGACACTACCGAGTCTTATTTTACTGTAAAGATAACTTTATTGATCGGCGTCGCGTCCGGGCTTATTGAAATATTAAGTGCGAGCCCACCGAAAATGCCTTTGCTATTGGCGACATTTATGACGAGATATTGGCTCTGTTGTTGTGTTGGTTCGTAGTCGAGACTGCTAAATTCCGGGGCTCGGATTGTGATCCTGGCTGGCACGGGGCGACCATCTGTCAATGCAATACCCTCGAGTTGACCTCTGTCGGCTAGCAGAGTCATGCTCCTTTTGACGTACTCAGCGACACCGGCCGAGAATTCGGCAACCTCGTCGTGTTCGACCGGCTCAAAACCACGCATCCTTTCGACCCATTTGTCTGCTGACACCTCATCCAACGAAAGTTGTACATCGAAATTCTGCAGCATCCCGGCTCGCACCACCTCCAAATCAAATGGCTCGTTAAGGGAGCGCGAATCACCGTGTATAAAGAAGCGGAACGTCAATATCTCGCCAGGGAACATCGTAATGTCAAAGGAGTTGGTCAACGTAGTATTGTTAGCTCGATTCGTTTCCTCTTTGTTGGGGGGATTCGGGGCAACAACATCGGCGCCGAGGCTCCAGTGGTTCGTGCCAGCGTCAGGCAACGGCACGAACCAGTCGACGGCGCCAACTACAGTATCCTGACTTGTTCCACTGGGACCGATGACTGGCGCGAAGTACGAGCCAATATAGCGAAAAGAGCCCGTCTCTGGAGCTCCCTCTGGAGCTCCGCGATCGAAGGCTCCGAGTCCGTCGCTGCTGACGGTTCCTGCCTCAGTGTAATAGAACCTGATTTCCGCGTTACCAACCGACTGCCCACCAGTATTGCGAATTCGTGCGAAAACGCGATTGACCTTGCCAGCTACCGGTTCATCAGGTCGACCGTCGCTATCATTATCTATCCAGACACTATCGGCAAACCAGAGGTCGTTCGCGTCGCTAATGGTGAGGTCATAGGCTGACGGATCATAATAGTGATTGATTGCTTGTAATGCGTCGACTCTCCCCCACCCTCGCACGTTGTTGGGGTTCACGAATCGCCATGCGGTTTCGCGCAATATGAAGACCAGTTCGTGCGGTAACAGATTCGGGTCCTTTTCCAGCAACAACGCAGCTGCTCCTGACACATGCGGCGCTGCCACAGAAGTACCGCTTTTTACCTGGTAGGAGCCGCCGATCATGGTGGAAGTAACCTCGACCCCGGTGCTGTTATATCCGGTTTCAGGAGGCCGGGTGGATATGGGTAATCACGAAAATTTTCGACCGACTGCCAACTCGTCGGACCGCCCGAACTGAATCGTGCGACTGGCTCCAGCCAGGTCAGGTCTGTCGGCATCGCGACCGCGCCCACTGTCATCGCCCGGGGCACGCGACCGGGCGTTGTGATGTCGTTCGGTGTCGGCGCATGGGTCAACGGTGCCTGCCCACCGCTGCCGGAGCCGGTCACAACAAGGACACCCGCATCGACGAGGTTGTCGATCACGTTCCGCCACGTACTGAGCTCTGGCGACAACGAATCTGTCCAGCCAATGCTCATGTTGACGATGTCCGCCCCATTGGCGAGGGCATATTGCATTGCCGCCCAAACCGAACTTTGAGAGTTGATCTTCAAGATCATCAGCTGAGCACCCGGTGCGACTCCGGTCGAAACCCCGTTGGTTCCATCCCCTGCGACAATTCCCGCTACGTGAGTGCCATGTCCCCTGCCTCGCCCGGACTCGAATAAGTTCGGGCTGGGGTCGTTGTCGGCGGACTCAAAATCCCAGCCGACAACATCGTCCACAAATCCATTCGCATCGTCATCCTTTCCGTTGTTATCGGATCTCGTTAGCTTGCCATCACCATCGAGATCTTCAGCCGGGTTGATCCAAAAACGTTTTATTAGATCCGGATGATCGAGATCAACTCCACTATCCAGAACCGCAACCACAATGCCTTCGCCGGTGTATCTGCCAGAAGCTCGCAGCCATACAGCCTGCGAATTGATTTGCCGTACACTCCAGGTCGTATCGGCG